>UEXL01001272.1_pt1 | contig 34238 bp, 54 predicted proteins | sample 1796671 | NCBI WGS metagenome assembly UEXL01 (sample SAMEA4772471, study PRJEB27181) | metagenome | reverse complement strand
AAGCAAGTAGTCACTATCAAACTTCTGCAACTTCTTCTTCAACTAGAAGATTATTGGAGGTGGCGATAATTCAGGTTCTTATGGCACATACGATCATATGGAATACATACAAGCACAGGCAATTCTTCTGACTTTGGTGACATGACTGTGGCACATGGGTATCATGGATCAGGAGGTACTTCAACCGTAGCTGTAGCTGCAGCAGGTAGGAGTGGTAGTTATAGTAATAATACAAATGTAGCAATTGAATATGTAACAATAGCTTCTACTGGCAACGGCTCAGACTTTGGTGATTTAACAACAGGTGCAACACCAGATGTAGGAGCTTGTTCAGGAGGAGGCAGGATGTGTATTTTTGGAGGCTATGTAAGTAATTCACCAGTAAATACAATAGGTTATATAACTATATCTAGTGCAGGAAATACTCTGACTTTGGTGATTTATTAGCAGCTAACTATGAGATAGGTGGCAATAGTAATTCTCATGGAGGCATTGCATAAACACTTGCCTTCACACACATAAATATGTTATAACTACACTCTAATAAAAACAATAATAAACGGAGTTTTTATGGCAAAAAGTTAAGAAACAAACTAGCTGTAGCAACAGCAGACTTTAATATTCAGCTACCAACATCTAAACCTGAATACAAGTCTATGCTTGCAAACATACAGGAACATGCACCTGCTAGCACAAGCATCTAGCAACTTTTATAAGTCGCACTCTCAGATGATGTCAGTAACACTAGACGTAACTGCTATCACACCCATACGTTCTATTAAACACAGTCTTGCAGAAATAGAAAAGACTAAAAGTGCTTTAAAAGAAGCTTACTTTAAAATGAGAAAAGAAGAAGTAAAGTTAAAAAAACTAGAACGTAAGTTACTTGAAGAAGACGATGATCTAGAACGAGAGATGCTAGAGATAAAGATAAACGAGAAGCAAGCAAACGCAGAAAGCTCTCGTGGATACGTAGAAGCTGCAGTACGTAAACTAAACTTCTTTACGAACCAGTATGACAACCTGATGAAGAAGATAGGTAAAGAAGAACTTACTGAAGCAGACTATGAGTTAGAAGAAGTTAAGTATCACATTATGACCTGTATGAAACAGGCATAAATAGTGCAAGACCTAGAGGTGGTGTAATTGACGAAGGTAACATGATCTACTTATTTGATCTAGGTATCCCTGCAGCACAAGCCCAAGCAGAAGTATTTGCGTACTTGAACTGGGAGAACGAATTAATAAAAGATGGTAAAGCTCCAGAGCATCACCACACTGTAGAGTGGCTAGAAAAGTTAGCTGATAAATTTGCACATTGCCCAGGTGACTTTGCTAACAGTAGAGGTTTTGACATCATAGATAAAACATCTTTGACAAACACACCACAGTTAGAGGATAAAACAGATGGCGTATAAAGTAGTAAAGTATAGACTAGAAGCTAATGGTACAATACCTACATGGCTAAAGTTTGGTGTACCTCAAGGCACAGGTGGTATGTATCCAGTTGCTGATAGCGATACAGCCTCACCTAGAGATTGGATTATGGTAGGCATAGCTGATGATGGTGCAGATATATCTGATGCTATTGCTGAGATTAGTAGCAAGTCTGATCTACAGACATACTTATCTGACCAAGCAACAGCAAATAGTTGGACTGATCCAGATCCAGATGACCCGACTGCAACTGTGGCTTTCGATGCAGCAACCCATGCTACTAAAGTGTGGGATGATTTAACTACACTTAATGGAGGTTAAGCGTGGTTGACATTACACCAGAGCAACTAGAAGAGATGCTAGATCGTGCCGCTAAGAAAGGTGCGAGTGAAGCTCTGCGTGAACTTGGTCTGCAGGATCAAGATGCAGCTAACGACATCAGAGACATGCGTGGTTTGTTAGAAGCATGGAGATACACTAAGAAAAGTATATGGGCTACAACAGTAAAGATGGGAACCGTAGCCGTACTAACATTTTTAGCAACTGCAGTTTGGATGACGCTTAAATAATATATACCAAGAGTAGGGAGAGTACTTGTGGACCCAGTTACCATCATAGGTGGTGCGACTGTAGCATTTAATGCGCTCAAGAAAGGCTTTCAAGTAGGTAAAGACCTACAAGATATGTCAGGACAGTTGACCCAATGGGCAGGTGCTATGAGTGATCTGTCTTTCATGGAGGCAAAAAACAAGAACCCTCCGTGGTGGAAAGCACTAAATGGGGGTTCTGTTGAAGCAGATGCCTTGGCTATTTTTACTGCTAAAAGAAAAGCAGATGCTATGAGGCAAGAGTTAAAAGATTGGATCAGCTTCAGTATGGGGCCATCTGCATGGGATGAGCTTGTAGCTACTGAAGGTAGGATACGTAAACAAAAGAAAGAACAAGAGTATCGTAAAGCAGAAATACAAGAAGCAATAGTTACATGGACTCTTTCAATAATAATCATAATAACTGGAGCAGCAATGCTAGGTTTAATAATATACATGGTGGCATAAATGGCTAAGTTTAAAGGTTTTAATACTCAACAAACATATCAGTTACTAACTGAACTAGGGTACGATGGTCCTGCAAGACAGGATCAAATGGATGCATTTGTTGCAGCCACACCTTCTGCTGGTTCTATGCTAGGACGCTATACTGAAATAGCCAAGCAACGTATAGAGGGTGGACCTCTGTCAGGTATTGGTATGAGTGACGGTGGTGCAGTTAAAAAGCTACTACTAGAAAAGCATGGCTTTACTCAAGGTGACGGTGATACACTTGTAAGTGCACAAGGTGTGCCTGTAGCTTGGGATGGTACTTCATGGAAGCCTACTCCTGCACCTACTCCTACTCCTGCTCCTACCCTGCTCCTACTCCTGCACCTGCACCTGCTCCTGCTCCTGCACCTGCACCTGCTCCTGCACCTGCACCTGCTCCTGCTGCCTCTCTGTATGATTCAAATGAAGTGTACACATTAGATGGGGTGGCATATTTAGGTGATCCATCCAAAGGTGTAAAAGCAGATGGGGTGATTAATACTAAACACGGTAATATGCAATATAAGGATGGAAAATTAACAGGTACAGTAGATGGCTCACCATTAAACCCTGAAAAGTTTGCTACTGCAGAGGAAGAGTTTCAAGATGCTGCTGCTGCTTTTAGAAATAAAACTACAACGCCAGAACAGCTAAAAGTTTTAGACTATCAAAAAGGAGCACCAAACCCAAACAAAGATGCTGCAAAAAGCAGGTGCTCCTATACTAAGAAAGTTATCAACAGGAGGTGCTAGCGCTGTATGTATTTCCCTAACGGTGATGCAGTCAATGTTCAACAGGTATATCTGAAACGTATTTGAATCACGCTAAAAATACAGGTGTGACTATAAACAGCAGAGATGACTATACTAAGTTTGTGCAAAGTATAAGTTCTAAATCAGGAGATCCATTTAGCATAGAGGCTGCATTAGTTACGCAAGGAGCAGCTTTAAATAATTCAATAAAGAAGAAGAAGGTAAAAGTGCAGAAGAGCTACTTGCTGCTGCCAAGGAATACAATGCAGCTAATAAGCTAACAACAAGACCTACTGGAACAGTAAGTGCTGCACCTTTACCTGCAGACTTTGATGCACAGATATCTGCTATTAAAGCAGCGCAAGCTTCAGGAAATCTAGATCAAGCACAGGGCTTACTAAATGATTTAACAGGTCAAGCCAACATACCTGCACCTGTACTTGCTGAAGCAGAGGCAGCAGTAGAGGGTGCTACAGATACTACTACAGATGCAGATGCTACAGCCGCCTCAACTGCAGCTAGTACAACAACTGCAGCACTAGGTACTACAGATACTACTACTACAACAGCAGATACAACTTTAAAACTAGGTGGCGTAGAACCTGCAACGCCTGGTATAGGTAAAATATTAGTTGAACAGTATGATTACAAAGTAGGTTCTGATGGTTTGTACTACGCACCTGGAAGAAGCTTCCCTGAAGGTGTTACTGATTCTGCTGCTGCTGCACCTGCAGATACACCTGCTGATGCTGTAGATGTAACAACTCCTGCAGCACCTACCCCTGATGTTCCTACTACTGAGGCTGACGCAACGGCTGCTGCTGATATAGCAGGGTCTGCAATAATATCTCCAGGTACACCATCAGCACCAACAGCAGTATCTCCTGATTTAGACAACGCACAGGTTGCTTATGCAGATGCACAGAAAGTCTTGACAGACGCACAGATAGCCTTGAGTAAAATTACAAAGCCTGATGCGCCTGACTTCTCTAGTATAGATTATGGAGATCTAAATCCTAGTGTAAAAAGGATTTGATGCTTTACTAAGCAGTGGTGATATACCAGATGACATGACTGATTATGAAGTTAGTGGAGAATCTGGTGGTTGGGTCTTTACTTTTCCTAATGGGCAGAAGCTCACAGTAGAAACATCCAAAGAGGCTGACGCAAGAACTATAATAAATGGTTCAACAAATGCTGCTATAAATAAACTAAAGCAAGATCCTTTGTACGTAAAGTATGAAGAAGACTTAGCACCTTACAAGGCAGCAGAGCAAGTAGTAAAAGACGCAGAGGCAGATGTAACAAGCACTAACATGGAGTTAGTTTCTGCAGAAGAACGTTTGAAAGCTACAGGTGTACCTAGTGTCACAGAATCATTAGCTAAAACAATTAGCTCTCCTTTGGATCTAGTAACACGTCCAGATGTGTACGGCATAACTGTACAAGACAATCAACTTATAGACAGTGCGACAGGGCAAGTATCTACGGTAGAGGATATAATAGTTAAGCAAGCTACACTAGCTGATGCAGTAAATTCACCCTCAGTTAAAGTAGCAATGTCTTACTTGGCAGGACTTAGCCGTGAAGAGAAAGCTTCTAAGTACCCTGCACCCCCAGCTAATTTAAATAAAGAACAACTAGCAGACTACTTAGCTAAACAACAAGCGCAGATAGAAATAGATGCACAGAAAGATATGGCTGCTACCTATGATGCTGTATTGTCTCAGGCTGATGTAAAAACTGCACTAGAAGACTTTGCGGCTGCGACAGGTACACCCTCTGAGGATGCAATAGCTAAAGCAGCTACTATGACTCCAGAGGATTTGGCACAGCTTCAGGGCAGATTTAAAGATGCTGCCACTCTAAATACAATAAGACAGATACCAGAGCTTAAAAGACAGCTAGAGCTAGGTGAGCAACCCACTGCAGAAATATTTAGTAGCTACACAAAAGCCGACGATCAACTAATAACTAAGCCAGTAGAACAAATAAAAGCAGCTAAGTTTGCAGCAGACACACCTTTAGCTACAACTCCTACTGACTATACTTTAACCCCAACACAGATAGCTGAAGCAGAAGCAACAGCAGTAGAAGCTGCTGCACAGTTTGATCAAATAGCTAGTGCATCAGAAAAAACAACAGAGTTTGAGCCTGATGTAACTGCAGAGCAGACCACTGTTGTAGCACCTGATGAAATAATTGATGTAAACAAAATACTAAACACTGAAGAAATAGTTGTAACGGCACAAACTTTACAAACACTAAATGATGCTGCTACAGGTAAAGCTCAAGCAGCTACGTTTACACAGGTTCTTGAAGCAGAAGCTACAACAGGAACAGTAAGCCCTGCGTCTACCGTCACGTTTCAATTAGAAAAACTTATGGATTCATTTAATGATGGTACACCTGCATGGGCAGCAGGAGCTTTCCGTAAAGTAAACGAAGTAATGAACGCTAGAGGACTAGGAGCTAGTTCTATGGCTAGTGCAGCTATGATACAGGCTGCTATGGAAAGTGCCATACCTATAGCACAAGCTGATGCATCTATCTTTCAAGCTATGGACATGGAGAACGTTCGTAATAAACAAGCTGTAGCTTTAGCTAATGCAGCAGCAGCACAAAGATTTGAACTACAGAACTTAGATAACAGACAAGCTATGGCAGTGCAGAACAGCATGAACAATGCTAACTTGCAACTAACTAATCTAAGTAACCAACAAGAAGCTGTACTATCACAGGCACAACTTAGGGCAGGTCTTCAAGGGCAGTCATTAAGTATATCACAAAACGTAGCTTTAGCTAATGCTTCTAGATATGCAGAAGTAAACAATATAAACTTGACTAATAGACAGCAAGCATCTATACTAGAGTCATCTCAGAACTTAGAAGTAGACTTATCAAATCTATCTAATGAACAGCAGACTGCACTAGCTAACTTACAAGTTAAAGCATCCATGATGGGTCAAGACTTAACTAATGAGCAGCAGGTAGCAGTGATAACCAGTACGCAAGCGTTTCAAACAGAGATGCAGAACGCTACAGGTAAACAGCAAGCGTTTATACAGGATGCAGTTGGTATGGCTGCTATGCAAGGCAGAGTGTTAGACAACAGACAGCAGACATCTTTGTTTAATGTGTCTAATGAACTAGCAAGAAGAGAACTAGAGTTAAACAACGAACAACAAGTTAGAATGTTTAACATGACTAACAAGTTGAACATAGATGTTGAAAACTTATCTAATCGTCAACAGACTGCCCTAGCTAATGCACAGATAGAGGCGTCTATGAAAGGCCAAGAGCTTAGTAATAAACAACAAGTAAACATCATAAGATCAGAGCGTATTGCAGAGATAGCAAACTTAAACTTTAGTGCAGAGCAGACTCGTGTTATGCGTAACTCTGAATTAGCACAGACAGTTGATCTGGCTAACTTAAATAATGCACAAGCTAAACTAATGGCAGATGCAGCAGCACTAACACAAGTTGATATAACTAACCTATCTAATGAGCAGCAAGCTGCACAACAAAAGGCTGCAGCATTCTTACAGATGGACATGTCTAATCTAGATAATGAGCAACAGATGGAAATATTTAAATCTCAAAGCACAGTGCAAAGTATCTTTACAGACAGAGGAGCACAAAACGCTGCACTCCAGTTTAATGCATCTAGTCAAAATCAAACGCAGCAGTTTATGATGCAGCAAGATGCACAGGTAGACATGTTTAATAATAGTCAAGAAAATGCTATGAATCAGTTTAACGTAGGTGAGGAGAACTCTATATCTAAGTTTAATGCAGAGTTAAGCAATCAAAGAGATATGTTTAATGCACAGAATGAGATGATTGTAGCACAAGCTAACACGCAGTGGAGACAGAATATAGCAACAACAAATAATGCAGCTATTAATGAAGCAAACATGCGTGAAGCTATGGCAGCTAACAATCTTACATCTCAAGGTATAGCTGAGTTGTGGCAACAGGAACGTGACTTGATGAACTATGCTTGGACTAGCGCAGAAAAAACAACAAGACAGAGATCACGAATTAGTAAAAGCAAAAATACGACAGGACGCAGAAGAAGACACAGCATACGCATCAGCAGCAGGAATGTTCCTATCGTCTATTATAGGTGCTGTAGGTGAGGCTGGTGGTTTTAGCAGTCTGTTTTCATAAGGTAGGATAAAATGAATAATCAGCAGAGTATAGGTCAAATCATAAAGAATTTCTTAGGTATAGAGGATGATGATAAAAAACCATCAGGTGCTCCCTCATCAAGCATTCGCCCTAAAGCAAGACCTGAAGGGCTAATGTCAAGTCCACGTCCTATAGCTAGACCTGAGACTGACAGTAATGACAATACTGTTAGCTCAACTCAACAAACTATTACTGATACTATTACTATGATGAATGACTATGACGATAGCGATGATGATGTAGGTGTTGAGTTAGACAGTGCAAATTTGCAGGAGCTACTTTTAAATCCTAACTCTTTATACGACAGGCATAGTACAACTATAAGAAGACTTAGTAAGTTTGGTAATGAAGTTCCAAAGGTTATGAAACAGAAGTTAAGATCTCCTGTAGTAAATGATTTGCTAGTTGATGTAACAGCTATGTTAGCTAAAGAACAGTCGGCAAATAGGCCACCTGAAGAGCCTGAGTTTGTAGCTGTACCTAAACCAATACCTGTTACGTTAAACAATAGAGAAATACAAGAGAAGTTAGTTGATGCAGGGTACAACATAACTGTAGATGGCGTAGTAGGTCCACAGACAAAGAAAGCTATAAAAGCATTTCAAAAAGAAAAGGGTTTAAAAGTTGATGGCATAGTGGGTAAGAACACAACAGCAGCACTAGCAGGTGTACCACAGATTACATCAGAGTCAATAGGTAAAGCTCCAGAAGTAGAACAAAAAACTCAGATGGAGTTACTCATGGAGGGGCAAGGCTTAATGTCTAAGCCAGTTGAAGGTAAGCTTGGCGGTGATGAAGAGGGTATTAATGATGGTGCTACCGTAGTTAAAGCAGGTTTGTTTGAAGGGCTAGGTAACTTTTTAGAAAACTTTGGAACTACAGAGTTTAGATTTTTTGCAAATAATATTTTAAATGCAGGAGGATCTTTTACTGAAGAAAACATTACAGATTCAGATATAAACGCTTTACGTAATGCTGTAAACAACGCTATGGAAGATGGAAGAAAATATACTAAGTATGAAGACTTAGGTCAGCAAGAGCTAGATGTAAACAAAAAAGGACCGTTAGCAGGGATATTAAATCCTGAACTAAGGATGGCTAGAAGTTTTGGTGTCTTTAGATTTGACACAAATGAAGATGGTGATGTTGTGATAAATGACACATTTGATTACAATGATGGACCTAGACGTAAGAAATATTATAAAGCACTAGAGGATGGCGATAAAAAACTAGCGAGGGAACTACTGTTAGATGCTTCTCCTGTTCAAGCTGCTTCTATGGTTGGTTACGCTAAACAAGAAGATTTAAAAAAAGAAGGTAAGCCGTTTCAAACATTTATAACTGTAAATCTTGGCAACCCTGAAACATGGAGTAACTAATGTTTGGACTACCCCTAGAACTAATCACCATGCTGTTCTCCACTATACTAGGTGCAGTCATGTCTATATGGGGCATGTCCATGAAAGCTAAAGAAGCTAACAATAAAATGCTTATGGAACGTGCTAACTTCAACAGGAAGTCTGTAGCTGATGCACGTAACGCTGGCAAGGATGACAAGCATTTTGCTTGGACACGCAGACTTATAGCTTTATCTGCAGTATTTAGCATTATTGTCTTGCCAAAGATAGTCGCAGTATGGTATCCTGACGTAAGTGTATACGTAGGATATACAGAAGCAACTGGTGGTTTTTGGAACTGGATGTTTGGACCTGATGACGCTATCCAGTGGAAGATGGCTAAAGGATTTGTAATCACACCCCTTGACACATATTGTATCAGCCATAGTAGGATTATACTTTGGCGCTGGGTTTACTAAATAGGAAAATAAAATGGCAGTAACAGAATTTGGAGCACCAATACCAGGCAACTCTTTGATGACACACTCTCCAGGTGAGCGTCCTTGGGAACGTCCATCAGAAATACCTACAGTAGAAAATACTATTAAGTTTTATATGACAAGGTTGGCTCAAGAGGATGTGTTAGACGATCTGATGGTAGCTATGGAATCAGGTATAGCTATTAACCCTATGGCAGAGGCACTAACACTCTCTCAAGTTATGCGTGGTACACATACTCTTGATGTAGCATTACTAGTTAAACCTGTTGTAATGGAATTTTTAGCTGCTGTAGCTGAGAGTAACGGTATTGATTATAAGTTTAGCAACAAAGACCCACAAGCAGAACTAGATAAGAAAGAAAGATCAAGAGTGCAAATGATTTTACAAGGTGCTTTAACTAAAGTAAAGCAAGAAGGTGATGGTGGTTCAGATTTGCTAGGTGAGATATCAGAGTTTTTAGAGCAAGACGTAGGGCGTGACGAAGTAATGGAAGCGCAAGATATGCCAGCAGAAGAGCCAAAAGATTTACAACAAGTAAACGAGCCGCCAACAGAGGCTCCACAAGAGATGGGCCTAATGGCTAGAAGGTAGGGTACTATGGGATTTAACGCAAAGGCATTTGCTGCAGCATTTATGGAAGACCAATCTCGTCAGATTAATACGAGAGTTGCTGAAGCAAGAGAATACAAAAGAGAACTTAAAGAAAATGCAGAAGAGTCTAAATCTAAAATAGACAAGCTTGCACAGTTGGGCAACTTAGCTAAGTCTGAAATAGCTAGGCTAAGAGCACTAGGTTTTGAAGATAAGCATATTAATCCAGCCATAGCCTCTGGTCCTAAAGGTTTGTTTGAACTGTCAAAGTCTGCACAAGAGGAAGCAGCAAGACGTAACTTTAGAGCAGGACAAAAATTTGATGAGTACGAGATTGAATCCTTAATAGATTACTCAGAAGATTTTGCATACAGTGATACGAGGGCAGAGGACTTTTACGAGATGAATACTGCACTAAGCAAGCCATCACTAGCAAGCACACAAGCTCCTGAACGAGGGCTAGTAAAAACTTTATTTGGTATTGACCTAGATGATACAGTTAGAGAACGTCTAGATAAAGATGCTTACTATGATGGCTATTCTGTCATGGATATAAATGAGATATCTAAGCAAGAAACCTACGACAGCGTTGCTCCAGGTACATACTTTTCATTTACACCTACAGAGGACTTTAGCCCTTCTAGGGCAGCAGAATCATACTTACTAACCTCGCAAAGAGTAGACAAAGTAATTGCAAATAGAAAAGCTAATGGTAAGTACATCGTAGATGGCGCTTCTTCTCTTGAATTAGAAGAAGCAGATAGGAAGAAAGAACTTTTTAATCAAATAAAAATATTGACTAGAGGTAATCCTACTTACTTAGATACTATGAAAGATGTTATAGGAGATGATATATCACAAGAAGATATGGCAGAGCTTGAGTATGGAAATTTAGAAGGGGATAACTTAGAACGAAAGTTAGTAAAAGATCTATTAGAAAGTAATCCTTCAATAAAACAGGATGCAGAAAATAAGTTTAGCATAATAGACGGAAACAAAAATATGAAATTATTATAGGGTCTGACCAATCAGTAGTAAGTATAATGGCTAATGGTATAGCTGCAGAACCAGACATGATAGATGAATATTTAGCACAATTTGCTAAGAGAGGTTTAATACCAAATGCAAGACTTGCTGATGATACTAGCATTGAACCAGAAGAAGTTCCTACCACAGATAGTTTAAATTTAGAAAATACATTCTACAATGAAGACGGTAAAAGAGTAACTGGTGTGCCACCAAGACCAGACAGAAGTCTTTCAACTGTATTTCTTGGGGGAGGTATGGGCAGCGAAGATAGGGATGACATATTGGCAGGAAGAATGGCGATACCAAAAAATCTTAGGCCAAATCAATGGGATGAGTTGTTTGGAGAAACGCACGATCCTGAAACAGGCAGTAGATTAGGAGAAGAACCCAAAGCTACAGCGCCAGAATCTAAAGTTGAAGAAGAGAATACAAGAAGCAATCCTTATAGTTTTCCAGAGAGTATGAGTAATGCAGATAAAAATAAAGCATATGATAAGCTTCCTAGCGGTGCTTTCTTTATTCATCCTGACACTAATCAGCTTATGCAAAAAGAATAGCGTAGAGGATTTTTTAAACATGGTAGCAATAAACATGCCTGGCAGGGTTGTAGATGATGTAAAAATAAACATGCCTGGAAAAATTGTAGAAGAAGAACCTAAAGGGCTAATGGCACGTCCAAAGGAAAGACCTACATGGGAAACTGATGTGTACAGTTTAGTATCTGATAAACTAGGTGTTGATAAGAACACTTGGAATATATACAGGATGAACTAGCTAAGATAGAATCTCAGGGTCTGGTGATTATGCTGCCAAAGGAGGGCTAATGATCACTATGATGGTAGATATCAACTAGGTAAAGATGCTAAGATAGATGCAGCTAAGTTATTAGGCTTGAGTTTAAAACATGATGCAGCATCTCGTGAGATGTTTAGATCAGACATAAGCTTGCAGGAAAAAGCATTTGCTGCGTACACTGCTAAGAATCACTCGTACATGATGAAGTCTCCTGAGTACAGGAAGCTATCTGATAAAGATAAACTAGCAGCATTAGCGTATGCACATAATCAAGGCCACGGTAAAGCTAAAGCGTGGTTAAAGACAGGCAGTGTCAGTAAAGATTTTTATGGAACTCCAGGTACAAAGTTTTCTGACGCATTAAAGGTAGCACTACAATGAGAACATTAGATGAACTTAACTTAGAACTAGGTATACAGCCTGATAAGCCTAAAGAGTTAGACAGTAGTGTACCTAGCAGGGAAGACAACACACAATTTGATGGGATGTTTGAGTCCGACACTCGTGAAGGTGAGAAGCTAAAGAAGAAAGACCTTTACAGAAGAGATAGACTTAACAAGATACGCCAGTACATGATACAGAAAAAAGGTGCTACCTATAGGGATGCTGATCAGGATACTGTGGTTGAAGACTTTGTTGACAGTATGCGTAGGTTTAACACCAACATAGTTGCAACTGCAGGTGAAGCTAGGTTCATAAGTAAAGCAGATGATAAGACTAAAACTATAGCTAAAGAAGCGTATGACTTGTACGATAGTTTAGGCAATGTCTTTGTAAACGATGGAGTGTTTGGTGCTGTAGATGGTGTAAAGGATTACATACTTTCCATAGCTACTGATCCTACAAACTACGTAGGTTTAGTTACAGGTGGTGCAGGTAAAGCAGGTGCGTTGGGCGTAAGTGCAGCCAGTAAAGCAGCAATAAGGAATGCTGTAGCAGGAGCAGGTAGGAGAGCAGCACAGTCGGGTGCAACTAAAGAAGCTGCAGAGAAAGCTGGACTAGAGGCAGCAGAGGCTATGACTGCAAAACTAGCAGGTAGTGGATACACAAGCATCTATGACTAGGGCTGCAGAAAGTGCAGCAAAGGCAGCAAGAGCTAAGATTAGATTTGAAGCTGCACAAAAAGCAACTAGGAGAGCAGCAGTTGAAGGTGGAGAAGTTGTACTTGAGAAAGGTTTAATGAAGCCACGTAGAGTTAAGTACGGTACTAAACAGGCTGCTAAGAAAGCTATACTGCAAACTACAGCTATTGATGCTTTACTTGCTGGATGGCAGGATATAGGGGTGCAAGATATATATTTAGATGTCGGTGCTCAAGACAGATACAGCGCAGTACAAACTGGTTTATCTTTAGCTCTAGGTGGCGTAGGTGGTGGATTACATTACACATTTGGAAAGGCTGATGGTATATCTGGACTAGCACAAGCTATGGATAGTGCCAAAGCAGCTGCAGTGTCTCGTTAAGTTGGTAAGAAGACTAAGGCTAGCAGATGCCACTCAAAGAAACTAGAGTGTAAGTTTGCTACTAAAGAAACAAGTAGATGCTGACATAGGTTTCGAGGCTACTAAAGTTATACGTCAAGGGTACAAGTCTTGGGCTGATAAAGTAAAAGCTGGCGAAGAAATACGTGGTGATAGAGATATGCCAGAGGGTTTACTTGGTGAGATACTTTTAGGGGCAGATGGAGAAGCAGGTCTTGTAGGAATGCTAAAGCAAAGAGGTATACAGTAAACAAGGATACTTTTATATCTGATTTTTAACAGATGTTATTCGTGTAATGCCTGACGAAGATTTTATTGCTGTCAAAAGATTTTGAAAGAGGCTCTGGTATATCTTTAGAGAGGTAGCTACAGCTAAAGTAAAACTTAGTGATGTGATAGCATCTTATGCTAGTGGGCTAGGTAGAGAGTTGTCTGTTCTAGCACAAGCAAAGAATAAGTTAAACGCTGGTGTTGTTATGGTAATGACCTAATCAACGAAGCTCTAGATAGAAAGAGATAAGAAGATTCTTTAGAAGACGGTATACAGCTATCTATCAAAAGAAAGACAACCTAAGACATTAATGTGGTTTCAGAATGTGTGGCGTAGAACACTAGTGTCATCTGTGCCTACAACTGCAGCTAACATATTTGGTTGGTCACAGTATTACTTAGGTCAGTCTGTAGCTGATACTTTAAATGGTGGTATGTTTTATGCATACGGTATGTTAAGAGGTAACACAGATGCTGGCAGAGAGGCACGAAGAGTAGGTAAAGTGTACGCACAAATACAAGGGGATAAGTTTAGAAACTTACTTGATCCATTTACTACACATGATTCATACATGAAGTTCTTAGAAGAGAATAAGAATGTAAGAGATTTACTACACGAAACAGTAGGTGGTACTGGTGTGGAAATATCATCAGCTAAGTTTGATATGAATCCAGATGGTAAAATCTACAAAATGTAGAAGTTTTGTTAACGCAGCAACTAAACTTACAGGTGTTAGAGCACAAGATACCTTTACTAAATCACAAATGTTTATGACAGAGCTAGATAAACATCTAAGAATAAAGACCAAAGATAGTACGAGTCTAGCAGAGGTAATGCGTACTAATAATATTAATGCTATAGATGAGGATGTAATAGGATTAGCTTTAGATAGCACAATGAAAAGTGTTTTCTCTAAAGACTACACTACAGTGGATCAAATGCCAGCTATAAGAAATGCAGCTAAGTTTGTAGAAAGTATTTCTAACATACCTGTGCTAGGTTCTGTTCTACCCTTTGGTAGATTCTTTAACAATACTATAGCTACAGTTTATCAAGTTGGGCCTCTTGGTTTAGTAGCTCCTACTGCAGCTATCATGCGTGGTAAAGCAAATATACAAACTGCAGAGGCTTTTAGTCGTGCAGCAGTAGGTACTACAGGTTTAATCATAGCAGCTAGGATGGCACAAGAGAATGAAGACAGTGGCAATACAGCTACCATGTTAAACGTAGGTGGTGGCACAACCATTAATACAAGAAATGCTTTTCCTATGTCTGAGTTCTTAGCAATGGGTAAACTTTTAAATCAACTGGCTAGTCAAGGTAATCTTGGACCCTTGGGTAATGTGTTTGGTGGTAGAGCCTACTATTGAAAGAAGAGGTAATATACCTTACTATGATACATCAACTCAAGAAGCTATTAAAGAATCTCTTGTACAGATAGGTGTGGGTCAGTTTGCTCAAGACATTGAGTTTGGTAACGACATGTACAGAATACTTAACATGATGTTTGATGAAACAAATGGTGAGGCAGGTGCAGCAGAAATACAAAGACGTGCAGGTAGCTATGCTGCTGGCTTTACTAGACCTTTTCAAACTATAGATAGGATAGTAGGTTTTCTTCGTGATACGGATATCAACAAAGACAAAGACAGAAAGCTATAGTAAATGATAATGGTGATGTAGAGTTAGTTAAAAGAGGTGGCCTTGAAGTAATGTCTCTGGAAGCTACGAGATACATAGACAACATACTAGACATATTCCGTGACACTAATGCAGAGAGTGATTTCAGTCAGTTACGTGTGGCAACCAGAGAGGGGAGACTTATATGATCCTAATCCATTGTCATCTATCTTTGGTATAAAAGTAGTTCCAGGTAGGACTGCTTCCGAAAAAGTATACACGATGGCAGGGCTAGAAGGTTTTAAAGCAAACAAGAGAAGCCAAGTAGCTATGTACGATAGGTTGTTTAATGAAACAATGGCTCCTATGCTAGAAAGAAAAGCTAGAAAGTTATTAGCAGATAAGAAGTTTATCAACGGTACTAATACTTACAGAAGACAGGAAGTAAGTAAGATATTAAAAAGAAACTAGAAGTGTTATAAACGAAGCCATGCCTCATTTGTCTGATAACCACAGGATAAACAAAAGCAGATACGATACAATAAACTACTCAGGTAATAGTGAACAGTTCAAGAATGCCAAGAAAACATTTCACAAGCTACGCTTAGATAAGTTACGCAGTGAGGGTGCTACTGATGCTGAACTCAAGAACTTAAAAATAAAAGACCCACTAACAATGAGTGAAAGTGAGTTGACTCAGTTTAGATCTATACTATCTCTGTACAAAGATTTAGCTAAAGGAGAATAGCCGCCAACAGTTAAGTCAACGGCTACCCTTTTATTTTAGACCATACTTTTCTGCAGCATATTTAGCTATCATAAGTATGTCATCTATGTCTTGTAAAGCTCTGACTTTGTATATATCTTCACGTAGATTTTCTTCTATGTGTTTTCTTACAGGCTGTAACTTTACTTCTAGCTCCTCAAAGAAAAGCTTTAGTTTTTTCTCCATGTGTATCTTTGCTTCACGCTCTATATTCATTACACCTCTGTTGGTATCTCAGTACAGTAAGCAGACACAGTGGACTGAGGTGATGGTCTAGCACTCATAAGCTCCCCACGTATGTAAGATGCACCATCTTTGCACATCTCCATAGTAGGATACACATGATTTACTGCTTGAACCTGAATATACCCTGGAGCAATAGACATTATAAGTACTAGAACATACATTACTCTGTGCTTTCTACTATTTCAGTAGGGTCTTCAGTAGCAGGTGGTGTAGTGATATCTCCATACAGACTTGCTAGTACTGCCAAAACGATAAATATTCCAAACGATTCCATTTTACTTTCCTTTATGTTAAGTCAACTATCTCACACGTATCGCCAGTACAGGCTAGTGTTTGCATAGCTACTGTGTTATCTTCCTTTTCATAGTCACACAAAGCTGACCACTCTATGTTACGAGGCATAGCTTTTAGGAGTTTGTTGTACTCCTCTTTGCTACACTCCTGATAGGGTGCTTGTTGGTATGTGTGATCTGAGTGGGGCAGGAAGGATATGCCACTCATTTCGTCAAAGTGCTTGTAAACAAATGCACCTACGTCTAGCCACTCATCCTCACGAACAGTGCAGGTGACGCTAGGTTTATGCTCACACCAGTGTCTTTGATACTCTAGCCATGTCTCTAGTTGTTCGATAGCTGTTAGATCATTACGAGTAACTGCTTTGTTAGGAGACTTTATAGGAAAACTAAACACTACAGTGGTGTCTTGTTTCATAACGCATGGCTCATTAGGTATACCCTGATCTTTCATAAAATGTGTTAGTGGATCGTTTACGTCAGCGCGAACAGTACGGATATAATATGCACTATGGCGAGAATGTATACCACTGGCACTGTCAACCAACTGTGAGACAGTTCCCGATGGTTTGTTGCAGCTAATCGCAGCAGAGCAGGGTATGTTAAAAAGACTAGCATATTCAGCATTAGTAGATACAGATACATTTCTTAAAAACTCCAATGTTTTATCAAGACCTTTGTTCTTTGTTGTCATCAATGGGTTATCCATTATCCCTGTGAGTGACAAACCCAACAGTCGTTCTTCTTCGGTATTTCGCTGCCACACCTTTCGCAGATATGGGAACTTAGTATATGTGGACTGAACTGTTCCAAGTATCGCTGCAAGCCTGACTTTTCTCGCAATAGAATCCACGTCATCTCTAGCCCTGACAACAACTTCCGTAAGATTACAGAACTGATACGGCCTGAGTATAATTTCACTACATGGATTAGTTCCAAACTCAAAATCAGGATCACGCCTGTCATACTTTGCAGCTTGTTTCTTAGATGCTTCACGGTTAAATATTCCCCTTTCACCAGATTTACTTTCTACAAGTGATGTCCACTCACGCAAGAAGGAGTCCATGTCGGGCTTCTCTGTGTAAGATACAGAGTTGTTTGCTAGAGCACGATGCCCTGCAGTTTCCCACCACTGTCCTGACTTAGCGTGACGCATACGATCATCACTCAGGTTTGATAATGATATCATAGCACTGCGTCTAACGCCACCAGAAACTACAATCTGTCCTACAAAGCACATGATATCGTGACACTCTAACGCATTTAGTCTACGCCCTTGTGCATTCTTAAATGTTTGTACAGTAAAGTTAAACAGATCTACCAATGGAGCAGGACCAGAGGCTCTACCACCAAACGTTTTAGCCTAGCACCTGCAGGTCTGATCTTAGACATGTTCCACTTAGGTATCTCACCTGCCCACAGCAACGCTAGTAGTTGTCGGAAAGACTTAGCCCAACCTTCTTTACTGTCTTGCACTACTATGGTAGTCTCACTGTCGTACAAGTCAGGTACTTCTGGTAGCTTGTTGATGTACTCTCTACACTAAAGCCAACGCCTGTGCCACAGAGAAGAATAAACATAGCTTCATCAAAAGACTTTGGATCATCTACAGGTAGGTAGCTACAGTTGTAGATACATGTGTTGTCTCTGTCTGCTGCTGCACCTGCAGTCATCATAGCTCTCATACTAGGCATGATTTCTAGATCAAGTATAGCTTGTCTTATTTCATTATAAACTTCTGTGTCAAGCTTATCTCCAACAATATTTTTCATATAACGATCAACTGTTTCTGCCCAGTTCTCACGTCTTAGTTCTTCTGGTAGCCACTTGGAATACCTGGACTTATGTATAAACGTTTGATAATCTGTAGGCAGTACGTTACCTGACTCTAGTTCGTTGTAGTATTCAAATGCTTCGATGTCACTAGCGTTGATCATATTCTCTCCCTTATGTTTAAATTTTCTATGCTTACATCATCTATATCGTGAAACGTATTGTGTATTAGATCATGCATATCCTCTACGTGTGCGTCCTCCACAGTTGACAGTACGTTACTTGGTTCTTCTACTTCTAGTAAGAATGTAACGCTAAACTTCTTCTTGTATTTCACTTGTGTATTTCCTCTAGCGTTTCGTTAGCCCAAGTCAGATACTGGTGTGCTTTCTTCAAGTCTTCTACAGGCGTAGCATTCTTATCCATAGCTCTATGGTTGTACTTCATAACGTTGCCCCTGCAGTAAGCAACAAAACCTGCTTTACCTAGAACTTCTTTGATGTAGTCTATACACTCAATCCCACCATTTAAATTATAGTGTGCAGGTTTATCTACTGGGTCATAGTCTAGTGTAATTGTTTGTCCGTTCATAGTAAGTGTATCTATCATTGTATCCATTATGCATTTCCTTGTGTTTTAGTAAACCTAGTAAGCTTTAGAACCTTACCCTCTGTACCTTCTACTCTTTCGTACAAAGGTTCTTCTTCACTATCATAGCCTACTAGTTCGTTTCTGTGTTCTTCAACCATAGCATACAGGTCTTCGTCACGTTGTGCAAGCTCTAAAAATGCACCCATGAGTGTAGCTAGGTGGACTAGGTATGAGACATCTTCAGGACTAAGTAGGTTCTGTTCTCCTACTACAAGCCCTGTGTTTAACTCTCCTGTCCACTTACCTTTGCCATCAAAAGAACAAGGCTTTAACACTAGTGATACTTCATCTGCTCCTATTTTATACTTAGTCATGTCACTTTCTTTCTCCTTTAAAAGGAATAAGTTTTAACTTTGTAGGTCTGCCCTTCTCTTTTAACCAGGCTTCAGGTATGACACGGTGATCCCACTGGAACTCATACTTGTCACACCACTCATAGTATCGTGACTTAGCACCCTTGTACAGCTTTGCTTTGCTGTTGCTAAAGATAAACCGTATGTCTAACTCTGGATGTTGTTCTCGTATGGTTAGATGCTTACGTCTATCTTCTGAATCAAAGATGCCTTTCGTTTCTATTATGATACCGTTGTCTAAAATAAAGTCAGGCGTGTATGTTCGATATCGTAAGTCTTCCCACTCTATCTTTAAACATTCATACCTGACTTTATTCTGGTTATCTTTTAGGTATGCAGCAACCTCTTTCTCTAAGCCACTGCGATACCTTCTAGGGTTACTCCTTCTTTTCTTTGGGCTTTTCAACCCATGCTTCATTCTCTGGGGTATCTGGGTCATCTGCTATATAGTGTCCTTTTTCGTTACGAGCACGAACCATTTCTGTCTCTCCGTTTAGAGATCTTTCTAGTTCTTTTGTCTTCATCTCTCCTACAAATCTAACACACTGTAGCCAGTGCTCTAGCATATTAACAGATACCAAGTTCTGCTGAAGCAGTTGTACTACGCCTTTATCTTTATCAGACATAGCATCTGTTTCATAATCTTTGTCGTTGATTGTTACTGTAGTCATATATATTCACCTCTTAGTTTTGTGTAGTGTACGGTAGGTGGCTCTTTCCTGCCACTGTATACCTTGGATGGTAGGCTCTTTAGTTTAGGCCAGCATTTGTGCTTGTGGTTACAGAAGGTGCAGTCTTTGGGTAGCTTGTAGTTACCACTAGCCTTACCTCTGTATACCTCTGGTTCGTCTGTGAAGCATCTCTCAAACGGTGCATTGCTATCAAGGTAGGTGTGTACATCCTTTATCTTTTGTAACACTCTATCCTTGTCTACCTCTGCTGCTGAGACATACTTGAAGCTACCGTTGTTCTTGTTAACAACCCACCAACCTCCAACCTTTTTGTTAGCTGCTGCTGCATAGCCTACAAGTTGTGGCACATAACCAAAGGAGTCACCCTTCTCTAGTGTGTAGAAGTCAACAAACTTATTATCGTATGACCATGTACTAGCTGACTTGACATCATCTATCTTGCCATCCAACAACATGTCATACTCACCAGTGACTTCATCCTTATCGTTTAGTGACAGTGTTACCTTTTCATTGTCACCAAACTCTATTCCAGATGCTCTAAGCAAACCTTTTAGTAGAGCCTCTACCATGTCACCGTATATCATATTGATTTTAAATGACGTAGGCAGAGGCTCCTGATGATCGGGATTGTTCTTCTCGAACCATAGCTGACACTTCGGACGCCCAACATTGGACATCCTCAGTTTAAACTCTCGCTTTTGTTCAACAGCATTAAACTGTTTGTCAAGAGCAGCACCAATATCATCTTTGATTTTATCTATAATATCCTGAGACATAGTAGACTTGCCCTCAATGGAGCTTCTAAGATACTTATGTAGTGCTAGTTCAGCAGGGTGGTTCACTGGTCAAAATCCTCCACATCAACTATGTTGGTAACTATGTCCTGATCCTGTGGTGATATAGTCTCTACATTTTCTTCTGCCCACTTGGTAGTAACATACTCGTTACTAGACTCCACGTAGTCCAAGAAGTTCTGTAGTATTTCATTATCACCTTCAGACAAGCCAACGAACTCACCAAGTGAGGCGTTAGTTACCATGTAAGGGTTGCCGTTAGGTAAGGTACGTGTCTCACCTAGCAAAGTAATCCTGTGCTCTGCAGGTGAAATCTTTTTCTTGATTAGCTTACCTACTGTACCGTCAATAAACTTTAAGCTATCTCTGTTCTTGACATCCATTACAAATGCAAACTCTTCGTCTACGTTGGACGGTGTACCACCACCTTCATAGAAAGGGTCTACTACTTTAACCATACCCATCATAACTTTGACACGGTTAACACTGCGTATCAAGTCTTGTTGATCTTTAGGTAATGCTTGGAAGTCTTTGATGTAACCTGACGGTCTGCCCAGGTTGAACGTACCTAGTGTATCTTTCAAGTCTATGTTTAAAGAGTTAGACAGTACTGACTTCTGCATAGTTTTGTTTTCACTATCCCACTGCTGCCACTTCTGACGTTCAGCAAACAAACGTACCTCTACTGATCTAGCTAAGTAGAGTCATCATCTGATGTGATCTTGAAGACAGGTGTTTGTACTACCTTGCCATCTTCTACTTCTTGTATGACTGTACCAGTGATCCTACTTAATGATGACTGTGATACTGCAGGAGTAGAGAAACCCATAGCGTCCGTTAAGTTCATGTTGTCTACTTTAAGTGCTACTGCGTTATTCATATTTTTACCTTTCATATGTAAAAAGTTTCAGAGTTAGAGTTATATCATTAAACGTCTTTTGTGTCAAGCCAATTATCTCCTATCTTTGATTCTAATAACAAAGGAACGTTCATATCTATTTCATATTCTTTCTTAATCATATCATTTAGATTAGTGTTCAACAAGTCTATTATGCCTAGCACATCATCTATTTCGTCAGGGTGTGTGTCAATTACCATACTGTCGTGAACACTGTTAACTAAGCATGACTGCAAAGGCTCAAGCAAACGGTCAAGCTCTATGAGTACAACAGGTACGACATCACCTGTAGCAAAGCCTTGCACAGGATAGTTCTTTATCATAGTGAAGTGTGATACGCTGCCATTTTCTCTACGATGTACATCAGGGGAAAGCGTACTGCCTACCACTGACATTAGTTATCTTACCTTCATTAACAGCCTCATCACCCAACCTACTGTGCCACTTGGCTATGCCTTTGTACTTCTCTACGAACTGCTTGTAGTATGCAGCTTCTGCCTTGCTTCTGCCATACCCTGTAGCCCCGAAGAGAGGAGCGAAGGTGTGCCTTTGCATCCTGTCTACCTGTAGGTTGCCCTGCATCACTGATAACCTTTGCCGTGTAGGAGTGTACATCAAATCCTGTATCAATCTCCTGCATGGCTGTCTTATCTTGTGCTAGGAACGCAGCAGTTCTGAACTCAAGTTGAGCAAAGTCGGCCTCAATTATTTTGCCACCCTCCCACCTTGAGATGAACACACGTTTTATTGGGAAGGTTCCTCCTCTTGGCATGTTTTGCATGTTGGGGTTTCGTCCAGAGAATCTACCTGTACTGGTGATATGCTGGGTAAGGTTGATGTGTAGTTTGCTACTTCTTTTGCAGTTGGTGATAATGCCATCCACAAAGCTACTAAGATAACTACTAATAGCACTAAGCCTCTTGAGGTCTTGTAAAAATCCAATTGCTTTCTCCATATTGTTGTTTTTAGCTGTGGCTATAAGTGCATCTAGGTTTGTCTTACCTACACCGAAGCCATTGGCACTGACCCACTTCTTACTTGGTGGAAAGAAACCAAGCCCTGCCATTTCGTTTGTTGCTGTGAGTAAGAAACCTCTACCATCACAGTCTGTACATTTGTTTGGTATCTTGTAGAGTGTACCATCCTTTCTTTTCTTGTGTACTCTCCCATACCCACTACATTTGGGGCAGGTAGAAGCCACTGTCTTAAATAACATCTTACTATTTTTTCTTACTGCATCTCTAAAACCTTTGTCATCTACATAATCAAAGATATCTACCCACTCTTTCTTGTTGTTAGGTTTGATACTAAAGATTACCCACGACATCTGCTCTGGTGAGTTAAGATTAATAGGTGTGCCACCCATCAGTTCCCTTGTTGTGGCTTGCAGTCTATCAAGTATTTCTTTGCGCTCTCGCTCGAATGTAGTACGGACGTGTTCGAGGGCATCTCTATCCACCCTGATTCCTGCCATTGACATTCTTGTGAGGACTTTGCAGGTTCTAAACGTAACGTCCTTGACTGCTCGTAAGGAAGCGGAGGATGGGGTTGAAAAGTCAGCCTCTGTTGCTTTGTACAACTCGCCAGTGGTAAGCAAGTCAAGGTCAAGATAATGACTGAGTTCATCAAGTGGTATCTCATTGGTGTTGTATCCTTTCTTGTAGTACGTCTTGAGTGTATCATCTTTCTGATACTGTAGCTCTCGTCTAATAGCACACTGCTCTAAACTAAGTGGTTGCTTTTGTCCACGTAAAAGTAAATATTCTGCAAGCATTGTGTCATATATGTCACCATCATACTTAAAGTCGTTAGCCCATAGCCAGGCTAGATCATACTGTAGGTTGTGTCCTATCAGTAAAGTTGTGTTGTTTAACATCCTCTGTAAGACACAGGCGTTGGACTTGTGTTGTTCTGTTGCTTCCTTGTGGTCAAACGGTAGTAGTCTCTTCTCTCCTGTATCTAAGCACAGTACACCCACCTCAGTAAGCGTATTGGCAGGTTCATACGGATCATTGAATATCTTACCATCTCGTAGAGTTATAGAGTTCTCTACATCTAAGACTCTTCTCATGCTGAGTACCTTGCTCTCTCTCCATCTAACTGACAGTGGACAACCCCATGCCATCCACCCTTTAGTTTATTCTTTGCTACGTTCAAGTGTCGCTGTGTGTCTGACTCATACTCACCCTCTACTTGTGGGTTCTTAGATATCAAAACCATCAGGTCACACTCAGCAGCTTTACCTGTCTTACTACCTTCAAGCATAGACTGATCTACATATATCTTACCTTCTGCCTCTGCTGATAGCTGAGACATCCAGATTACTGCACAGTCATACTGCTTGGCAATATTTCTAGCGTGTATTGCTGCATCCTTGAGATACACATGGGAGTCTGCTCCTGTCTTGTTAGCAAACTTGTCACCCATATCTAGCACTACGATGTCAGGCTTGTGGTTCTTAACTACTGCCTCAACCCACACCATGTCCTTACCTGTGCTATCAACGATACGTATGTTGTCATACACTGGCTTATACCTTGTGGATGCTAGGGCATAGTTGTCCTTGATCTCTTCCATAGGCATGTTAGATGCAGCACTGAGATACCTAGCACCAACACGAGTGTAGTCCTCTTCGTTACACAGCACGATACACTTAGCACCCTGCCTAGCAAAGCCACGCTCAGATGCAATCATAGAAGCATGGAAGGATGTCTTACCTGTGTTAGGTCTAGCACCCACCAAGACTAGATGTCCACCTGATATACCCTCTACCTTGCGCTGTAGTGACGGTATGTTGAACTGCCACTTACACTGTATCTCATTAGCTACCAGTAGATTGTCAATAGATATGTCACCCCAATCAACTTTTAAGTTGGGCATGAAGTTATCTTGATAGTCAGTCAGTATGTTACGCAGTGGCTCAAGTGTATTCTTCTCACCATTAACGTAGTCGAAACCTAAGTTAGCTACCTCTTCACCTACTACCTGTTGAAACAGATTAGACATAACCTCTTGGGCTACCTCTTGGTTCATAGGTCTTTCTTCTCGCAGCTTATCAAACAATCTCTTGTACGAATCTTTGTTGGCTGTAGTAAGTGTCTCTCTAGTAAAGAACAAACCTTCTAACTCTGAGAAGTTTAAGTCCTTATCGAACTGATTCATAGCGTAGTCTATAGTTTGCTTGACCTTGCGTACATCCTTAGTAAACAGTTTGTCTGGTGTGTGTATCCCCTTGTTGCTATCATAGAAGTCTTTGTCCATCAAAGTTCTAAGTAAAGCTAACTCTCCATGTTCCATATCATTCTCCTTAAATGGGATTCATCATTTTAAATATCTCGTACCAATCTGAACCCTCTATTGCTAACCACATTAATACTGGCACACCTAGTATAAAAAATATACATGTTAGGAATGCCCACCCTAATCCTTTTGTTGTACAATACTGTTCACTCATCTTCTTTTCCCATCAAATAAAACCAAGACACAGGATACAACTCTTTCATTTTTGAACTTATATCTTTAGCCACAACTCTAGTCTCATACTGTGTATCTTCTTTCAATCGAAGTTTACACATATCTGAGAATGCGTCAAGACTACCTGACCAATACCACTCAGTCATGGTGCTTTGTGGCAACACCATACGTGCTTGCTCTGGTGCCACCCCTGCCGCTATGAGTGTTTTGTATACAGATATAACATATTCATCACACTCATGTACTTCATCCAGTATGCTAAGATCAGGAACTATACTATCTTTATACACACCATACTTTTCAGGCTCTTTCTCAAAGACATCTTTTATATGCTCATACTCACCATAAGTGTACATCTTATCTAGCTCAAGCACTCCACTACTGCCCTGCTTCTTATCTTTTGCACGTCCACGCCATGTCTCAGGCTCATAGAACTCAGGCTTTTCATCTACATACCTACGGCTTACCTCATTCCATCGTAGAAACTTATGCTTGACTAGCTGCCTGGCTACAAAGATAGGAGCCTTAACATGGAAGCTAGCAAAGCAATGTCCAAAGGGTGACATGTGTTTGTGCCTTGCTAGATATGATATAAGGATACTGTCACTTACAGTAAGTGTATTGTCCTCATCCCACTCACTCTTCTTGTTAAAGCTAACACGAGCAGCGTTCACTACAGTAAGGTCACTGCCCATGTTATCTATAAGTGTCACATCAATCATAGTTATTAGCTTTCCTCTTATCTATTGCTGCCTTACGCTCTACACTATTCATAGGACGTATGAAAGTCTTAACGCCCATATGATCTTGTAGTCTCTTCTGCTTGTATGCAATGTCCTCCTCTATTTGTTTACGTCTAGTCTTAGATAGTGTCTTAGCATTGAGAGTCCGTATCATACGGTTGATATCTTTAGTCAGTTGATTCTCTCTGTTGTCTGTCTGCATCTTCAGCTTCCTTTATGTGTTGCAATATTGTCACAGCTTCTGAGTTAGGTATCTTAAACCACTCGCCTTTTCTTTCTCCACACATAGCAGCAGCTTTATGTGCGACACGTTCTGCTCTGGCTCTGTCTGGAGTTGAGATAGCGTGGACTAACTCATAGTCACGCATAGGTGAGCTTGTCTGGTATCCGTTTAGCCTATCCTCTGCATCAATAGCCATACCTATCTTGACCCACTCAGGCCAAGCTGGGTTAGTAATAACATAGACGTACCCTTCTTTTACTTGTGCATCCTTTTGTAGTGCAGTAAAAGCAGCGTCACCAAATGATGTATACCTTCCAGGTTTATGTAAAGGATGTGTTTTAGCAATGTATCGTCCATTAACATACATCCTAGTATCGTTATGCTTATGACTACAGCTTTTGCAGATATACCATTTCTTTTTTAGGAAAGAAGCATGATAGTTAGTGCCAACCTGTAAGGAAACACCACACTTATTACAACAAGCTACTTCAACATTATTCAACATCTTTATCTCCTTTATGTTTTTCTTTACGTACTGGTTTAGGTTTCTTCTTATCAGGTATTACTTGCTGTTTATACTTAGATTGTCTAACCTCTTTCGCCATTGGATTTTGTTTGTTAGTGTGACTTTTCTGCAACATCTATCCATCTTCCTATAAAGTCCATGTCTTCTGCATCTTGATACTTAATATCATCACGTAACCTGATAGCTCTGGTAGGTATGTCACACCATGCCTCTATCTCTTTACGCATAACTAAAGTCTTTCTTAATGCATCAGGATCAAGCGCAACCATAACATAACTGGCGCTATCACTCAAGCATTCCTTGTGTGCATCAGTAAGACTTGTACCTAGTAAAGCAAAGCCTGTGACATCAGGGAATACTGTAGCTACAGTGACTGCACTAATGACATCCTCAACTACAACGTACACTCCATTAGGCGTACCGTAGCAGTACTTGGCATACTCTGCTGCACCACCGTAGCGTAACCACTTAGGCTGCTTACCATCCAGTGCTCTACCTATTGCATCAACGATAAGTCCATCATTATAGATAGGAAATACTGCACGTTTATCTTTAAGATCGTACAGTAACTCTATGTTTTCTAAGGGATTTGCGTACTCGCCACTCCAACGCATACGAAATCTATTGATATACTTGTTGCTTGAGTCAGTTGTTACGTGTTCTGGATAAACAAAGTGCTCTAACCTCTTGTTTATACTACCTGTTTCGATAAGAGGGGTCACTAAGTAGTGCTCTAGTTCTTCTTTAGATATGCCCAGGTTTATCTTACCTTGAAGATCACACGATAACTTATAGCAATTATAGATTAAAGTACCATTGCGCTTAGTTGCAGTGAAGGTGTTCTTACCTTTACATCTTGGGCAGTCCTGGCGTATCTGCTCTCCTTCTACTACATCTAAGGCATTGATATCGATTAACATTACTTCTTCTCCTTGAATGCTTGGCGCTGGGCTAGGGCTTCTGATGCTCCAGTGTAAGTGTGTTTGATGTAAGGAGTCAAGCTATTTATGTTAGTGTGTCCACTTACTTGCTTGATCTGTGTTATATCTACACCAGCTTCTACCATCTCAGTGATAGCTGTACGCCTCATGTCCATAGCTGTGAGGTAGCTAGGTAGTTCTGCTGCCTCTAGTACTGCATTGACGTAGACGTGTAGCATCTCTTTAGTGTAGGGCTTGTATGATCCATCACTAGGCTGTACCTGTGGTGTCACTAGACACTGGAAGCCAAACGTTTCGTGCTGTTGCTTGAGTACGTGCATCAATGTATCACTGATAGGTAGGTGTACCTCTGCTCCACGCTTGCTCTGCACTAAGTCACAACGCTTCTTATCGAAGTTGATAGCTGCCCACGTAAGCATACGCATGTCACCTACACGCTGCCCCCACTCGTATGCCATCTGTACAATCAAGCCAATGCTACGCCACTTCCACTCGCTGTACGCTGTAGTCAGGAACTTGTTTACTTGCTCTGGTTCCCACATTACTGTGCGTTGTGGATTAGGTGTCTTCTCTAACAGTGGCATAGGGTTCTCTATACTGATGCCGTTTTTCTTAGCCCAGTTGATAAGTATAGACATGATGGCAGCTATCTTGTTAGCTCTGTATATACCTCTCTTTAACCATGTAATGTAACACTGTTGCATTAAAGACACACTTAATCTTTTCATGCTCATAGAACCTACATCATCATTGATGACCCTAAGACAGTCATAGTAATCCTTCTGAGATGCAGAGCCTAGCTTACGGAAAGCATCTGAACCCCAGTATTCTACTACTACATCTCTTACTGAGTATCCTTTACCTTGTTTGAATATTGTTTTTTCTTTTGCCATTAGCATTACGATAACCTTTTACTAAGAAGTAAATGAAACCTCCTACATAAGCTAGGAGAAACGGTATTATTATTTGTGTTCCTGGTTGCATTAAAATGGTGGCTCCTCTTCTTTGTTGCTTGGTGTCCATACTATATCACAGTGATGCATGAACCATATGTATTCTCTAAGTGTTGTAGGTATCATTTCTTATTCTCCAACTTTAGTCTTAGCTCTTTCATGTGTCTCTCTAATCTATCTATTCTATCTTGGATAGCTTCTATCTTATCCTCTGCTGCTTGTACTCTTCTCAATAAACTTTCCACCTCTGACATTGTTAATCCTTCCTATACTCGTAGCTGTAGTTATACTCTGCATCCAATGAGTGCCACGCTTGTTCATACTCATAGTCATAGTTGGTAGCTCCATCCTCTACCTCACCCTCTGCTATAAGTTTAGCCCAGTGATCCAAGCTAGGCTCATGGTCAAGTGATAACTCTTCTTGAAAATGTATGCTTACAGCATCTATATCGTGAACCGTCAACTCCATTGTTACTCTCCTATGTTACTTGGTGCGTACACTTCACCGTTGTACTGACTACCTGTCTTTGTGTCTGTACCAAAGTCGCAGCTTGCCAGTAGTAGCAGAGTAGCAATGATAATACACTGTGCGTTTACTCCACAGTATAAACAGATCATATGCTTTCTCTGCTTGGGCTTGTGCCTCCTGTCTTACGTTACTCTTCTGCATCATCAGCATCAGGGTCTTCGTAGTTCCAGTATGCACTGTTATCAAGTAAGAACTCATTGCCTATGTCATAGAAACACTTATTCAACTTCTTGATATCAGACATATACAAGTCGTTCATTTCGTCTAGATCATTAATAATCTTACGTAAATTATTGTGACTTACCTTTAGCACCTTTAGTTGTGCTTTTGTTAGAGACTTCATCCCCTTTTTCTTTTGCTCTCTTTCTTTTCGTATCCTTTCGTACTTCAGGCTTCTCTCCTCTGGTGTCATCTGCCAATCTTCCATTGTGTATCCTCTCTACTATTGTTTTAATAATACGTTTGTTGCTTGTTGATATTATAACACGCCCCATATCATCGTACAGGATGTATTTGTTTTTTATGTGTGCGAGGAACATTACCTCTGTACCTCCACCTCCAGACAAGCTACAGTCTCAGCCTTGTGTGTCACCATCTTAACTGCTGTGCTCATCTCGATTTGGCACTCCTCTAGTGTAGCATAAGTGCCTAACTGATAATGTGCTACACTCTGTCCTGTGAAGAGTTGCATCCATATTAGTATGTAAACCATAGTCTTACCTTTCTTATAAGATAGCCAAAGAGTAGTACTTGCATCCATACTACCCATGTAGCTATTGTGTTTACTTCTCTAATGTCTATCCCTACGCTAACTACAACTGCTATACTAAGTATTAGTAGAAGGTAAGCTAACAAAGGGATAGACATTATAAATAGTATCACTAGTCCATCCTTGTTATAAAGTATTTACCATCTGCTTGTGGCAATGCAATGATAGCATACTCATAAAAGTACGCATAGCCATGCTTAGTAATCATCTTACCTATGTATGGTAAATCTGCATCATCATCGTAGTCAGATACATAGTCACCATCTTGGTTTATCTTACCTTCAAACTTATACAGTTTGCCAAAGCCATACCTGTCAGTCATAAACTGTACTATGTCTGTGCCATCGTCATTGCCTACGTGTTCAGCTACCCATAGTGGGAGTAGCCCTAGCATCTCATTGAGTTGGTGCTTATTACACGCAGGGAATGCGTTAGTGTTTATTGTTAGTGTTAGTTGCATCATGCTGTCTCTCTTTCTTTAAAATGTTTATCAATTTTCTGCTTCATTGCTGTTGCTGAAGGAACAGCCACATCAAGCTATCGTTATCTTGTTCACACAGCCGCATCAATTTATCTTTCTCTTGTTCAAGTTTTATTACTAAGTTAATTAGATCAATCCTACACCACGTTTCGTATAGCTCTGTATATCTATCTTGTTCAGTAGTCATGTTGTCTCCATCTCCTGTACACTTACTGTATAATAATAATTACCAAACATATCTAAGATCATTTCTCTGTCTTTTGCTCTCATGTGAAAGCTTATATGTCCATCATCATCTCTGTTCTTTTTTATTTTAACTAAGAAATACTTTCTCCTCATTATGCTGTCTCCTTCAGTCCTTCAAAGATATGTTTAACTACATCTACTGTCCATCCGTTGCCTAGCATTTTGTAGCGTTGTGTGTTTGATACGCCACAAGTATACCCATCAGGTACAGTCTGTAATCTCTCACATTCTGTCACAGTGAGCTTACGGATATGATGTGTGTCTACACTATCCCACTCATGTCTATCGTAGCTACCTCTACCACCTGATCTGACACACTTAGACTTGTCTCTGTAGGCTAACGTGTCAGCAAGCACAGTATCTTTATGTACTGTAGTTAGGCAGTTAGATTTATCGTCTATGCGTAACTCAAGCATAGCTTGTAGTGGTATATCTTTGTCGTAGTCTTGACGCTTACCTTGCTCATCTAATCTACGATTTACAATGCGTCCACCTTTTATTCTACTTGCATCATCAAAGTAATTGTATGGCACACCTTTGTGAAAGTTAGCTGTGATAGTAAAAGCTTTCTTGGTGTCAGGAGTTTGTGTATATCTATCTGCTCGTCTAGATCCTGCTTGTTGCCACTTGTCATTACCACGTTCCATGTAAGCTATAGACTTGTCACTGTAGTAGTAGGCATCATCTATCTGCTCAACAGGTTCTAGTATATCCTTGAGCATGATACCTTTGTCTTCTGGCAATCCCTTCATAGGAATGTTAGTCCAGTATAAACGCTTACGGTTCTGCGCTGAGACTAGGTTACTGTTAATCTCAATAGGTTCTACACCAAGGTACTCAGTTATGATAGCCATGCTCTCCTTCTTCATCTTAACATTCTCCATCAAGAAGTACTTAGGCTTGAGTGCTTTGAGTAGTCGCACATATTCAAAGAATAACTGTGAACGTGGATCATCAAAGTTGAGTTGCTTACCTGCAAAGCTAAAGCCTTGACATGGTGAGCCACCAATAAGCAAATCAATCTTGTGTCCACAGTCAAACTCATCCATCAAATGAGTGCCACTAGTCTTGATGTTTTGTACATCACCTAAGTGTACCATATCAGGATAGTTATCCTGGGCAACTTTATCGCATACTTGTCAATCTCTGCTGCGAAATAGTTTTAACTGGTATGCCCAGCTTTTCTAGGGCAATCTGCCCACAAGACATACCATCAAATAGACTTAGTACGTTCATCTCTTATACATCCTCTATGAAAGCGAAACCACCACCATTACCTTCTGGATCTTGTGATAGTATAAACTTAAATACTTCCTTACCTTTTTGCATTCTAAATGTAGGCCAGTATTGCTCTGGATCAAAGTCACATTGCTCCATGTAAAACTCTAGTATCTTTGCACCACGTAGTCCACTGTAGTTTGCATTGTATGCTTGTATTGCATCTTTAGTAATCATTGGTGTATCTCCTCTTCTATAGTTACTCTGTATCCTTCGTTGACGTACTGTACCATAACATCAGTCAAGTCATCAACATTAGTTAGCCATCGTTGGTTAGCGTGGCGTCCATCACTGGACACCGTTGCTATGTAATATCTAGTCATGTGCTTATCACCCTGCAAAGTGGCGTAGTTTGTTTGGCGTAGAGCTATTCTCTAAGTAAACAGTACGCTTGCCTAAGTGTATAGCTTTCATACAGCCACCTACATTAATCTTGTAGCCTCTGCTTGTGTGCTTACGCTTACGTGTTAGACCTTTAGCCTAAGAAGTTAAATCGAAATCCTTTAGTACCATCATTAAGTGGCTTAGTAGCAAATATAACAAACATTGTGTGTCTCCTTTGTGTTTGTGTTGGTAGTTAAATCATAGTTTAGTTTAGTTGTCAAACTTTTATTTCCCAAGTACCAATTTTATTACCATTGGTATCCCAGATTGTTTTTGTGCGTTCACTATATGCAAACTCATCAACTTCTCTTGCTATCCTTTTAATAATTTTAGATAACTCAAAGTGTTGATCATCTGCAAATGCATCATTATCCATGTTTATTATGCAATCAAATTTCATTGTATATCCTTTCTATACGTTATGTATTCTTTTCCATGCTACCCAAGTCGCAGCTTGCATTTGATATGCAGTCATGTCGTGCTTAACTGCTGCACGTCTGTATGCCTCTTGTAAATCTTGTCTTAGCATCTTGCCAATGTTAGGCACGTTCTGCAATGTGCGTCTGTCATTGTTAGCAATGCACCAAGCGTGTCCATCTATTACGCATGTATCATCACCTAGTATGCACCAAAAGAAGTCTGTGATTTTTGGACCTCGTAGTATGAATGCTACATCACTACTATTGTGTGGCATACTCTGTAGTATTGACCAAGCCTTGTCTCGCATTGTGTTGTACGTGCTAGGCTTGCAGTCTTCTACATATCCACCATCAGTAAAGATACGGCACATGTCATCAGCATTGCGTAAGTTCATGTACCACTCGTTAGTCGGACTTAGTGCGGCAATCACACCTACTACTATGTGTAATGGTAGCTCATACTTGTCGCATATATCATAGGCGTAGGACTTAGCATCTGCATACCATGTCATGCCGTGTGCTATATCTTCTTCGGTACACTGTTTGTATACCTTGAGTATGTTGCGTGTGTATTGTGTCATGCGTTATTACCTCACTGTATCTTTTATGTAACAATCTTTTATTTCACTGTCAGCCATCGCACCACCAAAATAATTTTCGGTGTATCTTATCGTGATTGCAGCACCATTGGGTAGGTTTTCCCACTGTACAGTGTAACCATCGTTTCCCCATCGCACATCATCGCCATTAGCTAGGGCTTGTGTTAACTCTCTTAGTTTCATCGTATCACCTCTTAGTTAATGTATTCAGTAAGGCACATCCAGAACCATATATCAAGTATAAGCTGGGGTTGGCCGCAGTTATCCTGGGTGTACCCTCACAAAAAAACATCAAGCTTTTCCTAATGACAGACTGATGTATTTTACTGTTCTATAGCACAGGGTTTCACTGCTTACCTACTACAATAGTTTTACATGGGTTCTACCACAACCACGTCACTTCCGTTGGTCTTGCTCTAGAGTTCTTTAAGCTCTTCATTTAGTCAGCTTGTAGATCATCCAATCTACTAGGGCTTGTCTGTATTTAGTCTCTTTTAGTTTAATCTGTTAGTCAAGTTTTAATTTAGTTAGTCATTTATTCTTTTAGTCTTTTAGTCGTGACCCTCTGGATTGCTAGGCCTTGCACGTTAGCTTCAAGTTAAACTTTAATCTTTCGAGTAGTTTGGTTAGTCGCTTTCGATATAACTAGATTAGCATTTACGATTTCAAAATGTAAACCCCTAAAATAATTATCTGCGTTTTGTTATATATTTCAATGGGTTACGTTATGTTTGGGGTGGGTAGTTGAAACCAGCTTTGAGGGTGGGTGTAAAACTTAGGTGTTTTTGTAGGGTGATTTGCTCAAGTGATTTGCTTTTGGATTTCATACATCCACTACTAGCTTTTACTCTCTCGTGAAATATTCGCTCTTTTTTTCATATATTACATAGCTACTGACAACTCATCTGTAAATTTGTGTAGTAAATACAGTACTTTAGGCCAGCTTTTTACGAGCTGTAAAATTATTATCAATTTTGTTTGGCTTTTGTTCTTTTGTTCGGGGTTTGTTCGTCTTTTGTTCACCTTTTGTACCCTGCGAGGGCCACGGGGGTCTACCGTATATAGGTTAAACACCCAAGCAGACGCCGCAATATCAGCACCAACAGAAAAGCAATA
>UEXL01000036.1_pt1 | contig 34265 bp, 45 predicted proteins | sample 1796671 | NCBI WGS metagenome assembly UEXL01 (sample SAMEA4772471, study PRJEB27181) | metagenome | reverse complement strand
AACGTTTTCTGTTGGTGCTGATATTGCGGCGTCTGCTTGGTGTTTAACCTAGCTATAGCTATCCGCCGTCAGCCCTAGCGCAAATCGGGGGTGTGGGGTCAATCGTCTCGAGCTTTGTGGCGGTCGATAATCGGATCCATAGGGGTCCAATCTTTTGCCCTTTCCGGGCGGTACAGGGCTTCTCAGGCGGTCTGACGCGGTCTTTGCGGCGTGTCACGACTATCCCCGGGCGATTGTTACCCCTGTGCTCACAGAAATGAAAACCAGAGAAATGCGGATCCGGGGTGAGTTGGGCTGTTTGGTGCGTAAGCCGTTGATTTGCAAGGATTTAGCGGAGGGAGGGCGGGAAGAGCTGATTTTCCCGGCGCTGGCGGCCCGGAGAGCAAGAGACCTCTCTTGCTCGATTATCTGTTTAATCTATCGATTCTGGGTTATCGATCGGATTTACCGATCATACGTCATTGTCCTTCATTTCGTCCTGCACACCGAGCAGTTCGTTCAACCGGGACTTGATGTCGCTCTTCGTCATGCTGTCGAGGTTGGCGTTGATGTTGAGGTTTTGGCTGCGCTGTATCGTCAAGCCTGCCAGTTGGTTCAACTCCTTCACCGCGCTTACAGCAGCGTTGTACGCCCCGTTCTCGAAGCTGGTCTCAGCAATCTTCCACAGCATGCTACCCGTCTTCTCCGGGGTGATAGCGAACTTCTGCCGCAGCTCTTCCTGCTCCGCCCTGATCGCCTTGATGACCTTCGGGTGATCACGCCCGTTCATCATCCTCGATGCGCTCATGGCCGGGAAGCTGAACCCGCACTTCCGCGCCGCCTCCGTCTGACCGCACCCGCCTTGCGTGTAGTGCCAGACGAACGCCGTCTGCATTTCCGTCAAACCATATTCATCGTCTGCTGAAAATTGCTTCGGGACTTCAACAAGCTGTGCTCGCTCCTTCTTCGGTCTGCCTCGCTCCGCCATCGTAACTCCATCGTATTGAATATCTGCCGCGCCCCAGCTTCCAGCTCCTGCGCGAGATTGAATGCGTCTCGCTCGGCGTTGTTCAACTGCCGCCACCTTCGGTAGTTCTCCTCACGAGTCTGCTCGAAGTCCCACTCAAATTTGTAGTCTACCATATCGCACCTCTGTCTGAGCCAAGTGTGGGGTGTAGGGTGTAGCATGCTTCCTTCTACCAATATACACACCATGTAAATACTACCTATTACCACTTACATACCACTACTATTAATATTTATATATATAGTACCCTACCCTACCCTATAGTATAAACATAGCAGAAACAACAACTTAGCTCCTCCATCATATAGGGTACAGGGTGGCATATTTTTTTTATAAACGTCCAACATCCTATTTTTAGCATTTACATGGCCGCCCAACGGCCCGCGTATGAGTGTGGTTCCCACACTCGGGCAGCTAGTCCCAACCCTTCGCGATGAAACCAAAGGTGTCTGATTTGTCGTCTTCGATGGCGGTGTAGGACAGGTCGTAGATCTTTTTGCCGCTGCTTCGTCGCGGTTCTTTGCCGTGCTCCGACAGGATCCTAGCCGCATCTTTGAAGTCCGCCATGCGCGGATTGTTGACCCCAAGATCTCTCAACAGCTTGGTCATCTGCACCGGCTTGGTGGCCGCATCCTTGAAGTCAACGTGCTCCAAGATCAGATCCTCGACGCTGCTTTGGGTGCGGTAAAGCTCGTTGCTCTCTTGCAACTGCGCTCGCTCGTCTGGGCTGAGGAACCAGTTCTTCTGGCCGGGTCGGTACATCGTCTCCTTCACCTCTGCCCAAAGCTGCTGCATATCGACACCGTGGTTCACATCAATGCCGTTGACCGGTATCACCCAGAATCTTCGATTGCCGCTGGTGTCGGTCAGAAACTCTCTGGCGTTGACGCTGGCGTAGAACGCGGTTCTTCTCTGGTAGGTAGTGAACGCCCGGTCGTATGGTAGCCGCAGCTCGTCAGTCTTCTTGGTGACGAACGCCTTGAGCTGGTCGATGTCTGACTTCTTAAAGGTGCTCTCGATCTCGCCAAGCTCGACGATCCAGTGGCTGACCGCTTGCTTTACTGAGTCCTTATCGCTTGGGTTGAGTGTTGCGCCTTCGAGTAGCCAGCCCTCGTCATAGTTGGCTAGGCGTTTAAACCATAGCGTCTTGCCTAGACCTTGTGCGCCTTGAAAGACCAGTATGCCTTCCAGCTCAACGCCATTTGGTTCGCAAGCCGCCGCAACACAACTGATCAACCACTTCTTCATCAGCATCTCTTTCAGCGCTTGATTAGGGCTGGTGATGCTGTCGAGAAAGCTCTGCAACCGGCTCTCGCCATCCCACCGCCGCGATTCCATCCAATCCCTGACCGGGTTGTATTCGACCGCCAGCAGCTTGAGGTAATCCCCTCACCTTGGTGTGCGGGATATTCATCTGGATGCACCTGTCTTCGATGTCTATCAGCGCTGCCTCTTCCTGCATGTCCTGAATAAAATTCGACTCAGGCACCGTGATCTCCATCCGTTTCTTGATCACGTTGTACAGGCAACTGATCTTGTTCAGGATCATCACGCCGCGCACATTCTCTTTGGTGTTCAGATACCTGCCCCGGTCGTTGCGGTTGAAGTCAAACTCCGCTGGCACATTAACCGGTTTCAACTTCGGTAGCAGCTCACCCTCAACCGCGTGGTCGTTGTAGTCTCCTATCTCCTCCGGTATGAGCACCTCGCTTTCAGCCCCCCGGCTTCGCACCGCTTGGCTCGCCTCGACTGCCTTGATCTCCCCGGTCTTAGATTCGTCCGCATCTGCGATGAAGATGTGCTTCGCGTTCGGGAAATAGTCTGAGATGGTCTCGCCCACCGGCTTCAGATTGCCTGCGTCAAAGCACACAATCACCGGCTGCGCCATGTCTTGAAAGTAGCTCGCCGCTGTCGCGTAACCTTCGGCGTAGTTGATCACCTTGGCATCCTGCAACATGTGCTCGCCCAAGATGTAGAAGCTGCCCTTCTTCTTTGTGCCGGTGAGGAATTTCTTGCCGCCGTCATCATCGATGTACTCCAGCCCGACGATCTCAAGCTGCGCGTCCAGCAAGGGTATTATCAGCCTGCCGTCTTCGCCCTGCCTGAGACCGTGGCTCAGCACCTGCTTGCGCTCGAGGTATGGGTGCTTCTCCGTTGGTGCAGCCTTGTTCCAGATGTTCTGCGCGATCTTCGCCGCCTTTGTTTGCTTGTTGGCCAGATCTATCTTAGCCTCCTCCTGCAAGCGTTTAATCTCTTCTTTCTGCTCTTCGGTCATCTCGTATCTTGATGCGTTGTTGGGCCGCCACTGGGCAGTCGGTTCAACGTGGTCGATCCGATAATCGCCGCATCTTCCGTATGGCACACTCTGGTTCAGCCAGAGCTGGTACCAGCCGGTGAGCTTGCGCTTGTTGCCCACCTCCATATAAGCGCGACCGATCTTGCCATCAACCTTCAGGCCGGTTTTTGTATCAACGGTCATACCGTTGCTCAGCAAAAAACTTTCGAATTCTGACGGGCATCCGCCGTGAAGGGTGTGCTGAGATTTTTGTGGGCCGTGAGACTTTTATCGCCATAGACTTTTCCGCTTGCTTTTCAATATTGGTTGTGTACGATAGTGCAAACTTGTGTAACATACAAGTGCAAACACTTTAATAACCAAGGGAAAGAATCATGGCTTTAATAGCAAGCGGTAGTGGTGGAACAGAATTCGAGGCGGTGCCTATCGGTACCCACCGGGCAATTTGTTACAAGTTAGCGGATGCCGGAACTCGAGAAGAAAAGTTTAAGGACGAAGAACCAAAGAAGCGGCATACGGTTTTTATATTTTGGGAGTTGCCCGACCTTCGGACATCGAAGGATCAGCCCTTCAGCATCTTCAAGCAGTACACGATGTCTCTCAATGAGAACAGCGCGCTGCATAAAGATTTGAAGAGTTGGCGCGGCAAGTCTTTTACTGAACAAGAGCTGAAAGCATTTGACCTAACGAACATACTCGGGGTGAGTTGCGATCTAGAAGTTGAGCACACCTCTGGCGGAAGAGCCAAGGTGACATCGGTCTTCAAGCCTGACGGCGGCGCTAAGAAATCGCCAACCGCCAACGACCCGGTTGTGTTCGACCTCGAAGACTATTGCAAAGAGTTCAGCGACGAGTCTAACGATGCAAGCAAGGAAATGTGCGATGTGTTTGCGGACCTGCCCAACTTCCTGTGCGACATGATCGATCAGTCATACGAGATAGCTGCGGCTCACGCCAAGAGCAGAAAGGCTGAAGCGCCGAAGGGTTTAGCGGCAATGGCCAAGATGCAGCAAGAGGCGCAACCGGCAAAGGATCAGCCGGCAGCGGAGTTTCACGACGACGAGATCCCGTTTTAATGAACGCCGGCAGAATGCTCGCCCGGCTAGACAGGGCAATGAAGGCGCACAAGCTATCGACAACCAAGTTTCACGAGAAGTTTGGTTTGCCGCTCTCATCTTTTTACGCGATCAAAAAATCAATGACGATCAAACCGAAGGCCAACAAACGGTACCTCGAGGCGATTCGCGAGCTTGAGCCTGCGGTTGAGGAGGATATGGTCAACTCTCCTCCTCACTATCAGCGCGATGGTGTCGAGTGCATTGATGCGATGGTTCAGGTGTACGGCTTGCAGCGAGTGCAAGAATATGCGGAGATAGCATCGTTCAAATATCAATGGCGGGAGGGTCTCAAAGGTGACTCGAAAACCGACAAGAAAAAGAAAATCTGGTATACGCGCTTTAGCATGGGTGACGACCCTCGTGGTGATGCTCATGATTAAGATGATGAGCTTACCTAAATTTACGGGTTGGGCGCTTGTTGGCGCTTTCATCGCAGGCTTTTTGCTCGCGTCAATGATCACATAGGAGCGGTTATGCCAGATTACAAACCGGGAGTTTACGAGGATCTCGACTACCCAACCTATGCCGGCATAACGGTTGATGGTCAGCAAGCGTGGCGGTCTCACGACCTCACCTCGCTGATCAAATGCCCTTACAGCTGGAAGAACGCCAAACCAATGACCGAGTCCCCGGCGCTGCTTGAAGGCCGGGTCCAACATACGGTTTTTTCTTGAGCACCACAAATTCTTTGATGAGTTTGAGATTGAACCGGAGGACATCAACCGTCGAACGAAAGCCGGCAAGGAGGAGTACGAGGATTGGCTGTCCGGGCTTGGCGACAAGACACCCTGCAAGCAGAGCTTGTACGATCTTTGCATGGAGCGGCGAGCCGCACTCGAGCAGTTCATCCCCAGCCCTGACGACAAGGTTGAGTTGACACTTGTGTTCGAGTGGTGCGGTCAACCATGCAAAGGTAAGCTCGATTGGTACACCGGGACTGACATTTGGGATTTGAAAACCTGCCGTGATGCGTCACCGCGTGGTTTTAAAAAATGCCATCAACTCGTTCAGGTATTACCAGCAAGCTGCGTTCTACCTTGCCGCTGCCGAGTACCTTGGCATGCCGGCAGACAAGTTCTACTTCTTGGCGCAAGAGAAGGCGTACCCATATCCGTATGGTGTCTACACCTTGACGCAAGAGGCTATCGAGTATGGTAACGCGAAGAACCAGCAGGCGCTTGAAATTGGTTTGCGGTGTCGAGAAACCGGGGACTATAAGCCCTTTGATAGTGGCGTGACTACGGAGTTTAACCTCAGTGACCTGTGGTGATAACGATGCATTAGAGGCGAAGTGGGCGGCGGACAAAATGTATTACGCCGCTCGCTTTGCTTGGAAGCGCAGGAACCGAAAGGTTGATGGTAAACACTTTACTTGGGGGCAGTGGTTTGCGAAGAAGTTTGGTGAGAATTTGATCGATTATGCTGAGAGAAAATCAAAAGAAAGGTCAGGCAACGCCTGACCCTATTTCTTCTTGAATCAAAACGACACCGCCTTTCGGATCCCAACCTATTTCTGTAACAGCGGCTATATGACCGCCGTTATCAAACTGATTTCGAACCAAAATTCGCAGTCGGTCTTGAACTGACTTGAGCAGCGCGCTTAAATCTTCGTCGCCAAGATCGCCAACATAATCTTCAAGGGTATTGCCCTTAACAACCGTACCTACTACATTTTTCATGTCTATTCTTCCCTTTTCCTTTATCGGTTTCCGTAAAGAATTTCGTTGCTTGATTTCGCTGTGCATACCCCGTCAGTCATGGTGTATGAAATGTAATAAAAACCGATGCCTGATAGATTGAACTCTGATTTGTAAACACAAACGATAATACCTGTGAACTTTGATCTGATTAGTTCAGCAGATTTCTGACTAGTGATGCTGTTGACCTGCTCTATGTTCATTTCCCTTTTCCTTAGAAAGGTCAGGCAACACCTGACCTTCGCTCCTTTCCGTTGTTGACGGGATTGCTACCCTAACTTTTTAAGAATGGCGTTAATTCGCCGTTTGTCACCGCTGATAACAGACTGCCTGCGAGTGTTTTTCTCAAAGAAGCGCTTTTCGGCGTTGGTCTTTGGATATTCTTTTGGCACTTCCCGGACACCGATAGCTGACAAATTTGCATGCTGCAAAAGATTTCTTTGATGATTGCCAGTTCCCTCAACAAAGTTGTCCTTGCCTGCGATAAAGTCGCTCCGCGCAAGCGTTCTGAGGATTCTCTCCTCGCCTGCTGAGACTTTCATTTCCTTGCCGTTCATTTTGATTGTTTGCATTTTACTTCCCTTTTCCTTTTTGATGCCCCGGAAGGGGCTAAATGGTGGTTTATGCTGTTGCGATTGAAACTCTTTCATCTCTGTCATCAACTGCTCTGTTCAGTCTAGCGATTGCTGCGTCTAGCGTTTTGCAGCTTACAAATCTAGCTGGAGCATCCCAACTTTCTACGTCATCATTCAATGAAGGCCGAACAAAAACTTGGTAGGGTCTCTTCGCTCCGTCTTTGAAAACGACAGTAGCGCCACCGCTTTTTAGTTCTACATGTATGAGTTTAGACATTGTTGCTTCCCTTTCCCGTTGTTGATAGCATTATACATAACGTTATCAGTAACACAACAGCTTGATGTAAATTAATTGAAAAAGCCCCGAGCATTACCCGGGGCGGATCCGCTATCTGATGCGCGCTCTGGCCGTGTTGCCAACCTGACTGTTGAGGCTAACACTCTCCCGGCTTTTGCTCCTGCGCTGTATGCGCTCCAATCAGACACTCTCCTGCGCCGGGCTGAGCTGTACCTGAGATTGAACTCAGCCTTGATCATGTCGGACTTGATGATAACCAAGTCTCGCCCGGTGCTGCTTTCGCTTGCCTTGGTGATCTCTTCTTCGCGCTGCTCTTTGATTTCGTGGACCGGTTAACCAGTGTCTGTGCAACGCCAAGCTTGAAAGCGTTATTCTCGCTGCGGCTGCCACCATATTTCTTTGTCAACCGCTCGGTCACCCCGACCAAATAATCGTGCATGAGAAGAGCCACTTGCACATCGTCCTTTGTGCCAGCAAATTTAATCTCTCTTGCGTTGCTTTCCCGGCTGTATCGCTTGGTTGGCATAGTGGATGTCAGGTAGCTTGCAGCCCATGCCAGATTCCAGATCCAAGATGAGTTGCGAGATTCGCCGGTGCCTTCCATCGCCATGTCGCTGGGGTTCAATTCTTTGGCTTCAATTTCGGCAAACTGGATGTCATGCTTCCGCATCATCGCTTCCGCCTGCCGTAACGCTGTCGCCGCCTCCGTCTCGTTCGAAGCGTTGTGCTTCGCCATGTTGAGGAGCTTCTTGATCTTGGCTAACAGCCTTTCGCGGTCGTTGGTCATTTCCATTTTCTTCACCTTTTGCTTTTGGGTTTCGGCCTTATGGCCATCATCAGTGACAGTAAAGAACTGCCAGACCCTGCGCCCCGTAGGGCGCTTGGTGGTTTACTTGTTGATCAGCTCACCGTTTTCGTCGCGTATGAAGTAAGCCAACGAACTACCAACTAACTCTTCCCATGTCATACCCATCTCGCAGTCATAGGTATCAACAGCGTTCTGTATTGATTTTTGCAACCACTCTTGAGGCGCTGCATCGATCTGCTCCTGAGTAAAGTCACTGCAATATCTATACGCAAAGTCGCGAATAGCGTCTAGATTGGTATATCTCTTCTCTTCAGTTGCCATCTTGGTTTCCTTCCCTTTCCGTTGTATGTCCGATCATTATACATAACGTTATCAGTAACACAACACGTTGACGCAAATTAATTGCAAAAAAAACGCCCCGGAGGGCGCTTGTCGTTTTATGCTTCAAAGACTGTCATAGGATGCTCGAGGGCATCTAAAAGCTCTTGCTCAAAATCAAAAGGCCAATCGTATTCGAGACCGTTAAACACCTTTATTATTAGCTCGAGTTCTTCGTCGGTTAGGGCAACGTTTTTTATGTTGCGATCAACAGCTTTGCCATCCGCCCCGGTTTTTGTAGTGACTTGCTTTAGCTTCATAATCATCTCCGTTTTAAAAGCTCACAGGTTTAATTTATTCTTGCAGGTTGGCAACAAGCTCTCTCAACTTTTGCCTATTTTCTGCGGAGTCAACTATCTTGACCGTCACGTTGGTGAAGTTGAGAGATTTTTGCCTCTGCTGAAACCGCCGTTGCCGCGCGGCGTTTTTTTCTCGCGCCATTTGTAAGGCGCTGTCTCGCTGTCGTTGTACTTCTGTCATTCCCTTTTCCTTTTTTGTGCGCCCCGGAGGGCGCGGTTATTATTGCGGTGTATATACGGCTTTTTTAACTGAAGCGCGCACACCTTCCCACCCTGTCTGGGCGATCCTAACCGCTGTCGCAGCTTGAGCGCGGGTTGCTTTTACACCGAACTCGTCAGCGGCAAACTCAGCCGCCTCTGTAAAAGCTCGCTTCCAACAGCAAGCAAACTCGTATGAAGTCAAAGCTGCCTCTGCCATTTGCTGGATTTCCCACTCTGAGAGATATGCTTTTTTCATTATGCTTTCCTTCGTTTCGTTGGTTAAGCCCCCGGAAGGGGCTAGGTGTTTTAGATGACGTTACGCGCCACTTTGAGTAGAGCACTAACAGGGTTATCAGCGTCTCTTTCGCAATCTACATCGAAAGCGCGCCATATGTGTGGGTACTTCTCGTCACGGTAGGTTACTGCTATTACCTGATCACCGTCCTGTAGCTGATAACCTACTTCGCAGCTATAGAGCTTGAAGGACTCACCCTCAGCCATACACACATCAGCGTAATCATCATTGTTAAACTGTACCGTGGCTGTAACCACCTCACCTGTGCCGTCTTCTGCGTCGAATGTTACAGTGTCTATAGTGTTGCTCATTTGCTTTCCTTTCCGTTGTTGTTGATAGCATTATACATAACGTTACCAATAACACAAAGGTTTATTTCACAATTGATAAAATTCGCTCTTCCGGTTGTTTTGCGGGCAGCCAAGCTGAAGACAGCACCGCAGTCGCCTCGGTGTAAAACCAAGTGCTGTCCTGACACATGGCTTCAGGACTCTGCGCCGCTTTGTGGCTAATCTTGTAGCAAGCCTGCGAGCAAAAGCGCCTGCTTGCGTGACGATCTTCAGCGAGGATAACTTGGCATCCCTGCCTTCTGCATGTTAATTTCTTTGTCATGAACATCCTTTCTCGCTAATTATGCGGTACGTTTAACAACCAAGTAACCGCTGCTCTTGCCGGGGAGAGGCAGCTCAACATCTCCACCGAAAAAAATCTGATCGACCACGGCTGGTGCTCCAATGGATTTGCTGATCATTTTTTTGCGAGGATGCTTCCTCTTCCAGTGATAAAAATTTACTTGATCATCTTTTCTGATAAGCATGACCTCGTTGACTTTCATTGCATTGAGACCCTTAAATAACTGGGTCGTATCGTTCAGAATTTCTTCAACGTCCAAATGCTCAATCCCTTTGGCGGGTTGATAGAGCTGTTTGTCCATTTCTTCGCGAGCCAGTTCTAATCCTGCCTCTAAATTTTCTTGCTGATTCTTATCTGCCATTCTTTTTTCTCCTTGGTTAATTTTTCAAACAACCCTGCCAAACAAAACCAAATAGCTTTTCGCCCGCAGCTTGAGCTGAGTTCCTCAAAGCTTTGGCAGGCTGCTTACTCTCATAGGTTCGGTCCCAAGATGCCTTGCTCATGTTGTAAGACTCAAGCTCAATACCAAGATCAAATGCTTTTTGCTGCATTGCCTTGACCTCTGGGCTGCTGAGGAATGCTTCAACTTCGCTCAAGGTTTGTTCTAAAGTTTCTGCTGATCTCATGATTTTTCCTCTCAAACTTCGATGCGAGAAAAGATCTCTTCAACAGCTTCAATCTCTTCCAACGTAAAATTGCCAATTGCATAATCGATAGGATTCTCCGTAGACGCACCCTTCTCGATCAATGCTTTTTGGATCAAACAACAGACTGTTGCCACGTTCTCCTCGGTTAACTTAACTTTTTGAAAGCCTGATTCTCCGCCGCTGATGATAGTCGGAAGTTTGAACCCTAACTGTGAAGCTGTTTTGACTGATCCCATTTTCTTTCTCCGTGATTAATTTTTTAACCTCAAGACCAATAATACATAATCCCGTGTCGGTGTACAAATCTTTGCACAAATTAATTCAAAGAAAAATCGTATGTATATGGGTAAACCAAAAGCCATATTTGCGAATAATTTTCATATATTCCTCATCTTCTTCATCATCACTCTTGTAAAAACCTGCACTTCCCAATATTCCCATCCATGCATTTTGGGCTTTCCAGCCGATTCCCACTTAGCAATGTCGCGCTCAAAACATCTCAAAGCTTCAGCAAGTGAAAATCTCCCGCCTTCAATGTACCAATCACATCTCGTGTACGGTTTACCCAAAGTTGAAACGCAGTGTGATAACTCACCCGCAATATCGATGTAAGGTCGCCATCCAGCGTTCTTTGCAAAATATATTTCTGCCGCAAGTTTTTTCGATTCGGCTAATTTTGAAGACATGACTCATTCCTTTTTTAAGTTGATGAGCAAACTTTAACAAATCCCGTGTCGGTGTGCAAGTGTTTGCACAAATTAATTTAGGGCAAAAATATGGGGGCTTCGCACCCCCTCGATGTCTTTTCATGAGCGTTTTTGATTAGGTCCGCCTTAAAATCACTGTAAAGTTTTCGACCAGAAAATTTATCCCTCGTTGACTACCTCGTCATGCAAATGAATAGCTCGCTTGCGATCATACAGCCAAAAAACCAAAAGGTATCGATCACCCTCATCTACCGCCAGACCGCGATGCAAGTTTGTGAAGCTGGGAAAATTAGCGCATGTCCGCTTGGTAGCGGCTTCAGCACCCGTGGTTGTGAAACTCCGTTCCACCGCCTTTGTAGTCACCAGTATTCAGCGGTATCACCACGCTGATATCTGCGCTCTCATCGTGATGCCAAGCGCCTTGCTGCTTGTCTTTCAAGTTGTAGTTGGCTATCTGTACAGAAGCAATCTCTGCTACCTCTCGTTGGTACAAGAAGAATATGATTGGCGACAAAACATTCTGAACCACACCCCACATGTTGCGGTAAAGTTCAGGCACATTTTCGCGCAAAACAATTTCGGGAATCTGCCGCATTTCATCTTCTTCGGCATTCGGCTCAAAACCAATCACGCGACGCATATTGTCAATCTCCTCGCAGAGCATCTTGCAATACTGCCTGCGAAAGAGCGGCACCCGGTAGATGTCTGGCCAGATCTTTTTGGTCAGCTTCTGAATCGGAATTTCCGCCAAATCTTCTTGCCCAATTTTAGCCCGATATCTAGCGATGGCTGGCATGCTCTCCTGAACAGCCTCGTAAACCGGCTGGTTTAAAAACCAGTGCGACTGCATTGATAGCAGGTAATTGTTCAGCTTATACATTTGTTTGCAACAAGATCCAATTATTTATACAATACCAAAGTTTACAGGAGAATTAAAGATGGATACAGAGGCAACGACTAGACAGCGAAAATCGCTTGCTGTTGATCAAAAAACATACGATATGTTGCAGGAGATTTGTTTCGAAGAGCGCCGCACAAGAATTGAGCAGCTGAAGATTCTGATCGAGAAAGAGCACAAAAGAATTATTTCGGGCGCTGAATGATGGATCTTTTTAAAACCAAAAGAATTCCTCCGCCAACCTATCGCCCGCCGCTCGAAGCTTCTCAGATCATCGAAGTTTTCGCGCAGCTCACTCTACATCAGCAGGCTGCGCTTATGCGCCTGATGAGCCGCAATCTGATCATCAGAACCGGCAGCGAAGACATCATGGGCTACGAGCTTGACTTCAACGTCGAAGGCGCTCTGGTGGCCGCTGAGCCTGCCTCAGACGAAGACTAGACCGCTAACCCGCCAATCCCAGATTTTGACTGCCTGAGCCTCTCAGCTATCTCTCTGTCCTGATCAGACGGCAGCAAAGTAGGCCCGGGGACATCAATCTGCGACATACCGCCGCCAGTTTGCGGGAGTTGTTCAAAGATGGGAACGTCAGCTTCTGGCGACATAGGAGCCGAGTTTTGACCGAGGTCGTCCATTTCTTTTTGAATCCGCTCGATATCTTCTTTGGTGGGATTGTAAGCCCCTCCGCTACTATCTAGTCGCTGAGAACCGGCATCGTAAGCCCCTCTTCCGGCTTCAACTGCGCCTTGCTTAATTCCGTACTCGGCCTTGTTGAAATATTTGTAAGCGTCATCCGTTAGCTTGTACGCCTTATCAATAGTTTCTGTGGCCTTTGGGTCGAACAACACGTTAGAAAGCGCCTGATAGTAACTCTCCATCTGCTTCATTTTGATGTTATTCAGCGTGTCATCAAAAATTTGCCCGGTCGCCAATCTTCCCGGCATTCTCATAGTATTAAGGGCGAGCTTGAGCGCCGAATCGCTGACATCGCCAACCTCTTCTCCAATCGCCTTTTCAGCGGCAAGCAAAGGTTGTGTGGCAGAGCCGCCTCTTGGGACGGTTTTTATCGCCCGGTCCATCAAATCAATAAGTTTTGCAAAATTTTGATACTCATCAGGCTCGAGCAGTTCTTGCATCATTTTTTGATTGTTTGGACGAGAGAAGAAATCAGAAAAGGCTGGCAGCCCCAGTTCGTTTGTCTGCCTCGTGAGCTGGTCAAGTTTTCCTTGAATGACGTATTTTTTTACTTCTTTCCAACCTTCGGGATCCATTGTTGACAATATTCTTTTGGCGTTCCTCATAGATTGGATAGAAACGTCTGGGTTGAACACTTCTTTAACCGCGTTTGCCGTCTGCTTGTCCGTGACCATGCGAGACAATCTGCCAATCGCAGACTGCTCGGCAACCTGCAAACTTGCCTTTGTCGGGTCATAAACTCTTCTGGCTAAATTGTAAGTGCCGCTTATATCGGAAGCGTCCATTAATGCCGTCAAATCTTCTCTCAAGCCAACGATGGTTGTAGCGTTAGAGCTTCCAAGATTTTCTTTGATAATTTGCTCAAGGTCTCCGATTCTCCTTCGGTGCAAAGCCATCAGGTCGCTGACAGGCTGCTGTTCAACAACTTTTTCGACCAAGGGGTTTCCTTGGCTATCAAGGCGCGGCAAACCGGTTTTTTTGTCCACCAAAGCCCGCTCAACTTCAACATCGTCGAACAAGGAATCTTTAAACCTCTTTACCTCTTCTCGCAAAGTTTTCGATTGTTTGTTGTCCGCGATAATCTCGTCAAGTCTCGATAGCAAAGGCGCTATGTCAACCTCAACTTGATCTTCGAGAGAATCATAAAGACGCGCAGAGCGGTCTTTTCTTCGCTGATTCATTTCTTTCAATGCAGCTTTCGCGGCAACCTTTACTTGATCGTTAACGCTCCCATATCTGCCGGGCTGCATTGATCCGATTTTGTTCGCAAAAGTTTCAACCGCAGCAGCCACTCTTCTCGCTCTGCTTTGGTAGAACTCTCTAACCGCTGTTAGTTGCGGTTGTCTGCTCAGAAAATATTGCAAATCTACCGCTCTGGTAGCAAAGTCAGCAGCCTCTGCCGGCGTTAAATTAACACCCATCTTGGCAGCTTCATCAATCGTTCCTTGAACGTCTTTTCTCAAGTTAATCAGGTATTGAAGGCTATCTTCCTTTCCCCGGAACTTGTTTATGATCTGCTTGGTAGGCCCTGCACCAAAAGGTATCGCCGAAAACGCAGAAGAAATCAGGAGATCGTTTTTAGCTGCCGCCAACTCTTCCGGGGGAGTGTTGTAGAAAGTATCCAGCAAAGCCTCTCTGCCTCCTCTTGCAGCTCCGCCAACAACTAAGTTTCCGCCAAAACCGCCAATGGCGGCAGATGTCAAAACAACTGCGCCCTGCGCCAAAGGATGCATTTTGGGAAGCTTTTTAACAAGATCTAGCCCTTTCTCAAAACCTTTTCCTGCTCCATACATGCCGCCAGCAATATCGGCAGCAATTGTTGTAGCGGGGATGATGTTGGGCGCAAAATACTCTTCAAAGGCGGTTGCCTCCTCAAGACCTTCAAACTCAGGAACGTAGTTTCCGTCTTCGTCTTCGTAAACCAGTTCGCCGTCGATATACTTGTAGCGAAATGGCGCTGTCGGATCGCCGGGAAATCTTTGTTCCGCTAGGTACTCAAGAGCAGAGTTTTCGTCAAAGAAAAGGTTGGAAACCGCTTTTCTTTCTACAACGTCAGAACGGTCTTTTTCTTGCCGCTCTGCTCGCATGGTGGCGGCTAATTCTTCGTAATATTTTAAGTTAGGCATTTTATTGATTCACCGAGTTCATTGCGTCAATGGCCTTAACTTTGTCTTCCGGGCTTAAATCAGGATCATTAATGATTTCTTTATCACAGCTTCCGTGCTCGGCTTGGATCTATCAATAACTCGTTGCGTTTCTCTTGCAGTTCGTTTCTCTCTTGCGTAAGGCGTTGTTCATCCTTGATTCGTAGCTGCCGTAATCAGTAGCAATCCCGGCAGCCTTTCCTTGCTTTGTAAACTCACTGATGCGAGCCTTATCTTCATCGCTTAAAAAAAGATCTTTTCCTTCTGCGACCCAGCGGTCAGAAAAATTGTTCATTGCGTTTTGCATTTCAGCACCGGTTATTCTCGGATTTTCACGCCTTAGATCATTAACTCTCTGCTGATACTCCGTAGAAAATAACAATTTTTTCCGCGCAATCTTTTCTTGCAGATCAAGCGCAAGCATAAAGCCGACATAGCTTTGACCAAGATAGGGGGAAGCCTCTTTAAAGAGATCCATCTCCCTGTTTGAAATAGCGCCTTTTGTCTGGGCAACGTTTGCCAATGTAAAGCCAATCGTAATTTGAGCCATCGCCTCTTGAGGACCAATAACGCCCATGTCGATAATGCCTTCCGGCAAAAAAAACCAGCAACAAATTGCTTTAGCGGGAGCAACGCAGCTTCGGCTTTACCAAAATTCTCTGGTCCAAGCTTGTTTGCTAAAACTTTGCCTTCCTTAACCATGTCAAGAGTGCCGCCTGCGGTTTTAGCGTTCTCCCGAATGGCTGCCTGATCTTTTATCCATTGCTTGCCTGCTTCTTTGCTTAAATCAGACTCCCCTGACGGGTCTGGAAGGTCTGAAGTAACGACCCCGTTTTGTTTCGTCACGATCTTTCTAATAATTTTAGCCTGAGTAACCTTGTCAAAGCTTCCTTGAAGCTTTTTGCCCGTGAACTGACCATCATCACCAACTTCGTCGTAGGTCAAAGTAACCAGCTTCGGTTCTCCCGTTACTGTTTGAGCCATCAACGATTCCATTGCATACTGTTTTAAAATTTTCTCAGCTTCTCTTTCGTCCGCCATCGCAAGCTCGACAGCCTTCATCGCAAACCCTTGTCTCTCCTTTCTTTCCTCAGCGTCTGCCTGAGACATTCTTTTCTGGAAATTGCCAAAACCAACGCCAACTCCGGGGAAAACGCCTTCATCTTGAGGTCTTGACAAGATCGCCGCGCCCAGCTCGGAAGCTAAATCATAAAAATTTAACCTTTGGCGAGGCGGAATTAAGGACGAAAATCTTTCCTCGTACATTGCTTTTTGTTTGTCGTAATCTTTGGGTTGCAAAAGATCCAAAAGAATTTGTGTTTTTGCATCTATACCGCCAGTGTCTGTCGCCATGCCATCATCTATCGAGGAAGGCTGAGCCATTGGGCGCAACGGTGGAAGCGGCTGAGTTTGCGGGTTCATTTCAATCTTGGGAGCGGACGGGTTCAGCGAAAGGTTTTCAGCAAGCAAAGGGTTTTGAAGGTCAGTCAAGCCGGCAATACCTCCGCCTTGATTATTTCCGCGTATCTGCTTGTTCATCTGTGATCGTCCAATTGTCATCGTTTATTTTAGCTAGGCTGCCGATAATTCGGCATCGGATTCATAAAGTTTCCAATCGCGCCCAACGCCGCCAAACCGGTTCCAACGCCAGCCTGCAAAGCAGACGGCGGTGGTGTGTATGTCATTTGAGTTTGCTGCGCGCCCTGCGGCACCATCTGCATAAAAGGCATCATTGCATTGTACTGAGCGAGCGGCGCTTGTTGCGCTTGCAATAAACCAGCGCGCTGCGCGTCAAGCTGCTGTTGCCGCAACTGCTGCGACTGACCGCCAATTGCCTGCATTCCCGCTACGTCTTGAGCGCCCGCCTGCTGAGCTTGAGCGCCCAATCCTGCAAGCATGCCACCGTATCCGGTTTGTGCTCCGCCAAGCGCTTGCCCGGCTTGCGCCTGCTGCTGACCAATCTGGCCGTACTGGTTAGCTAACGATCCGGCGATGTTCATGCCCTGCTGCCCTGCCTGAGTTCTAGCGGCTGCTTGCTGCTGACCTAAACCGGTGAGTTGTTGACCTAGCCCGGTGCCTGCGCCAAATCTTTGTTGGGCGGCACCGCTCATCACGCCGCCAAGCTGCTGCTGAGCGCCAAGCTGCTGCTGAGCTTGCTGTCCCATCTGCTGCGCTAACTGCTGTTGCGCGCCCAACTGCTGCCCGGCTGTTTGAGAAATTAAATTGCCATAACCCTGCCCGGCAGCAAGCTTTTGCCCGGCGGCTTGTTGAGCCATCCCTGCAACTTGTTGGCCCGCACCATAACGCTGTTGAGCGCCTTGGCGATAAACATCTGCCAGTTGCGACATCGATCCAAGTTCGCTGGCAGCTCTTTGTTGTCTAGCACCAGCCAAGTTCTGGGCTGCGCCAAATCTCTGTCCCGCAGCTTGCGCCAAAGCACCAGCGGTCTGCTGACCCGCACCGTATCTTGATTGAGCGTCTTGGCGAAGTATGTCCGCCATTTGCCGAGAAGATCCAAGCTCACTGGCAGCTCTTTGTTGTCTCATGCCCGCTAAGTTTTGAGCGGCACCAAACTTTTGAGCCGCTGCTTGTGAGGCGGCATCTGCAACCTGTTGGTTAGCACCAAACCGTTGTTGAGAAGTTTGCCCAAGGATATTCGCCAGATCGCGAGAAGCTCCGAGTTCACTGGCAGCTCTTTGCTGTCTCGCGCCAGCCAAGTTCTGGGCAGAACCCATTCTCTGCTGGGAAGCTTGCGCGGCACGATCAATCAAACCGCGCTCGCCTGTAAGTTCTTGCCCGGCGAGGGAGGCCAGACCGGAGGACGCTGTTCTTTGCGCCTGTCTTCTTCTTTCGTCTTCGCCGATAGCTGTCTGCTGAGCGCGCTGAAACCCTGCCGAGCGCAAACCGCCGACTTCTCTAGCCAAGCCTCGACCCATCGCTTCCGCTCTATCTTGGGCGCTCAGTCTGGCGCGAGAACCAAAAGCAGACTCTCCGCCTTGGGCAATGTCGCTCGCATACTGCGCCATGTCCTGTTTAGCCAACCCTTCTGTCGCGTCTCGAATGGTCTGTTGGACTACCCTATCTTCGTAAGGGTCGAAGTAGCTGCCGGTTCTTTCTGCGATATCGAACGGTCCATCGACTGTGCTCTCAAGCTGAGTTCTCGCTTGACCGAGCTGTGAACCAAAATCTCCTGTAGTCGCGGCTTCCGCGCCAAGCTGTCTGGTCAAATCTCTATCAAGACGATTAATCCCTCCGCGTAAACCTTCTTCCGCCAAGCCAAGTCTCGCTCTCTGGGAGGCACCTGCCGCAGAAGCGAGCTGTTCCTGCCGAGAAAGTCCGCGAGAAAGATCTTCTTGATTCATCATTCGCATGCCGACAGCATCTGTCAAATTTCTGCCAAGCTCACCGATTCCTCCGCTCAACCCAGCTTCCGCCAAACCAAGTCTGGCTCGCTGAGAGGCACCCGCTCTTGCGGCTAATTCAGACCCTTGGGCCAAATCTCTTGAAAGCCCTTGGTCGCTAATCATTCTAGCCCCGAGAGAATCCGTTAAATTTCTGCCAAGCTCAGAAATTCCTCCGCGCAAACCTTCTTCCGCCAAGCCCAATCTAGCTCGTTGGGACGCAACCGCCTGAGAAGACAGATTCTCTCCGCCAGCCAATCCGCGAGAAAGATCTTCCCGTTCTCTCATGCTCATTCCCAACGAATCCGTGATATCTCTGCCAAATTCATCGTAGCTTCTGCGACCTTGCTGTCGAGCGCGAGCCAAATCCATGCCGTAATCTTCAGTTGCGCCTCTGGTTAAATCTGCTTGCTGACCTAGTTGCCCGGCAAACCGGCCAAATCCTTGCTGCGCCATTCCGGTGATATCGCTAAGATCTCCGCGCAATCTTTCTTCAGATGTAATCGCTCGACCACGGCCTTCTTGAATGCCGCGCATTGAATCCGTTAGCGCTCGATCACGTTGGTCAAGTGCAAACCTAGATGCGTCTTGAACCTGCCCCAAAGCCTGTTGGTTTGCCAAATCTTGCCCGGCGTAACCGCTCTGCAAGGCGTTAATCCCTGTCTGACCTCTTCGAATAGCTTCTTCGATGAAAGGCTGCTGCGTTCCAACATTCGCACGAGCGAGCTGTTGCGCCTGAATTTGATCTGGCGACAATCCGGCAACTTCTTGAGGAATGACAATCGGTCTTCCTTGGCTGTCAAAAAAAGTTCTTTCCGCTGCCCGAAAAGCGCCGGGAATAAAACCGCCGGTACCATCCAGCCCGAACAAAAGCTGCTGAGTAACCGGGTCCATGCTTTGTGTTTGTTGCTGAACCTGAGAAATGTAACTCGAAGGGTCGTTGGAAGCGTCACCACCTTCCTGAAACCTTCTAACATTTTGCAACTGGTGCGGAGTTAAAATACTCATGCGGCAACTCCCTTAGCGTTTGGCTTGCCGGCGAATTCTGCAAACAGGTCCATCATTTGATACATTAGTTGTGTACCTTTCTCCCTGTCTTCGTCGCCGTTTTGCGTCAGCGTGATGATACCGTTGTCGTTTTGTAGGTCAAAAGAACCGGCACCTCTGACAGCTTGACCTGTCATTACAAACTCTCCGTCACTTAGCATCGCGGGAACGTCATCGCTCACCTCTGTGCCTTCGCCGTTGATGCCGCCATTTTTCCTTTTGAAATCTTCGGTGGATACGTTGCCGCCATCCGCATAAGCCATTGGCTGAACAGCTCCGCCATACCTTGCGGTCATGACCGGTGTTGGCCTTCCGCCACTAAGCAGCGGCATTTCCGCAGGCAACATGCCGTAGTCAACCGGATCCGGGGCGGCTTGTCCCGCAGCTTGCGCGTCACGCTTCGCCATCTGATAGCCGCCGTATCGGTTCATCGTCATTGCCGGGGTAAGCTGAACGCCGCGCCGATCTTTTGCTTCATCGTAAGCGAGCTTACCGAGCAAACCAGCAAGCCCGGCAGTGCCAAGCGCGCCTAGATTCATGCCGCCACCACCGCCGCCACCACCGCCGAACAAGCTTGCGATGGGGTTGGTGGATCCTTCGCCGTAAGCGTCTTTCAAGCCGCTCGCGCCGCCAAACCCAAACGGATCGCCTAGCGCTTTCAGCCAATCTGGAGTCTTGAACGCCTCGTCAATAACGCCACCGCTGGTGAACGGATTGAGGCCGCCGGAGGAAGCGTTTGAAGCTTGCGCGCCGCTTGAGGTTGCAGCTTGGTATGCGGCTGCCGCCATTTTCTTAGCCTCTGATTCCGGCACATTTTCGCGCAAAGCTTTCATGTAAATATCAAAAGATGCATCCTTTGCTTCTGTTTGACCGACCGTAATAGCTTCTCGATAAGCGATGTCGCCGCGAGCTTGAGCTGCCTCTTCAGGAGCGCCCTCTGCCAGTGCTTGGTTTTTAGCTTGAAGGCCAGCCTCACGAGCTTTTGCTTCGAGGGGTGCTTGTTCCGCCCCTGTTTGACCGGCCTGCATAACTTGCTTATAAGCATAGTTTCCAGTATTCTGCGCCTGCTCTTCATTAGCGCCATTATCTAGCGCCCGGTTTTTAGCTTGAAGGCCAGCCTCGCGAGCTTTTGCTTCGAGGGTTGACGTTTCGATGCCATCACCTTGCTGTCCAGCTCCTTGCTGTCCAGCGCCTGAGCCTTGACTGCGAGCAAAATAGGACAGGAAGTCGCCAGCGCGCCCAAATTTGCCTGTGTCGTCGAGGCCAGTACCGGTAAACAAATTGCCTTGACCGGCAAACAAGTCGCCAAAACGACCTAAGTTGCCTGTCTTGTCAAGACCGCCGCCAGTGAATAAACCGCCGCCGGTTCCTGTGACAACCTCGTCTCCTAATGACCCGTCCATCAACCCGCTTTTTTGGCCGCTCATATTTGCGCTTCTCAACAAGCCGGGGATGCCCTTGCTCCCGTCTGCGCCGCCAAGAATCGTTTCCATCGGGTTGTTTATTAAATCTCCAATCCCGCCTCTCACCGAATCGAAGGTGCCAGTAAATGCATCTCCAATGCCTCCCATGAAGCTACCGCTGCCAGCAGAAGTGATATCAGAGATGTTCTGACCTAAGCCGCCACCGGTTGCCATTGGTCCGGCAACGGTCAAAAGAGCGAGAGGGCTTGCCCTGCCTTTTGCAACGTCATAAACCGTCCACGCTTTGGTCGCAAGGGCGGCTAACGGCTGCCAAGGCCCGGGGATAAATTGCGCTACCTTTGCTAATGGCTTGATGACTTTTTTGGCCACCTTTTTCAAGCTTTTAGCGGTTTTTTTGAACCAGCCAAATTCCTCTAAACCGGTGATCGGGTTGAGCGAAGCAATGCCAACGCCGACAACCATTCGGCGAGGGTCAATGTCCAGTTCGTTAAACTTTTTCTCTATCAAACTTTCGAATTCTTCGTCCTCGAAAGCTTCTGGCGGAATGATTACTTCGCCCGGTCTCAGGTGCGCCAACGCCGTATCTTCTCCGCGACCAGCTTGAGTTAGCTCAACAGCCATCTGCGCCATCGGCGCTTTAGAGCCAATCTCCGCTGCTTCTGCTAGGTGTAGGTATTGATCGCGTTCCGTCGAGTCTTCTGCCTGCGAAGCCTGCATCAACATCTCGTCGATTGCGGCTCTTATCTCAGCGTCTGGATCTGTCACAGCCTGAGCTTCAGCCTCCGCCTCCATCGCCTGCATCATCATCTCTTCTTGACTAACTTCGCCGCCTGCGGCTAAAGGTATTGCAAAATCGTTTTGAATTTTTTCTTCTCCATCTTGATAAAAAGGGTTTTTTCCTTTTTCAAGTCTTTCGCGAGCATGCCTTTTGGCTTTATTTATTATTGTTCTTTCAATTTCCGACTCCGATAACCTCCAACCTTCCCCTTCTTTCATGCCTCTCATGTACTCTATCTCTTGATCAGAAAGCGAAGGGATCATTGTGGGTATTTCAATTTTTTTTCCTTGCCAATTCATATCCGTAGAAAATTCAGTCATTGGATTGCCACTAGCATAATTTGTAACTGGCCCAAGAAAACCGCGAGCAGACTTTTTGCTGCCATCTGCTCTACGCATATTCATAGGCTCGCTAATCGGCTGGTCACCCATTAAGTTTTGAATTCTTTGTTCTAGCTCTGGACTCATGGTGTGCTCACCGTCAGGTTTCCAACCGCGCTCGTTACTTGAACGCCAGTTGGGTAAGTTTGATGCTCATACAAATTTCTGAGCTGGTTACCATCAAACGCTTGATGAATTGATTCTGTCGAATTAAATATTATCGCACCGGTCGCAAATTGTAACTCACCGATTTGCTCGTTATTAAAATGCGGAGATATCGTAATATCCACCGCACCTAAGTTTATCTCAAGAATGCGAACAAGGCGATTATATGTGTCTTGAGTGACAAATTCCTTGAGTTCGAGCGGTAATCTCGTCTCTAGAAGCTTGCTCATCTTCGACCACTTTGTTGCAACTCGACACGGGTAGCGCCAAGCCGCCACTTGTAGCTTTTTTGATTCAAGTCGGATGCGTCATCGTCTGATTCAAACCGGAAAACTACCTGCCTGCCTCTTGTTCGCACGTTGCTAAAAGTGCTGGTTGGCGTAACTTTGGTGGTTGAATCTGTCGTTAACGCTTGACCCGGATAGTCTCTGCGCTTGACCACGATATTCATGCAAGGGTCGTTACTTACACCTGCATCGCTAACAAACGCCATGTCGGGGATAATTTTTTTCATGAAGGCAAAGTTTTCGCCGGCAGAAATATCAATATCTGCCGACTCAACGTAAACATTGGTCATTGCGTCTAAATTATCGTTGTAACCCGTTTCATGGTTATACAGCAAGTTGTTGCTGCCGACCTTAGCGGAGGCGATTGGCAAATCTTCGATGCCCGCATCAAGCCACGAGTATCGGGTCAAAGAACCGTTCGCCCAAGCTTGCTCTTGGTAATTGTAAGTGACATACCGGCTTATCTCGCCAGTGCCGTCTTCGAGGCTGGGGTAAAAGAACCACATCTCGTTGTAGCGGGAGTTCACGCTCATGAAGCACTTGAACGCCTGACCTAGATCAATGTCATTAAACACATATTCTTGAACCGTACAAGGCAAGCGTTGCACCGATCCGTTGTAGAAATTAAACCCGGTCTTGCTGGCAAAGAAAACGCCAGAGGGAGAGTTAACAGCGGACTTTGGCGAAAGTAATCCTGCGCCCTCGTTAACCAAATTGACGGCAAAGGTTAACGGTGGCCCGATAAAGTTCATCGAGTAAAGGGAAGTATCGGTCCAGATCAAAATTTCTTGACGAGACTTCAGGCCGCCAACAATAAATGAGCCGGACGAAAGCCTTACGTCACCCGCGCTGTTGGTTGCGGTAGGTTCGAATTCAAGCTCGTTTTCAGCATCGCTGAACGCCACTAACATTGGGTCAACGCTCGTTCTGGCCGTTCCTGCCGTGTTGATGGGATCAGCACCTAAAACAACCAAATGTCTGTCTGTTTCGCTGGTTATAACCTGTAGGCCAAGCGTTGGGACCAAGTTTGCGCCTGCTCTTCCGCTAAGTTCGACAGATCGCGTCGATACACCATCGTTCTCAATCCACTCGTAAATCCCAGCGCCACGCGGGTTTATGATCAAGTTCTCGCCGAAGTTGTCATGCGTCCAGAGACGTAACTGGTTTACAGCGCTAATCGCAGAGGCTGATCCAAAACCTCCGGCACCCCAAGTGCCGACACCCCAACCAGAGCTGCTGACGTATGTGTCGAGACCAACATTAATTTGGTAAGTGCCGACAACGCTTGATCCGCCGTTACCGCTGTCAGACGAGTTTGCCACCAACGTGTCGCCTGCCGTATCTTTCGCAACAATCTCATATGTATTCACTCCTGTGACGAGTGATATTTGATATTCTTGGTTAAGCGCGGACGCAACAATCAACCCGCCCAATGAGGCGGCACCGGAGAATGTCACAAAGTCATTATTGACAGCCCCATGATCTGCCTCGGTGACAGTGATCGTGGAAGAACCGTTGGTCGCGCCGAAAGTCACATCTCCAGCGCTAGTGGTTAATCTGATGGGGGGTTACGTCAAAATAGCTGTCCCCTTCTTCAACGTAGTATTTCCACGTTGAACCAACGCCGAGAAACCGGGTTCCGGCTAGAGAGATCCACGAGTGCAATGCTCGACCAATACCGAGATAGTATTGTGACCCGAGTTGCAGCCATCCACCTATTTTTTCAACACGGCTTTTTCTGAATCGAATCAGATTACCATCGACCCATCCGCCTTTAGCGCTGTAGTCTGTCGCCTCTTTGTTGATTCCCGGCTGAAAGTCTAATTGTTGCAGAGGCATAAGGCGCTACGCCAATCGGATGATTGCGCCAGTGGCGGTTGGTGCCGGAAAGACCACGGTAAAATCGCCAGCGGTGCTGGTTTTGTCGCCGCCAAAATCAATCGCAGCTACAGCCTTATCGCCTTGAGTGTCGTTATATATCAAACAACCTCTCGCAGTGACGGTTGCTGTACTGAAGGTGAGGTCGTTGAAGTCACAAACCGCCGTAGTACCCGTGGCGAAAGGCGTTACGTTTGTTAACGCAGAGCCGCCAGCCGTGTAATTTGTGCCAGAAGCCTGACCGGTGGTGACGTAAACCGTAGTCCCGCCCCCAGAGTCGCGCTAGAGGTGTAAAGCGCCAACTTGAACGAGTTAGCGCCGTTCGTGAAGTTGTGCGTTCAACGAGTAGTTGCTGTTTAAAACTTGTGCAAATTGCAGAGGTGATGGCCATCTCAAAGCTCCTTGATAATGTTCGCCATTCTTTCGTGACCTTGATCGCGCAACCTGTTTGAAATAGTGACGCGATCTGATCGTATTGAGTTTTTCATACCATGCAATATTACTTCATAAACGGTCTTTCTGAAAGCTTCAGCTTGCTGCCTGACATGAGGCGCTGCGTTCGCGCTAATTCCTACTATCTTGTTGGTAACCTGCTCGGCCCAGAATTCAGGATCATGACCCTTGTTCTGGGTAGTTGAAACCATGACATTGCCGAGCTGAAACCCTATATCGTCACTCATCATCCCTTGTAAGGCTCCGGCGCTTTTGGCATTTCAATGGTCTCAAGGCCATGTTTTTCACCATCTCGCTCATCATTGATCGCTGAAAAACATGCCACTGGCCATCTTGCGGCATGGCAACCAACGGGTCATCAAGACGATGATAACCATACAATCGCTCGGTTACTCCGACATTGCTATCGAGCAACGACGATCTTGGCGAAGCGCCAATGCCTATGTTGTTTTCAAGGCATTTAGAAATCCAAAACTCAACGCAAGCGCGGCCAGCTTCAGCAAAGTGAATGTTGTGCGCGTAGGAAAAATCTAGACCAAAAAGATCAACGTGACCCACCCTGTTCCAATACGCAAAACCCATCGCGTAGGCTACTGTCGTGTTAAAATAAGCACACTTGGCATCGGTCATAACTTCCGCTAAAGGAAATTCAACCAAGGCTGGAACCCGGTCGTCAAGCTCGCATGTGTAAATTGGTTTGTCGAAATCAGGGAGCAGGCGGCGCATAACTTCTGTCTGGTTACCTGCGTCTTCCGTATCCAGATACCGGCTTGCCGGATCCATCATAAAAACTCGGTCGCAAGCAAAGACCGAAAGGGCGCTATTGATCACCCAAACCTCGTCCCACTGTTTACTGTTTTCCATCCCGATCACATAGTCTATTTGGCTTGCGCCTAAACCGATTAATGCAATCTTTTTTCCTTCAAGACTTTCAATCTTCTCCATCAACTCACCCCTGTCCGCAATAGATCGTAACGATATTCATCTCGCGTATCACGACCTTCGGACAGGTTTTTCATCCGACCGATTGCTGTCATGAAGCGCTGCTCCATGTTGGCGATCACATCGGGAGTTTCTTTCAAGAAGACAGCAGCTTCGGCCAACGTACCGTAAAGCAAAGCATCTGGATACTCAGTGCTCAACAAAGTGGTTCCGCTGTCTGCGCCAGAAGTAAGAGAAGCCGGTTCGTAAAGATAATGCAGCTCAACGCTGTAATCTGCATCAGGAACCGGCGATAACTCGAACGCTGCGTCATCAAAATTACTATAATACTTTGGCCGACCCCTGCTTGAAGAAGCAGGATCATACTGCTTCAAAAAAGACGGGTGCTTCAACAGCAAGTAGTAGTACGTCCCGCTATCAAGAATAGCTAACGAAAACGGCGCATAAAAATCGCTTGGCGTTGCCAAAAACCGATTATTCTGCGAAGTCGTCGCGGTGACATTCTTGCGCTGCTCAGACAACTGAACCATCTTAAAGATGCGTCTCAGCCTCCTGAATGAACGTGTTCAAATTGTTGTTAAATGTCGTTTCATCGACTTGCAAATAGTCTTGAACGGCGGTTTTCAAAGTCGCTAAAGTAAAACTCACGATGTGGTTACCTCCACCGTTCCAACATTACAGGATATTGCAAATGTTTGCAATTGTGTGCCTAGAATTCCACTGCCTACATTCGTGTAGACGTTGAAAAAATTGTTGTCGCTTGTCTCGGCTGGACGAGGATCTTTAAGTGCTTCAGGATCAATCGGTGTAGGCTTACGCATCAACTGGGGATGCTTTGGCGACCATTGATCAGGGCCGACCAAATAGCCGTCCCAAGTTTTTTTTTCATGTCTCGCAGGCGATAGCGAAAACCCGTGATGTCACAGATTCCCCAAGCTTTCTTGTTGGATGCAAAAGCCATGACTATGCGATATTGTAACTTCTAAGATCAGGCGCAACTCGAAAGCTTGCTCGCTCCTCATCTTGGCTCATTGCCCGGGTAAACTCTTCCTCATACAATTGCTTGAGCAGCTGCACCTTCTCAGGCGCTTTCTTGAGCGCCAAGTAATAGCTCAATCCAGCCGTCAAGCATGGATAAAACCGGAAAGGCATTTGCAAAGAGTTCGCGCCGTTACCTGCGTCATCCATCCTAGTCAGTACGTTCACATAAACCGTGTATGTACTGTCTTTGTCTGGTTGCGGCCAAACGGTCAGCGTGGGAGATAATTGCTTGTCCACAAAGAATTGGTTTGGCTTGCCGGTTGATGTTTTGGTCGCTAAGTGAGCGTATTCAGCTCGACTCATGCGGCTTAAAGGCACATCGGTGTTGGTGCCTTGAATCTCTTCTCTGACGAAAACATCAAGCACATCAATTGCTGCCGTTGAATCTGTCGGGTCCAAATTATAGGTAATCGTGTTAGTAACCATTGGGATTGCGTTTTGCTTAATAGTCCACTGATTCAACCCTCTATTTGCCCACTCAGCCAGCATTAGGTTGAGTGAGCGGGTCGCGGTCCGCAAATCATAACCAGTACGCAGCTCAAGTCCGCATCTTTCAAACGCTTCCTCGATGTATTCGGCAACATCTGGCTCGAAACTTTTGGTTCCGCTAACTGCCATTAGGCCTTCCCGGAGGTTTTTGCTTTGCCTCTACCATAAAGGCCGCAGTTGCTTTTTGATGGCCCTCGCTTATTTTTACTTGCTAAGCCACCTTTTTTCATGCCCATAGCTCTTTTTGCCGCCGCCTTTCCTGCTGCGGTGTATGGAAATTTTTTTCCGTCAACGTTTGGCATTACCTTCTCCTTCCTCTAGGGATTGGGGGGCGATTTCTGCCCCTCTTGTTCATTTTCCTACTTCTTGAAACTGCGCTTTTAACGCGGTCGCTTTGTTCGTTCAAGCCAAGGGCATCAATGATGCTTGCGCCCATCCCTTCAAACCGTCTCGGTCCCATTTGCCCAGCATCAGGGTTTGGCCCCATTTCTGGCGGCCTTAATCTTCCTCCGTCGGGAAGTCTTGGCCCGCCTCTTGGGACAGGCAGCGTATTGCTGGAGGCTCTAGTGCCTCTTAATTGCTTGCGACCTCGATTGCCTCTGCCCGGAGATCTTGGAGGAACTCTCGGGGTGGGAATGTTTCTGTCGGGCCTTGGTTTTGTGGTCCCAGAAGTATCGTAAGAGGATCATTTGGAACTCTTGGGACGGGAATATTTCTACCGGGACTGATTTTGGGCAAGTCGCGAAACTCTCCCGGCAGGACTCCCTTGGGCGAATCGTTGTCCTCGAGCCTTCCTCTCATGATCCGTCCAAGATCCGGCCTCGGGGCAAGTCCCATGCGTTTAGAGATTCGCCCGCCAACGCTTTTTTTTACCGCCCTGCCATATAAACCGCAGTTTCCATTTGAGCTTTTCATAAATCTACCCGCCTAAATTTTATACAATAATAGTTTAATCGACATTTGTTAAAATGAAAATAAAAACAAATCTTGCTTTATCTTCTTCCGAACAAGCCGCAATTTCCGTTGCCGGATTTTATGACACCACCCTTCGCTGCAAAGGTTTTTACCATCGTAGGTTTTCCGCCTACCGCTTGCTTTTTAGATCTTTTCCGAGAAACCGCGCTGGTTTTTTGGCTTTATCATTTGGCTGCTTTTGCGGCTGGTACGCACTTTGGGTAAGACCTTCCGCTTTTTGACGCGCTTTTCCTTCCGCAAGGTTGGTACCGTTTTTCTGGGAGTACCTATGTCAACCCATTTTTCATCGAACCACTTTGTAAGACCGCTTGCCACGAGGCACCCTAACCTTTTCCGTCTAGATTCTTGAACTGCGCCGCACCCTCTTGGTTCAATATAAACCGAGCCGCCAAGTTTCATCTTTTTTGGCGTTTTATAGGTTCCGCCCATTTTTTTGTACTCTTTAATCATGTAAGCGTTCGCGTAAGCGCTCGGATATACGTCAAACTTCTTTCTAGCCTTTGCTTTTGCTTTCGCGTAAAGAGACGGGTTTGCTACGTTTTTTGGCGCTGAACTTTTCATTTTTATTAAAATGGGCCTCGCAGTCTAAACGGCTTTTTCAGAGCCGGTGGACCGCCGACTCTAGGGTTTAACCTTGCGAAATCGTTTAAATTTACCGTGGGGGAAGCGGCGTTTTTGTGAAAAAGCAAAGCATCACGCGAGCTTATGCGACCATCTTTGTTTATATCGTACTCCATGTTGCTCGGCATCTTTCCGACACTCATCTGCAAATTATCACTTGCCGTAACCCCAGAAGAAACAGGTGCTGGAGAAACAGGTGCTGGAGAAACAGGTGCTGGAGAAACAGGTGCTGGTTGCTGAGGAACAGCTTCAAATGAACCGGCTATTCGGCCAGCCGCTTCGTCAAAAAGCCCCAACCTGTCTGCTTGGCCGTCTGAAATGTTGGCGCTTGCCGAAGGTGATGATCCTGAAGGTGTGTTGACAAGCCCTGACTCAACCGCAACTTCTCCAACATTTACGTTTCCTCCGCCAACAGGTGCTCCACCGCCAACAGGTGCTGGAGAAACAGGTGCTCCGCCACCAGATTGGTTGTTCATCTCTTCCATAATTGATTTTCTAAGCGCGTCAACGTCAACTTCTTGCGGCATTTGCTGTTGCAGCGCCTTGAACTGCGCTTGAAGAGGGTTGATTGCCCCAGAAATTGCTTCCTGCCTCTGTCCGGCTATAGGATCCATTGCCGCCTGAATAGCTGCCTGCCTTTGAGCTTCTATGGGGTCTATTGCTGCCTGAATAGCTGCCTGCCTTTGGGCGGCAATTTCATTAGGATCAAGCATCTGGCTTTGAAGATCTTGTATTTGTGAAGTCGTTCCCTTCATCATCTCTTGAAGCGCCGCTAACTCTTCTGTGGTTGCTCTCCCTTCAACAGCTTTTTGCAGAAGATCCATCTCTGATCCAAGCGCAGATGTTGACCCGGCTACGGTTTCAACTTCTTGCTGCAACATCTCCAAACTTTGCATAGGGGCTAAACTGCCTATTTTCCCCTCTACGTCTTGTTTTAGCGATTCGATAGCCGTATTAATTTGATCCGGGGTCAACGTTCCAGATTGCATCGCCTCTGCAATTGAGCTGTTTACCTGATCATTCGTAAGCATGCCGTCTCGCAAGGCTTGCATTTGATCAAAAAGCTGCTTTCTTTCGTCGCTCGCGGTGTTTTTTAAAGAATCTGACTCTTCTCGCAAATTGTCAATTTCTTCTTGAATTTGGTCAACCGGCAACCCGTCAATATTTTCTTTCAGGCTTTCAACATTCGCCTCAATATTGCCCAGCAAAGTTTCTCGCTCATCTTTCAAAGCTTCAAGCTGAGATTTATTTTCGGTTTGAATTTCGTCCTGAACCGTTCCCAAGCTTTCTCTTACCGCGTCAATCTCTGCCTGAATTGCTTCGGCAGCGCTTTTTTGGTCACCGGTTAATTGGGCATCTCTAGCGTCAAGATCAGCGTTTATTTTCTCTTTGGTCGAGTTTAGGCTTTCTCCAAGACCGCTAATCCTTTCTTCTATATCGCCAATCAAAGATCCTTGACGATCCTCTAAACTTCCGATGGCTTCTGTTTGGGCGGTCCTTACTCTTTCTTCCGAGGCCGCTAAATCTGCTGCGGTCTGGTCAATATTCTTTTGAACCAGATCCGAAATTCTTTTTTGCTCCGCGCTCATGGCGGCTCTTTCATCGACCCCTTGTTGTCGCAAAATCGCAGTTTCAGCGTCAACGCCGGAGCGCATATCGGATATTCTTTGCTCTAACGACTTGGTGAGATCGGATCGCTCAGAAGCGGCTGCCGCCTCGGAGGTTGATAAATCTTCTTTCAGCAAGTCTCTTAGCGAATTTATTTCAGTTTGGCGGGCGGCAGCAGCAGCGTCATCTGCAACCTGCTGCTGATCCATAATTGTTTTGTATTGGCTTGCCAACAAATCTTCGGTATTCGGACCCTGAACCGTTACTTTGTTCATCGCATAAGGGTTGGGCGCTTCTCTTGGACCTCGAGCGTAAACCGGCTGGTTCATCAAATAATCTTGAAGAGAGGCGTAGGGAGAGTTTGCGCTGCCATACTCGTCAATTGCTTGTTGCATGTTGTCTGATACAGCCATTAAATCACCATTTTTTACAAGACCAGTAACGCGGTGTCAGCTTATCCTTCGCCGTTGAGCACTTGTGGCGAGCGCGAAAACTGGCTCTTCGTTCTGGTATATTTTTTTTGATCGTCATGTTTGGATCGCCGAAACGTACCAGCTTAATTTGATCGCCCTGACGAGCAAGAACCGCGAACTTTTTGCTGCCGCCAGAAGTTCTTTTTGGTTTGTTAAAGCCAGAGAACGACTCGCCACGATAAGTGACTCTGCCGCTCCCTGTTCTTTTAGCGTCTTTTGAAGAGGCCATTATCAATATGTCTTTAGGACTTCAAGAATAACGGTATAAGTGTCGCCACTGCCAGCGCCAATAGTTGTGAACTTCATGTCGCCAGTTTTTCCGCTTCCTGCGTCATTCGGAATTCCAGAAAAATCTGAATAATCGTGATATCCATTTGAATCTGGCGACAAACCAACGATAAGCGTATCGGAAGTAGCGTCATTCAGTAGCTCAACACCCATGCCGACACACTGCCACCAAATTTTGGCAACAGCGACTTCGGTGCAAGCGTCTCCCGAGCTATTTGCGCTCAATGCGCTTACATCAACTTTTGTGACAGCAGACTCACCAGTACCGTCAGAGATATTGGTAAATTTTAAGACGGCCTTTCTCTGGCCGTCTTGTATCGTTTGGCTTGTAACTGCATCTGCCATGCCTTTCTCCTATTCTGTGGATTAAGCGTTAGCAAACGGGGTTGCGATAGTGCCAGAGCCAATCAACAATGAATCGTGAACCAGATAAGTTGCGGCATCAATTGCCGTAACTTTGACAACGCTTCCGACAATGCCACCTTTTGTAGAGCCGTTCAAAGTAATTACATCGTTTGCTGCTGCGGGAACGAAAGCTTTTTTGGTGCCATCGTCAACAGCAACGATCACAGCGCCAACAAACTTGTCAGTACCATCTGTCAAAATATCCAGATCGGTTGCTGCGGTTTCCACATAAAAGAAAAACGAAGCGCCAATATTGTTCGCCTGATCGGGAGCTGTCGGATCACTTGGAGTGGCTGAAGAAATAGAAGGCAAAGTAAATTTGCCATCGGCATCATTGAGCAAAATAATTTTTCCAGCGTGAGCTGCAACAGTTAGCGTTGTGTCCGCAGACACGCTAACGCTGCTATTAACGCCGGAAGTGATAAAACCAGCTAAAGATTTAACGGGTCCAGAAAAAGTAGTTTGAGCCATTATGTTCACCTCTTACGAAAGGATTCGCCCCACTGTCTTCGTAACGTCCGCTGAGCCGGTCGGTAGGGCTATTTTATCTCAGAAAGCTCACATTCTAGGCCAATATCAAGACAAAAAAAAGGGGCCAATCGGCCCCTTAATTTTAAGCTCCTTGAGAGCCGTAGATGCCTCTCCAATCGGACCAACCGAAACTATAACGCTCACGCGCTTTGTATCGGATGTTTCCGGTGGAAAAGTCAGGTTCCATCGATGTTTCCATGCTTGTGCGTTGGAACATCTTGAGACCTTCGCCTTGGTCTGTAACGGAAGTCAACAGGAAGAAAGCGTCTGGGTCGTTAAGATAGTGATTAACAGTGTAACCACCGGGCAGAACGCCAGTGCTTCTTATTGCGTTGAGATCGTTATCAGCAGTACCTACTCGCTTGTCCGAATTCAAAATTCGGTCAGCGACGAATACCAATTGCGGCGGAACAACAAGTTTGCTCGCCTGAACTGAGATAGTCAGTCCTCGGTCATCCGTAAAAGTAGATATGTCAATCAAAGCATCTTCGAGTGAAGTTTCATTCAGGTCAGCCATCGTAGTAGCTCTGTTAGCAGCAGTGCCGCCGCCAGCTAGAGGATGACCAGTGTTGATCAATGAAACGCCATCACCGCCCGTGTAAGTACCAGAGAAAGCGTTGTTCAGCACATCAGCGCCTTTAACTTCTTTCGTGTTACCCATCGAGCGAGCCAGTGCTTTCACATACCGCTTGCCGAGTGAGTCGTACAAGTTATCTTCTACGGCCTCGTCGGTGAGTGCGAACGCTAGAGCGATTGTCTCGTGAGTGTAACGTGCTGAATAGCTTTCGGAAGCATTGTCAAAGACAACTCCTTGGCCTTCAGTTTTTGTAGGTGCTGAACCAAAACCAGTAATCAGAACCTCTTCTTCAAAAGCACGTTGACTATCTTCGATAGCATAAATGTCTTCGTACTCGCGGTCGTAGCTGTCATAGCTCATACCAAAGAGGCTGTTTAAACCCGGTTCTAATTCCTTCGCTAATTGCGCCCTTGAAATTGCCATTAGTCAGTCTCCTTATGCTAGACCAGCAGATTTAACACCGGCAATGTGGTTTTGTATTACCACAAGCACGTTAGTGTTAGCACTAGCTACGTCTTCGTTTGCAGGATCTTGAGAAATGTCCAAGGCTTTCAACGGCAAAGTTGTTGCCGTTGCGCCAGTGGTCACATCAAGTTCCACGTTTGATCGGCCAGAAGCTGTATCGCCAGTGGTAGATTGATCAACAATATCAAAATTGCCGAACAGGTCTGCTACTGGGAAAGCTGCATCCGCTTGAACTGAGAAAACGACCATAGGATCGTCTACAACAAAAGCAATGATGTCTGATGCCGAAATTGAACCGGGATAGTAGTTTGAAAAACCTTGCTCACCGGAAGTTGGGTCAGTGTACATGCACCCATTAAAAACCCCGACTACGGGGACAGTGCTACTAGCTGCGGCTCGTTCGATACCACCTCCGGTTACCTGCTTAACAAGATCTCCTTGAAAGATCTTGCCGCTTAAACCTGAAGCTACACGATATCGACTTTGGCCACCAGAGTAGGGAGCACCGCCCATCATACGGACGGGTCGTAAACCAAAGGCTGCGTCTTTGTTAGCCATTGTTTTTCTCCTTTAGACTTATCGTCTGCCAAATGTTACTTGGGAGTCTCGCTGGGGGTCATACTTAACGTAACGTGAATCGCCACGGTTCTCGTTGAACATTGTGTTATCCAATGCGTCACGAGCCGCTTGGTTCTTATCATTATAATAAGAGTTTCGCTCTTCAATCGTTTCGTTAGGAATTTTCGCCAGCAATAGTCCTTCGTTGTAAATGACCCCAGCGTGTCTACCGGAATCCATTGTGGGAAGTTCCCACTCTGGAGGTAAGTCAGAACCTGTTACCAGTTCCCAACCTTCCCTGATCCTTCGACTAACGTTAGCCCTATCTTCCGCTCCCAACATGCTCTCTCGAATCCACCGGTAGGTGTATCCGGGAGGTGAGGGCGGAGTTTCAAGCTTTCGAACTGGTCGCCACGGTCTTCGTCGAGCCTGTTTATCGTGCGTCTCGGATTCACGCGAAGCGCGGGTTTTCGTTGTATTCGTCATTATCTTGCCTCCCTTTGTGCAATTTTTTGCTTTTCTGAAGCTACACGTTTTAACCAAGCTTCCTCAGTCATGTTATGTGGCTTCAGACCACGGAGGCGTTGAAGTTCAGAATTTGTGAACTTAACACCACGCTTGTTGCTTCGTGATTGTTGCCGACCAGCAGGGCTGGCGGAAGCGACTCTTTGCACGTTGGGTCTTTCTTCCTTTTCACCGGCTTTTGGTTCCGTCCTGAGATCAGGATAGATCCGAAAAACTCTTGTATCCAACTCATTGTAATACTCTTCTGAGTCTGGTTCA
>UEXL01000202.1_pt1 | contig 34582 bp, 28 predicted proteins | sample 1796671 | NCBI WGS metagenome assembly UEXL01 (sample SAMEA4772471, study PRJEB27181) | metagenome | reverse complement strand
GAAATGCTAGGTTGCCGTTAGCACCCATTGATACATCTACTGCCCACACAGGAGCAGCAAAAAATAACACAACCAGAAACGTGATTAAAGCTTTCATTTTGATACAGAATATTGTTCTTTGTAAGTATTGAGTTTTTTGATCAAATCGTTATACTCGTCCCACATGTATTCTGAACCTGTCCTGTCCTGATAGACCTGACACGCTTTGATCAACCGTATAATATCCGTGTCTGAGAGACGCATTTCACTTAAACTCATAACTTATTTAATTATAGTAAACCGAATCAATATTTAATGATTTTAATAAAATCTTTATTCTTTATGTTAGCAATTCCAAGCACGAAGAGACTTATTGATTCTGCTGTCTTTGTCGTTAGCAGTTTTCTTAGAAGTCAACTTCTTTTTCATGCCCTTCATTCGAGCGCAGAACGATGCGCGACGGGGGTTTCCAACCTTCTTGCTTGGTGCTTTAAGATCAGATCCTGGATTTTCTCTTTCGTAAGACTTTCGTCCTTTTTCATTGAGACCTCCTTCTTTATTTTTGCCTGCTTTTTTAGTCCATGCAGACTCAGAAAGTTCTTTAATTTCTCTGTACGATTTCATGAGAGCAGAGCATTTTAACTATTTAGTTCCACCGTGCATGTTTTCTATTCCACCATATTGTTTCCATAAATTCATAGCAGCACATACTCTACGACCCATTGTGGGTTTTACGCGGTGCTCTAAAACACCAGGAAATATTACAAGCATTCCTTCTTCTGGATGTACATCCAATCTATCTTCAAAGCATAGAGGAGATGCATCTTCCTCAACTTCTATGTAATAAACTACTGCCCAATCTGCTGGGTAGTGTCCATGTTTTCTAGCGTAATTTCCTTTACTATATTCTGCAATCCAAAAGTTATCCACATACATGGGAACAGTTAAGTCATTCTGATAGTAATTTGAAAGTTTCTTAGCTACGTCCAAAGAAAAATCGGTCAGTTCTTTGACGATTGGTTCTGGACATTCAACATGCATCATGAAACTACTTCTCCAATCTGTTTTTTAGATTGGACATTTTAGTTCCGTTGTACTTATCTCTATGCCTTTCGATGTATTCTTTTAGTTCCTGGTTAACTCTTTGATAATCAGGAATTTTGGTTGTAAATACAGGACATGGTTTGTCTACTTTCTGAACACTGATTGCCTGCTTTCCTGGATTGTCCAGAGAACGACTCACGTTTCTAATATAAGATGGTCGATTCACCTTTTACCTCCTCCCATTTCCTTTAGCATTTTTTTGTAGTTCGGTTGTGCTACCAACAAACATAGCGTTGTTTGTAACAGACGATGGACCTTTCTTTGATTCAGAGTCAAGATCTTTCATCTTCTTATGAAGATCCTGTAGTTTCTCAGTCATGTCTGAAACGTGCTTCATTGCCGCTACAGCAACTTCATACGCTCTTGGGTGCCCTGACTCCTGAGCGACCTCTAAAGCGCCTCTGACCGCCTCCTGACCCTGATCTATAAGGGAGTATAATTCACCACGGGTATATTCATAGTCCTTAGTACGATCATCCTTATCTACCTTAGGAGGAACAGGTTTACTAGGCTTACTTTTTACAACCTCAACATCGATGTTGAGCATCTCCTCCATGTTATCTTCTAAGCTCATAAGATATCAAACCCACTATTAAATCCAAAGTCATCATCTGAAGTAACAAGAACGTCGTCGTTTGCATCGACTTGTCCATCTTGGTTGATATCTGTAGTTGCTTTTGGAGTGTAAGTAAGTTCTGCTGCTCTGCGATTGACTTCTTGATCCCCAACAGTTTCGATAACCTTTGCCTTTCTGATAATATCTGCCTTTCTGTAAGGACCATAAAGATATGTCTTAGCAGTAAACTGTATTGTGTATACAACTAGTCTTCTATTAAGAAAACTTTCATCCCATTCATCTTCTAGATTTACTGAGTTGAGAGAGTAACAGAGACATCTCTTTTCTCATCCATATCAGGAATCATCTTCAATGTGATATTGAAGGACGGTTGGAAGAAAGGAAGAATCTGTTCTAATATTTGTAGTCCAGTGTCTTGATCTTTTGATAGAATACCTAGTTCAAAATTTAATGTATATGGAACAGGAAGATACTGAACTCGTACCTCGTTACCATTGTCCTCAATTACATTTTTATATTTTTGAACAGGACTTGTTTTCCTAGTAGAATCATATGAGATACCAGTCATCTCAAAATACATTCTAGGCATTGTGATTGCTACCTTCTGTGTAGAAGGGTTTTCAAATAATCTGTATAGAAATTTTTGTTTTGGTCCATACGCCAAAGCAACCTTTTCCGTTTCAATAACCTCATTAGTTTCTGGATCCCTCGTCTTCACATCAATATTATTGAAAAGAGTTCCAAAACCGATTACTGTTCTTCGGATGGTTTCGTTATAAAAGTGGGATCCTAACATCAGAAACTACCTGTAAAATTACCAAATTCGCCAAAAGGATTACCTTCCGTCCAGTCAATTAAATCATCTGCTCCATCTTCAATCGCTTTATTCTGATCGTAGTTGGAGTTAGAGTTATCAATGGAACTGAATGATCCTAATGTATATAGGGCACCAGAAATAGTGCCTCTTATGAGGTCACCATCACGGAAGTCCCCAGATTTATTCATCAACTCTAAGGTTAGGTCACTACCATTCCAACCACCTACTTCACCAATACTATCTGTAGCTAGATCATATAACTTTGCTCTTTGACCACTAGTGTCTGTAGGTTCATAAGCATTTATACAATATCTGTCATTAGCAGAATCGTAGTAGAAGTGACCCTTAGTTGTAGTTGCAGTAGTTCCGTTGTAGGTGTAACGGTATCTTAGTCTTTGATCTTCAAAGTCCCAGTAAAAATACTTGACCTGAGTTGTGGTAGCAAATATAGGATCAAAGGATCCGTTATGATCAACATAGATCTTACCTGATCCATCAGAAGACCATGCTCTATTACCACCCTGATCGTTGAAGTTTCCTGCTACAACATGTTCTTTTGCTTGGAAGTCTACAGGAGTTTGTGGTCCATCAATAGTAACTGTAGGTGGTGTTGAATATCCACTACCACCATCTGTGATAGTGATAGCATTGACGGCACCATTGTAAATAGTTGCTGTACCAGTTGCTTGAGTACCACCTGTAGGTGGTGCTGATAGTGTTACAGTTGGAGCAGATCTATATCCAGATCCACCACCAGAAATAACAAAATTATTTACTGATCCTTGATCGAGAGTAGTTGTAGCAGTTGCTGTGGATCTTAGATCACTAAGGTTCAATGTAGTCATTACAGAATGATCTAATTCGATAGCATCAATCTCGTCGATACCAGTATCAAACTCATCATCACCCTGCTCGTAGATCTCAGCGGTAATCTCATAAAAATAGTTTTTACCTAACTGGTAGAATGGTAGCTCTCTTTCAACAAATTTAATTTCGTATGCATTACCAGTTAGAGGATAGTAAATAAGATCCCCTTCATTAGGTCTTTGTGTGATGGTGAGATTTAAAGCAGGAACTAAAGACTGTTCCCATCTTCTTCTGGATAGAATGAACTTAATTTCATCACTGATTCTTACACCAAACTTACTGATAAAATCTACAGGAGATCCAAATCCTTCGACGTTAACCAGCAGCATTTCAATCATATAAGATTGATTAAACTCTGAGTAAATAACTTCGCCCAAAGTCTTATCCCTTAGCATAGTTCTAGGGATATAGAAAACATCGGTACCGAACAATTTAATTTGCTCGTCAACTAAATCTTGTACTAGATTCTGTTCAGTGGTATTACCACCGTGCTGAGGAAAATAAACTTTTTTCATCCGATCATATCAAGCGGTGGTAACTCATATGTACTGGAAGAAGCATCCATCAACGCTTTAATTTCATTTAAAGCATCTTCATATAATTGTCTTCCGTTCATGGACACTCCACCTGGGAGTTGGACACCATTGAATTTGATTAAATTTTGTCCCCACTGTCTCTTGATTAAAGCAGTAGCATATTTTTTAACAAAAGTGTCGTTAAAGACTTCTCCAAATGTGGAGGGATCAAGAGCTCTATAGCAGTCAATAAGTAACCATTGATCTTTAGTAACTCTCATTGGATCAATATCAATATACAAACGATCTTGTCTGCAATTAAATCTATATCCAACCAGTGAACCAGTATTGATAATCATATCAATATTTTCAAAGTGTTGTTTTACCATGTAGTAGTTGACCATATCAACACCACCAAAGGCAAGACCTGTACCTGATGAATATGAAAACAAATCCATCAAATAATATTGGTTACTCATACCAAACAAACTATTTCTTACAAAGTTTGAACTGATACCATATACTTTACTGATACCAAATACATGATCTGGAATTTCTAAGTAGTTCTTTCTATTTTCCCACGTTGCTTCGTCAGGAGCAGCAGTAGAAACAGTTTCGTTTGCTGATGTAAACCTTGTTATATCAGCATCAGTAAACTGGTGCTTAAGGAACATTCTTTCAGAACCATTAAAATGCCTCTCTCTAAAATACTGCAACGCATCATCAATTGCGTCATCAATCTGATCATCATCTAGATTAATTTCAAGTACAGGAGCACCTAACTGTCGTAAACAGTAGTCTCTCAGATCTTGTCTGCTGGATGGTTGAGCCACAAAAAAATACCCCTAGTCTCCTAGAGGTATTTAGCTTATTGAGCTTCTACTTCATTTAAGAACCAGTGTCTTGCTGCAGCAATTGTATCAAATATACGTTTCTCATCTTGAAATTCACAATACCAAGTGATTCCTCCATCCTTTCCTTCTGGAATTCTATCCATCAAAAGTTGGTTATCAGCTAAAGTATGCATTGCTTCCAACTCTTTCTCGGTATCAGCAGTAAGCATTGCATCAATTACCATGTTGTATTTGAGAGGATCCCATTTTGCTTCAATTTCTTGAATGACTTCATACATTGGAAGTTCATCGATAGATTTACCATACCCTTCTCTATCGATATTGATGACCTTTCCATCTTCCCATCCTGGCTCACCACGACGAAGAGCTTCGAGTTCTTCACCTACAGCATAGCGATGCTCAATATCTGCAGGCATTTCAGAAATATCCAACCCGACCATTTCCGAACGGTTTTCCGTAATATCACTCATTTTGTGCTAGAATAAATAACGACAGTATAACATATTTATCTGTTGCGAGTTGATGAGTTATACTGTATAATGTCTGTATTACCGAATAGAACCCATGAGTATTAAAGCCCTTATCATTGAAGGTGGAGAGACCGTCATTGCTGATGTACAAGAAGTACATGATAAAGAAAAGCAAGAATTCCTTGGTTATCGAGTAACCAATCCATATATTGCAGAACTTGTATGGGACGCAAGACCAAGCGCTCCTGTTGATGGAACTGATATTACTGGGACATCTCAAGGTGCTGAAGTAAACTTTAAGTATTGGGCACCTCTTTCATCAGCAAGAGAATTTGATTTTGTTAAAGATTATGTTCGGGTTATCTACGACGTTCATGAAGATACTCTTAAACTTTATACTAGCGTGATTGCTCATCAGCAAGAGCACTTTGAAAATAAAGTAACTCCAGATCTATCTAAAACTATTGTTACTCCGATGCCTGACTCTTCTGAACCCTCTGCACTTACTGAACAAGCATTTGACTCCTGATGACTGAACTAATTATTGACCAAGGTCTTAGAAGTAGGATCATCCAAGCAAATTGGGAAGACATTTGTGGTAGTGTAGTTTCCACACAAGATATTGAAGACTATGGTGATTATGCAATCATTGATAACTTCATTGAAAAAATTGATGCTCTATCAGATGTAGTATCTAGATATCCTTCTGATTCAAGATCAAAGGATGTTGAAGCAGCTCATAAAGAATTTGGCGAGTTTGAAAAAGGATATAAGTTTCCTGGTATTGAACAACTACTACCAACAGAGTATTTTAATCCGATTTTATTTGCGTGTTATAAATCTTTTGTTGAATGTGAATTTATTCCACATGACCTAGATGCTAATATTACTGAAGAAGGAAAAATTAGATTTATGCAGAAACTTCCACAGATTTCTGTAGTTAAAGGAACACTTCTTCATGATGGTATGGTAATCAATAAAAATTCTGAGTCTCCTGGACTTGGTAATTTTGACTACCAAGCAACTTTATTCTTGACTGAACCTCCAGAAGGTAGTGGTATTGGACTTTATGATTTAGTTTTTGGTGATACTCGCTGTTCTGGTGTTGAAGATCTGATGGATCTGGAAGATCAGGATGAACGAAATAAGATAGCTATGTGGTTGAATGAAAATGCTACATGTCTTTCTGAAACTGCTGAGTATCAGAACTATAAAGAGAACGAACATTTTCAGATGACTAGATTTGTCGAGGCAAAGAAAAATCGTTTAATCTTACATAAAGGAACTGTTTTCCAACGTTATGAATATAAAGGAACTGGTGACTTGTACATGCTAAGCATCTATATGAATCAACCTCCTAAAGCAAAAGAACTTGAAGGTAATGAAATTGATCAGCAAGACAACTACTAATATTCCTGAAGTCTTTTTAGAAGACTTTAATACATACTCAACCCATGAAATTATGGATGTTTGTATGATGAATGATATCAAAGATATTGAAGTAGATATTGGTGATGTCGAAGGATTGAGATATTTTAAAGCACACAACCTTCTTAAAAATCCTCTAGGACTTAGAGACTTTCTCAAAAATTTTCCAGCAGAAAACAAAGAGAAAAGTTCCCTAGAGGGACACTCTTTTAGTGGTAGTAAATCTCCTGGTTTGCAACAACCAATCGAAAGAGCCTTCATGGGATTTATGAGTTATCAACTCTTTAATCTATGTAAACAGTATAGTTTTTTAAAGTATAAAGATAAGTCAGTAAGTTGGAAATACTACACAAACTATTACTATAATGGTATGCGAGCGTGGAATAAAAACTACTTACCTCATGTAGATCCATTCTCTTATGCAGCAAATATCTTTGTTACCGACTCTAGTGATCATGGAACTTCATTTTTGAAATATGTAGATCCAGAAACAGAAAAATCATACTATAGTATGGGAGATGTTATGTCTTCTAGACAAGATGTTAGGGAAAGATATACAAAAGGATTAACCGATTGGTATGGTTATGAAGTATCTGATCCAGATCACCCCATCAATAAACAAGGCACTGGGGTAATGCAATGTTCTAATGGTGATTCTCCATGGGTTCATTATACAGGAGATGATTTTTATACACGATATCATTTTCTACCATCTGATTTTTAACTCACTTTCCATGTACAGAGGCAACAGGTGGCATAGCGCAACTTTCGATGCACAGACTAGCAAGACTGGTAGATATTCTTTGGTTGGTTGTATCTTATGAAAAAGATGGTGTGGGATAGGTCAGAGATCAAGACCTTTGAAGATGTCTTTTCTAGGGAAGACTTCATATCACTAACAGATTATATGAAACTTCCAAATTGGTCTTACGGTAATATCTCAAATCCTAACGCACCATCTACACCATTTTTTCATAACGACTTGATGGAAGTTCCTTTCTTTACAGATCATTTGTTTAAACAGGTATGTAAATTAACTGGTAAAGATTGGGAGTTAGATAGATGCTATGCTAATGGGCATGTGTTTGGAACACAGGGTGCTGCTCACCAAGATGATTCTTCTGGTGATGGATATACATTCTTACTCTATTCAAACTTTGTTAACAGTGAAGTTAAAAAAGTGGAAACCTGAATGGGGAGGTAAGACAATATTCTATCTGACGTTAGATGAATATATGTGGATCTTACCAAAACCAAACAGCGCTACATTTTTTTCCTGGTAATATATTTCATCATGCAGAATCTACAACCCGACATTTTGAGGGATTACGATTATCTGTAGCGTGGAAATTAAAGACAAAATAAAAGGGGTCGTAAGACCCCTTTTTTTATTCAGATAATGCCGCCTGTTGGCGTTGGTGCTTCGTCAAGATAGATCCCGACAAGTGGTTTAGATTTCTTATATTTTTCTGGGGAATTTGCATTCCAGATGTCTGCAAGTTGTCCTACAACATCATCATCAATAACTTGTTTTCTACCAGAACCAGGACCAATTCCTGCAGTAGTTCCATCTACTTTAGCTTCGTCTCTCAACAAAGCATTGTAACATGCTTCTGCAGAAGCCATCAGTCCTAGGTTTGTTTGTGCATCTTCTTTAGATACTCCTTCACCATCAAAATCCCAGTTAGCACCACATGCAGCAGTAACTGCAGTTAGTCTATCTAATAGATCTTGTCTTGTATGAGAAATATCTAGGAGTTGATAACTCGCATCATATCCTTTTGTGTTTGCCATTTAATTTGTACTCTCCGTTTGTTAATAGTTTTGGAGGAGGGTTGCCCCTCCCCCCGTAGTGTATTTGATTTACGCCTGAGACTCAGACCACGTAATACGTGACGAGATCTGATATGGGTTAGCGCTAGAAACACCACCCGAGTCAACGATGTTAGCGACAACAGTTAGTAGGTCAGGTCCGTTAGGATAGATGCCGTCACCACCAAGGATCGAGTTACCTAGAGCACTAATTCTAGATAGGTCGAAGGTAGTAGAAGACGTTTGACCGTTACCTGCACCCGCTGCACGGAAGGAGAGGATCTGAGATCCACCAGATACCGTATCAGTAGATGAGTGCTTAACCAGTTGACATAGTGAAGGATCGTCCACGTTCTCAAATGTATCAGTGGAGAGTGATGGGTTCAGAATCAGAGAAATCTCTGTTTCGTGAGTAGTTAGAATACCAACCGAGTCAAGTGCTAGTTGCATTCTGTTAATGATTTCACGTTCACCTAGAGCACCAGTAATCGAGGAGTCAACCGAAGGTGCAAGTCTAATCGAAACCAGAGGAATATTCAAAGGAATCAATACAACTTGGTTAGTTGCCGCAGAACCGATGTTCATCGTTGTTCCGCTGGAAACTGCAGGGCTGCCTAGAGCACTGTTGATCGCAGAGTAGTAGTTACGTGGGAAGTAACGAGTAGTTCCCTGTAGATACTGAACATAAACATAGTGATAGCTACTATCAGTATAAGTTCTGGTATTAATTGCTTTACCAGACTGGAAGTAACCATTAGCGGCACTAGATTCAAAGATCAGCGTGTTAACCGTTAGTTGACTTGCGTCACCTGTTGGGAATGGAATACGGATGAAGTATTCTCTAGACCAGTAAGATCTATACGCTTCGGTGATCGAGCTGTTGCTCGCTGTTACTGAAGAAGTACCAGAACTATTGGTATACTTCAGTGAGTTACCAGACGCCGTGAATAGGTACGCTTCGTCATCCTGGAACATACCATCCATGATGACCGAAGTACCCCAGTGGAACAGAGTTCCTGTGTAAGTAGGTAGGTTACCATTCTCAATCTCATAACGTGCAGGTAGGTTACCTGAACGGAAGTAAGATTCAGTCAGTTTGTTATTGTGCTTAAACTCATGGAAATACTTAACGTGTCCATGAGAATCCTTAAATCCAAAGCGGATCTTACCAGCACCATACCAGGAGTAATCCATGTAGCACATCTGGATCTTGGATAGGTCTAGAACATATCCAGACTTACCATTACCATCTCCTTTATCAATATTCCACTGAGTCTGAGGTACTCTCGTATCTACAGTCTTAGTGATGATAACGTCATTGTTGGATACACCTCTATAAGAAGGTTGAATCGTGAGTTGAGTGTTATTGGTTACCTTAACAATCTTATAAGTCATACCACGGATAACAACGTTATCAGATGGATTCAACTGAGATGTGAAGTTGGTATCTGTACCAATTACGACGTGAGAGTCCTTAGTAACAGAGACTCTACCAGGAACCTGCTGAACAGAAGATCTTCTTACACAATTCAATGTATCACCATCAAACTCAAAGTAGAATCCATTCTGGTCATCGAACATACCACAACGAATGTCGCAATCAGTCCAAGAAAGAACTGCGAGTGTTGGGAATCCACCACCACTAGTAGCAGTTGGTTCCTCAAGCAAGAGATATGTAAACTTAAAGTCGTCAATGATTGTCTCGACTGGACCTTCGACATTAAACTGAGTAATATCAGTATTGATAACCTTGATCTTCAGTGCAGTTGTTAGGTTGTGTGGCTTGCTAGTTTGTGCAGTAGCGGTAATCTTCTGCTTAAACTCAATCGTACCACCAGCGAACGAAGTTTGAACTGGGTTCGTTAGTTCTACAGTAGTACCATCAACAATAGACTTGATTCTTGTTTGTGAAACAAGGCAATTGTTTGCTGTACCAGAACCTAGAACAAGTTGACCAATAACTAGACCTGCTGTAGTGTTAACAGTAATATTGCTGCTATTGATAGTACCAGAAGCAGTAGTTTCAACTCTTTGAGCACCAGTTGCAAGATAATTAATCTTCAGAATTGGAATCTGAGGAATAAAGTTAATTGCGAGTGAGGTCTGGATACCTTTACCTGACTGATAACGGAAATACTTACGAGTCTGTCTAGAAATTCTAGAGTTAGGTGACTTAGAAGTACCGATTTCCATACCACCGTCAAATGGTCTGTGTAGGAAGAATCCATCAGGTCTTACATAGATGTAAGAAGGAATTAGATAGTTCGTACCAGACTGTGAGAAGGAGAATGATTGATCGACAAGAAGTAGATCGTCGTCAGTAATAGCAGTAACTCTTCTGGACTCAAGAACACCTGGAGTACCACCAGTTGTATTAACAACTTTGATGATATCACCGATCTTAAAGAATCTCTGGAATGCTGCGTTTGTACCTTCAACTCTTCTAGAACCAGTAGAAACTTCAATTGTACCAGTACCAGTAACCTCACCAGATAGGTTCGCAGAAATAAATTCTTGGATACCTGAGGATACACTAGCAATAGTAATGATGTTTGTACCCGCTAGTGCATCTGCTAGTGAAGGTGCAATTTGGAAGTTGTTATTATCAACTAGAACTGCATAGTAGTCAGTGTTGTTAGTCAAACCACCAATATCGGTTCCACCGTTATTGCTGTAGATAATTCTAGTTCCAGTGGAGTAGAAGTGGTTGTTGATGTTAATGCAGTTGTTAGACAAATCAACGTTTGTTGCACTTGCATCAAACTGCTTAACGGTAGGTGCAATTTTGAATGGAATTGTAACTTCAAGTTCATTCTCAGAGATTGCTCTAGTTGTGGTATAAGAACCATCAACAGTACCGAAGTCTGCAGTCGTGTTCTCAAAGGATGTAATTCCACTACCTTGACCAGTGAACTGAATCTCCGTACCATTACCAGCATTAGTAGCAGTTGTTGCTAGTTGGAATCTGTTACCGTCAATAACGATAACATAGTAAGACTGACCAGCAGTAATACTAGCAGGTGTAGAACCCGCAGTTGTTACTTTTAGTAGTTCACCAGTAGAGAACAGGTTGTCTGTAATATAGAAGGAGTATCTCGCAGGGTTAGCAATAACACCTGTGAAGGTAATATTACCAGTTGCGTATCTCAGTCTTACAGGAGAAGCACCTGTGCTTGTCTTAATTCTGAAACGATCGTTATCAATTCTATCGATGTAGTATGTACCAGAAGTATATGAACTCTGGTTCATATTTGAATCATAGAAGTATTGGATAACACCACCGTCAGCAATAGACAGAGTTACGCTCTGATTGTTAGGGAATCCATGACTCTCTTTGTAGAACGAGTCGTTAGTGGAGGTATTTCTCTTAACAAATGCGATATACTGGTTTGTATAACCATCACTGTTGTAACCAGAGAAATAACGGTCAAGATATGCACCCCATCCTTCCTGATAGTACCAGAAGAACCAGTCGTTACCTCTAACTCTGACGTAAGATGCACTTACATAATCAGTATAGAAGTTATCTCTATAGTAGTAAGTTTGACTTATGTTACTATTATAACCCTGGACGACATATGCGCGGTCCCACTGGTTACTCTCACCTTGGTCATTGATATAACGGTTGTTATTATCAGTCAGGAAGTCATAGTTACCGTTGTATCTAGAGCTAGTTGAGAATGGAAGAGTCTCATGGTTGTATCCATAAGTTCTGGGTCTTGTACCTCTGCTGTGATAATATCTGTTGATCTGATAGTAATCTGTGCTGTTATCACCCAATTCAGGACGTTGAGTGGAGAAGAATACCGTTCTATCCCATGTAGTACCACCTAGACCGTAGCTGCTATTAACTGTTGCGAAGTCATGACCAGATCTGGTTCCACCTTGATCCCAGTAGTAGGTGTAAAAGTATGCATACCAGTTATACCAGTCTTTTTTCTCTCTACGGATGTTGTACACAAGACCGAAGTTGTGATCACCGAAGGTCCAAGTACCATCATGTGGATAAGAAGCTGCAGGATATGCATCCGATAGATTAATAACACCTTGGTTTAGACGCTGGGACTGGTGTAGTTTGATGGTATCAGCATCAACTCTCTCAACATAGTAAACCTGCATTCTTCTCAAACCACCCAAAGGTCTGTTACCTGGGTTTGGATAGTAGAGTAGACAGTAGTGGTTTTGTAGTTGGTGATTAGTAATTCTAATTGTATCATTAGTGTAATCAACATCATCCTCACCAAATCTCTTGGTGTAAGTACATTCATAATTGTAGTTGAATGTCTTTGTTCTATCTACTAGAACTGCAGTGTTTGATGTTGGATCCTCATCAGTATATGGTCTTCCATCAGGTGCAGTCGCTGTAGGATCTTGAATTTCAAGAATCTTAGGCGAAACCGTGTTAACAAAGTAGAAGTTTGTGTTGTCTGCGAAACCGTGCTCAGAAACAGTAGTTAGATAAACTTTAGAAGTTGATTTAGTAACAATAGTGAATGTTTCGCCCATACCTGGATGAGCATCACAATAGTAGCTCAAAGGAGATGGAGTCGCTGCATCAATGTAAATTCTAACGTATGCTCCTGCAGTACCTGGGCTACCATGTGCATATACAAATGTGCTAAATTCAGAACCACCACCATGAGTACCATCAACAGTAGATGATAATCTGAATGGGTGGGTAGCAACACTAGTATCAGAAAGATCAAAAGTGTAGATAGACTTTTTAGAAAGAACTAAAGTAGGTTGCTGTTTAACAGATCCATCTTCTTCAATAAAGTATCTGTTACCACCAGCAGCAACACCACTAGTTCCGTCAAGTGTGTATGTAACACTTGAACCAATTAGGTCAATTGCTTCACCATTTTGGAAGGTACCTTGTACATCATAGATATCAATGGTTGCGCCAGAAACTTTACCAATAGTACCAGATGCACCATTAGCACCATTAACAGTTGCACCAATAAACCATTCAACTGCATCAATTGTTGTAGTTGCTGTTAAAACTGTGACTGCTTTTACAGTAACAGGTAGATTGTATAGATCAGATACAATACCAATCGACTGGTCTAGGGAGATTTGAGAACCCTGGAAAAACTTACCTGGAATAATCGAGGTGTATGTACCTTGCAGTTCTCTAGTAGTAGGTTGGTTCGCTCTTGCCTTATATGTAAAGGTAGTTGTGCTTGGAACTGCCTGAATAATATAAGTACCTTCTGCAGTAATTTCTGCAAGACCCGTAACAGTAATGGGAACACCACTTGTTAGGTTGTGGTCAAAACTTGTAGTAACCGTAATAAGTTCTGATCCAGCAACTGCTTCTACTTTAGAAATGAAGGGGATTGTAGTATCAGAGGTAGATGCATAGAACGACGGAATGTTGTTGATCGTCTGAATGGTCTCCCACTTAGATGCCTGAGGTCCGTACTCAAAGTCGGTATCAATCAGGTTTTCTGGGTTAGAGACTCTGAATTTAGATACAGCGTCAACAAAAGTTTCCGATGGTTCAAATTTTTACCGAATCTTCCTCTTCAAAAATTTGAAGCGCATCCGTATCACTCATTGACGAAGTGTCATGAAGTAGAGTGATTGTAGTTTCGTCTGCAACACCATCATAACTGAATGTACCAGTCTTGGTACTATCAGCAAAGTTGTAGATGATAACGTTGTCTGTTGTGTTAGTAATCATCAACAGACGACGCTGGTGGTGATTACCTTTTAGTTTGACTGTTTTTGCCGAAGCATCAAACGTAAAGTCAAAGAGCAAATGTTTTGCCATTTTCTGTTATTCCCCTAGTTTTTGTTTATAGTTACGAATTGTAGTTTTCAAGTCAGTGCTCACATTGATAATAAATCTCTTGTAAAAAAGTCTTGGGTTCACCAACCCATAGCAGCCATCATTCCCATTGAAATGGTGATTTGCTCAACAACATAATCTTGTCTTGCGTGAGGAATACCACCAGCCGTGGCTCCATCATGCAGTACCAGACTCATTGTATCGGTATCTACAGTAAGTTCCGCGAGGGCACCAGTAAATGTAGATTGTTGTACTGTAGTACCTCTTCTCAGCTGTACCTGTTTGGTCATGGGTATTCTCTAGAATTTATGCTAGTTTTATTTATAAAAACTAAGAATCTTTAAATGATAGTGACGAAGGTGAATCCAACCTCAAACTTGCGATACTCTGTAGTAGCATCACCGCTGAGTGTGATAGTACCGCTTCCAACATGACGACTGTTGACGAATCTGTCTCGACCTTCTCCACTGAATGTGAAGAGGACTGTGCTTTCTGGTTTGTTGGTGGTCTTGGATTCTGCTGCTCCACCTGCAGTAAAGAGTGAACCAGATCCATTGAAGTGTGGAATAAATCTGACTTCTGTCGCACCACCAGAGATGGTATACTGTGCAGTATCTCCAACGTATCTTTCTGTGTGCTTCTCTTCTGATGTTCCAGACAGAGTTGCTGAACCTGCTCCTTGATAACCCTTGCGGATAAACGATTCGTTTGCTCCACCAGAGAATCTTGCGATGAGTGTATCTGCATCTGCAAACGCAACTGCTTCTGACGCACCACTGAATGCGAATAGAGAACCAGAACCAACGTGTGGTTGTAGTGTTCTTTCTTCTGCAGATCCAGTGATCGAAATAGATCCAGATCCAACAAAGTCTCTTGTTCTTGTAGTTTGAGCTGTACCAGAGAATGTAAAGAGAACTGTACTTTCTGGTTGATTTGTGGTCTTCGATTCTGCTGCTCCACCAGCAGTGAACATAGAACCAGAACCAACAAAGACTCCAGTAAACTTGGAAACAGATTCGCCAGATAGTTGAATCTGTAAAGTCTCGTCGTCTGCGAATGTAACTTTCTCGTCGATCGCCTGACCAGAAGCGGTGAGGATAGAACCAGATCCAGAGTATTCGCGCTTGACTGCACTTGTACTTGCTCCAGAGAATGTGAAGAGACCAAATCCATCTGGACTGAAAGTAATCTTCTCTTCTGTAAATACGGTTGCAGCACCACCTTCGAGGAAGTCCATGACTCCCGATCCAGTGTAATGATCCAGTTGTTCTTCGACTGAATCTCCACTGAAGGTGTATTGTGCAGTATCTTCTGGAGGATTGGCGATGAAGGACTCTGTACTGAAACCACCAATTCCGTAGAGACCGATTGCTGTCTCGATGATCGTAGCACTCTCTGCTGCACCACTGAATATGGATATAGATCCAGATCCAATTTTGAAGCGGATGACTCTGATATTTGTTGCTTCGCCAGATAGTGTTGCAGTACCAGAACCAACATAAGATTCTGTATGTCTTTCTACCGATGTACCAGCAGCGGTGAAGAGAACTGTGCTTTCTGGTGGGTTGGTTGTGATAGACTCTGCAGAACCAGATGCTGTGAATATAGATCCAGATCCAACAAAGTCTCTTGCTCTAGTAGTATCACTATTACCAGTGAGGTCAATGGAACCACTACCAACCCAGTTGGGAATGAATTTGACGTTGGTTGCTTCACCACTGTAAGTAAACTCAGCAAAGTCACCGACATAACGTTCGGTGTGTTTCTCGGATACTCTTGTACCAGATAGGGGTTGCAGATCCAGCTCCAACTGCTCCTTGAGGAGTGAAAGATTCTGCCTTGCTTCCACCAAAGACCAGTAGATAAGTGTCTTCTGGAGGATTGAATGTAACTCTTTTCTGCACCACCACCAACTGTGAAGAGGTTGCCTCCAACAGCGGGTAGGTAATGAATCGTGAATACAACATCACCGCTGATGGTGATAGTTCCGCCTTCCTCGTCTGCTTGTGCAACTCTCTCGACACATGTACCAGAGAATCCACCATAAGAACCAGATCCAATGAAGGGTCTAGTGAATGCTGCTGTACCAATACTTCCAGCAACTGTAAAGATAACAGTGCTTTCTGGTAGATTTGTAGTCTTGGATTCAGCAGCACCATTTGAGGTGAATAGGTTACCAGTACCAGTCCAATGATACTGTTGACTAACAGTACCTGTACCACTAACGATATATGGTTGTGTGATTCCGAAGTATGCTTCGGTATGTTTCTCGGAAACTCTCGTTCCAGAGAATCCACCATAAGAACCAGATCCAATTTCTGTCGCAGGAGTAAAGGATTCGTCTTTGCTTCCTGAGAATCTGTATAGTCCTGTAGATTCTGGTAGATCGATAGTCCTGCTTTCTGCAGCACCGCTGAGTAGATTGATACTACCAGAACCAGGATATCTGACTCTGTAGATAAACTCGACTGCACCACTGAGGGTGTATAGTGTTGTATCTTCTTCTGCAACTCCAACTCTTTCGATGAGAGCTTGACCAGAGAAGGTAGATAGAGTTCCGCCAGCAAATACTTCTCTGACTGTAGCAGCTTCTGCTCCAGTTCCAGATGCAACAAACAGAACTGTGCTTTCTGCTTCGTTGGTGGTCTTAGATTCTGCTGCTCCACTAGCAGTGAAGAGTGAACCAGATCCAACGTAACTGACGATGTAGATGAATTCAACTTGACCACTGATCGTGTATAGTCCAGTTGCTTCTTCTGCAACTCCAACCTTCTCAATAAGAGCTTGACCAGAGAAGGTAGATAGAGTTCCAGATCCAACTTCTGTCGCAGGAGTAAAGGATTCTGCCTTGCTTCCACCAACAACAAAGATGACCGTACTTTCTGGCGGATTGCTGGTCTTGGATTCGGCAGCTCCACCAGCAGTGAATAGGGAACCAGATCCAACTTCAACGTTGCTTTCACGTTCGAGAGCAGATCCAGATAGAGTATACTGAGCAGTATCTCCAAGGTAACCTTGTGCGACTCTCTCTTCTGAAGTACCAGAAAGTCTGATGGGGATCGCAGTACCGACATAACGTTCGGTGTGCTTCTCGATACCAACACCAGATGCAACAAACAGAACTGTGCTTTCTGGTATATTTGTTGTCTTAGATTCTGATGCACCGCTTGCTGTAAACAGTGATCCAGATCCAATCCATCTGTCTGCTTGTCTTTCGACTGCAGTACCAGATGTAGTAAACAGACCTGTAAATTCTTCACTGACTGCAACTGCTTCTGCAGCACCGCTTGCGGAGAATAGTGAACCAGATCCAACGTAATCAACAGTTGCTCTGAGTACAGTCGATCCAGATGTGGTGAATAGTCCAGTTGCTTCTTCAGCGACTGTAACTTTCTCGATGAGAGACTGTCCAGAGAATGTGGATAGACTTCCACCTGCAAATACTTCTCTGACTGTAACGGAGTCTGTAACAGTACCAGCTGCAGTAAATATAACTGTACTTTCTGGTAGGTTGGTTGTCTTCGATTCTGACGCACCACCAAAGAGAGGTAGATTTCCAGAACCGACAAACTTGAATGCAAACCTGTAAGTGTTACCAATAAATGCAGGTGATGTGAATAGAGTGTAAGTACCAAATCCATCAACAATTGCAAATCTAGCCAAGCGATCAATCGCAGTGCCTGAGAAGGATGCTGAACCAGAACCAATGTATCTTCTTTCAAATGGAGTCTCAGCAACACCACTAATGACGTATGTTCCGTGTGCAGGATCGGTTAGATGTTCTAGAGTTCCATCTTCACCGTAATCAACTTCACCTGTTGTTAGTGGATCAGATACCTGACCTTGATCTTCGTAGGATGTAACAGGAGCATCGACAGAACCATAATCTTCTGGTGTAAGTATGGTGGGAAGATCTCTGTCGTATACCCAAGTTCTGGATTCTGCAACACCACTGAGTGCATTGAGTGTTCCAGATCCAGCATATGCACGAGATCTGATTGTGTCTGCAACACCACTGATTGTAAAGAGTCCAGTGGTATCGTCTGTTTGAGCGACAACTTCGACAAGTCCACCAGCAGTGAAGAGTGAACCAGTACCAACGTAAGAGGAGTTAGCAACAACAACTGTTGCACCACTGACGGTGTATGTTCCTTGAGCAGGAGTGATGGCGGTATTGAGAATACTGCCGTTGTTTTCTTCGCCTGCAGTAGTTGGTAGAATGATACTACCGTTATCGTCTGCAGTTGTTGTTGCAGCAGAGATGATACCGTTATCAACCTGAGTAAAGGGTTGTAGAAGTTCATCGCTATAATCATAAGTTCTAGATTCTGCACAACCATTAAGTGCGAATAGAGATCCAGAACCAACGTAATCAACAACTGCTCTGAATACAGTAGATCCAGATACACTGAAGAGACCAAACGTATCATCTGTTTGAGCAACTGCTTCGACTGCTCCACCGACTGCGAATAGAGAACCGCTAGAGAATTCTCTAACAACATTTTTCTCTGTTGCTGCATCACCGAAGGTGTAAGTTCCTGTAGCAGCATTGACGGTAGAAGTATGGATAACTGTACCGTTGTTTTGAACACCTGCTGTGAGTGGATTGGTAATGTTACCATAGTCAACAATAGATCCAGTCGCAGTAATGAGACCTTGATCGTCTGTAGTGAATGTGACGACTGTGGTATCGTTGTAATCCCACGTTGCAGATTCAGCAGCACCACCAATAACAGGCAGAGTACCAAAGGAATCCCAATTCCAGCAGAATCTATAGGTGTTACCGATGCCTGCTTGAGACGTGGATAGAGTAAAGAGACCTGTTCCAGTTTCAACAACAGCAACTGCTTCCGCTGCTCCACCAACTGCAAACAATCCACCAGAACCAACCATTGCGAAGGTAGGCTCGTACTTAACGTCGCCTGATTGTTCTTGTGTCGCTTCATCACCAATCTGAGGAATAAGTCCTGTCTCAGGCGTAACATAATCTGGGTTGATGAATAGTAAGAGATCAATGTCTTCCTGAGTAAGTGGTGCTCTAGTAAGACCAAGTTGAATCGTTCCTGTTGTTGCTGTGAGAGTTTTATTGGGGAACGCAACCAGACCGTTAGATTCTTCGCCAGCAGTTACAGGACTGGATATAGAACCATCATCTGCAGATGCTGTAACTGCATCGGTAACAAGACCATGATCTGCAGATGTGTATACAAGAACTGTGTCGTCGTTATAATCGAAGGTGACTTTCTCGACACAACCACCAACACTGAATAGAGATCCAGAACCAACATAATCGTTGGATTTGGAGAATGTAGTTGCACCAAGAAGAGTGAATAGATAAGTCGATTCGTAATCAACAACAGCAACTTCAACTGCACCAGATGCTGTGAATAGAGATCCAGATCCAACAAAGTCTCTCGATCTTGGAGTCTGAGCGACACCAGTAAGATCAATTGTTCCGTATGGATATGTGGTAGCAGTATTAATAACTGTACCGTTGTTCTCTTCACCTGCAGTAAGAGGATCTGTGACGAGACCATTGTCTTCCAGAACCGTTGCGGCAGCAGAGATAATACCGTTGTCTTCGCTGCTGAATACATCGATAGAATCTTCGTTGTAATCCCAGGTGACTTTCTCGACTCCACCAACAACTGTGAAGAGAGATCCAGAACCAACAAAGTCTCTTGTTCTTGTAGGAACTGCTGCACCAACAACATCGTATAGTGTAGTTGCTTCTTCTGCAAAGGTAACTTTCTCGACCAGAGCCTGACCAGAGAATGTGTTGAGCGTGCCTCCACCAATCTCGCGTGCAATACTCTTCTCTGCAGAATCGCCACTTACAACATAAGAACCTGTTAGTGGGTATACTGTAGATGTATTGACGACTGTTCCATAACTGAACTCGCCATCGGTTGTTGTCTCAGTGACTGAACCATCATCAAAGAAATCACCAATTGTAGATGGTGTACCAGTAACATTGCCGTAGTCGGCAGATGTAAATACAACAATAGATGATTGATTGTAATCCCATGTTGCAGATTCTGCTGCACCATTGAGAGTGAATAGTGAACCACTGCCGATGAAAGGTCTTGTTTTGCTGAATGCTGAAGATCCAGATACACTGTATAGACCAATAGTAGATTCAACAACTGCCGCTGCTTCTGCTGCTCCACCGACTGCGAATAGAGAACCAGAACCAATCTGAGCAAATGCAGGTTCGTACTTAACATCACCTGATTGTTCTTGTGTTGCTTCATCACCAACAACAGGAATAAGTCCTGTTTCTGGAGTAACGTAATCTGCGTTGATGAACAGTAGGAGATCAATGTCTTCCTGAGTAAGTGGCGCTCTCTGATATCCATATGTGAAGACTGGTCCAGTTCCACCATCGTAAGGATTAACTGTCTGATTATAAAGAATCGTGTTATAATCTTCTTCACCCGCGTTGAGAGGTTCTGCAACCAGACCATTGGTAAAGTGATCTGCAAGTGGATTTGTAGGAGCAGTGACGCTACCGTAGTCGTCAGAGAAGAAGATGAGTTGAGAATCACCGTAATCGAAGGTAACCTTCTCGATTCCACCACCGACAGAGAATAGAGAACCTGTAACTGGGGGTGCATTCCAGCAGAATCTATAAGTGTTACCAACTCCTGCAGGAGATGTAAAGAGTCTGAAGAGACCTGTAAATTCTTCATCAACACCGACTGCTTCTGCAGCACCAGATGCTGTGAATAGAGAACCAGTACCAATTTCTCTGACGGCGACTGGGGCAGATGCATCACCAGTAATATCAATGAGTCCAGTAACAGCGTTGACGGTAGAAGTATGAATAACTGTACCGTTATTCTGCTGACCTGCTGTAGTTGGATTAGTGATGCTTCCGTAATCAACAATAGATCCAGTAGCAGTAATGAGACCTTGATCGTCTGTAGTAAACGTAACGACTGTGGTATCGTTGTAATCGAACGTTGCAGACTCGACACAACCATTAAGTGTGAATAGAGATCCAGAACCAACCCAATCAGCAGTTGCTCTAAGTACGCTAGATCCAGATACACTGAAGAGACCAGTAGATTCTTCTGCAACTCCTGCTTTCTCGACGAGAGCCTGTCCAGAGAATGTGGAGATAGATCCAGAACCAATGTATCTGTCTGTCTGAGAATCTGCTGCTGAACCACCAGTTGAAAGAATTCCTGTAGCAGAATTAACTGTAGAGGTGTGAATAACTGTACCGTTATTCTGGATACCTGCAGTGATCGGATTTGTAATAAATCCATTGTTAGCAGTTGTTTGAACTGCGTTGGTAATAAGACCGTTGTTTGCAGAAGTGAAGACAACAACTGTACTATCGTTATAATCCCAAGTTGCAGATTCAGCAGCACCGTTGACGGCGAATAGTCCACCTGTGACTGGTGGTGCATTCCAACAGAATCTATAGGTATTACCAATACCCGCTGCAGATGTGGAAAGACTGAAGAGACCAGTAGATTCTTCTGCAACTCCAGCAACTTCCGCTGCTCCACCGATTGCGAATAGAGAACCAGATCCAATCTGACCAAAGATTGGAATGTATTGAACATTTCCAGATTCTTCCTGAGTTTGTTCAATACCAACAACAGGAACAAGTCCTGTCTCAGGCGTAACATAATCTGGGTTGATGAATAGTTTTTCGTCGATCTCTGCTTGAGTCCAAGATGATCTCGTGAGAGAGAATGTGACTCCACCAGTAGTACCTTCTACAGTCTGACTGTATATGATAGTTCCTAGATTTTCTATTCCTGCTGTTAGTGGATCTGCAATCGATCCGTTGTCCGCTGTTGTTGTAGTTGCGCTGCTGATAAGACCATTATCAACAGGTGTACCATAGGTAACAATAGAGGATAGGTTGTAGTCAAATACAACTTTCTCGACTCCTCCACCCATGGAGAAGAGAGATCCACTAAAGACTTCACGGAATACAGATTTCTCAACGCCAGTACCAGATATGGTAGCGAGAAGTGTACTATCAGAATCATCAAATGTTGCTGCTTCAACTGCACCACTAAACGCGAATAGAGAACCACCAAAGACTTCTCTAACAATATTTTTCTCGGTAGATGTACTGCCGAATGTGTAAGTTCCAGTAACAGCGTTGACGGTAGAAGTATGGATAACTGTACCGTGATTAGCAATACCCGATGTAAGTGGGTTAGTGATGCTACCGTGGTCAACGATAGATCCACTAGCAGTAATTAGACCCTGATCATCTGTAGTGAATGTGACGACAGTTGTCTCGTTATAATCCCAAGTTGCAGACTCTGCACAACCATTAAGTGCGAATAGAGATCCAGAACCAACGTAATCATTAGCAACTCGGAATACACTTGATCCAGATGTAGAGAATAGACCAGTAGATTCTTCTGCAACTCCTGCAATTTCAACAGCTCCACCGACTGCGAATAGAGAACCACCAAAGACTTCTCTAACAATATTTTTCTCTGTCGCTGTATCACTAAACGTGTAAGTTCCTGTAGCAGCATTAACTGTCGAGGTATGAATAACTGTGCCGTTATTTTGGATACCTGATGTAAGTGGATTGGTAACGCTACCATGATCAACGATAGATCCGCTAGCAGTAATGAGACCTTGATCATCAGTAGTAAACGTAACTACTGTAGTGTCGTTATAATCAAACGTTGCAGATTCTGAACAACCACTGAGTGTGAATAGAGATCCAGAAGCAATATAATCTACTACTGCACTGAATGTTGTGGATCCAGATACACTGAATAGACCTGTTGTAGATTCAGAAACAACAGATGCCTCTGCAGCACCACCGATAGCAAACAGACTACCAGATCCAGTCTGTCCAAAGATTGGGATGTAAGAAACATCTCCAGATTCTTCTTGTGTCTGCTCAACGCCAACAACAGGAACAAGTCCTGTTTCTGGAGTAACATAATCTGCGTTGATGAATAGTTTTTCATCGATTTGTTCCTGTGTCCAGGAAGATCTGGTGAGACTCCAAGTAAGTCCACCAGTAGTACCATATGCATCTTGAGAGAATACAATATGATCAAAGTCAACAGCACCTTGAGGAATACCTTCGGTTGTAGAACCAAAGTCCTCATTTGTGGAAGCAGAATTTGTAACGAGATCACTATCTTCAGTCGTGAAGAGATTGATAGAAGATAGATTGTAATCAAAGGTTGCTCTCTCAACTCCACCACCAACAGTGAATAGAGAACCAGAGAATACTTCTCTAAAGATAGACTTCTCAACACCAGCACCAGAGAAGGATGCTAGAGCAGTAGTTTCTGGTGGGTTAGATCCAACTGCTTCTGCAGCACCGCTTGCGGAGAATAGTGAACCAGATGCAATGAAAGGTTTAACACGAGCATATGTGTTAAACTCAGCGCCAGGACCGTTAGCAAAGGTCGCAGTTCCGAATGGAGTTGCTGGTCCAAGATGATTGATGTAGTACCAGTTCTCTTCACCACCTGACTGTATCTCGGTGATAAGACCGATATCTTCGGTTGAAGTTGTAGTAAACCCTGCACCATAATCTTCTGTAGAGTATGGTAGAGTAGAAGAAATATTGTAGTGGAATGTTGCCGCTTCGACAAGACCACCAAATCCAAATAGAGATCCAGATCCTGTCCAATGATCCAACTTAACGACAGGGAAGGCATTGCCTCCGTAACTGTATAGAGTTGTAAATTCTGGTAGATCGACAGTCTTACTCTCTGCTGCTCCACTGAATGCAAATAGGGAACCAGAACCTGCTTGTCCGAATGTTGGTTTGTATCTCTCAGATACTTCACCACGGAATCCAACCATGATTCCAGATCCAACCCACTCATATCTGTTGATGGGTAGATCGGCAACTCCAGTAGCAAGAGTTCTAGTCTGATAACGTAGACCAGTTTCCTTACGCTCACCTAATGTAAACTTACCTCTAGATGCTTCTACTGTTTGTGTATCATGAACAGTTCTGCGTCTCTGTCCAAATACTATAGAACCGTAGTCGTCCTCTCCCTCGCTGAGAGGTTCTGCAATTTCTCCGTTATCTGGGGTTGGGAAGTATGGAGCATTCCCTAGAATAAATCTTTGATTCTGTAGATAACCCTCATGTAGAGGTTCTAATGTTCCGTAGTTATCATCAGATAGTAGTAGATCAGAATCACTACTGTAATCTATGATATGCTTATCAACACCAGCACCTGATAGTGTAGTGCTACCAGATCCAACCCAGTCAAAACTTGCTCTGAATACACTCGATCCAGATGTAGAGAATAGTGCTGTATCTTCTACTGGTTGTGCGACCGTTGCTTCAACAACTCCACTAGCACTGAATAGTGATCCACTAGCAATATATTTTCTAGACTGAGCATAGGTGTTACCCTGTGCATTTGGACCATTTGTGAGTGGTAGTATACCAGACGCACCTCTTACATCAGTTGTGTTATAAGTGAATCCAAAATCATCTATTCCCTGATCAAGAGGATCAGTGATAAGTCCATATACATCAAAAGAGGACGTTGTAGCAAATCCTGCTCCAAAGTCCTCTGTATTGAATGGGACGAATAGAGTATCGCTGTAATGACCAGCAACTCTCTCCTCCTTAGTACCAGCAACGGTAAGTCCACCAGAACCGACCCAGAACGCAGAACTGCGCTCCATACCACCGCCCATCTCAAATAGGGTTCCCGTACCAACCCAGATGCGCTTGAGAGACGGCGCAGCGGCACCATAGACGCTTAGATTACCTGATCCAATATAAGTTGTCCTAGCGAACGCTTCGTTCGTTGTGGAGGACATAGACGCTATAGCGCCCATAGGTGTAATTGTTTGGTTCGCAATCTCTCCTCTATCGCCATCTATATCGCTTTCTGCTAATAGAGGAGTTGCTGTTAGAGTATTTGTTGGTGTCCCATCGAGACTTCCATAGTCTTCTGCAGAATCAGCGCCACTATAGCTAATCAAATTTCCCCCAAACGATTCTGTTTCAAACGTTAGGGTTAAATCAGTATTCGTATCAGCGTAGATGTAGTTCGCCATACAGTATCAAAAAAATAGGGGGACCGTAAAGAAGTCCCCCAAGCGATTTATGATATAAAGTAGAGTCAGATATCAGTCGAGGCTGATGTTCAAGGTAACTTTGATTTGGTCACCGTTGTTCTGAATCGGGTATGGACCATTGGTGAATCTTTCAGCGAACATGATGCTGCTATAAAGAGTCAGGTTACCAGTGCCGTTAAGCGCAGGTGTGGTCTCGAATGTTGATCCTGAAGGAACATCGAAGATTGTGTAGGTGTTCTCTGTGGTTGTGGTGTTAGAAGTACCACGAGCGATGTAGATAACGTCGCCTTTCTGTAGACCGTGTGCAGAGGTTGTAGTAACTGTGGTGTAGTTCAGATTGATCGTAGGATCGGTTGCTGACTGAATGTTATCAGTTAGAAGAACTGCTACGTTGCTTGCGTCACAGAGGTAGATTCTGCGAGTTGCGCGGTCGATACCACCAACAAACACACCAGTTGCTGCAAGTGCTGCAGTTGTTGCTGCACTGACTTCCATACCAAGCGTAACATTGTCCATAATGGATGCAGTGTTAGGCAGGGTGATGTAATCTTGTCCAATAACGCCAATACATGGAGAACCAGAACTACCTTTGTTGATAGTAGCGGCAGCAGCACCAGAAGCAGCATCAACAACGCCATGAATTAGAACAGGCATGTTGTTTGCTCTTACAATGTAATAACCATAGATATTACCAGCGGCACCAGAGAAGGTAAATGTCTGCTCAGGATAAGTAGCAGTCGTTACTACGTTTGCAGAAGAGTCTTGGTTGATTTTCCAGCGAGCACCGTTTAGGAGAATACCATATGCATCTGTATAATCGTAGCGAGCTTCAGTACGATTATTTGTTGCTACATCATAACCTGTGGTAGATGCAGTACCATATGTGTTAGTATTACCATTGGCATATGGTTCATAGTATGCTGTGGCGGAAGGTACATCACCTTCAGCGGGGGTAGTGTCGCTGCTGTACAGCTTAAGAATAAGATCTCTAGGAGCATTGTCCTCGCGATCTAGAACATGATTGTTGTTATTGATTAGATAACGAAGCGACTCAAGTTCGCCAATATTAGGTACTAGCAGTGCCATTTAACTTAACTCCAAAATTGTTTGTGTGCTTGCTTACGTTTATTTATAAATCTTTCAACCGTAAATTATTTATCATAACAGGACTTTCAACCCAACCATGAATCTTCTAATGCTGGTTACGCCTTCTACTTTGAATCTGAGGATATCTCCTGCAACCAAAGTCTTGTCCCATACGGTTAGGTTATCGTTGTTTCCCTTTATAGTTCCGCTCGCGATAGTAGGATAGTCCGTACTAACAATTGAAGCAAATCCATTTGGATAATCATTGTAACTGCACTTCTCAATATCTACTCTGAGAAATCCATTTACATCACCAACGATAGTCCATGTATCAATTTGTCCTGTAACATCTAAGGTTAGTTCACCTTTGATTCCAGCAGTCATATCTTGAGATCCACTGCTATGAACAAAATTGATTGTCCTAGTTAGATCTGCAGTTGTTGCTAGAGCAACAACGAAAACTTTATCTCCTACCGAAGGAGGAGTAGTAAAAGCAATTTGACTATTGCTGACTGAGTAATCAACACCTGGGTGTTGAACTAATCCATTCACAGAAACAATAATTTGACTAGAGTCAGTTGGAACGTATGTCTCGTTGTTATTTGTTAAATTAAATACAGTTTGAGAATTGTTGAACTGACTAGTAAAGTCATCCAGAACAATGTTATTATTCTGGAGATATTTTGCAGGTATATCATAAGTAACTCCAACCGCATACTTTTTCTGCGCGGGAGCAATTACATTGTAATTGGAATTCTGTACGCTAACGTTATACGTAGGCATCAGGATACTCCTGGTGTTACTTCAATTATACCTTCAATGACTCTTGACTTAGTTCCTGACGGAGCAGTCAAAAGAATATCATAGACATATCTTCGGGCTTCTAATCCTGCTGTTACTGTGTTTGTTAATGAGATTGATAAAGCACCATTATATCTATCTGGGTAACCAACAACAAAGTCAGTTGCAGTAGATGCTGAATAGCTTCTTCTCAACTTAGCAACAGCAGTATATCCAGTCAGATTTAGAGGGGTAGTGTTTACTTCGTTCTGAATGTTGAACGTCGCGGAGAAATCTGTACCCTTCTCACAAATCAAATTAATTGGTATTGCCGCCATCAGACTAAAAGAAAACCCCTCACTATTTAGCGAGGGGGATATTGTTTAAGTTCTTCTCTAATTTTGTTTAGTTTTTCTTGCAGGTAATCTACTCTAGCATTTCCTTTTCTAGCAAGGGGGTTTGACTAGATTCCAATCTAAAACATAGTACGAACCTTTTGTGTGACCTTGATCTAGAAGTCTCATAATTCTATGTCTCCCATCTATCATACGATATTTGTTATCATATGGATTAGGAGCGTTATATGCAACTATACCAGGGTAACTAGGATCACAATCATGGTAAAGATCACCTCCACAACAGTAACAAGAATTTCCTGTTTTCCATGGGTGGAGGTGTTTTCCTTTCCAGGCAATATCTTTTAGATCAATAGTAGTGGTCTCTTTACATAGACCTATTAAATCTTTGATGTTGATGTAAGAAGGACACCAATCATCAGAAATCATCCAGTTGCCTTCGTAATCTGCCCATGATGCTGCGTGACTGTGCCCTTCGTACCAACTCACTCAGCAGTTACTACTTCTGTATCTGTTACTGCTTCTGGAGCAGCTGCTTCTGGGTGTTCGTGATTACCATTTTGCTCATCTAGCAGTCCGAGAGTTTCTAGACCACCTTGTAGTTTGGTACGGTACTCGTTAAGACGCACTAGTTCTTCACGTACCTTCGCGATTTTTTTCGTCGGCGTCTTTTACTTGTGCTTCAAATTCGCTACGAAGTTTTTCAGTGTGATTGCAGGACATAATTATTCATGAATTGTCTGACCTATTTATTATAGCATGTAGCATGGACTTTAGTTCGGTTATTTCGTCCTTTAACTTCCTAAGCTCATTATCTTGTAATGATTGCCTCAGTCTTGCTGTTTTAACTTGCTCAAATGTTTTGGTATCCCTATTGATGATAGCACCAGTGGACGGATCTCTAAACAGTCCGTCCTCACCTTCTACTTTATACATTAGAATGACGCTACCGCTCTCAAATCTTGTACCTTAGGTACATATGATGGGTTATCAGATTCCATAATAATTTTTACTGCGAATGATGTAAATTCTGGTAGATTATCTACACTGAATGGTAACTCTTGATAAGAATCTTGTTTTTCAAAGAGACCAGAGATCTCATTCTCTGCAGATGCTTCAATACTGATATCTGGAATACCAGTTTCATTGAAGAATGCCCATTCGATATCATCGAAATTTTGCTCACTTGAAGATTCTTTAATTTTATAAAGAACTTTGATGTTTGAAATTTCTCTGATATTTGCTGTTAGTTTAACATCAATGGTTGTTCCTGGGTTATCTAAAGAAATTTCTTTAGTCACATACTTAGAAACACCAGATGTATTCTTGGATCTGTTCTCAGGTACAAACTCGACACCCGAGGTATATCCAATCTTTCTAACAATCCACCAGTCATTTGTATTTGCTGGTTGATTTACATACTGAACAGCATCTCCAACACGGAAGATATCTGATACTTGATTTGTAGGTTGTGCATTTCTAGTGAATGCAGAACCAGCAGTTACAGCAGATGTGAAATCTCCATTGATTGCTTCCTTATCATTAAACACTTGTAGAACCTGTGACTGTGAGTCCCAATCAACGATACTACCACTGATCTTATCGAGATACAATTCATCGTCAGCAACAGAAGAACTCTGTGAGAGATTGTATGCATTAAGTGTAGTATTGATGCTGAATCCTGGTTTGATTTCAGCTGCTCCAGTATTTGTAACGCTAGCACCAGTTAGAGTTGTTTGAGTAGAGAAAGTCAATGCTTCAGATGCTTTGAACTGTCCGCTATTTCTCACTTGTACAGTCAGAGTGTTGGTTGACGAATCCCATGATAGGACCTTACCACTACCACCTTTTAGACCAGCAACTTCAGAAGTGTTGGTATTTGTGGTAGAGTCAACTGTTTGACCTACAGTAATATCAGTACCACTGTTACCAGTGATAGCAAACTGATAGATCTTATAGAACTCCAAGAGTTGGTTTTGTCTACCATATCTCTTTTCCTTTCCTTTAGCAGATTCAATTCGGTTGCTAATAGTTTTGATAGAACTTGTTCTTAAATCAATAACAGGGGGAAAGGTTACTTACTTCTGAAGATAGATCTAGTTTGTAAACCAGTGAATTAGATACACCGTTATATAATTCATTTACACGAGATGCAACTACTTTCTGATTGATGAAGTAATGCTCTTGCTTAATGAAAGTCTTTTCATATCCAGTCTGTGAATATGAAACATAGTTTACAGGTCCATTATCAATCGGAATAACATTAGTTGTCTTAACAGAAGAATCAATTTTGGTTTCCTTGAATGAAAGATATCCAATATCAGCATATATAGTTTTTCAAACTTTCTATTGGTAGAAATCAAACCAGCAGTACCACCAGCAATATCGTTAGAACTTGCTTCTGTAGGTGATATGATATTGAAACTATCAACACCAACATTTTCTACTTGGAACAAGTTAGTATTGATTGTAGCTGCTGCAACACCACCTGTAGATCCTACACCTTTGAAGAATACGTAAGACTTACCAGCTTCTTCAAATCCGTGATCTCTATGATGAACACGTACATACTTGTTATTACCTCTGAACTTTTTCAAGGTAGCACTACTAAATGCTTCACTACTTGTAGAGATAGGATCAAGTTCCATGGTCTCAAAACCAAGTTGTTTGTTAGTTAGAAGCACACTAGCATCTCTGCTTGTATCAAACTCTGCTCTCATTAGAGTAAACTTGATATCTTCTCTGAGATCTTCGGTCCAACTTTCTACGTTTTGAGATCTGAATACAGATCCAAGACCAGAAATAGGAGTAACAGTACCAGAACCAGAGGAAGCACCAACTTCAGATGCCCAAACTTCATACTCTGTAGAATCAGTTTCTACAACAAATGCATACTCGGATTCATTTTGTAGATATACTGGATACTCAAACGTAAATAATGTTCCTACACTTCCTTGTACATCAGTATCAAGGTTTGTAGCAACACCCATAGATACTCCTGGACTATCCATATCAATAACACTCTGGATAGAAGCACCTGCATTTCCTGCACCAGTACCATTGATAACAATCGATGGTGGGCTAGTATATCCAGATCCAGAAATTGATACTTCCGAATTATAAATTTTTACCACCAGAAACACCCAGACTACCAGTAGAAGTTGTTCCACCAGGCAATTGAGGACTCTCGATGACCATTGAAGCGGTATCGTAATTGGTTCCTGTAGTCAATACTTTGAGGTCAACTAACTTACCAGAATCTTTCGCAATCGTCAGGGTAATACTGGTGTTGTTTGTGTTATTTGCTAGCGTTAGTGATGGTACAGTTAGTACCTCACCAGCAGTAAATATCTCGCCATTGTTATTAGAAAGGATTAGAGTATAAACTTGATCAGCAGAAAGAGGAATCTTATCTGCAGATCCTGCTAGTACCTCTGTACCAGTTCTATCAAAGATCTTAAATACAGGACCAGATGCACCAGAAATCGATCCAGTAACAGTTTCACCAATCTCAACAGATGCGTCCTGAGAGATGAATACTTTTAGTTTTGTTTCTGGAGCGATAGTAGATTCAGTACCAGGAACAATTGATTTGCCTGGTTTTCCACTAGCAGTATTTGTTAGATATGTTCTAACTGGAACCTTTAGATCTTTCTTATTAAAGAAGAGTTTGATACCAGTTACAAAACATCCACCATCCAAGTTTTCAACCTTAAATGTTTGTGTTAGTGGAGAAGGTTTCTTAGTTGCACCAGTGTCTGTATCGACAATTTGTCTTCCTTCATTTGTTTTGAGATTCGCAGGGGAGAGTAGAAGTAATAGTAGATGTATTTCTAGGAAGGATCCCTGCAGGGTAGTATTTGACTTCGGTAAATGTTTCGACATTTTCCTTTGATGTATCAGTTGCACTAGATGTAAATCTAATGGTCTTCTCACCGACAGTGAATTGCAGTTGCTCTGCGTTAGTGTCGTACTGTGTATTATAGATATAATTATTCCAAGTGCTACCCTGAATAGGAGGATATCCGTTTGGAATTAGAATTAGTCCACTAGCATTACCAGCATCATCTGTGGTAATATTGGAACCAAATGTAGATAGAGAATTACCTGCAACTCCACTGTATCTGAGATCAGGATTGGTCCATCTAGAAATATCTCTTCCTTCTAGGAATGGATAGATCTTAGTATTAGGTTTCATTCTGCGAACAGTGAATCTGATCGCTTTAGATCTAGCAAACTGTTGTAGTGAACTAGCAATAGAAGTTTCACCAATAACTTTTGTTTGTAGACCTTTACCAGTCTCATTATTCTGAGGACTAATGTTAGAAGAACTTCCAGTATTAGCAATCTGCACAGAAGATGTAACTGCGTCAGAGTTGATCTCAGATAGAGAATTAATATTAAAGAAGTTCTGGTCAGAACCGACCCAGTTTACCGAATAAGAATTATAGATGCTAGAATATGCTTCTCTTACATTATCCTTTGCTAGGAAAATAGTATAGAGTTGTGTATTATTGTCTGTAATTAGAGGAGCATCAGTATTTTCATACCAAGAATCAACAGGTGCATCTAGAGATGCATCACCCACATATTGCAGAACAACAAATGGATTTGGGTTAATCTTCTTAGTTGCAAACGGGTTCTCAAGAAGAGTTAGTTCGCTATATGGTAGAGTTAGAACATCACCGTTTCTAACATATCCTGCTACAACTCTTTCATCTTCCTTAGTGTTGACTTCTTGTAAATCAATACTATCTTCTCTAGATTGTGATCTCAATACAGATTGCTTTGTATCGATAGAACACTTATAATCGATAGAGCTAACTCTACCAACTTTATGAGTTTCAAAGTTATCTACTACAAAACCACTCTTAAATCTTTCAAATCCACCAGCATCCTTAATTTGCATGTTTAGTGCTTGCTGTTCCAAGACACTGAGTAGAGTGTAATACTCTAGTCTTTCTACACGCTTCTCTAGTTTGCCGATATCACGCATCGTATAGCGCTTGTTATCAACAGGAATTGTGCGAACATCTTTACTAGATGTTGTGAAAGCAGGGAACATATAGATATGCAAGTGCAATTGCATCATCCACTAGTTCTGGTTTGGATGGGTTGAGTGAAGAATTACCTTCTTTGATTAGGAACTCACCTTTCTTATTCAGGAAGAGACCATCAATTCTGTCTAGATACTGACTCTGATAGAAAGAAATTGTAAATGGTAGATTTGGAATCTGATGCAGGACATGCCGTTACAACACCACCTTCTCCAGTAAACTCATTAAAGATGTTTCTAGCAAAGTTGGATTGATCTTGGAAACCAGTAATTGTCGCTGCAGTATCAACTTTTGGTCTGAAATCAATAACATCTCTCAGGTTTGTTACGCCATACACAGAAGAATTGAATGTTGGAATCTCATCTGCAGAAACACCTGCTTCATGGATGTAAGAATCAACAACACAGAAGTCTCCAGAAGAATGATCAAAATAATCAAATGCGATTAGAATCTGACCTGTTGGATTGTTAAATCCAGGTTTTAGAACAATTCTAGAAACATCATAGAAGTTGTCTCTTTGACCATCGTCAAATGTATATCTGTTGGTAACATCAGTACCACTGATTAACTGACCTGCGCTATCAATCTCTGGAGGTGCAGTAGTAGAACCTTCATAGATGTAATTTAGTTTGATTACATCAGAATAAGAGATTGTATTGATCTCTGCTGCATCCTGATCTTGTCCTCTGATAGGAATAACTCTATCACCAGAAGGAGTAATAACAACTTTTTTGTTTCTAATAATAGTCTTTAGTCTAGGACGTGCCTTAGAAACTTCTAGAGTTGCAGTTAGTTTTAGTTTTGGATATGTAGATCCACCAGAAAGTGAACCAAAATATGAGGACGGTAGAGTAACTGTCACACTACCTGCGGTTAGACCAGTAGATGTATCTGTAGAAGACGCTACAGCAACAGCATCTGCTGGTACATATACAACATCACCAGTTTCGATGGATGTTGCATTACCTTTGTCTAGTACGCTGAGTAGGAAGTTCTCTTCACTGAAAGATACAAACTTTTGAGTACCAAATTCAAGTTGTGCTTTGAAAGTAAGTTGACCACCAGAAGCAGAAGAATCTAGAACAAAGTCCCTTCTAGCATAATACTTAAGTGCAGTATCATCAGTCCCTTTAACAAGAGACTTGATTTGCTTACTACCAGTCGGGAAGATTAGAGAAGACTTAGATACATTATCTACTTTTGGTCTCACTCTGATAACAGTTGTAGACGCAACATTTTCTGGGAGTAAGCAATCTAGATAAATTCTAGATTTTTTAACACCCTCTGGACGTGTTGCCTGCTGTACAACTGCCTTGACCAGATTGTTGTTCTCATCAGAGAATTGTACAACATCACCTTGTACAAGGAACTTGGACGAATCTCCACCAAAACCTGTACACTCAACAAATGATTGTCCTTGTGAACCACTGAATGTAAATTCAGTTACATTAGTAGATGTAATGAAGTTAGTTCTAGTAAACTCAATATCGGAAGTGAAAAGATTAGGTGCCTGTGCCCCTACAGGAGCAACACCAAATCTAGCACTCATCGACTTAACATTTTGTGGCGTGTAAGTCAATACAACATCTTGGAATAGAACTGCTCTTACAATAGCAGTATTACTAGCGCTAAATGTTGTTGATGTAGTGGTTAGAGTTGTATTGGGTGGTTGAGCATACTCAACTGAAATAGCATCTCTCTGTTCAATTGTAAGTTTGTAAATACCGTTACTAGGATCTAGATGTGGTTTAATGATCGCTGGATCATACTTAACACCATCCAAAGACACAGAAGTTAAACCACCGTAGTTAATTCCTCTGTTATCAACAACAAAGTGTGATACTGTATTCTCTTTTGCGATTCTTAGAGAGTTACCTGCCTCATCAACAATTGTTTCTCCCTGTTGGAATGTACCAGAAAGAGACTTACAATAGATTTTATTACCAGAAGTTAGATATCCATTGGGAGATCCTTCGATAACAGCATAAGCACCACTTCTAGATCCAGTAATATATTTACCAGTTTCAA
>UEXL01000163.1_pt1 | contig 34668 bp, 54 predicted proteins | sample 1796671 | NCBI WGS metagenome assembly UEXL01 (sample SAMEA4772471, study PRJEB27181) | metagenome | reverse complement strand
AGGCGGTGTGCGGATAGTCTTCGGTGAAACGCACCCAGTCCCGCCCGACCAGGGATTGAGCAGGCTGTGCCCGGCCAGCGGAATGGTGCCGCCTCGAACATCAGGCCCTGTTCTTCCCAGTCCGATACCCCGTAGCCCTGGGGAATGCTGCGACCGTTGCCCAGGTCCTGTTGCGCAAAGAGAGCATTGACTACTGCCGGGTGCAGGGTCAGATGGCGACCCAGATGACGATTGCGCACGCCTTGTTGCTGCAGGAACAGGGCGTGAACAAGCTGCCCATGGCAACAATGGTGCGCTGGCTGGTGAGTCGCAGGGTTACCGGGCGCCCGGCGGCATTGGTGCCGCGGGCGGTGACGCCGGTAATGCGGTTGCCGTGGCGGTGCAGTCGTTCGGCGCGGAAACCGCTGAACAGAAGGCGCCCCGTTCCAGGCCCGAGGATGTAGCTGACGTTGGTGGATTGCTTGGCGTCCGTGGGGCAGCCGAACTGGCAGAGCCCCTGGCCGTCACAGCCCGTTGCATTGCGCATCAGTGGCTGGCGTTGCAAAAAACCGTTGGCAGCAGCGCCCTGGTCGATGATGTGGCCAATGGGGCCGACGGTCTCCGGCGTCGCTTGCTGTACACAGAGCATGCGTTCCACGCCCTCGAACCAGGGGGCCAGATTCTGTTCGGTGAAATCATGCAGCCCCTGCTCCCGCCAGCGTGCCAGTACCGACGGCGGCGTGCGCATGCAGGTGCCGGAATTGATGGTGGTGGTGCCGCCCACATTGCAGCCCACCGGCACCGGAATGATGGCGTTGCCGGTGGCCACGGTCGCCCCCCAGCTGCGGTAGAGCTTGGGGATCACCTCGGTGAGTTTGCCGTTGAAGTGGCTGCGGTCGTAGTACTGGCCTTCCTCGATGATCACCACGGCCAGGCCACGGCAGGCCAGTTCGTAGGCCGCTGCGGCACCGCCGCTGCCCAGGATCACCACATCCGCTTCCAGTGTCAGGTCTTCACAGTCCCGGGCGGCGGTGATCTGCTGTTGCCAGCGGAAGGTTTCGATCTGGGCGGGCAGCTGCACCGGTTCCCGGCAACCGGTGGCCTGCTCTACCTGATCATCCAGCACATAGGCGGCCTTGAAGGGCAGGGCCAGCAGGCGCAGCAGTTTGCCGGACACCGTCGTGGTGGCCAGTTTGTCGAGAAAGCGGGCCTGGCGGGCCGGGCTGGCTCGATGGAAGGCGTAGCCCCGCACCAATCGGTGGCGGTTGTCCAGCCACAGCAAGCCGGTTTTCAGGCTGCGTTGCAGGGCCGGATGGCCGGTCAGTTGCGCATCCATCTTGCCGAGCAGGGCGTCGGTATCTGCCGCCGGTAACGTCTTCCCGGCCGGGAACAGGGCGCGGCACAGGGCGATGGCGGTGGGGTGTTGGCGTAGTGTGAGTTGTCCCATGGCTTCAGTGTAGTCCTTTCGGAAATGCGTGCTTGTCTTCGCTGACAGGATTGATTGTGGCTACGGACAAAAACCTTGATGTCGATCAAGGCGGAGAGGCGGTGAGGAGAGAGGATAGCCGTGGGATTTGATCCCGCTGCGTATGCTTCCGGTTGTCTCCGGAAACAATTAGGCCCCGGAAACGGGGCCTTTTTTTTGTTTGCGTCTGCCGGCTTCACACGACATGCCCTTGATGCATGGTGCGTGTCGCGTGAAGCGTCTCCCTTTACCAATGGATCCCTTTGAACAACCGCGAGAAAGCGGCCAGTTCGCGGCGGATCTTCTTCGGCGTGCCTTCCTTGCCTCCCAGGGCGGCAGAGGAATCCGAACAGCTTGTAGCCGGTATTCATGATGGTCTCGGTGACCCGGGGGGTGATGAAGTGCATCACCTGCCCCATGACGCCCAGGTTGGTGGCGATGCGTTTTGGCTGGCGCACAATGGCGTCACAGATCATGTCCGCTGCCTGGGTGGGGCTGATGGTGGGCACGTGGTTATAGATCTTGGTGGGCGCGATCATCGGGGTGCGCACCAACGGCATGTTGATGGTAAAGCGGATCCCCTCATGGGCCAGCTCACTGGCTGCGCAGCGGGTGAACGCATCCAGTGCCGCTTTTGATGCCACGTAGGCGGAAAAGCGGGGCGCATTGGTGAGTACGCCGATGCTGGAAATGTTGATCACGTGGCCGCTGCCATTTTCGATCATGCTGGGCATCAGCTGCATGATCAGCCGGAGGGCACCGAAATAGTTCAGCTGCATGGTGCGTTCATAATCGTGGAAACGATCAAACGCATGCACCACGGAACGTCGAATGGAGCGCCCGGCATTGTTCACCAGAATGTCCACGTGGCCATGGTCGGCGAGAACCTGCTGCACCAGGTTGTCCACGTCGGTCAGATCGGATACGTCACAGCTGTAGGCCTGTGCGGTGCCGCCCAGCTGGTCGATTTCATGCAGGGTTTCTTCCAGTTTTTCGGCGGTACGGGCAATCACCAGCACCGTGGCACCGGCGCGAGCCAGTTTCAGCGCGCTGGCCTTGCCGATGCCGGAAGTGGCGCCGGTAACCATGACGACCTTGCCTTCCACCCGTTCAGGCAGGGTGGGCAGCGGTTGTAGTTCATCCTTGCGCTCACCGCGGTCCGGGTCCAGATGGTTTTCCCAGAAATCCCACAATTGCTGGATGTAGCTTTCCAGCCCAGGTGCCGCGATTCAGTGCCTGCCAGGGCCGCTTTGGCGCGGCTGTTGTCGTACTCGGTGGGGAAGGTGAGGAACTTCATGGCCGAGGGCGGGATGTCCAGGTTGTCCAACGCGGCATTGACCAGCAGGTTGGGGGTCAGGGCGTTGACGCCTTGCGCACGAAACCGGGTACCACATCGAACAGGCGGTTTTCCAGTTTCAGGCCATGCGTGGAGCCTGGGCGGCGCCGGCGACGATGTCCATGATCTCCCCAAGGCTGTAGCTGCGGTCTGCAGTCAGATGGAAGCATTGGCCATCGTGGTCGGGCTGGTGCGCAATGTGGTCCAGGGCGTCCGCCACGAAATCCACTGGCACCACGTTGAAGTGCCCGCCTTCCACGCCGATCAGGGGTATCCAGTTGGGCAGCATGTCTTTCAGCTTCTGGATGAATTTGAACAGGTAATAGGGGCCGTCCACCTTGTCCATGGCGCCGGTTTCAGAGTGTCCGACGACCATGGCTGGGCGATAAATGCGCCAGGGGATTTTGCTTTCCTGGCGCACCAGTGCTTCGGATTCGTGCTTGGTCAGCAGGTAGGCGTCATCCAGCCCGGTGGCTTCTTCGAACATGTCCTCGGTAAGGTGCCGTCGTAAAGGCCGGCGGCGGCAATGGAGGAGACATGATGAAAGCGGCCGGCCTGATTTTTCAGCCAGTTTCAGCGTTTGCCGGGTGCCTTCGATGTTGGTGTAGCGCTGGGTGTTTTCATCGGCGGTCAGGTCATAAATGGCGGCCAGATGGAAAAAGTGATCGATCTGCCCGTTCAGGTCATCCTGGTCGCGCTTGCTGACGCCCAGCAGTTTTTCGTTGATGTCGCCATGAATGGCCACCAGACGGTCGGCATCCACACCAAGCCGGCTGCGCAGGGCGTCCAGCTTGTACTCGGAGCCGCAGCGAACCAGGGCAAAAACGCGGGTATCGTCGCGTTTCAGCAGACGGCCAACCAGAAAACGGCCGATAAACCCGGTGGCACCGGTAACGAAATAGTTCATTGCTTTCCCCTTGTGCTTCCTTGCTGCCTGCTCGGGCAGGCAGTTTATGTTGTAGCGCTGTCTGATCATGCGCCGTGATCAGGCCGTGTGACAAATCTTCGGCCTTACATCTGTAAGGTGAATTCTCTTCCAGCTAACAAGTGTTTGTCAAAGATTGTTTTGTAATCGCCGTGGTTGCGCAGGTGCTGTGATTTATGGGAATATTTAACTAACATTCGTTAGTGATACTGTTATGGCTGAAACAGCGCGGCAGCGCCAGAAACGGCAAACCCGGGAGCGGATTCTGGAATCCGCCCGAAATCTGATGGCGGGCGGGCGAGGCCTGGACAGCCTGGGCCTGCGTGAAGTGGCCCGGGAATCCAGCCTGGCGGCCACCTCCCTGTATAACCATTTCCCGGATATGGACGCGCTGGGCTTGGCGTTGATCGACTCCTGCTGTTTTCGGCTGCGCTCGGCCATGGAATACGAGCGGCGCAGCATGATCGAAATCGGTGCGGCCCAGGCGGTGCAGGAGCTGGTCGGGCGGTTTTCCCGTTACATTGCGGAGAACGGCAATGATTTTCGCCTGCTGGTGCAGCAGCGTCTGGGCAGCCATGACCGCTACCGGTTGAGAATTCAGCGCGAATTACAGTTGCTGGTGGACGAGCTGGCCGAAGACGTGCGCCAGGCGGTGGCCAGCCAGGGGCGTGCCCAGGTGCCAGCGGAACAGGAGGCGCAAGCGGCCATTGCGATCATGTTCGGCGCCGGCATTTCCATGCTCGACAGCAGCCCTGCTGCGCGCCGTGTGCTGGCCGATCATGCCTGCCTGCAGCTGGAAATGATGGCGCTGGGCGGCAGGCAGATGGCGGTAGGTAATCGGCTATGAAATGGCGGTTTGTGACGTGATTCGTGGGTTTGTGCCGCAAAATGCACTAAAAAGGGTCGCGAACTCAGCAACGTTAATACCGCAACGTTGCCGCCGATTGCCACAGGAGGTGGCGATGTCTTTCGATCCCAAGGACCCATACGACGCCGCAGCGCTGTATGACATGTGGCTCAATTGCAGCCGTTGTCCTGCCACCTTTGATTTTGAACCCGGTGGTGAGGTGAATCTGGATTATTACCACCGCATCGGTCAGCAGGCCCGGCTTGATAACTGGGCGGTGTTGCCGGCCCGTAATCACGGTAATGAACTGGTGTTCAATGTGCTTTGCCCTGCTGCGCCCGGCGCTTGGGAGTGGATGGCTGCGATGGTCGCATGGAGTTGGCGGCGCCGGTGATCGACCAGATCTGCCAGGCCATGCGTGACGCGTCCGAACAAGCGGCCTGATCACTACGGTCATCGTGTCTGTCTTCTTGCCCCGGTAGACTCGGAGCGAGTTTTGACAGGAGCCTTGCATGACCGCCCACGATATTTCCCTGGCTGATGCCATGATCCAGCGCCGTTCTGTACGCGGCTTTACCGACAAGCCAGTGCCTCAAGAGGTGCTGGATGCGGTGTTTTCTCTGGCCCAGCATTCCCCTCCAACTGCAATATCCAGCCTTGGAAAGTGTGGGTGGCCTCCGGTGACCCGCGATGCGCTGCGCGAGCGCATGGTGGAGAAGGTCACCAGGGCGTCCGTTTGCGCCAGATTACGACAGCCTGCCTCGGTTCGAAGGGGTTTACCGGGAGCGCCAGGTGGATTGCGCCATGGCGCTCTACGGCAGCATGGGCATTGCCCGCGAAGACCGCCCCGGTCGCCAGCGGGCTGAACTGCGTAATTTCGAGTTGTTCGATGCGCCCATGTGGCGTTTATCGGCATGGAGCGGGATTTCGGCGTCACCGTGGGCCTGGATGTGGGCATGTATGTGCAGTCGCTGCTGCTGTCCATGAGCGCTTATGGGTTGGGCGCCTGTGCCCAGGGCAGCATGCGTTACTACCCGGACGATGTGCGGGAGGTGCTGAGAATTCCATCCAGCACGGCCATCGTGTTGGGGATCAGCTTTGGGTACGAGGACCCGGATGTCGCGGCGAACAAGGCCCGCGTGGATCGGGTGCCTGTCTCCGATTCAGTGCAGTTTTGCGATAGCCTGTAGCCGCTGGGTCCACGCGCTGAAGGCAGGGAGGGCCGGCAGTCGCAGCGCGATTGTGCTACAATGCTCGTTTTCCCAGCGTAGTGACCCTCAATGATCATAGTGAAAGGCTCCTTCCCCGTGAAAGAAGACGAACAGCCCCATGCGTTGGAGCTGGTGCAGGCGCTTGCCAGTGCGTCGCGGGGGGAGCGAGGGTGTCTGGCCTACGAGGTCTATCTGCAGGCGGATGCGCCCAGGGTAATCATGGTGTGGCAGCAGTGGTCGAACCTGGATGCGCTGGAAATCCATTTTGGCTCTGAACATGTGGACGCCTTTCTCGATGCCATTCCCGACATGATCGATGGCGATGTCACCTCGGCTCGCTTTGATGTGTCCAGCATGGATGGCGATCCCATTGTCGAGGATGTCAGCGAGATCGCCCCTGTGGTGCTGGCGGATAACATCATTCTGCATTGATGCCCCGGACGAGCCGTTCCGTGCCCGTCTATTGATTCTTCTTCGCTGATTTTTGCCATGCCGCCGTTTCCGGTCGGTGTTGTGTCGTGGTTGGCCAGTGTCTCCCGTCGTGCTCTGCGTTACTCTGTCTGGCTCAGGCAAGGTCCGGCTTTCGCTGTGCCTTGGCAAGGTTGTGCAGGAGTGCCCATGAAAACCCGTATCGACTCTGTCGAAGACATTATTCGCAGCTTCTCCGAGCAGGGCTACATTTGCAGCGAGCGTATTGCGCTGGCGGTGTACCTGGCGGCGCAGTTACACAAGCCGGTGCTGGTGGAAGGCCCGCCGGGAGTGGGCAAAAACCGAGCTGGCAAAAGCGGCCGCCGCCTTTCTGGAGGCGCCGCTGATCCGCTTGCAGTGCTATGAAGGGCTGGATGAAAGCCGGGCGCTATACGAATGGAAGTACGGCAAGCAGTTGCTGTATACGCAACTGCTGCGCGACAAGCTCGGTGGCATGCTGGCCGATACGGATAGCCTGGAAGCCAGCATGGATCGCCTGGGCGACCTGGGTGAGGCTTTCTACAGCGAAAAATTCCTGGAGCCGCGCCCCCTGTTGCATGCGCTACGCAGTGAGGAACCTGCGGTACTGTTGATTGATGAAATCGACAAGGCTGACCAGGAGTTCGAGGCGTTTCTGCTGGAGTTGCTGTCGGATTTCCAGATTTCCATTCCCGAACTGGGCACCGTCAAGGCGCGCCATCAGCCTCTGGTGCTGTTGACCAGTAACGACCAGCGTGAGTTGTCCGATGCGCTCAAGCGCCGCTGTTTGCACCTGTATATTCCCTATCCCGAAGCCGAGCTGGAAGTGCAGATCGTGGCAGCGCGAGTGCCGGATCTGGATGCCCGATTGCGTGAGCAGTTGGTGGCGTTTATCCAGTACCTGCGCGAGCAGGACATGAAAAAATTGCCGGCCATTTCTGAAACCCTGGACTGGGCCCGGGCTCTGGTGTTGTTGCATGCGGATTCGCTGGAGCAGGAGCAGGTGGCGGATACGCTCAATCTGGTTTTGAAGACCGAGCAGGACGTGACTTTGGCGCGGGAATTGTTGCCTGCCTGGTTGCGCAAGCTGGGCAAACGCTGATGCCGGTCCGTCGCCTTTCTGAATTTGTGCAGGCGCTGCGGGGAGCCGGCTTGCGGATATCGCCGGATGAGGCCACCCAGGGCATGGATGCGGCGGCGCTGGTGGGCTATCAGGGGCGGCAACGTTTTCATGATGCCTTGGCGATGACGCTGGTAAAGCGCGAAGACGATCGCCCTGCCTTTGAGGAAACCTTTGCGCGTTTCTTTGCGGTGATCGTCCGGCGTGGCGTCGGCCGCATCGCAAGACAGCGCCATGCCGGCTCCGGTAGGGATGCGAAGGAGGGGGATGAGGGGACGGCATGGCGATGGCGTCCCGACCTGACGACACAAACCCCTGCTGAGCTGGACCAGAGTCTGGCGGAGGCTGCGGCACAAATGGATTTCACCCAGATGGAGGTGATTACCCAGCAGGGCCTGTATACCCGCCGGCTGTTGATGAACATGGGCATGGGTGCGGTGGATGACCGGATTTTGCAGCTGGACCAAGGCGATGCCTCCCGGCAGGCGAAGGCAGATGCATTGCGCCAGTGGCGGCGCGAAGTGCGCGAACAGGCTGCCGGCCATGTGCGGCGCCAGTTTCTGCTGCACGGTGCCGGCAAGGGCCGGGCGTTGCGGGAACAGACCATGCGTGCGGTGCCGTTCCGGCATTTGCGCGAATTTCAGGAAGTGAAAAGCCTGGTGCGTCGCATGGCGCGGCGTCTGGCCAGCCTGCATCAGCGGCGCATGAAGAAAAGTCGGCGCGGCATGCTGGATGCCCGGCGTACGCTGGTGGGGAGTATTCGTCATGACGGTGTTCCGGCCCGTTTGCACTGGCGCCAGCGGCCCGTGCAGAAAAGTCGGGTGATGGTGATTTGTGATGTTTCCAGTTCGGTGAGTGATGCCGCCCGCTTTCTGCTCCAGTTTCTCTACGCCATGAACGATGTGCTGCCACGGGTGCGCAGCTTTGCGTTCGCATCGCGGTTTGATGAAATCAGCGAGGACTTTCAGCGCTACAGTCCTGACGTGGCGGTGGGGCGGGTGCTGGATCGGCTTTCCGGTAGTGGTACCGATTACGGCGAAATGTTTGCGGATTTCTGGCGCCGTTGCGAGCGGGAGCTGGATAGCCACACCACGGTTATCATTCTCGGCGATGCCCGCAACAACTATCTCCCGGAAGGCGCGGAGGTGTTGCAGCAGATTCGTCGGCGGGTGAAGCAGGTCTGGTGGCTGAACCCAGAAGCCCGCTCTCGCTGGAACAGTGGCGATGCGGTGATGGATCGTTATCTGCCCCATTGCCGGCTGGCCCGCCAGTGCGCCTCGCTGGATGATCTTGAGCGCATTGTGGATTCGTTGCTCAATGGGCTGAATTAGGATTAGTCCGGGGATTAGCCGTTATGGTTTTGGGGAGTCCCAGCGTCGCGCAGGATTTGCCGCAAGGTGGTTTGCAGGCGCGCCAGGTTCACCGGCTTGGCCAGATGCCCGATCATGCCCGCATCGTGGCAGGCATGGATCTTGTCCGGTATGGCGTGGGCGGTGAGGGCAATAATGGGCACCCAGGGCAGGCGGCCTTCCTGTTGCAGCTTGATCACTGCCCGCGAGGTTTCAAAGCCGTCCATGTCTGGCATTTCGCAATCCATTAGTACCAGGTCGAAGTGGCTGTTCTGCGGACATCAAGACGGCGATCGCTTCCAGCCCACTTTCCGCCACTTCTGTCTCGTAGCCCAGTTTTGGCACAGCCCTTCGGCCACCATCAGGTTGATGTGGTTGTCATCCACAATCAGCAGGCGGCCGCCGGGCAGGCCTGGCAGGCTGTCTGCGACGGGTTCGAGGTGAAGGTATCGGCGGGTCCGTGGACGGAATGGGGAGCCGGAACCAGAAGCGCGAGCCCTGTTTGGGCTGGCTGTCCACACCGATTTCTCCTCCCATGATTTCCACCAGTTGCCGGCAAATGGCAAGCCCGAGGCCGGTGCCGCCATAACGCCGGCTGGTGGAGCTGTCGCCTTGCTGAAAGTGATCGAAGAGCCGGTGTTGTTGTTCTTCAGAAATACCGATACCGCTGTCATGCACTTCAAAAAAGGCGTAATCCGCGTTGTCCGGATCCCGCTGCACCCGCACGGTGATGGTGCCATTGTCGGTGAATTTCACCGCGTTGCTGATCAGGTTTACCAGAATTTGTCGCAGTCGCACCGGGTCGCCAAGGCAGCGTTCGCCTACGTGGGGGGCAATCTCCAGGGTCAGGGTGTTGGAGTGAACGTGGGCCTTGTGCTGGAACAGGGCCAGGGATTCATTGATCAGGTTGAACAGGTTGAAGCTGGTTTGCTCGATGGGCATTTTGCCCGCTTCGATGCGGGAATAATCGAGAATGTCGTTGATCAGGTTCAGCAGGCTGTTACCGGACTGTTCAATCACGTTCAGGTTGTGGCGTTGCTCATCATCCAGGGGGGTGCCCTTGAGCATGTCCACGGTGCCGATAATGCCGTTTAGCGGCGTGCGGATTTCGTGGCTCATGACGGCCAGAAATTCGCTGCGCGCACTGAGTGCGGCGTTCAGTTCGCCGGTGCGTTCGGTGACGCGTTGCTCCAGTACTTCGTTGGCTTCGCGCTGAATGCGGGCATTCTCGCTTTTCAGTACGGTCATGCGATGTGCCAGCGCAAACGATAACAGCAGTGCTTCGGTAAAGGTGCCCAGCTGCATGATGTTTTCCAGTATCCAGCCGCCATCGATAAGCTGAAAGGTTTTCAGAATATAGGCCATGGTGGCCAGTGCCACGGCGGTAAATGCCAGCAGAAAATAGCGGGCAGGGCTGTAGCCTTGCCGGATCAACCAGATAGACAGGGCGATGGCGATAAGCGGCCAGGGCAGGATAACAGCGGTGCTGGCCTGGATGAAAAATGAAAATTTACCAGCGTCAGTGGTGCAAATAGCACTAATGCGCTGGCGGTGTCACCAGCCAGCGATTGATGGCGGGGACGCGTTTTTCAGCTCCAGAAACTGGCAGGTAAACAGAATTGAAAATGCCAGCGTGAGCAGGTTCAGGATTGGTAATGAGTAATGGTTCCAAAGCGTGGCCTGGGGCCAGAGCCACTGATAACTCAGCCCTTCGCGGGTGAACAGGTTCAGGGTGAACGTGCCCAGATAGAGAACATAAAGCAGGTAGCTGCGGTCCCGGATGGAGACAAATATCAGCAGGTTGAACAGAAGATGGCCACCATGGCGCCGAAATACAGCCCATGAAAAATGGACACCTGGGTGTCTTGCTGATTGAAGGCGATGGGCGACATCAGCGAGATCGGCAGCTCAATGACATTGTCGCCCTGGGCGCGCAGCAGCAGATAGCGCTGCGCATTCACCGGCAGATGAGCGTGGAGACCAGGTGATTGTGGGCAAAGGTGCGGGTGTCGAAGGGAACGCGATCGCCAAGGCGGTTGTGCCACAGCCGAGTGCCTTGCCGGTCGAACAGGTAGAGGTCGAGATAATCCAGGTGCGGGCGGCCAAGGCGCGCAAACCACAATGCCTGGCTGCTTTGGTTGTCGATCGGCACGAGGAACCATTGCGGCCTTCACGAAAGCCCAGTGAGGGTACTTGTCGTGAATTTCTTCGCCTTCGCCGTCGAGAAAGGCCTGCAAGGCCATTTTCGGGCTATAGGCGTGCTGTGCGTCGGCGAGCCATTGCATGCCGAGTGACGCTTGGTAGCTGTCCTGGTCATCGCTGAGGGTCAAGCTGTGGGCTGAGGCGGCCAGCACGAGCAGCAAAAGGCTGGCAATCCACTGCCTGAAGAAGACGAATCCCTGTGTCATTCCCGATCCTGTTATCACTGTTATGTGGATACGGAGTTGGTGTTATTGATTCATTTTACAGAATTTACCGTAATCACTGGAACTGCGCGACAAACAAGGTCTCGAAATGGGTGACTTAACGGAATAAAGGAGTCCTGTATGAAAGTCATTATGCGTAATGCACTGGTTCTGTCTTGTTCACTGATTGCTGCCCCGGGTGCGTTTGCAGCCGGTCCGTACATTGGCGGTAACTACAGCCAGATTCAGTACGACAATGAGGAGCTGGATACGGACACCCTGAAAATCGACTCGGCCACCATCAATGCCGGGTTCGAGTTTACCGATTTTCTGGCGTTGGAAGCACGTGGTGGTTTGGGGTTTGATGAAGACTCCCAAGGTATCGCGGACTTCGAGATGGACCACCTGTACGGGGCTACGTGAAGCTCGGTGCACCTATTGGTGAAACAATCCGCCCATATATCATCGGTGGTTATACCAAGGTGAAAGGCAAGGTGTCGGCGAATGGCACGGTTGCTGGAGTGGACTACTCCTACAGCGATACGGAAACGTTTGAAGACGAGTCTTACGGTGCCGGCCTGGACTTCAATATCACCGAGACCGTTGGCGCGAACCTGGAATACATGCGCTATGTGGATACCGATGAAGAAGAAATTTCCGGTATCAGCGTGGGTCTGCGTTCCGCGTTCTAATTGCTGTTGTACAAACGGTAAAGAAAAAGCCCCTCCAATGAGGGGCTTTTTTGTGCTGCTTTGCGGCCGCTACACGGTTCACGTAACACGTTATAGGCAGGGTAAGCTTGCTGCGTGGCTGGTGTGGGCTAGTCCCCGGGGTTAGCGGTATCGATCGCTTTCTTCAGGTTGGGACGAAAAGCAGTGTTCACGCCGAGCTTCATCATGGTCCAGTAGTGCCCGCTGATGACACGCTCAATCAACAGGCTGCGCGAGGAGGGCTGGAATTTGAGCATTTGCTCCAGTGGCGTGCGTTTCCCTTGGCGCATGATGTCGGTGTGCAGCTGGGAGCGACCAAAATCGTAGGGTTCGTCATCAAAGGCTCGCAGTAGCAGTTCGATCCAGACCGCATAAAAATCACCGCTGACCTGCGTGTCTTTCTTGCGAGCGCCCAGTTCCAGCAGCAGGGTGTCCAGGGTGTCCCATTCCTTGTTGATGGCGGTGCGCACCAGGCGTTTCAGTAATTCGGCATCCTGTTCAGGCAGGCGCTTCACTGCGCCAAAATCGTAGATCACGATGGTGCCATCCGGGCGGAAGGCAAAGTTGCCGGGATGGGGGTCGCAGTGGACCGCACGGAACTGAAAGATCTGCTGGCCGATGGCATCGAACAGGCGCTCGCCCAGTTGGTTGCGGGTGTCCTGGTCGAAGCCGTGCGCGTCGTCGACCTGATCCAGCGCGGTGCCGGTTTCGTAGCTCAGGGTCAGCACCTTTTCGCTGGAAAGCGCCGCAAAAACCTGGGGGATCACCAGCCAGGGCTGGTCCCGGTGGAAGGCCTGGAAGTGCTCTAAATTGGTGGCTTCCTGTCGATAATCCAGTTCTTCGTGGAGCTGGTTGCGAATTTCCCGAAATACCGCATCCAGTGCCGCTTCATCCACTTTCAGTAAGCTGCCCAGGCGTAGAATGCGGCGCAGGTGTTTCATGTCTGAGTCGATGGATTCCTTGACCGCAGGATACTGCACTTTTACCACCACCTCGGCGCCGTCCGGGGTCACCGCGTGGTGTACCTGGCCAATGGATGCGGCGGCAAAGGTTGTTCATCGAATCGGGTGAATAATTCGTTTAGTGGGGCGCCCAGTTCGCGCTCCAGCTGCCGGCGGATCACATGGAATGGCATGGGGGCGGATGCGTTCTGGAGGACTTTCAGCTGGTCGCTGATTTCGGCGGGCAGGATGTCCTGCATTTGCGAGGCGATTGGCCGACTTTCATCACCGCGCCTTTCATTTCCCCCAGTGTTGCCGCCACTTCCTTGCCGATGTGTTGCAGCAGCTTTTCCCGGTCGGCGGCCTTGGATTGATCCGACTGGAACAGTCCTTGACCTGATGGCCCGCCACGCGGGTGGCGATAGAGGTGGTCATGCCGGTGAGTCGAAACAATCGGCCGGTAGCGGTGGTGGGGCGTTTTCGGCGACGGTCGTCGGCCATGGTAAAACCTCGCGGGTTTTCTTGTTATGTCTGCGGTTCTGTTTCCTGCTGAATCAAGGCTAGCGTCATGTGAGCCCTGTGCACAAGGTGAAATGGTGCCAGAAGGGTGAAGGTTAGCGTTGGTTGTGCGGGAGAATCAGGCAAAGAAAAGGGGCCCAAATAGGGGCCCCCAAAAGGAGAGTAAGCAGAGTTAAAACAACACGGTTTACATCTTTAATGGAAAAACAGAATCAGGCGCGCTTTTCGCCGGTGGAAACCAGTTCGTTGAACAGTTTCTCGCCTTCTTCGCGGGCCGTGGCAACAGCGCCCAGGCCGGCCAGCAGGTATTCATTGGTTTCTTCAGCTTTCTCGCCGCGCTCTTTCTTGCCGGCTTCCAGCAGCTTTCGTACAGGGCCTGACGCTTTTCCGGGCGCTGTCGAGCAGTTCGCGGGCAGCAACCAGGGCGCCGCGGCTTGCCAGCAGGGCTTTGGGCTTGCTTTCAGCGTCGTCGCCAAAGGCTTTGGAGCCGTTTCGACGTATTTGCTGAGCAGCTCTTCAGAGCCTTCTTCTGCCTTTTCATAGGCGCCCAAGCCTGCCAGGTAGAGCTTGTTGCCCAGTTCCTTGGCACGGTTTACCAGAGATTCGCTTTGTTCGCGGAGATCTTTCAGTTCGCCCATTTCGATCATTCCTTAACGTTGTTCGGTGAAAAGGAAAAAATTTCGCTGCAACGTTTGTCGCGCTGCGTGGACAAAGAGTAAGGATTCTTTTGGATAGAGCAGCTGGAGGCTGTCTAACAATTGGACACTAGAAAAGTGACGGTGAAGTTCCAAGGTGTGATATCCGTCAAAGTCAGTACGCCAAACCGACCATGGTCGGGATTTCGTCCCATGCGTACACTGGCAAAAAAGACTGTACCGGCTTAGAGAGAGCGACATGATTGAAAAGTTTATCGCCAAGGTGCCCTCCCGAATTTGGGCGGATGGCCGCCCGGGCCGTGCCCGTCAATGGGAGGCGGAATTTAATGTGGCGTCCTGGGTGCGTATCGCGGGTTCGCCGGGCAAGGTGCAGCTATTGGTGCGCTATATCGATAATAAGAATGACAAGGCGGTGTTGGTGGATACGGCCGATGTGGGCGGCGAGGGCAGTGCCCTGCTGTCCGGGTCTATTCGCTTGAAGCTGAGTGCCGAGGTAGAGCAGGTGCAGATTTCTTTGCGTTTGGCGGACCCTCCATGACCCATGTGGTGGAAGAGCTGTTCATGCAGCGGCGTGGCGCGGCCTTGAAATCTTCCGACAAATTGATTTCCAACTACTGATTCTGCTTTGCGTACAGTCGGTTGCCTGAATGCTTGTGTCAGCCTTGTCGGCTGACGCGTTGCGGGGCGGCCGGCCTGTCCGTGTCTTCGCTGTCCTGCGCACGCACTGTGGCGTCGCCGTTGTCGACCAGCGATTCCGGCCAGCTCTGAAAATCCAGCCCGGTGAGCCGGTTCAGGTTCTTCAGGGCTGTTTCAGGGCGGTGTTTGTGTAAGGTCAGTATCTTGCTCATGGCACTGTTCCCTGTGGTTTGGGATCAATAAAGCGAGAACTGTGCCAGTCTCGGGTTGCTGCTTTTTCTTTTTATAACAATGATTTAAAAATTGCTATGAAAAAGAGTACAGGGTGGCGAGCGAGGTGCGGCAGCAAGTGACAATTTTGGTAACCCCGTCCGCAGGCCTGCCCTGTGGTGTTGGCTAGTCCAGGAAAAAGTCCGGTAGCAGCTGGTTGTCTTCCATTGCTGGGTCGACCCGGTACGGGCCGAAGTCCGTGGTGCCCGTTTCTCTCAGAATCTCCTCATCAATGAAATATTGCCCGGACGCTGTCTCCATGGGGCGTGACAGGATGGCGTGGGCGGCATCGGCCATGATGGAGGGTTGGCGAGCCGCCTGTACTGCCGGAACGCCGCCGAGTTGGTTCTGAACGGCGGCGGTGTTGATCACTGTTTTCGGCCACAGTGCGTTCACTGCGACTTTTCCCCGGTATTCATCGGCCATACCCAGAACGCACAGGCTCATGCCGTACTTGGCCATGGTGTAGGCCACGTGGCGGCCAAACCAGTGTGGTGTCATGTTGAGCGGTGGTGACAGGTTGAGGATGTGCGGATTCTCTGCCTTGCGCAGGTGGGGCAGGCATAGCTTGCTAGCCAAGAAAGTGCCACGGCTGTTGATCTGGTGCATCAAGTCGTAGGACTTCATGCTGGTGGCTTCTGTGCCGGTGAGAGCAATGGCGCTGGCGTTGTTGACCAGAATATCGATACCGCCGAAGGTGGCGACAGCCTTGTCCACGGCGGCCTGCAGCTGGTCTTCGTGACGGATGTCGCCCACGCAGACTAGTGGCGTGCCACCGGCTTCGCGAATCTCGTCAGCGGCGGTGTACAGGGTGCCGGGTAATTTCGGGTGCGGTTCGGTGGTTTTGGCGAACAAGACAATGTTGGCGCCGTCGCGGGCGGCGCGCACCCCGATGGCCTTGCCAATGCCGCGGCTGGCACCGGTGATAAACAGGGTTTTCCCTTTTAATGATGGTGTGCTCATGCTGCTCTCTCCCGAGCCTTAATGTGAATAACAAGGAACCTACCAAGCGCTTGGTTTGTTGGCAAGTAAACGAGAGTTACTTGTCACTTTTGCGCGGTGACGCTATGGTGATCCACTCGGTCATTTGGGGCCAGTAGAGCGAAATCGGAATGCAGTCATGACAATTCTAAAAATGGACCCGACGGAGTACTCCGTATCAGCAGAGTATCTGGCGTTGCTGCTGGATGTGTTGTCCCGGCGCGGTGTGGTCACGGAAACGCTGCTGGCAGATACTCGCATTGAGCCCGGGTGCTGGCGTGATCCGCAGGCGCGCATTACCGCTCAGGATTTTGAGAAGGTGGCGGCCCGGGCAATTGCGTTGTCCGGCGAGCCCTGGCTGGGTTGGGAGCTGGGTGCGTCCATGACCCTGTCGTCCCATGGTTTTCTCGGCTATGCCGCCATGAGCAGTGCCACGCTAGGTGAAGCATTGGAGCTGGCGGTCAAATACTTCCGCACCCGCAGCACACTGGTACAGCTGGAAACCTTTACCGATGGCGACATGGCCGTGATGCAGATCAACGAGCTGTTGGCATTGGGTGACTTGGCGCCGCTGATCATGGAAAGCCTGTTCTCCAGTTTCCATTTCATGGGCGAGAAGCTGGTGCCGGGGCTGGATGTGATTGGTGAGTTGCGTTTCTCCTACCCGGAGCCGGCGTATTTCGCGCGAATGCGTGAAGTGATGCCGGTGCCGGTGTATTTCGACTGTGCGTATAACCAGATGCGTTTTCCGGTGGAGCGGATGCGATATCCGTTGCAGTTTGCGGATCCACGCCTGGCGAGAATGGCGGCGGATCAGTGCGAGCAGGAGATGGCCAGCATCAAGCTGCCGCCGCCGTTGCTTGGGCAGGTGCGGCGGATCATTCTGGGCGGTGGCGGCCGTTTCCCCGGGGTGGAAGAAGTGGCCGGCGAGCTGCATATGTCATCGCGGACCCTGAAGCGCAAGCTGCAGCAGCTGGGTACCAGTTACCAGGAAGTGCTGGATGGGCTGCGCAAAGGGCTGGCGGTGGAATATCTCACCCAGTCCGAAAAAACCGTGGACGAGATTGCGATGACGCTGGGTTACTCGGATGCGTCGAATTTTGCCCGTGCGTTCCGCCGCTGGACCGCCCGCAGTCCGTCAGACTATCGCCCATAGGGTGGCGCCTGAACCGTAAGGCTGGATGGATGGTTGTCGCCGGTTTGGCGTTGAATCCGGTCTGTGGTGCCATGGGTTGTATTGCTTAAGGAGAGATTATGGCCTCGCTTCATCCCCGTCTTGCTGCCGACACCCGGGCTCTGGGAGAAACAGAGCTTTGCTGGTTGCGGTGGATGAACGACCAGCGGTTTGCCTGGATTATTGTGGTGCCCAAGCGGGACGGACTGCGCGAATGGCATCATCTGCCCGTGGATGAGCAGCAGGCGTTGCTGGCGCAGGTGAATGCGCTGGCAGGCCAGCTTGAACAGGTGACCGGCGCAGACAAGATCAACATCGGTGCGCTGGGTAACATGGTGCCGCAGCTGCATGTGCATATTATCGCCCGCTTTGCGGATGACCCTTGCTGGCCTGGGCCGGTGTGGGGGCAGGGGCAACCTGAACCCTGGCCAGACAATCAGGAACCGGGCTGGATCGCACAGTTGGGGTTGGTCGACGACGTGGAAACCACAGGAGGGCGTTAATGGCGGGGTTGTTGCCAGTGACGGTTCAGTGTCCGCATTGCTGGGAGGCCATCGAGGTGTTGGTGGATCCTTCGGTGGAAGAGCAGGAATACGTGGAGGACTGCCAGGTGTGCTGCCAGCCGCTGTTGTTTACGGTGGCGGTGCCGTTTGGCAGTGAAGAGCCGCAGGTGGATGTGCGGCCGGAGAACGAGTAGCCAGCCCGGTGAGCCGTTGTTCTGAAGCCGACTTAGGGGGGGGGGCGTCGTTGGCAGTGCGATAATCAGAATATCGAGTTGCGAGAAGCGAGTTTCGAAAGGCAAACCCAAAACACGATTAAAGTCTGATGATTTTCGCTTTTCGCACCTGATTTATCGCGCCGCCAGCGACGCTCCTGCGGCGCGATTAGATATTCAGTGTCGTCAGGCGTCCTTGCGATCTATATGTCCGAGCGCCCGCTCCGGGCAGACTGCATCCCGTACCCGTCGTTTCAGCTCGGTGATTTCCGGAAAGCCGCCGTCCTTTTTCCTGTCCCAGATCGGTTGCTCGTTGGCCTCAATCCAGAACACGCCGCCGGTGCCCGGTTGCAGGGCAACTTCGTCCAGTTCATCACTGAAGGTGGCGAGCAGCTCCTGCGCATACCAGCCGCTACGCAGCAGCCAGTTGCACTGGCTGCAATAATGGATGACAACGCGGTTGGCGGGCATCAGGGGGTATTGTTGCCTGCCAGGAAGCGCTGCATCTCGGGATCGTTGAGCATGCGGGTGATGGCGCCGCTGAGGATCTCGTTGACCATGGTCTGGTGACGATCGGCGGTGGGGGTGAGCGGCAGGTCGTGGACCACGCTGCTCTTGTAGGTGCCGGTGTGCACCACATCACCACGGGTGGCTTCGGCGAGAAGCGTCAGCGACAGGGTGACTTCGTTTACCACCGAGCCTTCCTCAGGCACGTAGTCCAGCTGTTCCAGGCGCACTTCCAGGCGGGTGGCGTCGGCACCGGCGTTGAAGGCGTTAAAGCCCTGGGTTTGCAGCCCTTTGCGCACGGCGTCTTCAATGGCGGCTTTCACGTCGTTGGCGGGCTGCACCAGGGCGGTTTCCTTGTAGACGCCGCCGCGGGTGCCGAAGGCGCTCTGGTCACGGGAATCCACGGCGATAACCTGCACCGGCTGATTCTGGCCGATATTGGCCGCTTCAACGTCTGCCTTGGGGGTCACGTTGATCATCTGGGGGCTCAGGGCGCAACCGGCAAACAGGGTGGTCGCGGTCAAAATCAGGGCTGCACGCAGCATGGTAACTCCTTGGTCTGTACGCTCAGTAGGTACGCTTCAGCGACTCTTCCGCCAGGCGGAAGAGTGCATCCTTGTAGGGTGAGGCAGGCACCTGGGCAATGGCCTCCAGGGCGATGCGGGTCTGTTCTGCCGCTTTGTCCACCGTATATTGAAGACCGCCGCTGGCCCGAACGGTTTCAACGATTTGTTCGAGATGCTCCAGTCCGCCGCTGCGAATGGCGTCCTTGATCAGGGTGGCCTGTTCCGGGGAGCCGTTGGCGATGGTGTAGATCAGCGGCAGGGTGGGCTTGCCTTCGGCCAGGTCGTCGCCCACGTTCTTGCCCAGTTCGCTGGCGTCACCCTGGTAGTCGAGTACGTCGTCGATCAGCTGGAAAGCGATGCCCAGGTGGCGGCCGTAGGTGGCAAAGGCGTCCACATGGTCGCTGACATCGTCGGCGCCCAGTACGGCACCGGTTTCCGCCGCCGATTCGAACATCTTGGCGGTTTTGTGATGGATCACCCGCATGTAGTTGTCTTCGCTGGTGTTGGGGTCGCGCACATTGATCAGCTGCAGGACCTCCCCTTCGGAAATGGTGTTGGTGCTCTGGGAAAAATGTCCAGCAGGCGCGGGTGCCGTAGGGCCACCATCAGTTGCAGGGCGCGGGAAATCAGGAAATCGCCCACCAGGACGCTGGCGGCGTTGCCCCACACCGCATTGACGGTGGGGCGCCCGCGGCGCAGGTTGGACTCATCCACCACGTCGTCATGGAGCAGGGTGGCGGTATGCAGAAACTCGATGATGGCGGCCACGTCCACATGGCGATCGCCCCGATAGCCGGAGGCCCGGGCGCAAAGGATGGCGATCAGCGGGCGGAGCCGCTTGCCGCCGGATTGACTGATGTAATCGCCCACTTCGCGGATCAGGGGACGTTGGAATCCAGGTGGTGACTGATAAACTGGTTCACCGCCTCGAAGTCGTCATCGACGACGGCATAGATAGCCTTGAAATCCATGTATTCAGGTCCAGACAAAGGGTGGCGCGACAGCGGGCAATGCTAGCAGTGGCTGGCGGGTAGTCAAGGAAACCGCAGCCCCCGTGATTACTGGGTCAAGACGTGCAGGAAAGGCTTGTGGGGCGGCGTTTCGTACACTTCGCGACCCAATTTCATCCTCTGCCTGGCTTGCAAGTGGTGGTGGCTGTTTCCTGCACTGTTACAGTGATTTGGACGCCGTGGATCGCCCGCCTGAGTGGAGTTGTGCTGGAGCACACACATGTACGCAGTAATCAAAACCGGTGGTAAGCAGTATCGCGTTGAAGAAGGCGATGTTGTCCGCATCGAGAAAATTGAAGTAGCCACCGGCGAATCCGTTGATTTCGACCAGGTGCTGCTGGTTGCCAATGGCGACGACGTGAAAGTCGGCCAGCCCATGCTGGATGGTGCCAAGGTAACCGCGGAAGTGCTGGAGCAGGGCCGTCACAAGAAGATCAAGATTGTGAAGTTCCGTCGCCGTAAGCATTCCCGTAAGCAACAGGGTCACCGTCAGTGGTACACTGCGGTGAAAATCACCGGGATCCAGGGCTGATCCTTAAGACCTGATTTTGAGAAATTGAGTAGAGAGGATTGAGACATGGCATAAAAAGCCGGTGGTAGTACTCGTAACGGTCGCGATTCGAAAGTAAACGCCTTGGCGTGAAACGCTATGGCGGCCAGGTTGTCAGTGCAGGCGAAATCATTGTTCGCCAGCGCGGCACCAAATTCCACGCTGGTGGTAACACCGGCATGGGCAAAGACCACACCATCTTTGCCAAGGAAACCGGTCGCGTGAAGTTTGAAGTCAAAGGTCCGCTGAGCCGCAAGTATGTGGTAATCGAGCCTGTGGCCTGATCCTGCCGGGGTCTGAAAAGCCCCGTGAGGCTCTCGCCCGCGGGGCTTTTTTGTATGTGTTTTTCGTGTTCCAAGTCGTACTCTATGCCGTAAAATGGCATCTACCCCGTTGAGAGTCTGTTCCCCATGCAATTTGTCGATGAAGCCACTATTGATGTCCATGCCGGAAAAGGCGGTGACGGCTGTCTGAGTTTCGTCGCGAGAAATACGTGGAGTTCGGCGGGCCGGACGGCGGTGACGGTGGCGCCGGCGGCATGTCTATGTGCAGGCCGATACCAATATCAACACCCTGGTGGATTACCGCTACGACCGTAATTTCAAGGCGCGCAATGGTGAGCCGGGCAAGGGGCGGCAGATGACCGGCAAATCCGCTGATGACGTTATTTTGTATGTGCCGGTGGGTACCACCGTGGTTGATCTGGATACCGAAGAGGTGCTGGCGGACCTCACGGCCACCGACAAGCCAGTGATGGTGGCCCAGGCCGGTCGTGGCGGGCTGGGCAATATCCACTTCAAGAGCAGTGTGAACCAGGCGCCGCGTAAAACCACCAAGGGCAAGCCTGGCGAGTCCCGGCGCTTGCGCCTGGAGCTGAAGGTGCTGGCGGATGTGGGGCTGCTGGGCATGCCCAATGCGGGCAAGAGCACGCTGATTCGTGCCATTTCCGCGGCCAAGCCGAAAGTGGCGGATTATCCGTTTACCACCTTGATCCCGAATCTTGGGGTGGTGAAGGCGGACCGCTACCGCAGCTTTGTGGTGGCGGACATTCCCGGCCTGATCGAAGGGGCGGCGGATGGCGCTGGCCTGGGGATCCGTTTTCTCAAGCATTTGGCGCGCACCCGTTTGTTATTGCACGTGGTGGATCTGGCGCCCATGGACGGTTCCAGCCCGGCGAATCATATTGATGCGATCGCTGATGAGCTGGACCGGTTTTCCCCCGGCACTGGCGGAGCAGGAGCGCTGGTTGGTCTTCAACAAAATCGACCTGATGGCCGATGACGAGGCCCAGGAGCAGGCGGATGCCATCGTGGATGAACTGGGCTGGCAGGGGCCGGTCTTCAAGGTTTCGGCTGCCGCTGGTGTGGGCTGTGACGATCTGGTCTATGCCTTGATGAATGCTATTGAGGACCGCCGACGGCTTGAAGAGGAAGACCCGGCCTATGCTGCGGCGCAGCTGGATCTGCGCGCCCGGCTTGAGGAAGAGGCTCGCGAAAAAGTACAAGAGCTCAAGGCTGAGGCTCGACGTGCTCGTGAAAACGACAGTGATGACGACGACGATGATGATCACGATGTGGAAATCGTCTACGAGCCCTAGTGAGAAGCTTTTGCTGCGCGAGCGGCAAGTATTATCAGATGTTCGGCCCCGGGAATAAGGAGTGAGCGTGGCGGATCGCCAGCGTTGGGTAATCAAGATAGGCAGTGCCTTGCTGACCAATGATGGCAAGGGGCTGGACTGCGCGCTCATGCAAACCTGGGTGGACCGCATGGTGGCGCTGCGTGAGCGCGGCATCGAAGTGGTTATTGTCTCATCCGGGGCGGTGGCAGAGGGGATGACCCGGCTGGGCTGGTCGGTGCGCCCGGATTCCGTGCATGAATTGCAGGCCGCCGCTGCGGTGGGGCAGATGGGGTTGGTGCAGGCCTGGGAGTCCCGCTTTCAGCAGCATCAGTTGCATACCGCCCAGGTGCTGCTCACCCACGATGATCTGTCTGATCGCAAGCGCTATCTCAATGCCCGCTCCACGCTGCTGACCCTGCTGGGGTTTGGTGTGGTGCCGGTGGTGAACGAGAACGATACCGTGGTCACCGACGAAATCCGCTTTGGTGATAACGATACCCTGGCGGCGCTGGTGGCGAATCTGGTAGAGGCGGATCGGCTGCTGATTCTCACGGATCAGGAAGGTCTGTTCGACGCGGATCCACGCAGCAATGCCGATGCTAATCTGATTCGCGAGGCCCGGGCCTCGGACCCGGCCATTGCCCGTGTTGCTGGCGGTGGCGGTTTATTGGGGCGCGGAGGCATGGCCACCAAGGTGCGGGCCGGCAAGTTGGCCGCTCGCTCGGGTGCGATTACCACCATTGCCTCCGGGCGTAGCCCGCAAGTGCTGATCGAGCTGGCGGACGGTCAGGGGCCGGGTACTACGTTGTTGCCGGATACCTCGCCCATGAATGCCCGCAAGCAGTGGTTGGCCGGGCATTTGCAGATGCGCGGGCGTCTGGTGCTGGATGCCGGTGCGGTGGCGCGTTTGCGTGATGGCGGCTCGAGCTTGCTGCCGGTGGGAGTGGTGGATGTGTTTGGCCAGTTTTCCCGTGGCGAGATGGTGGCGTGTGAGGATGAGCAGGGCGAGCGGATCGGCTGTGGCCTGGTGAATTACGATGCGGCGGATGCGCGCCGAATTTGTCGCAAGAAGAGCGCCGAGATCGCAGGTGTTCTGGGCTTCATGAATGAGGAAGAGCTGATCCACCGGGATAATCTGGTGGTGTTGGACGCCGGAAGCCTGACGCCGGAGGCTTGACGCTAAGAAGCGAGGAGCGAGTTTCGAGAAGCGAAAGGCAAGACCGGTTTGGATTTTCGAAACTCGCTTCGCAACTCGCTACTGATTTTCAGACATAAAAACCGGCTCAAGGCCGGTTTTTTTATGTCCACCAAGGATCAGGCAGCCATCGCCTTGATCTTGGTGTTCAGGCGGCTCTTGTGGCGAGCGGCCTTGTTCGGGTGAAACTTGCCCTTGCGGGTGGCTTTGTCCAGCACAGACACCGCTTGGTTATAAGCTTCCTGAGCGCTGCCTTGGTCGCCGGACGCAATAGCCGCGTTCACCTTCTTCAGGTATGTGCGCACCATGGAGCGCATCGCTGCGTTGTGCTGACGGCGATTTTCCGCCTGACGCGCACGCTTGCGTGCTTGCGGTGAGTTAGCCAAGGTCCTGCTCCTATCTAAAATTCGAGGTCAAATTCGGTTTACGACACTGGCCCTGTGGGCCGACCTGAGTATTGGAAGCCAATCTATGGTCAAAAAATACACGGGTCACGGTCTAAAGACGCGCAACTATGCCGATCAAGGCGGCCTGTGTCAATGGGAAAAGCCTGCTGAAATGATGATTGGCACGCGGCTCTCTGGCGGTTTGGGTGGCCTTTCGTTAACCTTCACCGGTTTCCTGGAGCGACCATGACTGATACCCCCGAGCAACCCCGGAAAAAGGCAGGTTTACTGGCCTCCACCGCCGTGGTGGCGACCATGACCATGCTGTCGCGGGTGCTGGGCTGGTGCGTGATGTGGTGATCGCCCGAATGCTGGGCGCGTCCGCCGGCGCCGATGCCTTTTTTGTGGCCCTGAAAATTCCCAATTTCCTGCGCCGGTTGTTTGCCGAAGGGGCCTTTAACCAGGCCTTTGTGCCGGTGCTCAGCGAATACCGCAGCAGTGGCAGCATGGCCGCCACCAAATTGCTGGTGGATCGGGTGGCGGGCACCCTGGGGGCACCCTGGTGTTGGTAACGTTGGTGGGTGTGCTGGCTGCGCCGGCGATTATCTGGGTGTTTGCACCCGGTTTTGGCGATGATCCGGTAAAACGGGCGCTGACGGTGGAGATGCTGCGCCTGACCTTCCCTTATCTGTTCTTTATTGCGCTGACTGCGTTTGCCGGTGGCATTCTCAATAGTTGGAACCGTTTTGCGGTGCCGGCCTTTACCCCGGTGTTGCTGAACCTGAGCCTGATCGGCTGCGCCCTGTTTCTGGCGCCGCACTTTAGCGAAGATCGCATGGCGGTGGCGCTGGCCTGGGGTGTGTTGATCGCCGGGGTGGTGCAGTTGTTATTCCAGTTGCCGTTTTTGGCCCGGCTGAACCTGATGCCCATTCCGCGCATGGGCTGGCGTGACCCGGGTGTGCGCAAGATCATGAAGCTGATGGCGCCAGCGTTGTTTGGGGCGTCGGTCTATCAGCTCAATTCTCTGGTCAACACGATTCTGGCCTCCATGCTGGAAACCGGGTCGGTGACCTGGCTGTACTACACGGACCGGCTGATCGAACTGCCGTTGGGCATTTTTGCGGTGGCCATTGGCACGGTGATTCTGCCCAGCTTGTCCAGCAAGCATGCGGATGCTTCGCCAGGCGTTCTCGCGCACCCTGGATTGGGCCATTCGCATGGTGCTGCTGATTGGCTTGCCCGCGGCGCTGGCGTTGTTCGCGTTGGCCGAGCCGCTGCTGTCCACGCTGTTCCAGTACGGTGAGTTTTCTGCCTTTGATGTGACGCAAACGGCGGCCTCGCTGCGCGCGTATAGCGCCGGCTTGTTGGCGGCCATGCTGATCAAAGTGTTGGCGCCAGGTTTTATGCCCGCCAGGACACCCGCACTCCGGTGCGGATCGGGGTGTTGGCCATGCTGGCCAATATGCTGCTGGGTGCGCTGCTGGTATGGGAGTGGCGCCATGTGGGGCTGGCCTCGGCCATGGCGCTGTCGGCCTGGTTGAATGCCGGGTTGCTGTATCTGGGGCTGCGCCGCAGCGGCGTGTACCAGCCTTTGTCGGGGTGGGCGCTGCAGTGGCTGCGAATGCTGCTGGCAGGGGCCGCCATGGTGGTGGCCTGCTACTGGCTGTCGTTGCAGACGACGGTGTGGAATGAGGCCGGGGTGTGGTTGCGGGTTGGTTGGTTGTCGCTGATTGGCGGCCGGCGTGGTGATTTATCTGTCGTCCCTGGTGGTGTTGGGTTTGCGGGTGCGCCATCTGCGCCGGTAGTGATTTCGCATTGTGGCGCCTGGGCGTGTGTCGTGGGCCTGCGCAACTCTGTATAATCGGGCGTCTTTTGATATGAGGATGAGATGCGACTGATTCGCGGCATTCACAATCTGCGCGACACGCATCGCGGCTGTGTGGCCACCATCGGTAATTTCGATGGGGTGCATCAGGGCCATCAGCGCATTCTGGATCAGGTGATCGCAGAGGCCCGTCGTCGTGGATTGAAATCCACGGTGATGTTGTTCGAGCCGCAGCCCCAGGAGTTCTTTTCCCCGCAGACCGCGCCGCCGCGGCTGATGTCGCTGCGCGACAAGTTGATCGCCCTGCGCGAAGCCGGCGTGGATCAGGTGCTGTGTGTGCGCTTTGATGAGCGTTTCCGCTCACTGACCGCAGAGGCCTTTGTGAAAGCCCTGTTGGTGGATGGCCTGGGCGTGGAATATCTGGTGGTGGGGATGATTTCCGTTTCGGCTGTGGTCGGGACGGGATTTTGCCTACCTGCAACAGGCTGGTGAGCAGTTCGGCTTTGCGGTGACGGATACCGCTACCTGTGAGGTCGATGGTGAGCGGGTGTCCAGTACGCGCGTGCGGGCGGCCCTGTGTGATGGCGATTTCGCCCTGGCAGAGCGCTTGCTGGGCCGGCCTTTTGCCATCAGTGGGCGGGTGCGCCATGGTGACAAGATCGGCCGGACCCTCGGCCTGCCCACGGTGAATCTGGCGCTGAAGCGGTTGCAGTCTCCTTGCACGGCGTTTTGCGGTGACGGTCACCGGCGCCGGGCTGGTGGACCAGCCAGGGCGGCCAATATGGGCACGCGGCCCACGGTGAATGGCACGGAAAATCGCCTGGAGGTCTATCTGCTGGATTACAGTGATTCGGCGGGTGGGTCTGGTTCGGGCGACGCGCAGCACACGCATCAAGACAGCCTTTATGGCGCACACCTGACCGTGGCTTTTCGCCATTATGTGCGCCCGGAAGAAAAATTCGCGGATCTGGACCAACTCAAGACTGCCATCCGGCAGGATGTGGACGCGGTTCGGGCTTTTTTTGATATGCCTACGGTGTAATAAGCGGAATCATGACGGACTACAAGGCAACGCTAAACCTTCCCCAAACCGGCTTTCCGATGAAAGCCGGCCTGTCCCAGCGTGAACCTGCGCGGCTCAAAGAGTGGCAGCAAAAGCAGCTGTACCAGAAGATTCGCGAGACCTTTGCCGGTCGGCCCAAGTTCATTCTTCATGATGGCCCCCTACGCCAACGGCGATATTCATATCGGCCATGCGGTGAACAAGATCCTCAAGGACATGATCGTCAAGTCCCGCACGCTGGCGGGCTTCGATGCCCCTATGTGCCGGGCTGGGATTGTCATGGCTTGCCCATCGAGCTGATGGTGGAGAAGAAAGTCGGCAAGGCCGGGCACAAAGTGGACGCTGGCACCTTCCGCAAGAAGTGCCGCGAATACGCCAGCAAACAGGTGGCCGGGCAAAGTCCGACTTTATGCGTCTGGGCGTGTTTGGCGATTGGGATAACCCCTACCTGACCATGGATTTTGCCTTTGAGGCGAACATCATCCGCTCGCTGGGCAAGATCGTGGACAACGGTCACCTGCAACAAGGCTTCAAGCCGGTGCATTGGTGTCTGGATTGCGCCTCCGCGCTGGCGGAAGCGGAAGTGGAATACGAAGACAAAACCTCGCCGGCCATTGATGTGGCCTTCCCGGTAGTCGATGTCGCTGACTTTGTTGCGCGCTCGGGTATCGAGGCGAGCGCACCGGCGCTGGTAATCTGGACCACCACGCCCTGGACTCTGCCAGCCAACCGGGCGGTGGCAGTGCATCCGGAGCTGGATTATGTGCTGCTCTCCGGCGAGCTGGACGGCGTAGCCCGTGAGCTGCTGGTGGCTGAGGCGCTGGCCGATGATCTGGTGGCACGCTGGGGGCTGGAAATGTGTCTCGCTCAGCGACAGTGACAGGCAATAAGCTGGAGATGCTGGCCTTGCAGCATCCGTTCCTGGAAGCGCAGGTGCCGGTGATTTTCGGCGAGCACGTGACCACCGACGCCGGTACTGGCTTGGTGCACACTGCCCCGGGTCATGGTGCCGATGACTTTGTGGTGGGCAAGCAATACGACCTGGACCCGATCAGCCCGGTGTTGGATAACGGCCTGTTCCGCGACGATCTGCCAGTGGTGGGTGGCCTGCATGTAAGCAAGGCCAACGAGCCGGTGATCGAGACGCACTGAAAGACAGCGGTAATTTGGTGAAGCTGGCGAAAATTGAACACAGCTACCCGCATTGCTGGCGCCATAAAACGCCCTGATTTTCCGTGCTACGGCGCAGTGGTTTGTGTCCATGGATCAGGCGGGCCTGTTGCCCCGTGCCCGTCAGGAAATCGACAAGGTGCAGTGGTTGCCCGAGTGGGGCAAGGCGCGCATCGAAGGCATGCTCACCGATCGCCCGGACTGGTGTATCTCCCGCCAGCGCACCTGGGGCGTGCCCATTGCCCTTTTTGTTAATAAGGAAACCGGCGAGCTGCACCCGGACACTCCGGCCCTGATCGAACAGGTCGCCGAGCGAGTGGAGAAAGAAGGCATTGATGCCTGGTTCGATCTGGATCCGGCGGAGCTGCTGGGCGAGCAAGCGGACCAGTACAGCAAGGTCACCGATACGCTGGATGTGGTTCGATTCCGGTGTGACCCATTATTGCGTGCTGGATCAGCGCGAGCAACTGCAGGCTCCGGCGGACCTGTATCTGGAAGGCTCGGACCAGCACCGTGGCTGGTTCCAGTCGTCACTGTTGACCAGCCTGGCGATTCGCGATGCGGCGCCTTACAGCACCGTCCTGACCCACGGTTTTACCGTGGACGAGCATGGCCGCAAGATGTCCAAGTCGGTGGGTAACGTGATTGCCCCGCAGGAAGTCTGGAATGACCTGGGCGCAGATATTCTGCGCTTGTGGGTGTGCCACGGATTATCGGGGCGAGATGTCCGTGTCCAAGGACATCCTCAAGCAGATGGGCGATAGCTATCGCCGTATCCGCAATACCAGCCGTTTCCTGCTTTCCAATTTGAGCGGGTTCGAGCCGGCCACCGATGCTTTGCAGCCGGAGCAGATGCTGGCGCTGGATCGCTACATCGTGGACCGTGCCCTGCAAGTGCAGGCTGAGATCAAGGAACTGTACGACGGCTATCACTTCCATCAGGTCTACCAGAAGCTGCATAACTTCTGCGCGCTGGATCTGGGCGGCTTTTACCTGGATATCATCAAGGATCGCCAGTACACCACCCAGGCCGATTCCGTGGCACGGCGCTCTTGCCAGACGGCCTTGTACCATATCGCCCAGGCGCTGGTGCGCTGGATGGCGCCGGTGCTCAGCTTCACTGCCGAGGAAATCTACGAGAACTTGCCCGGTGACCGACTCGATTCCGTATTCCTGGCCGAATGGTACGACGGCCTATTCGCGCTGGCCGACGATGCAGACATGGGCCGGGCATTCTGGGATAAGGTTCAGGACGCCAAGCAGGCGGTGAACAAGGCCATCGAAGGCGCCCGCGCTGCCAAGCTGATCAAGGGTAGCCTGAGTGCCGAGGTGGTGTTGTTCGTGGATGCGGAGAAAGAGGCGCTGTTGCAGCGTCTTGGTGATGAGCTGCGTTTGTCACCATTACCTCTGCGGCTGTTCTCAAGCCGTTGGCTGACGCGCCTGCTGAGCTGGAAGAAACCGCCGTGGTGGGCTTGAAAGTGCAGGTGCTGGCCTCGACTCACAGCAAGTGCGCCCGCTGCTGGCACCATCAGCCGGACGTGGGCAGCCACGCCGAGCACCCGGAATTGTGCGGGCGCTGTATCACCAATGTGGATGGCGACGGTGAGGTTCGACACTATGCCTGATAATACGCCGGATGCCGGACGCCAGACGCCGGGCAGTACAAAAATGGGCTGCCCGGCCAGCTATCCTGGTTGTGGCTGACCGGGCTGATTATCGCGCTGGATCAGTGGACCAAGCATGAAGTGGTCGCGGTGTTTTCGCTTTATGAACGGTTGGAAGTGTTTCCGCACTTCAACCTGACCCTGGCCTATAACAGCGGCGCCGCATTCAGCTTTCTGGCGGATGCTGGCGGCTGGCAGCGCTGGTTCTTTACCGCTATTGCCCTGGGTGCTTCGGTGATGATTCTGATCTGGCTGGCCCGGCTCACCGCTGCCGAGAAACTGCAGGGTGTGGCCCTGTCGCTGATTCTGGCCGGTGCCCTGGGCAATTTCTACGATCGGCTGGTGCTGGGGCATGTGGTGGATTTTCTCGATTTTTATTGGGGCGATTATCACTTCCCGGCCTTCAATATTGCTGACACCGCCATCACCATCGGCGCCGGACTGATTCTGCTGGATATGCTGCTGGGAGCCAGAAAGGAGCCCAAAGACAATGACTGAGTTACTGCGCGCAGGGCCGGACACCCGTATCACTCTGCATTTTGCGGTGCGCCTGATGGATGGCACCGAGCTGGATTCCACCTTCGGCGGTGATCCGGCGGCCTTCGTCTGGGGTGACGAATCCCTGCTGCCGGGCTTTGAAAATGCCTTGCGCGGCCTTAAAGCCAGCGATCGCCGTAGCGTTTTCCTGGAGGCGAACAAGGCTTTCGGCGACTACAACGACGACAATGTGCAGCACTTCACCCGTAGTACCTTTGCCCAGTACGACACCCTGGAGCAGGGCATGGTGCTCAGCTTCGCGGATGCGGCTGGCGGCGAACTGCCTGGCGTGATCAGCAAGGTGAGGATGAGTGGGTGTATGTGGATTTCAATCACCCTCTGGCCGGCCGAGACCTGACCTTCGAGGTAGAGATTATCGCCGTGGAGCGTTACGCTCCGGAGCAGCCCGTTATCCTGAACTGATTGCAGTCCGCGGCATCAGTGTCGTTGCAACGGTCGCAGAAGCGGCCCTGTACCCGTTACAATACCGGTACCAGTCAAGCAGGATCTCCTATGCAAATCCGACTCGCCAACCCCCGTGGCTTCTGTGCCGGGGTGGATCGCGCCATCGATATCGTCAACCGGGCACTGGAAGTGTTCGGGCCGCCGATCTATGTGCGCCACGAGGTGGTCCACAACCGCTATGTGGTGGACGATCTGCGTCAGCGCGGGGCGGTGTTTGTGGAAGAGCTCCACGAAGTGCCGGATGACGCCATTGTTATCTTCAGCGCCCATGGTGTTTCAAGGCGGTGCAGCAGGAGGCGAGCGCCGCCAGTTGAAGGTGTTCGATGCCACCTGCCCGCTGGTCACCAAGGTGCATATGGAAGTGATTCGCTACGCTCGCGAAGGCCGCGAGAGCATTCTGATTGGCCATGCGGGTCACCCGGAAGTGGAAGGCACCATGGGCCAGTACGACAAGTCCTATGGTGGTGATATCTACCTGGTGGAAGATGAGGCGGACGTGGCGACGATTCAGGTTCGTGACACGTACACCCTGGCCTTCGTGACCCAGACCACCCTCAGTGTGGACGATACCGCGAAAGTGATCGATGCCCTGCGCGTCCGCTTTCCGAACATCCTCGGCCCCAAGCGTGAAGACATCTGCTACGCCACCACCAACCGTCAGGATGCCGTGCGCCAGCTGGCGCTGGAATGCGGGCTGGTGCTGGTGGTGGGTTCTGTGAACAGTTCCAACTCCAACCGTCTGCGGGAGCTGGCCGAACGCTGCGGCGCTGAAGCCCACCTGCTCGACGACCCCTCCCAGATCGACCCTGCCTGGCTCAAGGGCAAGACCGCCGTCGGCGTCACCGCCGGCGCCAGCGCCCCGGAAGAGCTGGTCCAGCAGGTCATCACCACCCTCAAATCCCTGGGCGGCTTTGACGCCGAGGAAATCCCCGGTCGCGAAGAGAACATCCGCTTCTCGATGCCGAAGGAGCTGCGCTCCTAGAGCTTTCGCTGTTTTTGTGTGCAGCCCGGCACACCGTCCGTGAAAGCCTCCCTCGCCCTGATTTTTGACATTTGATTTCCCTGCAAATCAGCTGCAATTGATGGTTGTCTGTTCCTGCTTTTCACTATTGTCGAGCAATGCCTGTTAGGTGTTTGTAGGGATAAAGTGTGAGTGCCATCACACCCAAAAGTACTAAAAATTATTATTTTTCAGCGGCTTATACCGTTTGGTGGTATGGGCGAGCCGTTTATCACTCCCCCGTTGATGCTCGACACCGGGTTGCTAAAGTTGATTCACACATATTGGGTTTGGCATGTCTCTCTGAAGAGTACGTATGAAAAGCAGCGTGGATTTACGCTTCTCGAATTCATGATTGCGCTGGTTGTGTTGGGGGTTATGGTCGCCCTGGCTGCCCCTTCGTTTCAAAGGATGGTTGCTGGCAGTTCCGTACGCTCTTGCTCGGTAAGTCTTGTCACGGCGCTGAATACTGCTCGGGCAGATGCTGTGAATCTGCGTCGCGGTGCAACCCTTACAGCGAATGCCACTACGTCTGGCAATGAGTGGGGTGAAGAGGGTTGGTCACTGACGTACCCCGGTGCGACCGAAACCAAAAAATTTGAGTCTTGCGAGAGTTCGACGGCGACTGAGGCAGCAGGAACAACGACCGTGACCTTTGATATTCAGGGGCGTCCTGGCTCGGCCCTGACCTTTGAAATTTGCCATGAAGCAGGTTCAGTGCCGGGTCGCCAGATTACGGTGAATCGAGCAGGTCTATTGTCCAATCAGGAATATAACGGGTGCTCATCATGATGAGGCTGAAGGTGGCTGCTGTGTGCCAGCGCGGGGTAGGGATGATGGAGGTCCTGGTGGCCTTGCTGGTGTTGAGTATCGGCGTGCTGGGCTATGCAGGGCTGCAGCTGCGGGCGTTGGATTCCACCGATGAAACCTATATGCGCTCTCAGGCCATGGCAATAGCCCAGGATGCGGTTGAAAGAATGATGGCCAACCCAGGGGCGGCCTCGGTCTATGAAACAGAGACAAACTGGGATGATGCTCCTGCAGAGACCTTACCTCAAACCTGTTTCACCGGGGATTGTGTTGCCAGTGATATTGCCTCCTGGGATATCGATCAGCTCACCTGGTATGCGAATGACTTGCTGTCTCAGGGAGTGGTGAAAGTGGAGGATTGTGCGGGCAGTGCAGGCCAATGCGTGCTGGTGGCATGGGGGGGGGAATCACTGGATAACTGCCAGGACAGCAGTGGTGTTGTCAGTGAAGTGGATTGTGTGGTGCTGGAGGTGCGGTTATGAGCAAACAGCAGCAGGGTTTCAGTCTTTTTGAGTTAATGGTCACGTTACTGCTCGGCACCTTGATTATCGGCGCAGCGGGGCAGATGTTGCTCACCAATCAACGCGCGTTCCAGCTGCAGCAGAATATGAGTGAAGTCCAGGAAACGGGCCGCTTTGCGGTGGAAATGATGGCTGCTGATTTGAGAATGGCGGGTCTTTTTCGTGAAGACGGCTCAGACCCCGGTAGCCTTATGATCGATGATGCTTTTGAAGGTGGCACAGCCGCCACTGCCAATGATCAGTTGCGTTTTCGTTTTTACGGCGACATGGACTGCCAGGGTGACACTTTTAGCGGGGTCGGTAACACGCTGATCGAGAACCGGTATTCCGTTGTTGATGGGAATCTCGTCTGCACGGGACTGATTGATCAGGGAAATGATGGCGCCGTTGATGCGGACGCTACTTCGGTAACATTGGTCAATAATGTCAGCAGTTTTCAGGTGTTGTATGGCGTAGACAGGCAAATGACGGCGGGAGCAGGTGCTGTAGATGGCATACCCTTTGCTGGCCGGTATCTGAGAGCCGATCAGGTCAGTTTTGCCGCTGGAGATCAGATTGTCAGCGTGCGAATCGGTTTGCTGGTTCGTTCGACCAGAGACAGCGATGAACAGGCAGGTACGCCACGGAGCTTTACCGTGCTGGATAAGGCATTGACTGGTGGCGAATCCCCCTTGGATGTTCAGGCTGTTCGCCGACTTTTTGTGCGTACCGTGAAATTGCGTAACTACAGGTGGGATTCGGTGTGATGAGCCAGTGCATTCAACTCCATGGCCCGAACAAACAAGGTGGCGCGGCTCTGTTTATCGCGCTGATATTGCTGGTGATTATCTCGATTCTCGGTGTTTCTGCGATGAAAATGTCCATGTTCAACGCCAGAATCTCTACGGGTGCCCAGGTAAACACCATGACCTTCCAGGCAGGAGAGTCAGCCTTGCAGGCAGTTTATGAAGAGGCTCTTGATGCCGACCAAGGAGGGCAAAATAACGTAATCCTGCGAGCCATGAACAAACGATTTGCAGAAGGGGTGTTCGAGGTCCAGTTGCGCTGTGTTACAGCCGCTGACCCCTATAAATCGGGGGCTTGTGCGGACGCTGACTACATGGATTCTCGTGATCTGATAAAGGCATCGTCGCAAACAGTAGTGAAAGACAACATTCGAAACATTGCAGGTAATTCCGTCACCATAACCGGTTCTGGGGGCACTAGCGTGGTCTGGTATGACTTTGTGTCTGCGGCTAAGGGCGAGATGGAAGACCTTGGGGTTGAAAGTCACAACGTTCAGGAATTCTCCCGCAAGGGTCTATACATGAGCGGTAATTTCTGAACAGTGCAGGTGGGGAGACAGACAATGAATGTGATGAAAAGAATCAGCTATTCCATAGGTCTTGGCTTGGCCATTTTTCTCAGTGTGCCGACGCTGTATGCGGATGATACGGAGATTTACCTGCAAGGGATTCCCGGAGGCAATAGCAATAATATCATGATGATGATCGATACTGCTGGCGCCGGTAACTCAGGGGATGTGATAGAAAATATCGCAGCGGCGCTTAACAGGGTAATCGATGGAACCGCCTCCAGCACCAATATGGGGCTTTCCCGTTACTATGCGGGCGGGCAACCCGGCGGGTCTTATGTGGCGTATCCAGTCACCCCGTTGCTGGATAAGGCCGGAACGCGAATAAATAGTCTGGTCATTAGTGGCGATGGCGATGCGTACCAGGCCAGCAGCAGTGATTCCATTGTACTGGGTGATAGTGAAGTCAAGGTGGCAGCAGGCGATGGTTCCACTCGCCATGGCTTCGTCTTCAACCCTATAGCCATTCCTCGCCATGCTGCAATTACCAACGCGTACATCGAGCTCAATTCCCCGATACCGGTGGACGATGCCAAGCTCAGTCTGCTTTTCAAGGATGTGGATGGGCCGGCACCTTTTTCTGCAGAGAACCATCTGTTTACAACAGGGTGGAAAGAGGTGGTGATTGACAAGGTTACCGGTCCGGATAACCGTGAATACAATACAGGGGCAGAGTGGGATTCGAAGATCGAAAAGGTGGGTGCCTATACTATCCGGGTGCCCTTGACGCCGGTCATCCAG
>UEXL01000107.1_pt1 | contig 34781 bp, 73 predicted proteins | sample 1796671 | NCBI WGS metagenome assembly UEXL01 (sample SAMEA4772471, study PRJEB27181) | metagenome | reverse complement strand
TTGAATGTGTTTTGCCTCAATTGCGTTGTTGCGATTGCGCGTATTTAGCTCTAGATCTTGTGTCGCGGGCGGACAGATAAGATTTTTGACCTCGGTGAGAAACTTTCTCCAGTTTTCAAGCAATAATTTCATTACATTAATTCCTCGGTTTCCTTTGTAGGACCTCAGCGTTGTTTTTAGCTGCTGCCGTCTTTTCGGAGAAAAGTAAGTAACATTCTTAGAAAGCTTATCAATCTGCTCATAAATCTCGTGAAGAACACCCAAGACGCTGCGTAATTTATCTGCAACTTTTTCATTCCTTCTCGTGATCACCAAAGTCCAATGTGGCTATATAGAAGTCTGTTTCCCTCTGTCTCGTGCGAGGCTGTCCTTCTTCGCCTTTTCTTGCACGCCCTCGCTTCTTTGTTCCAATCACTTGCCCAACACCAAGACCATTGCCATAGCCCAATTCTGTGGCATCAAACTGCCCGTCCTATACCTAGCTCGCTAGACCCAACCGTAAATTCGTAAAAATCAATGGCTAGAACTGTTTTTTCCTTGGTAGCTCGGTTTTTAATTCCAATAAGGTAAACTATGGGCGCATTATTTTTCTCAATATCCGCTACAAGATTATCGTATGAAGCCTCAACGTACTGTAAAGCGCCTTCAAAGAAGAATTTTAGACTCATAGGGCGTCCTTGATCATCATACATATCAATCACGTCTTGATCCGAACCAGCAGCTCCCGTTGGGACCTGCTTTGCCTTCCCGCCTAAAAGTGCTGACATAAGAGACTCAAACAGAAATCCTCCAGTCTGGGGATTAAAGTCGTATATGACAGAAGCCATTGAATCAAGAAAGACAAGATTGGCAAGAATTTCTGAAACATCCTTAGTGGAAACGCAACCTGCATCACATTCAGACACGAAAGTATTTAGAGAGGATATTTTTTGTGGTATTGTTGTGCCAACAATATTCTTTGTAAACATTTCAATAATCTGACGATCGTCAGAGCCAGGCGTTCCCCATTGCTCAGATATTCTAAACTTAGGAAGCTTAATAGTGATGTTCTTCTCAGACTCCGTTATGAGGAACTTGTTCCAGTTTTTAAATAATTCTTCCATAATTACCATTTCTTACACGACCAATATCGCGCCTTTGTTTTGGGACCCGGGTTATCACAGTTGTGACGAGCCCTAAATGACTTGCGTGCCTTTGGGTTACTCTTACGAATCTTCATTGTCTTTTCACCCTTCTTCTTTGCGCTAGTTCCGCCGTGACCAAAGTTGACCTTCTTTACGTTTCCAGTCTTGGGATCCTTCACATAGACCTTAAACTTCTTTACATCGCCTCTCGTGGGCTTGTTGAGGGTCACTTTGCGCCCTTGATACTCCGCTTCGTAGACCAAGTGTGGACAATCGCAGGTTGCCTCAAAGAGTTGCTCGCTTAGACAGGCTACGCAAACGGGAGTTCCGTCTTCTAAGAAGGCTTCTGTGAGATGAGGCTGGATGACCTCCCGAAAAACGAACTCTCGGGTCTCTTCAAAAATAATTTGATCTAGGTTAACAATATTCATATTCTCGTTTGCCTTTTTCTTTGATTTTTTGCCCCACTTCTTGCCTTTACCTTTAGACTTGCAGGCTGCAGCAGTTGGACGACACGCAGGATACTTAGATCTCTTCTCGCCCTTTTGACGACCACAGGGTTTATATCCAATTTTCTTGCCTTTTTTGTACTTTGGAGCGTTACAATCAACCCAGCCACCTTTTTTACCAGGGGCTCCTTTGCGCTTAAACCACTTACGAAGGTCCTCGTCAACGATATCAACCGTATCTCCATCGTCTAAGATGTAATCGCCGTCTTCATGGCGACCGACGTCATCCATCTCTTCAATAGCACCCTCTATATCCGCCTCAGAGGCATCTGTGTGCTTCACGAGGGCATCCATGCCGGCTGCACCCCCCTCATCACGTAGAGCCCTTCTAATCTTCCTCTCAAGGTCTTCTCCGTCGCCTGCAGCTTCCGAGACGCCTTTCCAGATTTTACCGGCACGGCATCTTACAACAGCACCTGACGCATAAGCAGATGGCCAAACATCATACTTACGCTTGGCAATGCGAGTACAGCGGTCGTCTTTACCCTTCTTCTTCTCGTCTAGTTTTACACAGTTCCCAAACCCGCCAGACTCTTCTTTCCACTGCGTGCCGGGAGGGCAAACGGCGTTTTTCTTCTTCTTGGTGGTCCCAACAACTCCGGGATCAGCCATAGCCATGGACTCTTCAACTTCGCTTTTACACATCTCCTCAGCCTCTGCTTGTGACAGCCCCTCGGGGCGTTCGTCGGCGGGCTTGTTCATCAGAGCGCACATATAGCGGCGCTGCTTTTCAGAAGTTACCTCCTGAAGCACTTCTCTGATGAGGGCGTTAAGTTGGTCTTTTTGTCACGTTTATCCCTTTGAGGCGTGGAAGGCATCAAGAATCTCTTCGCAGTGAGAATGAGAGTCGCACTTGCGCCAAACGCCACCTTTCTTATTATTTAGAATAACCCAGCCACCATCGCGCTCACGAATGCAGCCTTTGTCAGTATCGGCACAGCCTTTACCATCAGCCTCATTTAGGACTGTCTCAAGCTCTTCCTTGATAATCTGTCTAAGTTGTGATTGGGTGATTTTCATTTTTATCTGCTCCTTCGGCTCATCGCTCTGTTCGCTGCCGCTGCACTTTCGGCATCGTGAGTGCGGATCCGCATAGTCTTTTCAGCTCCTGTCCACTCATCTTGGGGTCGTGTTTGAGGACCATGGGTGCCGAGTTTCATGGTAAGCTCGTGTGGCGCGGCGTCAAATACATCTTGATCATCGCCGCCCTGCAGCTCTTCGGGCGTGTCGTCAGCTACGGAGGCAGCGGGGTCCGCGGGTGCGTCCGGAGCATCGGCTTGTCCGAGTCCACCAACGGCGCCTAGTGCCATACTCCCGGCAAGAGCCGCCATTACTGCCTTTTTACCATATCGCTGGACGACATCCTTGAGGGCGCCCTTAAGATCTTCTTTTAGTAGTGCAGTTTCAAAATCACGAAGAATTATTTCGTGAAGAAGTTCTTCTTTGATAATCTGTCTAAGTTGGGTTTCTGTAATAATCATGGGTTTTAAGTCTCCGGTACACAATAAATAGTTACATTACAATGAAATCGCTCCACGGAGCATCCACAACATCAAAGATTGCTTCACGGGTTCCGTCAGACCAAATTCTCTCTAGAACTGTGCCTGCTTTTGACTCATTAGATTTGAGATAGAGAAGCCAGATAGAGTTGCCCCCAGCGGGCTCAAGCGCAATCGTTCTATGTATTTCGGGAATAGAAATAAAAATTGGTGTACGATCAACTGTTGGAACGATTGATATAACAGGAGAATCAGAACCAGTATAGAAGTTACCCCTCCTCGTCCATGCCTAAGACCGTAGAATCTGAAAGACCTGATGCATAAGGGGCTTCCATTATTTCGTCTGTAAGGGGATTGTAGATGTGGATAGCACTTTCAGACTCCTCAAGTAAAAAGATTCTCTCGTCACCAGGAACCGGGCTGCTGGTAGCATCAACCCAACGTTGGGTATCACTACTTCCTATCCTAACCCATGAGGTGGCATCGTCAAGATTCCTGAAATAAACATAATGTTCCACGGCGCCGACAAGAAGATTTGCATTTCTTGCGAAGTGAATTTTGCCATTTCCATTGATGGTGAAAGTTGTCGGCGTAACCGTATCTAGAAATCCATCAACTACGTTTACAGGTCTTTCCCTTGGCACGTCCGAGCTTCTATCTGTGTTCATTGTCATAAGACTATAAGAACCCGGTATAGCTGTTATAGTATCTGTTGGAAAGCCTGCACGCGCTGTATATAGGACATCGCCAGCTACATTTATTTGTTCAATATTGCTGCCTTCGCTATAACGCCAACCAGATTTTGTTGTAACGTAGAACCTTGGGTCAGGTATCTCAGGAGGTTCTGGTGTCGCGTCATCATCCCCGGGAATATCAATGAATGTAACAGTTGGGCGCCAGTCCGGATCGTCAATAGGCGGGTCGTCAGGGTTGTCCACCGGGGTATCATCATCATCCAGTGGTACAATATTATAACCTGTGCATCCTGCAACAAATAAAACCAAAAACGCCAAAACCCAAATTTTTCTCATAAAAAAACCTCCTATATTACATAGGAGGCGAAAAACTCATTTAGGTTTGTTTTTGTTATTGTATCTTTAGGTAGTCGTCAATTACGCTAGCGATGCCCTCTTTATCTTCCATATCAAGATCTGCTTGAACGCCCATAATATCGGCGATCTTGTTTACCAAGACATCAAGCTTAGCATCTTTAGCTTGCGCGGCTGTAAGATCACCGCCCGCTCCTACATCAGCAATTGCCTGAAACGCTTCTAGTTCTTCACGAATGAGCTGCTTGAGGTCAGATAGTTTCATTTAGAAGGGTCCCTTTGGAATATTTGGACCAACCTTACCTGTTGGGGCAGCACCCCTATAGGCATCACCGCCGTCGCGATCTTTGCGTCGTCGTCGGGGGCATCATCCTTATAAGCGGGCAGTCTGCTGACCTGAAGATTAATCACGTCCTTGTGCCATCTGGTCGTTGACAAGATACTCAGTTTCACCAGCTTCGGTTTCCTTACGCCAAGAAACTTAACATCGTAATTTCCCGTAAGAGCTTGTGCCTTTTCTGCCTCCATACCTCAATTGGCTCGTAGTCAAAGGAGAGGTTTCTCTATACTTAAGAGCCTCGTTGCTTAGGTTGTTGATCTCTTCGCGAATAATTTCTTTGATTCTTTGTTTAGTAATTTTCATTATCCTCTACCTTTCATTAAGTGGTCGTAATCTGTTTCAAGTTTGTTGAGGCGCTCAAGTTTTTTATTCTTTTCGTCGCCCGACGGGAGAGACTTGATTTCATCGCGTAGAGCTTCTATCTCATCCTCTTTCTCCTCTTCTTCTCTTGCTTCCGCTTCTTTATCTTCTGCAAGAGAAGCGATGGCATCAGGCATCGCCTGTTCACCTTCCGCAGCTTCTTCCTCGGCAGAGTCAGAGAAGAATCCCCCTTGCTCTTCGGCAGCTTCGTCTTCTTCTAGTTGACGTTGGACCTCTTCGCCAAAAAGCTCGCCTGCCTCTTCGTTGGTAAGAACAACTTCCAACTCTTCAGTAATAAGTTTGATAAGGTTTGATAATTTCATTTTACGGGTTATCCATTCGGTCCTTTTGAGACCGGAAATCTCCAGCAGAGCGAGGACGTCTACCACGGGCTTGTCGCTGCTGAAAACGCTTGCGCATTTCTGCTGCAGCGCGAGCTTGCTGTGCAATCCGATTGTGCATCTCCTCTTCGGCATCAGTGCTTCCCTCTTGCAAGAACTCTGGGAAATACTCATAATAGAGCTGGGCATAGATTGCATCTTCAACTTCACCACCGTCCGAGCCGTCCATCATTGCAGCCTTGGCAGCCTTAAGGGCATCGGGATTAATGAAATCATAATCCTCACCAGCACGAACCGCAGCAGCACCCGCCTCTACATCACGAAGAAGATCCTTGAGACGATCACTTGTGGAGCGATCAGACATATCGTCGTCGTCACCATAATAGAGATCAGGATTTTCCAACCGGGCATCTTGCTCTCGCTGATCAGCGGTAAACCGATCATCCTCGTCCTCATCATCCAGAGGAAGGGGCATAGCCTCACGAACTCTACCAAGCTCTTCCATAATCATTCTCTTAAGTCTTCTTGCTTCATTATAAACTCCTTATTTTGGTCCGATTCCCATAGGCAGTTCTCCGCGCGCGAGTGCCTGGAGCTGCGCATCCACCCTCACTGCGGCTTCTTGTGTAACTTTGGAAGCTATATCCGCATAGAACTCCCGTCCACTCGGATAAGTCTCCAAAGCCTCCATACCAACTGACCTAATCTTCTGGGCGCCCTTAGAAAGTGCATCTGGTTGGACTGATTCTGCACTCCTTAATTCTTCCAAGATGCTAAGATAGTCACCCACTTGAGTCATATAGCTCTGTAGTCCCCCAGCATTTTCGGGGTTTCGGTGAAGGGGCTCCATTGCCATCTTTGCGGCGCCGATAATCTGTTCTAGCAGGTCTGGGTCTATACCAACCCTTGGCACGGGCACGTCAATCATCCCCACAATCCTGCCCGGCGCCGCCTGAGCAGCACCAGCTGCCACTATCACAACGCCAGCCATGATCATAACTGATAAAAATACTTTTGCAGCTCCGCACACTTTTGGTCTCTTTGCACAAAAAGACTCAATTTTCCGAAGGATTCCAGAAAGAAACTTAACCCCCTTCATTGCTGTCTCTTTGCCCTTTTGCATAAATTGCCAAGCCTTTACACCGGCTGTGTGAACAAAATTATTAATTTTTTCAATTGCAGCAGAGGCAGCTCCCTTGAGGTCAACTTCACTAAGGAGCTTATCTAGCTCGCGAGTCGTGCGTTGCTCCCACAGCTCCATTCGCTGCTCCACGAGCACAATTTGAAGCTCCTCGTTGATAACTTTTCTAAGTTGTGAATTGGTGATAATCATGATTCAAACTCCGTGCCAAATTTTTTTATCTACTTCTTGCTCATTCCGTCAACCTTGCGCTCAAGGTTACGGACCATTGCGTATAGGTCATCAATGTTGTGATCCTCGCGGTGATCGGCGGTCTCTTCTTTAATGGCGTCAGCCTTCTCGTGACCCATATAGGTGTTACCGTCATCATCGCCATCAACACCGGACATACCAGTGTTTAGATCGGCTTCTTTATACATCTTCGCGACCTCTTCTTTGATGATCGCCTTTAGTGTAGCTTGCGTGATTTTCATTGGGGAAATCTCCTTCTTCTCTATAAATAGTACCCTAGAAAGCTCTTAGCCGCGATTTCTGAGCAATTCTCGCATCAACGCGGTCTTCTGTACTCTCTCTCATGGTCGTCAGACCGGTGTCTATCTTCTGTCCTGTGAGTTCCAGTTTGGCGCCCAGCTCGTCCAGTTTGCCGGCAATATTCTCCTGGTGATACTTCAGCGCCTCCGCGGAACGAATCTCGTCTTCTTTGTTTTCCTTGCGCTGCTGCCAGTTCATCCACAATAAAGCGAAGCGGTCCACAAACCGAGTGGACCGTATTGGGCTAAGCCCTCTTATTGATTCCATATTTGGGTCCCCCCCTCCTATGGTATTATATAGTATACACTGAAATCTAGATCGCGTTAATTTTTGCTTAACTCTTTCGCCGCGTCACCGGGGGTAAGCGTGTCATCCTCAACCCTAGCAGCCAGATTGGGGAGCGCCTCCCGTGCGCGAGGGGGTAGATCGGTTCTGCGCTTGCCAAGGGCGTTCAGGATGTCTGCTGTGGCGTTCTGCAGCGCATTAAAGCGGTCATCAAACTTAGATTCGCTTTGAACTGCTTCCAGTTCTTCGCGGATTATTTTTCTTAGCGTGTCCTGCGTGATTTTCACTATGCCACCTCTAAATCGCTCGCATATAGGGTTTCCTGCTTCGGCGTCTTTCCATCGCGATATACCACGGTCATCATCAAGCCAAGCTTGTCTTTGCGCGTGTTAGACACCATTCCGACACGACGGTCTTCTTGTTCTTTACCTTGCCACGGTGTGTGGACTTCGGTGCTGCTTCGTTAACGCTTAACTCTTCACGCTGCTTTCTAAGGGTGTCAAGCTTGTCTTCCATGTTCTCAATGCGAACACCAAGCTCTCTGTACGTCTTGAAGTGCGGGGATCATCTGCGGCTGGATCATAGCCGATTTCGTCCCTGCGCTCTTGCGCGCGATCAACCTCTGCTTCTAGCCTCTTGATCTTAGCCTCAATGCCTGCTACGTGCTCGGCACGGTCTTCGTTCATTACGGCTTCTAGTTCTTCCTTAATGATGCGGCGTAGTGTTGTGCTTGTGATTTCATTCGCTCTGGTCTCCTGGGTTGCTCCCTGTCCCCTATAAATAGTCGTTAAATCTGGAAAATTTCTGGCGGCTGTTTTTTTAAATCTGGGAATTTTTCTGGGTGTGGCGCGTGTATTAGGCACGCCCCCTGACCCCTGTCAAGGCATGGGACATAGATTCGGACCCCGGGGGTTAGGGGGGAGGGGAACCCCCCCTGTTACGTGCTGTCTTCTTCGCGCTTTGTCAAGTGCGTTTCCAGAAAGTAACCCCAAACCATTGCAGCCGTGAAGCTTGACAAGAAGCACAGCCCCAGGGCTAGCGAGAGCGCGAGCACTAGAACCACGAGCCCAGGAAGGCAGCGGGCAACGACTTGCCCCCACTGATGCAGGCGTTCAGAAGGCGGCTCCCTCGCTGGCGTCCGTGCGGACGTTGTCCGCCTTGATGTCCTCGCTGCAGTCACCGCAGACGATGAGGACGGTTTCCCTGCGCACCGTATAGGCGCGGGCGGGCTGGTAGTCACTGAAGGTGGTTGGCTTGTCGCAGGTATCGCAGAGCATATTTATATTCTCCCTAGGCTGCAGCGTGGTCGCTGGCGTGGCGCGGGTTCAGCTCCCGGCGCTCGGTGTGAACGAGAACGACTTCGTCCCCCTGGTAAATGAAGTGGTAGATGGTGTCGCCGATGGTGCGGGTGAAAGCCATTGCTTGTGCTCCTCTTTCTTATGCGTCTATTATAGCAGAATGACAGAATAATGATAGGGCATAAAAGTGCCCGGTTGTTAAATCTATCTCCCCCTAGGGGCACCTTAAACTAAGTAGCTGTTTTCATTACACTTTTGAAAAGTGCTATTTTCTGGTCTCACCAGTCGTAGCGGGCATCCTGGGGCAGTCCGCAGCTGCAGTTGCTGGCGGTCCAGTCGTTCCCGCAGGTGTTGCAGGGTGCAACGTCTCCGGTGGTCTCCTCCTTCCTGAACTTGGCGGTTGCCTTCTCGTCTAGAATCACGGTCTCGGTTGTGTTGCTCATGGGGGCTCCCTTGCTCTATCTGCCTTTATACTATCAAGGCTCTTGTGGTTTGTCAAGGATTATTTTCCTAGCCTGCGGCTGATGCGGCAGCGCCGACGGCGATACTGAGAATCACGATGGTTGCCATACTTGCTCCAGTGTTCGGGGTTTGTCGTCTGCTCTACCAGGTAAGGGACCAAAGGTCCGTGAGGAACTCGCGCGGGCTGTCTTCGTCCGGCTGGTCCTCCTCAAGGTCGTCCTCTTCGTCGTAGCCGCGACAGTCCTCGTCAAAGGCTGCGAGGTCGTCAAGGTACGTGCTGATGGGGGCGTTCAGGTCACTCAGGTCGGTCGGCATTGTTCGTTCCTCCACTTTCTGAAACTACTATAACACACGGTTTATCAACGTGTCAACAACTATTTTGACATTCTCAGACGAATGTGTTTGATTCATACTAGTTAGTGGTTTGTATAATACATACTCGTATTCACACATACACCCTAGTATTAATTCACACGCTTTGGTGTTATTCCCTTTCCCATACTCTATATGCTAGAACTACTCTTTCTCTCCCTCTTCTCTCTATACCTACTATACCTCCTTTCCCTTCTGTTTGTCTAGTCTTTTCTTTTCTTCTCTCACTCTTCCTCGTAGGCATCAAACCAGGCGCCGTGAATCTCGGTGTATAGCTTTGCTGTCTCTTCCTCGCAGGTGCTGGAGCTGGTCTCAGGGTTCCGGCACCAGGTCTGAGCCTCTTCCAGGGTGAGCCCTCGGAAAAGCTCGGTGCGGTCGGGGCGGTCCTTGTGGAGCCTGATGATTCGGTAGGTGCTCATTCTGTCCCTCTCTCACTGTTGCCTTATAATAGCAGGACAGTTTCTAGCTGTCAAGAACTATTTTGACTTTTCTTTTCTACCTCTCCAGAGGGTTTCCCTTCGGGTCGTGCCCTGGCGTTCCGCCGAGGAGCATGTGCCGAAGGTCGGGCGCAACGAACAACTGAAACGCTCGCTCAATCGCTGAGGAATTGTCGGTCTTCCGCAGGAAGTCAATCACCATATCTCGCTTTGTCTCTAGGGCTCGGTTGCTCATTCTCTGTACTCCTTCTCTCACTGTTGCCTTATAGTACCAGGGATGGTCGCTCGTGTCAAGAACTTTCTTTTCTACCCTCCGAAACCTTTGCCCCCATTGTTCATCAGGTCGGAGAGGGTCGGGCGCTCTGGCTCCTCTGTTGTCTTGGGGGCTCGGTCCTGTTGCTCTCTTGCCTCCTCATATGTCCTGTCGCCTGTCAAGGTCAACAGGTGATTTATTTTATCTCTTATCTCGTCTCCGCCGAGAATCACACCATAGTGTGTCTCCACGTTCGCCACAATGTTCCTCAAGTCTCGGAGCCCTTCACGGAGCAGGAAATAGTCTCGCTCCAAGAAGAGCAACCGGATGCGCTTATCTGCCATGCCTGCCCCTCACTTTCTGTATACAGTATAGCAAAATTTTGGCGCGAGGTCAAGAACTTTTTTGAACTTTCTCTATCCTCGCCCGCTGCAAAAGGCAATCACTGCCTGAACCTCGTCACCCGTGCGGGCAGCGTGGAGGCGACGGCTTGCCTCCCAAATCTGGGCGCGGGTCTCCACGCCCTTCCAGTTGGTCTGGGAGTTGCCCTCAACCACCAGGCGATGCCAGCGAGAGTCAAGGAACTTACGCGCTCGGGTCTTAGCGTCGTTGGCACGCTCACGGGTCCAGGCGCCATCGGTGCGGCAGCTGGGCAGGATGGGCGTGAGCTTGGGAGCGTTGGCGGTCAGGAAGGCGAAGGGATTGCTCATGTAATGTCTCCTTTGACTGTTGCCCTATAATACCAGGGCTCTCAGGGAAAGTCAAGAACTATTTTGATTTATTTTAGAGGGTGAAGGAGATAAATTCTCGCGCGGCTTCCTGCGCTCGGTAGTAATCATCGCTCCTGTACTCGTCTATGATGCCGTCGCTGGCGAGGTTTTCAATGATTTCGTCTACGATTTCTTGCTCGTCGCGGTCCTCAAGCTGGGCGCCTGGAATGCCCCAGCCTATGATATGGTCCACGATATCGGGAATCTCGGTGAGGCGGTCGGGGTGGCGCTCGTCCTCCCACTGCTGGCGGTTTTCTGCCAGCAGCTCCCTGATATCAGCAGCGAACGCCGCACGACAAACCTGGCGCTTTGTATCCTTCCAGCTCAGACCCGTCACGAACCCGGTGGGCTCGTAAGCAGCCTCAAGGTTGGTGCTCTCGGTGAGAATGTAACTCTCCGGGGCAGCTGCTCGCACTCGTCGGCGATGACGTGGGCGACGGTCACCGCGCCGGTGCCCATCTTTCTTACGCTCCCGTCCTTGTGGGTATCGCGCCACACTCGGTAGGCTGAGCTGAGAACCTTTTCATAGTAGATTGACTGCTTGTCCATTGTCGCTCCCTCACTTTCTGAATACATTATGCCACAAGGTTTCTCGGAAGTCAAGAACTTTCTTTCTATTTCCTCGCTTTTCTTCTAGTCGGGTCAACGATGCGGGGATGCGTCCAGGTCTCATACTGGCGCTGGGTGATGGCGCCTGCCTTGCACAGTGCGTCCGTGTAGTTGTTCCAGTCCTCGCAGCGGCGGGGACGGTCAAGGCGTTCCCTCAACTGCTCTGCCTACAGGATGGCGGGCAGGCGATAGGTCTTCCACTGGTTGAGTGCTTCGCTCTTGGTCATTGTGCTTCCCTCACTTTCTGAATACATTCTATCAAAGGCGGCGGCATAAGTCAAGAACTTTTTCAGCCTCGTCCCCAAGGGTTGCGCTTTCCCTCTGCTTCTGCCACTTTCGCAGCGTGCGCGGGTTGACCTCCACGCTCAGGTCACACCACGCCTGGTGTGCGGCTGCAAGGTCACCGCTCGCGAGGGTCTCAGCTACCCTGCAGACGTGGGGGCTCCTCGTGAGCGCTTCGCACTCGCTGCGCTTGAGCCCTCGGAGTTCGTAAATCTTGGCGGTTACGCCCCATCGGTCAGTTTCTTCGTCAATCTCCTCAAAGGAATAGAATTCCATGGCATAGCCGCTAGCGAGATGGGCTGCCTGGTCGGCTGCGCTGTGTCCTGGGAACACCTTGAATCGTGCTACACCCATGCTATACCCCGCACGCCTTGAGGAAGCGCGCCGGGTCAAAGCGCGGGTTTTCTGCCTGAAACATTCTCACAAAGTCCAGGGCGAGCGCCTCGCGGGTGCTCTCAGGTGTGTTACTGACAATCTTGGCGATTTCTACGAAGTGCTTCCGGGTCATTGTGCTTCTCTCACTTTCTGAATACATTCTATCACAGGGATTCTGGGAAGTCAAGAACCATTTCTCATCTTTTCTATCAGTCGGTCATCCAGCCAATCTACAATGCCCGCCTTAATCAGAGACATTCCGATGGGGGGCACCGACAAGGAAGGCGCCTAGAAAGAAACAAAGGAGTTCATTCATCTGTCATTCCCTCACTTTCTGAATACATTCTATCAAAAGGATTGTGAGAAGTCAAGAACTTTTTTTACCATTCTGTTATCGGACGCAAAATCCCGTGCTTTTTCAGTCGGTTAAGCTCAGAGATATAGTCATCGTTACCTCCGTCCTCGCCGGCTTGTTGTCTTGAGAATGGATTATCTCGCCCGCCGGTGCCCGTTGCGATTGACCGCTCAAAATCTTCCTTGGTGAACCACCATAGCTGCGGTACAATCTGCGAAGGATGCACCTGCTCTAGGCTATCTTCTGAAATGTTGATAACGAGGAAGACAAGGCGCTCCCAGTCCTTGCCAGCCGACACATGATTCATCATGGCTTTGTCCTGGCGCAGAGCGTTGCGCTTGGCACACTTGCTCGCTGCCGAGAACTTATACTCCACCTTGATGCCGTCCACGACAGAATCATGTCCAGGGTTGGTACGGGAGGTAATGTCGTGACCGAGCTGAGTCATCATCGCATCGGCGATGCGCTCGCCTACTGCGCCTTTCTGCTTGGCGTCTAGCTGGCGGTATCCCTCCATGAGCGTGCCTTTCCACGGACGCCATGGGGTTCCGAGCATCTCTTCCTTTAGGGTGGGGTCTGCGGCAAATGCTGATTCCATGAGATTCATTGCTCTCCTCACTTTCTGAATACATCCTATCACAGGACCCCAGGGTTGTCAAGAACTTTTTTTAGTCTGGCTGAATGTCGCTGTCTTCAATGAACTTCTCAAAGAAGATGCTGGAGACGTGACGGATGGATTCAAGCCGCGCCTTTGCCTCGTCGTACTCCTGACGGGCGAGGGCATAAGACTTGCCGCACTCGTCCTCGGTCATCGTCAGCGTGCCCTTCGCGGTCTGCGACGTGACGTGGCACCAGCTTTCGCTGTAGCTCCTCTGAATGTAGGGGGTCTCAAGGTCGTCCACGTCAACGGTGACGATGGTCTTGCCCTCGGTATTGGTCTTGAGTGTGTATGGCATCGGCTCCCTCACTTTCTGAATACATTATGCCACAAGGGCTCTGAGAAGTCAAGAACTTTTTTCAATTATTTTGAGACCAGCACGAGAAGCTTGTGGTCAAGCGGATAGAAGCCATGCCCCTCGTGGTCAAACCAGTGGATATGTGCGCTGTGTCCGCTTTCCCTCACTGCTATGACAATCCCGTTCGTCAAACTCCTCGGGTGCGTCCATCGCACGATGGAGCCAACGCGGGCGTCTATGGGCTTGCCAGTGTGTATATCGTTGCGGTTCATGCCTTCACCGGGGCTTCTACGAGTCCTTTCTCTATCAGGGACATTCCCCTGGCGTAGGTGCCCTGAAGCTGCCAGGCGATGCCGCTGTCGATGAGAAGTTGCCAGGCGTCCAGCTGCTCTGCTCGTCGCTGGGAACGACCCTCAAGAATCTGGATGGCTGTCACGAGGTCGCGGGTCTGTAGGGATGGGTGTCGGTCAGTCATTAGAGAACTCCACGGGTGGGATGGGTCCGGTGAATGGCACCGAGCGCAGCATGATGGGGTTATTTCTATGACGCCAGTTAAAGCGCAGTCGTTTGATTGTTGAGATTAGAGACTTCATCGCTTCCCTCACTTTCTGAATACATTATGCCACAGGTTTCTGGGAAGTCAAGAAAAATTAAGATATCTTGTGATATTTGTTGAACTGTGTTGAAATCCTCTCCAGTTGTCGCGTCATTCCGTCAATCTCGCGCTGTGTCAGTCCTTCCGTCAAGCTGTTTCCTGTTTCCTCGTCTACACAATCCTTCCATTCTCGTGCAAATGCTTGCAGTAGCGTGCTTGTCAACTCCTTGGCACGCTGGCGTTCGCTTGTCTTTTCTCCGTCAAAGTCCCGAAACATTTAGGCTTTCTCCAGCTCCTGCTCTCGGATGCGAAGGCGGAACTCCTCTTCAGGTGCTCGGACCTCCCATAGCGTCTGGGTTGTGCTGGTGCGGCTGCACACCACTTCGGTTGAACCAACAACCACGCCGGTACCCTTGAAGAACTTGCTCGTTACTGTGTCCCCGTGTCGTATTTCACTCATATGTAATCTTTCCTCTGCATGCCTGTTTGTTGGCGCGTTTTTTGCGGTCTGTGTGTGTTCCTCCACGCCTATTGTGGGCATGGACTGCGAGCCAGTTGCGTGCTCTCTTCACTGCTTTCCTCACTTTCTGTTTGTATTTTGCCACAACTGGTTTCCAATGTCAAGGGTTTTTATTACCCCTCTCGTTTTTCTTTGCTCTCGGCTAGAATCTTCTGGACCCACTGCCCGTCAAACTCGGCAATGTAGGCGTCTTTGAGGACGAGGAGCGTTTCCCCCTCCTTGGTCTCGTTGCGGAGCTGATAGCCTGGGATGAGGAACTCGGTGCCTGTGGGAACCAAGTTGCCCCCAAGGAATACATTGCAGATGGCGTAGGGCATAGACTTCGTGACCATCTTTTCCTTGCCGGTCTTGCGGTCCTCACCTTCTTCCTGTAGCGGCGGAAGCGAACGTCCACCACACGGGACTGAATGGTTGTGTCTTGGGTTGGGATGAGAACTAGGTCGTCTTTGTTCAGGTAAGCCATCGCTTCCTCCACTTTCTGAATACATTCTACCAGAAGGGTTATGAGAAGTCAAGAACTATTTTTAATCTGCGTCAGTATCGATTGCGATAATGCGCTCAGTTGTCGTGAAGTAGGGACGCTCGGCGTAATACTTCGTGGTCATCCACATACGCTGGCACTTGGACGGGATTGGCTTAGGGCGCACAAGTCGGTCAGAACGATGTGCCCGTCAAAGTCACGCTCGTTGACGTACTTGGTCGGAGGGTCGAAGTTGGTGCCACCATAACGAACTCGCTCCCACTTCTTGCTGTCGCCCTTCTTCCAGACGTACACGCTATCCTCTGCAACCTCGCTGTCGAACGGGATGACTGTGAAGGTCGCGAGGGATGCCAGCTTGTTCAGCTCGGCGAAGAACGCCTGGAGCATGGCATCCGAGACCGAACCAGACTGGTCAATAGAGATAGCGATACTCGCCTGGCGACGGGTCTTCCGTCCAGGGTGAATGTATGGGAACCTCCGGTTGAGCTTGCGCTGGGTAGAAGCACGGTCGGAACGCTGGGAAGTCTTGATAAAATAACGAAGAACCTTCTTCCAATCTACTGTGGAGTTCAACTTTTGAGCAGCTCCTCTCGGACATCACGAGAGACGGAGCCCCAGTTGTTGCTCTGTTGTGCCTCTTGCGCAGCCTTCTTCATCACCTCTTTGAGGCGCTCTTTCGCCATCTCCTTGACCTCGCTGGGAACATCGCCCCAGCCGTCGTGGTCGTCAAACTGGTCGCCACCCTCGCCACCTTCGCCTCCGCCTCCGCCGCCCTTGTCCTCGGGGATTCTTCTTCAGCTCAGCATAGTACCACTCGGCACTCTTACCGACCGGGTAGTCTGCAAACTCCTTCTCACCAGGCATCAGGCATTGTTCAGGAAGCTCGTCGCGAATGTGACTGTTGATAGCCAAATCGGTCGCATAGTTCCAGAGCTTGGCGAACTCACCAGGAGTGCCATCCTCGTTGGGTGGGGATGGGTTGCGTCCGGTCACATGGTCAAACATCAGGTGGTAAAACTCGTGCTTGAGCACGCCCAACTTCTGCTTGTCTGTCAGCTTCGCGAAGAAGTCTGGGTTGTACAGCATCTCAAACTGAACGGTCTTCGGGTTGATACGGACACCAGCCGTAGGGATACCGCGATGGGCGCGCTTGTCTACCCTGCGCGAGACCCCTGCGAAGAAGGGCTCGTTCATCAGAAGACGCGCAGTGTGCATATTCAGGTTGAACTCCTTGACAGGAGCCTTGGTCTCTTCAGCTTCGTTGGTGGTCTCGTCAGTCACGCTACCCTCACTTTCTAAACACATTCTATCAAACCCTTTCGCAAAAGTCAAGAAGAAAAACGGGCACTTTTGTGCCCGGTTTCTCGATTGGGTTAGTCGTCAGAATCTCGGAGGATTTCAACGAGGTAGGATGAGACGGAAGTGCCGTCAGAGGTCTTCGCCTGGTGCAGGGCAACCGTGTTCTCAAGGGGACCATTGCCCAGGAGGGTCCAGAGCTTCATAGCCACTTCACTCGGAAGGGTGACGAGGTAGTTAGCCAGGTTGTCAATCGCTCCTGGGAAGCTGCTCGCCGAAAACGCCGCTGGCATCAAACTTCTCTACCATAGCAGTGTGTTCGTTGATGCCGAACTCACCAGCAATGGACATGTCACCCTTGTCCAGAATGTCCTCCACTGTGACCTGTCGCTCGTAGTTGGTCACGAAGTCCTGAAAGGCGACAGCTGCCTCAAAGCCGACGAACGCAGTCGCCAGGTTGAACAGGACGAGACTTTCGGCGCCATCATCGCCAGCGAGACCGGCACGGCACTGAGCCTCATCAAAGCGGTCCCAAGAGCGACGGGAAGGATAGACCTTGTTGGGCTCAAACTCCCCTCGTGCTCTAGGTGCTGGCGGTTCTGGTTGATGAAGTCCCAGGTGATTTGCGAAACATTTTCCTTGCCCCACTCAAGCCAATCCTCTACACTGGGCTCCACGTCAAAGACGGTCCAGCGGTCAAGCTCAGCAGGGTCCATGTCGCCGACCTGGTACTGGGCACCATGCTCGCCACCGTTGATGGCTGCGAAGATGAGGGTGTCCTCGTGGAGGTGATGACCGTTGAGCTTGCGGCTGTCGGTCAGCTCAAAGATGCCCTGGCGGACCTCGATGGTCGCACGGTCAACCTCGTCGAGGAAGAGGACCACAGGGGTCTCACACGCGGTCTTGAACCAGTCTGGCGGGTTCCAAGAGGTGCGTCCGTTGTCCACGCTGGGCAGACCGATGAGGTCGCCCTCGGTCATCTGCGAGGCACGGCGCTCCACGACGGGAATGCCACGGTCATCAGCGAACTGATAGACCACCTGGGACTTGCCGACACCGTGGCGACCACGGAGAAGGATGGGCTTGCGCACATCGGTTACGAGGGGAGCGACCTTGAGAAACGTCTTGAAGTCAATAGCCATTGTTGTTCACCTTCACTTGGGTGGTTGATGGTTGTATAATACCTAGAAGTAACTAGGTTGTCAAGAGTTAAAATGATTTTTGAGAAGAAGTGTTTGTCGCTTCCCTCACTGTGCTTATATACTACCAGACGTTTCTCAGAAAGTCAAGAACTTTTTCAACTTTTTTTAGGGCGTGTGCATCCCAGGCATCCTCCTTTCCCGTGCCTGCCCAGATAACGATGACCCAAGTGGGGAGGCAATTATCGTCAGGGAGACCCCAAAGGATATCAGTCACCAGACCCACACCCTTCTCCCAGGCGTCGGTCACGAGGTCCCCTTCACAAAGCCAATGTCGTAGGGCTCATACTTCACCGCTTCACCCCCTTTGCTCGTTTCAGAAAGCGCTCTTCGATGTACATCGGCTCGGGTGCCCGACCACCAGTATCTTATAAGGCTTTGCCCCTCGGGCGGCACTCCGAGGCTGGAAGGGGTTGGTGTCCAACACAAGGGCAGCTTGACCAGCGAGCTTCTTGAAGCCCCACCCTTTGCCCCAAGCGGTGGTTATGTCGTTGGCGCTAAGCGGATTACGCAGAGGCAATGCGCTCTCTGCCCGCACTTGCACAAGGGAACCAGCTGGGAACTTGGCTTCATCGGTGTGGGCAGCCCAAATCTTTGGGAAATACTTGTTGTCCGTCATACGCAGGTAGTCGGCATAGGGTGGGCGATAGTCGTCACTGGTGCCCTGAATGAAAGCCTCTGGAACGTTCCCGATGATGTTGGAGTAGTAGCCTTGCGCACGATAGTAATTGCATGCGAGGCGAAACCTTTCACGATGGTCCTCGGCATAGTTCGCCTCGTAGGAGCACACCTCTTCAAGGAACTCATCACTGTATGTAATCTCGCACTCACGCAGGTGACCCGCCTGCCACTCGGCGACATTCTCCCACTTCTCCACTTTGTGCTTATGGTTCTTGAGCTTCTCGCGATGGTATTCGCTCATATATTGTTCAGCGCGTTGGAGCACTGCGTCTGCTCGCTGGTGGAACTCCTCCACGGTCATCTGAATGTATGTCACTGGCACCTCCACTGTTGCTCACATTGTATCAAGGCTGTTTCCAAAAGTCAAGAAGTTTTTTCAGATTTCTTCTCCCTGCTGCTCGACACGCTTGATAACCTGGTCAACAGGGTCAAACTCTATGCGCCCTGTCACGTCCCACTTGGTGGTAGCCTTCTTGCCCTTGCCACCGAAGCGCAGGTCAAGGAGGTGGGTGTCACTGCGGGACTCCAGCCAGCCCTGGGGAGGCTCAACGGTCTCAGCAGGGGAGACGATGACAGCGGCGTAGAGTCCCCAAGGCACCTCGCCGGTCTCACGGGCTAGCTCCACGTCTCGCTTCTTGCGCTGCATGTAATCGTCGGGCAGGAGGTTCATCCGGGTCTTCTCTCCGGTGCGAAGATTGACAAGACTGAGCACCTCTTGTTCTGCGGGTGCTCCCTGTCGCTCTTGCCTGTGTCAAAGTAGGCGAAGTCAAGAGCCTTCCAGTTCATCCCAGTCACGAGATGGGTTCCCAGACGACGACTGTATTCATCCTTCTCACGGTCAAGGTAGCGCTCACCTATCACCATCAAGGCGCCAGGTCCGATGCCCTCCTTGCGAAGATACTTCAGAATCCCCACACGAGCCTCGGCATTGGCGATGTCTGCGTAGTGCTTGTGCTGCTTGAGTGTGGGGCAACTGCGCCGGTTGTGACCCTGCTCGCCGCAGTAGGAACACTTACGTTCCTGCGAGGCACGTAGGCGGGACTCCTTGCGCCGCTTGTGGCGACGGTCATACTCATAGACCTGCCAGGCGTCGGGGTCCTTTGCGCGATACGCCTCAATGCGCTCCTTCTCTACTGGGCAGGTTGAGCGGTTGTGTCCGGTGCACCGCAGTATCCGCAGGTTCGTCTTGCCATGATTGCCTCCTAGGCTTTCTTGAGTGTGTTTGTATTCTAGCAGGGCTCAAAGGGATTGTCAAGGATTTTCTGCAAGTGGCGTAAGAATTCTACCGGCATGAGTCGTAACTGCCCGTTAAGTAAGAGCTTATAGCGCTGGAGGTTTCTCCATAGTGCTCCATGTACTCAGGCTCAAAGCCCATGTAGACGACTGGCTTGCCTGCGTACTCACGCTTGTAGATGGGCGAGCAGCGGTCGGAGGAGTAGTCCGCTAGGACGTAGAGTTCGCCCTCTACCAGTTCTTCAGCTCGCATGACTAACTACCTCCATCCATTCTGTTTTTGCTGTTGACATATACCACGCACCGTCGCCCAGTCCCACTTTTGGTAGAGTTGCCACCACCCATTCTCGTAGTATTGTACAAGAAGACCGTAGGCGACAGACGTGAACTCGGGTCTGTCAATCTTTATGAGGTCGCCTACCTTCATTGCTTCCTCCACTTTCTAAACACATCCTAACACAAGGGTTTTCAAAAGTCAAGCTTTAATTGTCGGGGGTCTTGCTTTTTGCTAATCACTTCCAAGGGGAACTCCTCGTAGTTGGACACGGCTTCCTTGACACCATCGCAAAACCACGTTATGGTATCGGGGTCGCTAATGATGCCGATATACTCTTGGTGCGTTGATTCCGAATAATACCTTACCAAGTCGCCTACTTCATACTGCACTGATAACCTCCAAGTTTCCTTTTGAAACGTATGTAGGGTGAAAGTCCCCTACCCAAAGCACTGTGACGGTGGCACCACAAAAAGTGGCTCCTAGCACCAAGCCGGGTGGAATGTCGGGTCCTAGTTTGGTGTGCCTAACCAAATCACCTACTTGCACTGATTACCTCCAGGTCCTTGGGCTGCTGCCAACTGCCCTTGTGGGTAAAGGGGAATGGGGGCAGGTGCCGGGTGAGCCACAGCGGGTCGCCCCACCTGCTCTCGCCAAGGTGGACAAGGACGCCCATAACTTCCACGCCTTCCTTGTGCTCCATGTCACGCGCGGTGTATCGCACCAAGTCACCTACTTGCATCGCTTCCTCCACTTTCTGAATACATTCTACCAGAAGGCTTTCAGGAAGTCAAGCTTTTAGTAAAGTTCCTCCAGTCCTCCGAGGCGAATAGCTCCTCCCTACGCTTGAGTACGTCTCTGATTCTGTCTTTGAGAGCGTCCGACAAGTCAATGCGCCTGAAAAGGTCATCATAAGTAAGTGAGCACTTTACAAATTGGTTAGCATTGCCTGATAGAAACTGAAAGTTTTCTAGGTGGTCCCCTCCTCCCGCATTAACCGGATGCACATGATCAATCTCATACTGTACCTCGTCTCTCTTCCACATACCATAGCTTGCTCCAGGGCGATTCCATACACCGTTCAACTCGGCACCTGTCGTCGGTAGCCAGTGGGTACAACGATAATCTTGTGTCTCAAAGATCATATTAACATATTGTGCAACAAGTGTGTCGTTTTTTGCAGCTTTGACGTAGCCCAGCTGTTTGAACAACTTTTTGACACGGCGGTGTAGAGAAGTCATTGCCACCTGACCTGGCTCTGCTTTTCCATTTTGGTCTAAAATTTCAAGGTGCTCTCTAAGAGTCATCTTAATCTTACTCATTTACCTTCTCCAGTTGGTGGGTATAATACAACCATCGTTCTAGAAGAGGGTCGCTATCATTTGAAAAAAGGCGCACCTCTACCTCTTTCAAGTTTGGGAGGATGAAGATAACGATTCCTATCTTGCCAATATTCTCATAGTGTCCGGTCCATTGTGGCAAACAATCTTTACCAAGTCCCCGACATCCATGGGCTCCTCCACTTTCTGAATACAGTCTACCAGAAGGCTTTCAGGAAGTCAAGGAGTTTTTTACTGGGCTGAGATTTATTCCTTGCCACTCAGGATGGACCTCCTGTAGAATGGCGATGACACGCTCATCCTCGCGGTCTGTTTCGACATAGACCACGACGAGTTCCTCTGTGTCTCTGTCGTAGGTGGTGACCTTCAAGTATCGCATACTTTGCTCACAGTGTTGAGTTCCTCGTAGAGGTAACCAAGCGGGTCCACATCCCAGGTGTCAAACCAGCGCACGACGTAGCGCTTGCGCCAGGGGTCACTAAATGATAACGAGTCTCTTGGTTTAATTGCCACCACCATACCAGGCTTTCCCTGGGAGGCATCGTTCCCGTTCCAAGTTACAAGGTCGCCTATGCTCACGCTAGTTCTCCGCGCGGCTGATGACCTTGAGGAAGCTGGACAGGATGGTCTCAGGTCTAGGGTCATCATCCCATTGGACCTCTGCCTTGTGCCAGTCGCCGGGGAGTGGGTGTGTAGCACAACGCCCAGCACTTCGGGGTCGTTCATATGCATCACGAGGTCGCCTGGTTCGGGTGGGTCTGGCTTGAGATTGCCCAGTGCCATCTGTAGAAAGTCTAGTGTATCGTCATCGTTTCTCATCGTCCTGCGTCCTTTGCTGCCGAGCGGTTGTGAATGTATACATAGTTGCCTTTGTTGTATCCTGGCGCGCTGCATTGTGACCTACGCACAACTTCCTTGGCGGCGGCAGTGCCACCGCACTCCAGGCAAGTATTGTACCCGATTGCCTTGCGCTTATCAGAATAGAAATCAAAACACCTAACGCACTCTGCCACTTTTCCTCCGGTAGTATCTCTCTATTTCAGTTCTACTATACAGGTATTCTTTTCCATTGTCAAGCTTAATATTATAAATATCTCCCTGTTGGCTCAACACAGTCCCGAGAAAACTGCTGATTGCAGTAAACACGATGACCCGCTGACCCACGGGAATGGGTTGCGATTTCATTTGTCATTTTCTCCTAATGAGGATAATGTATTCTAGCCAAAGTTGGAAGGGTTTCTACGCCCCAGCGGGTGACACAATTTCTAAATAAACTCGCATGTTACGAAACTTATAGAAAGATGAAGTCTGGACTTCAAACCAATATATTGTTGCCATCTCTTTCTCTGTATCAACGTGGGTTATTATACCGAGCCCGTAATCTCTCCAAGATTCCGGTATATTATACATTGTAGGTTTATGAATTTCTTTAAGTAAATCCCCTACCGCATAGTCCATATAAATATATAGACGCTAAAGATGAAGAAGTATTATTCCCGCCGCCATCCCAGCTATAAAAGCCATTACTGAAAAAGATAGTAATGTAACCCATAGCTCCTGCTTCTTCATTTTGAGGTTCCCCGTTATAATAAGAGTCTTATTATAACTATGCTATAACATTAGATTATTCGCCCCAGTCCTCATCTTCTTCGGGTGCCTCCTCCAGCGTGGCTGGATTTAGCCCTGTCACTTCTAGCATCGCCCCACATTCGGGGCAATCCACAAGCTCGCCTACTTCCCAGGTTTCATCCTCGGGAACATGCCCTTCGCACACTGGACACTCTTGTGACATTAGAAGCCTACGCAATCCGGCGAGTCAGCGCAGTCAAGGTCACCACAATCAGTGATGCCGTCGTGGTCATCATCCATATCGTTGTCACAGTTGCGCTCAATAAAGATACGCACCTCGTCCATTAGAATCACCTCAGAGGCGCTGTCATCGTCATCGTCATCGCCTACGGCGCTATCGTCATCATCATCGCCAGTGGCGTCATCGTCGTCTCCCGCTGAATCGTCGTCATCGGGAGCCACTGGCGAACACGCCATTGGGCAGCCGATAAGGCAGAAAATCATTGGGAGGACGATTAGGTTTGTCATTAGCTTCATGTTATATTTCCTTTTCTTTATTGTTATGAAGAGTGAATCTGGAGGACTTGAACCCACAACCAAGAGATTAAAAGTCTCCTGCTCTACCATTGAGCTACAGATCCATATTTGATTGTTTGTATTATACCCTAGTGTTTTGGGAATGTCAAGAGTTATTTTGAATTTTATTGAGACCGTCGCGAATTGCTTCCTTCATCTCAGCCTTCAGGGCGGCGGCATACTTTGCCTGCATATCGCTTCCTATACAAAGACCGATACACATCCCGATGCTGAGGGGAATGCCTTTGTTGAACCACAACTCAAGCATAATTTCGCGTGCCTCAGCGCTGATAAACGGGCTGAGGGACATAATCGGAATAGAGAACGCTATTCCAACAATGATTAATAGATAAGCAATGTGCATTGCTGCTTTCCTTCCTTGAATGTGGTCGTATTATCTCACAATGTTTTGGGAATGTCAAGGATTATTTTGAAAAAGTTTGGTAGGCTCAGCAGGATTTGAACCTGCAACCAATCCGTTATGAGCGGACTGCTCTAACCATTGAGCTATGAGCCCTCGCTGATTATTGTTAAGGATGTCTGAGCACCATAGCATTCGCTGTATCGCCGAACGCGGTCTCCAAACATAACGTGTATCATTTTGTGATAGGGTGCCTGGTCTACAATCCTGATGATCAGTCCTACAAGAAGTGCGTCTGGTCCTTCTACGCAATCAAATTTATAACGTCTTACTAGGTCTCCGACTTTCAAGTCCACACTTGACTCTCCTATACTATATCAAAGAGTATCAAGGCTGTCAAGATAAAATTTCAACTCTCTCCAAAAACCTAGCATTTTCACGCGAAGTAGGTCATAATTGGAGTTGTCGTAGTCCTCGCGCATAATACTGTACACGCGGTCCAGTTCGTCGCATAAGGTTTGCAGCTCGTCTCTTGAAATGTTCACAGCAAAAACTCTCCCTATATTAAAATAGTGCGGTCCAAAGCCAAAACAGCACAATTAATCCTACCACCACATTGTACTCCATCTAGATAACTTGGAAGGGAGAGTCGCCCCGATGCTCCCTGAACCACGTAGGTATCTTGTTTTCGGGGTATCGCATACGCGGCTTACTGGCGTAAAAACGACGATAAGATTCCACAATATTATTTGACTTAAACTCCTGTGGCATGCATAATGGAAGTCGTGTCTCGTGCTGCTTGGGGAATCGTGATGGCTCGTAGAGGTCCATCACCTTTTCCAGCACGCCAGCGCACTTGTGAATCTTGCCGAAGCGCTCGGTGTATTCGTCAAGCATAGCGAGCGTGTGCTCCACGAGCAGCTCAAAGTTCGCTGATGATTCCCGCACCCACAGGTAGATGGGTGCTTGGGGTGGGCATTCTTGTACGGTGTCACCTGCTCCTCGTGCTGTAGGTTGATTGCGGTGCATAGCATCTGGACTGATTCCAGAATCATCTTGACAACGCGGTAGTTGTCCTGTGACTTGGCTGATGCAACCCAGTCAATGTTTCCGTCTGTGTCTGCTTCAATCGCAAAGATATTCATTACTTACCTAGCTCCATGTCTTTCGGGAATGCTTCAATATATCCATTGGGGACGTGCAGAATTACAACGTCATACCCGTGGAAGCTCCTGAATTGATAAAGATATTTTGTTATGTCTTCTCGGGTGTCGTCTTCATAGCGCTCCAATCGCACACGAATCCGAAGACCGGCGGGGTCTCCCTTGAAGAATACGTCGTATTCGTTGTCAATCTCGCAGTCATCAAGGAAATCTTCCATAGCTTCTACGGCTTCCTTGATGGGTAGCTTTTCACTTACGTCAATACTCATAGTACAGATTTGCTCCAATGCTTGTTCATTCTTAATATAATACACGTATTCGAAAAAGTCTTCAACTTTAATATACTCGCACTTCCACAGGAAAGTGCATCGTAACCAGAAAACAAATCCGGCAAACCAGTTCTTTCCGAAATACCTACCAGGTATTCTATCATGGTCTCGGGTCTCTTGTCCAGTAAAAATAATTCATAGGAAGATGGGGGGCGTGCTCCTGCACTCACTTACCAAACGCAAACAACAAAGCAAAAGAATTAAGTGAGACCTTCTTAAAGAGCCCGCCCCCCCATCGGGGTGCTTGGGTCTCCCTATCCTCTTGAAATAACCAGGACGTAACCAAGGGGAACTTATTTTACTTTTTTGCCAATATACTTTAATCATAGTTGGCGCTCTCTTCTCCCTTTTGATTTCCGTTACAATCCCGACGTCACAGAAGTGAGAATTATGGTTTGAACGAACTAAATCACCGAGTTTGATTTTCATTAGTAATTATGATGTCATCTTGGCTATTCGCCTCACTAATAATAATTAATCCCTCGGGTGTAAAAAGGTCCGCTGGATATATAATGTTGGATGGCGGGAATTGCCACGATACTTTCACGATGCCGCGCTTGCCGTCATCACCCATAGAGATTACGTTTGTCACGATACCCACACCAAACTTGTTGCAATGTGCATCACTGACGTGCTTAACTAGGTCGCCTTCTTTCATCTCTTCTTCACTGGCACGAGCATGAACTCGCGTATGTGTAAATTATGTTTGCCTTCTTTCTGCCACGCGATTTGATACGCGGGTCCATCGGATTTGACTTGTGATGAATACATTACCACCTTCTTCATTACGACCCCGACATCGCCGGGGGTTAAGCCTCCCTGGTGAAAACCGTGGGCTAATTTTACTAGTTCACCAACTTCAAATTGGTATTCATAATCGGAGCATTGAGGGCGGACTGCGGAAGACTGCACCCCGAAAGGGTCACCCCACATTGACTCCCACTCGTGAGGAGTTATGCCGAGCCCTTTTTTATTGCTCACCTCGGTGTACTTTCTCGTAATGCGATATAGAATCTTCCCAATACCAGTCCACGCTCTGCTGGTCTTGCCACACGACTTTGTACTTGGGGGCGGTGACCCACTCATCTTCCTCGTCCATAAGCCCGGTGGGAGCATCTTTCACCTTCTCCAATACAAGTCCTGGTCCGGACGAGTAAATGTCATCACGATAGAAAACTAGATCGCCTACTTCAATGTTTTTTAATAGCCATAGATAATATTATAGGGTATAGTCCGATGAATGTCCAGGAAAAACCGAGGTTGGCAAAAAATAATAAGTTGGTTGCGAGGTCCTCAGCGCCGGTATAGAGTGGGGTGTAACTGTAGTACAAAGGGATGGACAAGACAAAGAATATGAATCCGCTGATAATAAAGGATTTTCCAGCCGTATCCAATAAGTCCGTCACATTTTGCCCCTATTAGTAACTAGGGGGCTTAAAGTGAAAGGATTATTTTTTTACAGAACTCACCACCTCTACGGCATCCGGGTGCTCCCAGGTCTGATAACCATAGCGCATCCAATACACTAGAACCTGTGGGTTATAATAGGTGTCGCCGTGCTCTACTTGCTTTACAAGACCAGGAGTGCCAACACTTAGTGCGGAGTCTCCCTCAAAGGATGCCTCAGTAGCGATCACTAGATCGCCGGCGCTCATATTCACTTCTTCTATCATAGTATAGACTATATAGAGTCAGCCCGGAGCTTACGCCTGACAATACTATATTCTCCGCTTTCCTGATAAAGATTTGGTATGTTGAGTGGACTTTATGCTCTGTCCAAGACCTCTCATAGATGAAATAAATCGGCTCTTTGCCATGCCTCTCCTTTACTAGCTGGTAATCTTCGTCGGAGTCCCACTCCAACTCGTCTGCGTTATGATTCTATTATAACACACTTTTCACTAAGATCCACCAAAACCTGCAGGGGCACTCTTACTTCTTTTATATGAGGGCTTTTTAGTGTACGGGGCGCTGTTTGACTCACCGCCGAAGCCAATTAGGCGCTTCTTCATTCCGGCATGGCGAGCCTTAACAGCTTTCTGGAATTCTTCTACCTCTGTGATGACAGCTTCATCCGCCTTTTCAACCTCTAGTATTTCCAGGTGTAGCAATAATCTCATTCCACAAAGAAGTCTTGAGTGCGCCGTCACATACGTCAAGTGACGGACAAATGTTTGTCTCGTCGCCAGGATATTCTAAGCGGTGTAGGTTCAATGCGCGGTTACCATTGTCCAAAGCCAGGGACTTGATGTCACTGCGGAAAGCTGCCTTGACATTTGCCTTCAATGTGAGTATAAGATTTGACTTACTCTTGAAGAAGGGGACACCGCCACAGTAAAGGTTGAGATATCAAAATCTTTCCCTCGGCAATCGCGCGCTCAATGTCTTCATCCTCGTGGGTCGGTGAAATGTTTAACTGTCTTCACATTTTCAGTTGAGCCATAGAATTGCTCAGTGAACTCATCATCTATCTCAACGTAGGGCTCAATGTCTCCACGGGAGAAGAGGAAGCCAAACTTCAGCTCATCAATGTCTGGGAAGTAATCCTCGTAATGCTTGCGCATCGCCCAGAATCTGTGGTTTATAAAATCTTCAATAAAGTCTAGTACATTCTTTTCGCTCATCCCGAACTGAACAGTCTCGACTTCCAACAGGTTGCCAAAATAGTGATCAAGCAATCTTAGCCACTCCTGCGAAGCCACCGGCTGTGCTGGGTCTGTTGTTATTTTCCTTCCCCTTACAGACATTCCTTTGGTCTGCAACGCGAGCATCTTATTTACTACTTTTTCCCAGTGCGCCAACTTATGAAACTGATCAGCGGGACGAACGTAACCATGTACTTTTACTTTTATGCCCTCGCGAACGAGGGCTTTCCGTTTGGAACTCATTATACTATAATTAGTCATAAACTTGTTGTTCACCATCCTCAAAGGTAATGATTGTTTTATTTTCCTTATGAGGTATGACGTGAACTTTTAGAAAGTCGTTAAGCGAATCAAAGATCGCAATGCCGCCTCTCGGGGGAGGATAGAGCCAGTGGACAATGGCTTGCCCCGTGGCAAAGATGGCGCCCTCAATGACAACACCAGTCCCTGAAATACCCGTCTCGTCAGCTTGGCGACAGACCGTGAAGGTCTTGATACCGCGAGGAGCAAGGGGCGGAGGAGGCTTGGGCTTCAAGTCCTCCTCTTGAGCAGTCTTCTTGGGACTGCCCTTGACTATCTTCAATTGTCATATTATTCTCCGTGAGGGATAAGAGTGAGCCCTGGCATAGATAAAGTCTCACGTAGCTCGTGCTCTAATTGTTTCAGATTTACATCCAAATTCTTAACTACAACGCTGAAAGACGTGCCGTAGGGCTTAATCTTTCCAATTTTTAGGTTTGGATTTATTTCTTTTATTCTCTTCTTTAGTTGCTTCTTGTAATTCATCTGTCCTCTGAAATTATTTCCATTATACCACAGTTGATTAATTCGTCAAGATCTATTTCAGCAACACGGGTATTCTCTTCATTAAATAGTATCAAATCATAATACCACTGTGGTCCAAAGACCAATCGCCCCCTTTTATCTCCATGATCTGCCTATCTACAATCATTCCAACAGTAAATCTGTTATTAGGAATAACTCGGGGAACACAGGAAAGTAGGGTGCCGACCTTATATTTTGGCTTGGGCTTGTCCATCACTCCACTCTAAGGTATGAAGCTTGCTAGGAACCATAAAGTATACCCTACCAAACTTAAAGCTGCCGTGCGTATCATAAGCTGCGCCATTCATAAACCCCCCTAGTAGGTGTACCCGATCTCCACAAGAGATCCCCCGGGTGGCAGAGTTAGAAACTCCACCGCATTATCCATGGGATTGTACATCCAGTCGTTAAATAGAACACCATCGACGAAAACGACGATTGTTGTATCTAGTGGCGTCTGAGTGAGCAGCCAGCGTTCGTGAGGCTGAATGCTTGAAGAAGCCTCTGAGACGCCCGTAGACCAGTCTGTCGTGCAAATATCTATCACTACCCCTCCGAGGAGGACGGTGGCGTCTAGATAGCGCTCTCCGAAGTCTCTAACGCTATATCGGCAGTCGGGCGTGTTTCCGGGTCCCGGCTTATCGTGAATGATGCTAGCAAGATATACATTATCTCTCTGGTCCTCGTACCAATCAATAAAGTCTAGCGCCTCGGGAAAGAAGTTTGAACTCTGCTCTTCCTCATCGGACACGAAGACAACGAGCAGAGCAGCGTCACTGCGCATCCACGTAGCAGAGTATGGGTTCTCTACCATATAATCGTGAATGGCGAGGAAGCCCTGCTCTGCTGTGGACTCAGGAATGTTCTCGTACATAGTGAGCGCGTCACCAGCATCGTCACCAGGGACGAGCGGGAACTCAGTGGATGCTCGTGCGTGAGCTGGAGTTATACCAATCATATTTAGACGCCAAGACCCGCCGGCAGGAAGGGCGCCCATCATGGTGTTAATGCCAGAGAGCACCTCTTCCTCGTCATCATGCATGGAGCAGCTCTTGTCTAGACCCATACGATGTCAATACCGTCAAAAGGTTCGGGCTGCACGAAGGAGTCAACCCAGACATCAGCGTCAACAGGATCACCTGGAACATAAACATAGTGTGGCTTCGGGTCGCGAGGCTCATCATCGTGAACATCGTGCAAGTAATAAGTATTGCACCCCGTAAGACTCATCATAATGGCGACCATAATTCCCATAGCCACGCCGAATAGCACCCAATTAATCTTCCAAATCTTCTCCATTGTAATACCCCCCAGTATTATTACTTCTGCAATAGAGCGTGCAGAGCGCTGAAATCAATCCTCCATGCTGGTACAATCCAGACAATATCTTCAATGATCTGGGGCAAGATTGCTGTCCCCACATCAACTGCTCGCAGGACGCCGACAAGGCGACCTTGGTTATCAAACACGCAAGACCCGGATGAACCTGGCCAGGCGTAGCTGTGCATAATCAGATGCTCACCGCGTGCCATTCCAGATAGCTCACCGCTAATTGATAGCAGGTTATGACCATTCGGGAACCCGGTATAGGTGACGTGAGCACCAACTCGCATATGCGCCTCTTGAAGAGGACGAAGACGAAGTGGTGTTCTGCCTGCAATCTCGGGCACCAATAGAATGGCGTAATCCAACTCGTGGTTCGTCATCAAAGGTGTCCCGAAATAGCCTATACCATCCGGTGTTGTAATAATAACTGATTGTGCATTTTGCACAACGTGAGCAGCAGTAATTACAATATACTGCCCATCAACTCGGAATAGTGTTCCAGACCCTTGGGCTTGAAAGTCCTCTCCGATATTGACGACCTTTACTGCCGCCGCGCGAGCGCGATCACTGACGTTACTCAGGCGATCAAATGCCTCGCGGAATGTAAGCTCATCAGACGTATCCTGCGCACGGCTCGGAAGATTAATCTCCAAAGGACCGCTGCAGCTCGCTGATGTAATAAACAAAAAGGACACCACCAAGCTCATTGCGAACTTAATGAATGTCCTTTTACGTGATAAATTCTCCATTTACCAACCCCCCTAATTTTAACTAGGGGTCAGAAATGGAAATCTCTCTTTATATCTTAATTCTATCAATGATGTAGGGGTGCTGAATTGCCATGTCTCTGTAAAGCTTTTTTAACACCTTCTTGGAAATCTCAGCGATCTCATCCTTTGTCGCCTTCGCTTTAAGCAACTTCTCCACTTCTTTTTCCACGTCCTTTTTGAGTTGCTTTTCAAACTCTCGGCGTGCCTTATCGGTCTCTTTGTTGATCATCTTCTTGATCTCTGCCTTGTCAGCTTTGGAGAGTTCTTCCGCTATCAAGGAACGTAGTTTGGCTTGAGTTAGTTTCATTTTATATTGTATCCACAAAGTTGAATAATACAGGAAGCTCGGCAAGACCAACGTGTTTTGCTGCCATGACGATATCTGAGTCTCTGTCTACTATAGCGCGCCCATCCTTGGTGACCATAACCCTTACAGCGCGTGGTGGCTGACCGTGCTGGATTAGCTCCTGGGACATATATCCAACGCCGTTGTAGCCCATATCACCCTCTACATGAAATTCTAACTCCTCAGTCGGGAGCATTACATGATAAGCCATCCCGTTGGCGTGATGAACCTCATTGAAAAATCGGACGCCTTCGTTAGCCCAGCAGTCCACCACATCATTGATGAGAGGAGGGGGACCATAAAACGGATCCGAACCCACTGTATATTGGTCGTAATTGTTAAATCTACGCCAGCTCTCAAATAGCTTCTTAGTCGTCGTCATACCACCTAATGCCTTTTTCGCACGCCGGATGCTCACAGGGAGACCCGGCACTATGTTATAATTAGTCAATTCATCCGGATAAACCCAGGCAAAGTCATCATGCTCATAATCTAGCTGCACGTCGCCATCATAATCCTGTGTGGCAAAATGAACAATGTTAGTATCCGAGACATGAGTTTGAACCAAATTGCGAACGTCTAGTCCGGTTTCTTCTTTTACTTCTCTGGTGACTGCCGCGAGGGGATCTTCACCCGGCTCTATCATTCCTCCGGGTCCACCCCAATGGAGCGGTCTCCAGTGTGCGCCTTCTCCACGAAGAAGAATTAGCACCCGACCGTTCTCGTCAAGAATGGTAGCGACGGCACCCTTGTACTTATTCGGCTTCTCACTGCCCATTAATGTAGTTCCAAATCTTCTCGTTAGTCTCTCGGCATATATACCTGCCCTTAAGTTTAAGCTCCTCTTGATTTGCAATCCAAAAGTCCTCTAGCTCACGAGGAATATAACCGCACGCTTTCACTTCCCCAGTCTTAGGGTCCTTGACATTAATGCTTTTGGTAGTATCCAATATCTTTATGTAAGCGCCAATGACATCAGCATATTCTTGATCATTCGTGTGAACCTTTAACCACTGATGGAGAGAATGAAAGTTATTTGTCTGGCTTCGCTCTAACTCTCCATCGTACAATTTGCCGAGAATGCTCAAAACTTTGGGAGGCGAGTTGGTGATGAACTTCCTTGTCTTTCTGTCCTTGAGCCCAGACGTGTGGTGGTAAGAAATGTCGTTCACCAAAAACATAGCAAGCATAAGCTGTGTGCGATGTAGTCCCTTGAGCAATGGATCATCAGCCGAAGGGGGGTCAGAGTAGTATGCAAACTCTAGCCACTCTGCAGTCCCAATCATCCAATCAATTTGAACTCCTACGTCTTGTCTCTCCCCCTCTTCATTAAACTGTGGAAAGAGTGAGAACATGACACCTGGTCCAACCTTTTTGATGTCCGTTCTAACGATCTCCGACTTGTCATTAATATACGTGGCTAGCTCATACAGGAATGCCCTCCAGCCCAATTCTGCGTCTGTTCGGCTACGAGCGCGAGATTTAAACCGCTGAAATGTTTCCTCCCAGCTCGCGGGGTCCACTTTCCAACTCTTCAGCCCCTCGGGTGTAATATCTCCGGTTGGGAAGAAGTCTTTCACATCGCCAGCTAGGTCAATGTCGCCTGATACGTCTTTCTTTCCTACAGAACCTAGGGGTCGGAAAGACAGGAAGGTGGCGTTCTTTCCAGGGAAGAGGCGGTTCATCTCCTTATAATATTCTTCTAGAGTTGGTCCGATGAACTCTCGGGGATGCCGGCGGTTTCGCCGGCAAACACATTGCCCCCCTCTAGGAACAAAGCCAAGTCTATATATGGTTTAATCTTTGCCTTCTGGAAGAGCGGCTTTGCGTTCTTGTTCTCGTTAAGAAACTGTCGCCAGTTTTCAAGTAAGTGCTTCATCCTGCGACTTCCTCAACGGTTCCCTGATGGTCAGGCTAACGGGTTCAAACTGTTGAAGCTTTTGAGAGTGGCGCGGCTTGCCGCCGGCTGCGGCATTGACGGCAACAGTAACGTGAGGATACTTTACGTGTTTCATATTGACAGGGTGTGGCGGCTCAACCCTCACAGCCTTGGCGCGCGCTCGTCTTGACCCACGCCCACGACCTTCAGTTCCACTTGGTCGCCTACCTTGTAGAGCCCTCCGTTTGTCTCGTCGCGCTTGGACAGCGGACCCATAGTTATTGTCATATGATGAGCGACGGGTGTCCAACCCTCGGGAACTCCTAACTCTAGCAGCTTCTGCTGCGACTCCTCATCCAGCACAATGCCGGAATACGAGACGCGCTGTTCTGTTAGATATCCTCGCCAGTTTTCAAGTAAGTGTTTCATTTTAATGTTACCTTCAACGCTTCCAGGTCTATATCAACCGGATGCCTTCTTTTAAAATCTTCGCCATATACAGGTCGCGTGGCTCCCGCTTGCTCATAGTCCATATAGACCGTGTTCCTTAACTCCTGAAACTGCCTCGTAAGTTTCTTTGCTTTCCCGGGGTCTAGGATAACCCTCATTTCTCCGCGCTGGAGCTTTTCGTCTATTTTGCTATAGGGTATCCGTAAGCGCCCCCCGCCGTCGCTTATGTATGTGTGCTCTAGTCCGCTGGGTGAGTCTATATCTACGTGCGTTAATGGGATGAAAATATTGCCAAGCAGAAGGTAGAGCTGCGGCGGAGCACTTCCCCCCCTCATCCACCTCTACGATAGATCCCTTCTCAATATCAACGGCGTATACTTCACTTAGATACTGTCGCCAGCCTTCAAGCAATACTTTCATCGTGTTGTTCCCTAAACTCTTTCTTAATTAGTTCGTTAATAGGAACAGCTTCCCCATCACCGTCAATTCTTACGAAGGTCATATCAGTTGTACAGACAACCTTCTGAGACGCATTGTAAGGACTGTGGCGTCTCGCTTCTAGCTTCATCGTAATGGAAGTGTTGCCGTAACGCATTACCTTACCATAGATTTTAATGATCTGCCCAGGACGACAAGGCTTTTTAAATATGACCTCGGCAATCTTGACAGTGACCATTCGGGGGGAGCCACACTTCTCTGCGGCAAAAGCAGCCCTGCCTCATCAAGCCAACTCAGCAGGGTGCCACCAAATAGATTTCCGTGATATCCCACATTCCCTGTTTTGACGAAGTGGGTGGAGATGAGCTGCATTATCTACGGCGTCTCTCTCGGTTTCCATCGCGACTGCGGCGGCGGTTGCTATTATTGTTAGAAGTTGTTGTCCTTCGGCGAGTTGTGGTCTCTGAGCGCACCGTGCGCCTCTCTTGAGGGGGGCGTAGAGGTCCGTGTCGTGCCGTAGGTGACCACTGACCTTCGTGGGCGTTGAGGTTGCGTATATCGCCTTACAGGCGGATTGTAGCTATGGGTCCTGATTGTTGTACGAGGAAGAATTCTGCCATTCCACTCAAAAGATATGTGAGTGCGCCGAGGGTAATAGTTATAATATTTGTGAACTGTTACATTTCTTGTGTTAAGAAAACGAAGGTTGTATGAAAGGCGACCGTCCCAATGAGTGTAGTATATACCGCTCGTATAGTAAAGCAGGTGAGCTGGGTAGCTATGAGTGAAGAACCGGTAATGCTCCCGGCACATATGATATGTTACCGGGTGGGAGTGGGTGATATGGACCTCACCAAACGGGGCTCTGACAGCACAGACGTAGCTGTTGGCATTTGTATAGTATGTGTAATCAAAGTGTGTTTGTTGGGCTCGGGCTTCGCGAGCTAGGAACACCGTTAGCACCAAGCTAACGGCAATAAGCATAAACTTTCTCATTATTTTCTCCTTTATTGTTCAATGAGTTCAAGATATTCTAGAGGAATCTGATGATATTCTACATATTCAGGATTGTTGTCTGGGCAAACTGCAACTTTTGCCATTACGCAGTCGGCTTCATGGTCTGTATGCAATTCCATC
>UEXL01000147.1_pt1 | contig 34912 bp, 38 predicted proteins | sample 1796671 | NCBI WGS metagenome assembly UEXL01 (sample SAMEA4772471, study PRJEB27181) | metagenome | reverse complement strand
ATATTCACAGAAAACAACAAAGCTAGGCACTGTAGTAAGGGAGCCCGTTGCATATAATGGAGCATCAGAACTAACTCAAGAAATCTCACTAGTCCGTGCGTCCGGCACCAAGATAAGCGCAGAATCAAGCTTAGCTTCAATTCGAGAAGTTAACCTAGCGATGAACAATGGCGCTCAACAGTTGCAAGACAGAAAAATACTTTTCTTCACAGGAAAAGATAAAGAAATGAAAGATTTAACTGATGGGTTGTATCAGTATACAATTATAGCCGATATCGAAGACGGAACAACCAAGTACCTTTCTTCCCTAAAGAGCAAGATGAAAGAGTCCAGAAAGAGGCTTGAAACATATCTCGGACTAGCTCTTCAACCAAATAAAACCAAGATGGTTCTCAACGACCCTCATATTGATTTTGCAGGCGAGTCTGCCTCCTATAAGACAGGCGAGACATCCGAAAACATAGATATTGTTTCCGGTGTTTTCACTTCTGCTTTTGGAAGCGAGGCACTTTCCAAGTACAAAGACCCCAAACAATATCCCTGGATTGAGTGTGTTTCTCAATACATTCATAGCTTGTCTGTTTTATATAACATTTCCGAGGACGAAGATTCAATAGAAGAACTATCCAGAAAGATCATGAGAATGGTTTCTCCTGCAAGTGGAACAGTAATGGGTCTAGAGTCTTTTATTAAGCTTTATGATTCTTTAATGGATGTTCTTGATAAGTCCTTTGTAGACGGCGCAGAGCCGATACACGGCTCTGAGAAATCAAGCGCATCAAGAAGAGTATCAAACAACCTACTCTCGATAAGAAAAGATTTTAAAGATAACATATATGATTCAAACATCAACAAGTTCAATGGATATGATTATTTGTCCAACTGGCCTTTTGAAAAAATCGGATCAAAGTCCCGCAGAGAAATGCTATCCGAAGATAGCTCTTTCGGATTAAAAGTATTATCTTCAAATACTTGGCAGGATCGAGTTAGCAACGAGAATAAAAAGTGGTTCACAAACTTTAAAACAGAAGAATCAGGAACCGACGAAGTCTCAGAACTGTTGTCCGAAAGAACTCCAACCTTAAATGATTATTCTTACTTGAGCCCCTCCGCAATTTTATACGGAGACAGGAAGATACTAGAAAACACACTATCCCCTGACAGCCCAATGGAAGAATACGCTTCTGTAATCCCACACATCATTTTAGATTCTCCCGTGACAATGGAAGATTCTTTGGTTCCATCCCCTCCGTCTCCTCCATCATCACCTGTTCCAGACGATGATCTATATTACATAAGCGGCGAAAAGTTATTCGCTCTCCAAAATGTAACAATGATGAGCGAGCTTGAGTTTAAACTAGAAACTGAAATGGAGATAGCCACCACACCTCCCGAGTCTGGCATGACGCTTGTTACAACATTGACAACAGCGGACATCAACACGATCAACAAGCCGGACAAAGAAGTAGAAATAGTGACACCAACCTCTTGCGTCATAAAGAGAAGAACTCCGGCAGAATCAGACGAGATAGAGCAAAGAAACATTATTATTAGCAACGTAGCAATACCTTTATCAAGAAGTGTTGTAAAGCTAGCCACAACAAAGATTTCTAGCAAAGTAGAAGAACCAACCAGAAAACTTACCTTAAAGACGAAAGCCGTTAGAAGTATTTCTTCTGGCGAACCACGAAAAGTTTTAGCTTCACTCAAGTCTTCAGATATAATTTCTTTACCAAACCAGCTTGTAAGGGTTCTTGCATCATCTGAAAAGAATTACGAAACTTCCCCAATTGATGCATCAGTTTATGATCTAAACATAAGCCTTCTTAATATGGTAGAATACTTTGATGGATATTCTGTAGTTTCTACAATGTCCGGTAGAAGTATAAAAACTCCAATATGGAAAAAGCTAACAAGAGAAGACTTTAGTTCTTTGCAAGGTCGTCACATCCTGTGTAGGACAGTCAAATATAGTAATAATAAAGTGGGCATCTCAAGATCTCCAAACATGGACTTACCAGTATATGACGAATTTTTCTTTATAGAATGTCCAAACAAGTTGCTCTCCTCAAGACTAGCTTCGGTCAAGCAGGTTGCTGCCAGTGTCCTTGGTCAGGAATGGGAAAACATACTGCTTTCTAAAGAAGCATCTTCTACAGTAGCTTACTAAATATTATATAATATAATGCCAAAACCATTTCAAAAAAACTTATTTCTTTCTGAAAATACAAATGTAGATAAAAACTTTGAAAAGACAAATCTACAATTCCCTGGAACGATGCCAGAAGTCTCAGATAAACTACGAGCTAAATGTGGAAGTTTCTGGACGACTGAAAAGCCATCAAGTAAGGTAGCATTATTTAAAGACATGCCTCGTACTCCGATTCCCATGCTTATGACATTTCATGGTGACCCCACAGAATCACCAGGCGAAAGAAACTATTCTTTCTCAAGAACTCAGACAATTAAAGTAACACCAGTTCAACAATATTATGTAGACGATCGTGAGTCCGGGTTAGGCACCTCCACGGAACCCCGCGCATATAAAGAGGAGTGGTTTATTAAGGATGCTTTGTCTAACTTTGCAGATTTGCCAACGGGCTTTGTTTTTGGAAGAGATTTGTTTGAAAATCTAGAAACCACCCCACCCCCTACTCAAAAATATACAGATCATACTATAAAATCAAATCTACCATTTGACATTAATGACATCGACCCTGGCTCAATGTTTTCTCCACCATTTGTTGATCTAAAAGGTGAATACAATTTTTATATTGAAGGTTATGAGCAGGCATTAACAGAGATACCAGAATATAAAATACCCAACATGTATTCTTTTATCGTAGAATCAGAGTCCGAGTCCTCGACAGTGGATTCATCAATATCTGGTGGCGGACTATTAGATTCTTCTGCTTATCGTGAGTTCTTATCAGAACCAGAAGGCGCAGACGTTAGATCTCTTAAAACTTTAAAGTATTTCAAGCCATGGACTGCCGCAGTGCTTGAATCTGATACCACCGGCAGCGAATTTAGAAACGTCCTCTTCTCATCGAAGAACTCTAACGAAATAGCAAAATATGGAAATAAAAAAAGATTATTTCCAATGTACTGTTCAATAGACTACAGCACCGAGTTCGGTGTTAACTTTGGAAGAGCAATAAAAGATACCAGCCTAGCTTTCAGTTTTCAAAAGACAATAGCAGATTCCATATCTGGAACTGGTGACGTGTATACGCAAGGTCTAGATATGTTCCAAAGTATTGAGATACTAGGTAAAACACAAAGGTATTACAGAGGCAGAACCGGCGGAACACCAAGGTATGGAGAAAGACAACTTTTTAAAATAGAAAACTCAGAGCCCGAGTCTACTCTTCAAATCGAGATAGATGAGTGGTTTGATCGTGCAACCGGCCCACTACCAGAACCAGTAGCGGATATGGACGGAGCAACTCGTGAAGAGCTTGAAAGCGCCAGAACGCTATTGTATGATATTAATACGGAAGACTTTATTGTATTAGATTCTGATTCTTCATCTTCTGTAAGTTCCGATAGGTCCAACGTATTGTTTAAAAAGTATCATGTCAATGGCCCTGTCAAGCAAACTAAAAGATCTCGTCAAACTAAAGTTTAGAACATTTGAAGAGGTTATGAGTGGCGCACCATCATACTCGGAGACAGTTCTTTATAGAATAGAGAAACGAGCAGGCACACGAACATTACAAGATTTTTATATTCTTAATTCAACAGAAGCAGATGTTTCTACTTTTGTTGACACTCAAGTAAAATACAACAAAGAATATCAGTATAAAATATACGCATACAAGCTGGTCATCGGAACAAGGTATAGCTATCAAAATCCAAGAAGAGATCCTGCCGATTTAAGCAGCTTGATGATGGAGGTTGTACAGGAACCCTCTATAAGAATAATAGAAACCGAGTACTTTAATCAGAAAATAAAAATTGTTGACAACCCCCCCAATGGCTCCAGATGTAGACTTCGTTCCTTTCAAGGATGAGAAAAATAAAGTAAGATTAATGCTTAACGGTTCTCCCGGCCAAACATTCAGAGAGAGAACCTCTATTGAAACGGAACTTCCAGAAGGAAAAAACTTTTATAGAAGCGATGATACAATTTCATACTTTGAAGTCTACAGAACAACAGAAGAACCAAAATCCTACTCTGATTTTGTAGGAAATATTATCGCAGAGGTTTATACAGACGTATCCAAAGAAACTCACCTTAAAGCTTCTTCTGTGTCTTATGACGATAGAATCAAAGAAAATACCAAATATTATTATATGTTACGCTCTACTGATGTTCACGGACACAAATCATATCCAAGTGAAATATTTCAATTTGAAATAGTTCATGACAGTGGAGTTACATACCCAATGCTAGAAGTGTTTCACATTGATGAAAATAAGGGCATTGAATATAGAGCCTCTGCACAAAAAATGATTAATCTGATACCTTCACAAAGACAGTTGTCTATAAGTGAATCAACGCTAGAGTCTCTAGCAGCCCCAATATATGCAACAAGAACATTAACAGCCACAGATGGAACTACCAAGCAGCAAAGATATGCTACCGGAAAAACAGGCATGTTAACAGCTAGTGAAGTTGAATCTATAAAACTAGGGGACGTAGAAGAGAGCGTCTGGGGAAAGAAGTTTAGAATCAGAGCAACTTCGAAGAAGACAGGAAGAAAAATAGAAATTGATGTTACGTTTAATCATGAACATAAAAAATTAAGAAACTCAACATCTACAGCCGCTTCCGAAGGGTACACCGAATCCCGACGAAGAGAAAGTTGACATATAAAACATATTTTCATAAAAAAGGATAATTTGTTATATATGACTATTTATTCTGAACAATTACTTCTAATTTAAGAGGAAGAGGAGATAAAGCAAGATGGCTTTTTTAGATAACTCAGGAGACATTATTTTAGATGCTGTGCTCACAGACGCCGGCAGAAAAAGACTAGCTAAAGGAGACGGCAGCTTTAGAATAGTAAAGTTTGCACTTAGCGATGACGAGATTGATTACGCTTTGTATCAGAACAGTAACCATACTGACGGTGCTCACCCAAGCGGATCTGCTTATTATGATTTAGAAATTATGCAGACACCAGTTCTTGAAGCGTTCACAAACAACACCTCCACAATGAAAAGCCATCTAATGTCTCTCCCAAGAACGAACCTCTTATACTTGCCAGTCATTAGAGTCAACAACCTTGAGGCTGGTTTCAAAATGACCCAGGGCGGCGCAGGTATGCCACCCGCCGGAACCTTCTTGGTCGCCGTTGATGAAGCAACAGAGACTGCGCTTAATACAGACATGACCCCAGCAGACGGACTCTTATACGGAGAGCGTCCAAACGGCAGAGGCGGAAAAATCAAGCTTGACCAGGGACTTGACACCACAGAGATTTCACCAGAATTTACTTTAGATTCTGATCTTGTAGAAACACAGTATATCGTAAAGATTGACAACAGACTTGGAAACCTCTGCGATAACAACGGAAGCCTTGCTTCTGTTTCTTTTATTGACGATGACAACATCGCAAGCTACTATTTCTCTCTTGGCTCTGATACTGGATATGTCTCAGAGAATACAGCAACAGACACTTTAAGCACAGAGGTTGTTGACGGACCAAGAGGAACAACATTGTTGCTTAAGATTAACTCTTCAATCGAGTTGAACACAAGCACTCACTTGTTTACAGAGTTAGGCGGGTCTACAATGACGATTAACGCTATTAACTACAATTTCATTGACACAAACATTCGTGTTACAGGAGCAACAACAGGCTTCTCTGTCGATGTCCCAGTAAGATTTACAAAGAAGGTATAATAAAGAGGTAATAACAAAATGGCTAGCATTTATAAGACACTATTGGGCGACGATGTTGCCAACTCAAGAACTCTCCTTCACGAGGCTATTCCGATCACAGGAAGTATCGTATCAAGTTCATATGGAGAACCAGGCAGTGCTGGAAGCAACGTAAAGCAATACGCTCATGGAATGTTTAACTCTGTTTATGATTACCCATACCTTAGCTCTTCTGCAAACCACATTTTTGACATGACCGTTGGCACAAACGCTTCATACGCCGGCTATGGTTCAATAACAAACCAGAAAAACAAAAAGACAAACATCTACAACCAGATGGCTCAAGTTCTTATGGGTCACGATGTCACAGGATCTATTCTAGCCTTTGATGCTGATGGCGATATTACTGGTGGTGGAACAAAATACAACGATGCAGTTTTTCTTAACTTCTCAAGACTCCTCACAAAAGATGAGATCAAGAAGGGTACTTTTGAACTTCAGATGGCCACTGATCCAACTTGGATTCACACAGGCTACCCTGCAACAACAACCTTAACAATTAAGGATGAAGGCGCAGCATCAGACTACAGAGTCAACTCCCCAGCCGGTGAGTATGGCATTCTCAAAGTTACGGCACTTACCGACGGTGCCGGTGCCGCTGTAGATCCAACAACCTACGATACCAGCGCCTATATACAAGCTTGCGGATTAATTTTCTACCAAGCAGGAGTTGCTGTTTTAAGCACAGATATTTTTAGAGTATATGATATGGCCGGCGGAACTGGAAAGGTCCACAATGCAGCCACCCGAGGACCAGGCGTTGATATTGATTTAACACCAACAAACGAAGATATTGACACTGTTTTACAATCTCAGAATATCGAAGCTGCAAATACTGGTCTTAGAAATAGATTGACAAAGATTTGTTTCAACAACACAACAGAGCTTAACTCAACAATCTACTTCTGCCGTGCAAACCACAATGACTTCAACTACAGTTCTAACCCAACTTACTTGAAGGATAGTAAGATTCGAGTTAAGTCAAAGACAACCGACGCACCAGTATCTTACATCACAACAGTTGGACTATACTCCGCTGACAATGAGTTGCTTGCAGTAGCCAAGCTCTCCGAGCCACTTCGTAAAGATCCAACCAACGATATTTCATTGAGAGTAAGACTAGACTACTAAGAGAGGTAATAAAGGATGACTTTATATAAGTTCGCCTCTGGAGACGTTTTTAATAATAGGATCGAGACAAACCCACGCTCTCACTTCTATATTATAGATGGAATCCCTTACTACAACAAAGAAGCTTTGTCCGAGAATACTGATACTGTTCCAGCAACAGATACAGTCCTCAATGTTCCAGAAGGGTTCATATCCTTATATGAGTTAAACATCAACAGGGACATCTCTGTTACGTCAAATAAGATTTACCCATTCATAACAAAGCAGGGTGCGTTGTCCTCCTTCAAGACTGTATCCACATCAGACTTTCAGTCTTTTACCTATGGATCAGAGATTACAGGAAGCTACCCACTTTCCTCCTCTATCGTAACTGAATATATACCAGCCTCCTCTGCATTGAGTGTATCGAGAAGACTAAAGGCCCTAAAGAATACTTTTAACTATTATACACATATCAGCCCTCACTATGCTTACTCCTCAAGTCTTGGAGACAAAGAGGCCCAAGACATAAACTTATTAAGCGTACCTTCCATCTTTTATGGAGGCAAACTCAAGCCTGGTACAATTGATTTAAGATTATACATCACCGGAACTCTTGCTGCTCAAATCCAAGACACAAGAAAGAACGGGGAGTTAAGACAGACTTATCCACCCTCACCAGATGCAAACTACGGTAAAATAGCCGGTGTCGCATTGTATAACGAGGGTGTTATCGCCCTAACCGGAAGCTGGGACTTATCAGCAACAACAGAAAGTCACGTTACCGTCGCCACTCCTGTTACTCCCCAAGTGGAGAAACTTTGCAGCAAGGTTGCATGAAACCCCGCTAGTTGGCCCGCCTGAAGATGCTGCTTGGTCCATTGAGTTTAAAGGTGTTAATCACGTTCCAACATTAACAATGTTAGCAAGAGCCCCCAAGGGTGAGTTAAACCACTCGAACAACCCAACGTATCTTGATTATGGCTATGTCACTTCAAGTGCTGAAGTAAGCTCATTGGGTTCTGAGTTCACAGAAACTTTTGAACGAACCATTAAAAATGTGGTAAAATCACCTTATGCCGATCCTACCGGGAGCTTTTCAAAGGAAACATATATCTCAAAGATAGGCATCTATGATGAAGATAACAATCTCATTGCCATTGCTAAATTGGCAACTCCTGTTAGAAAGACAGAAGATAGAGATTTTACCTTCAAGATTAAAAATGGATATTTAATGATCATTGGACTTGATGTCTCTACGTCTATAACCGGCGCAACGGTTTTAGATGATGAGGGTAAAACATTATATTGCGAAGCCTGGGATACAAGGAATAAGAACCACTACCCAGACATGTTTTATAAGGCAAACTTTATACAATCAAAACTGTCTGAAATAAAACACAACTTTAGTATCTACAATTCTCCTCATTTGGATGAAAAAAAAAAAGATAGCTTGTTCATCGAGCAAACACTGAACAGATTCCGCCCCGGATTCTCTTCCGCTAAAACACTATTGACATTAGCAAGATTTAATGGTATAGTCAGTTATCTATGCGTAAGAGAGTTAAGCTTGCGACCAGAATATCTGGGAGTAACAACAGCAAGAAAACTTGCTGGGATCAAAGTTCCAAAGGGTGAAAACTCAAAAGACTATGTTTTGAATTTTTTACTTGACAACGAACCTAGTTTTAGTGTAGAGTATACAAAGCACGGGAATCCAAAGCCCGGCTCATATGATCGTGCCGATAGTTTAGTAATAGCTAAGGCTGGCCATATTTTAAGACTCGATGACGATAAAAGGTAAAATAAAAATACTAAAGAACTTCCTTGGGCCTTGCTATAGGTCGAGTGATGAATATCTTTTTCGCTGCCCTAAGTGCGACCATCACAAAAATAAGCTATCCGTCAACATTGAGAAGGATAAGTTTAAGTGTTGGATCTGCGACTATCGTGGAAGCGCAGTAATGAGGCTCGTCCGCCGCCATGGAACTTATATTGATTATAAGGGCTGGCTGAAATATGTAGACGATGACGATGCCTCTTCAATTACCTTTGATGATATTCTAAGGAAACTAACCGGAGAGTCGCAAGAACTAAACAAATCAGAAGAGTCAGTTGACTTACCGGAAGGATACAAGACGCTCGTCAATAATGAGTCGTTATCAACGCTCCCAGCAAGAAGATTTCTTAATAGCCGTGGGATTACTTCTGAGGATATACTGAAATGGAAAATCGGGTATTGCACAAAGGGCGGCTTCCGCAGCCGCATTGTTGTTCCGTCGTTCAGTCTTAGTGGTAATGTAAACTACTTTATTGCCCGCACATATGACGATCATCATAGAAAGTACATGAACCCAAACGTATCTAAGGACATTGTATTCAACGAACTATATGTTGACTTTACAGATGATCTTGTTTTAGTTGAGGGTGTATTTGATGCTATCATCGCAGGTAACGCAGTGCCAATATTAGGCACCACTCTCAGGGACGATAGCAGGCTGTTTAAGCGCATCGTCACGAACAAGACGCCAGTATACATCGCACTTGATAAGGACGCTCTAGAGAAGGAACAAGCCATCATACGGCGACTTTTGAGCTACAATGTTGATGTATTCAAGATAGACCTTGGTGATAAGCCCGACGTAGGGGAAATGACCAAAGAAGAATTCGCTCAAGCGAAGGACAAAGCAACTTTTGTGGATGATTCTGCTTCACTTTATAGCAGGATCTCATCTATTAATTAAGGAAGGTATATGCCTAAATTCGCACATCGCAGACACACATGTCAAAAATCTAAAATACCATTATGAGTATAGGATCGTTTTTAAACAACTATACGATAAGCTCCGAGAAGAGCAGGTAGATTATATCGTTCACTGTGGCGACATCGCACATACAAAGACACAGATATCTCCAGAGTTTGTGAGTTGGCATCTGACTTTTTTAGAAACCTATCGGCTATTGCTCCAACATATATTATTCTTGGAAACCACGATGGCAATCTTAAGAACAGTAGTCGTCAAGATGCGATCACTCCCAATTGTTGAAGCTCTTGATTTAGATAACTTACACCTATTAAAGGACTCTGGAGAGACAGAGATCGGAGATGGAGTAACGCTAAATGTGCTTTCTGTGTTTGACCGGGACAACTGGGTATCTCCAACACGCAAGGATGACATTAACATTGCCCTCTTTCACGGATCTATATCAGGCGTAAAGACAGACACCGGATATATTATGGAACATGGCGAATGTCCTATTGATGTATTCGCCGGGCACGACTACGCATTCCTTGGAGATATTCACAAGACAAATCAGATCCTAGACGAAGAAGGTCGTATTCGCTATTGTGGTTCAACCGTTCAGCAGAATCACGGCGAGACAAACGATAAAGGATTTTTGATCTGGGATATTAAAGACAAAGATACTTTCTCGGTCAACCACCACCTTCTTAAGAACCCAAAACCTTTCGTATCAATCTATCTGACTCCTAAAGGTCGCATCCCAAAGGGGAGTAGAACTAGAAAAGGGATCTCGCCTTCGTCTCGTATCAGAGAATAACTTGTCTCTTGATAGAATGAGAAAAGCTGTAGACGTTGCCAAGCGACGCTTCCGACCTGAAACTATAACATTTCTAAACCGTGCCGCCGGAGATCGTGGAGGAGTCGATCTTGATGATACTTTTAGTAAGGAAGACCTCCGAGACGTAACAGTTCAAGAACGACTAATCAAAGAGTATCTCACTGACTATGAAATTAATGATGAGACGCTAGAACGTGTGTTCGGGCTTAATAGAAAATATAATTCCGAAGTATCAGAGAATGACGATTCTAAGAGGAATATCAAATGGTCGCTGAAGGGCTTGTCTTATGACAACCTGTTCAACTATGGCGATGGAAATAAGGTTGACTTTGAATCACTACAGGGCGTCGTGGGCATTTTGGGAAAAAACTTTTCTGGAAAGTCTAGTATCATTGATAGCCTTGTTTGGACTATGTTTAACAGCACCTCTAAGAACAACCGAAAGAACCTCAACGTAATCAATCAAACTAAAGAAGATTGTGAAGGTAAAGTTGCTATTGAAATTTCCGGTAAGGAATACATTATTCACCGGAAGGCATCAAAGTATATCAAAAGACTCAAGGGCGAAGAAACAGTTGAAGCAAAGACTGACCTTGAGTTTTATATGCATGACCCTGTCACTGGCCAAGATGAGTCATTAAACGGTCTTACGAGAGGCGACACAGATAAGAATATCCGAAAGTATTTCGGCACCTTAGATGATTTCCTTCTTACGTCTATGGCTTCTCAGCTAGGCTCACTTTCCTTTATTGGAGAGGGTTCGACCCGCCGTAAAGAGATTTTGGCTAAGTTCCTTGATCTAGAGATGTTTGACAATAAGTTTAAACTCGCCAAGGAAGACAGTTCTGAGATCAAGGCTCTAATAAATAAAATGAGTGATGTTGATTATGACGAACTTGTTAAAGAACAACGTAAACTTCTAGCTCTTAGCGAGATTCAGATCGACCGCAACCGCCGGGAATGCTCTCTAATAAAAGAGAACCTCGCAGCAACAGACGAAAAGATCACCGATGTTGAAGAGAAGATCTCATCAGTCCCAGTAGAAATTATTGATATTGGGAAAGAGACGCTACTGCTAAAGAACTCTGAAGACTCAAAGCTCAAGACAGAGAACGAAAATAAACAACTCCAAGCGACCCTTGAACAGAATGATAAGGAGATCGCAAAGATCGAAGAGTTCGTAAACAATTTTGATATTGAGGGCTATAAAGAAAAGAAAGAGATCGCATCAGCCAAAAAGGAAGAGTTAGCAACAATCTATAACGATGTGATGTCTAGCCAACGTCAGGTAGAAAATCACAAGAAGAAGCTAGCCCTACTACAAGGAATCCCCTGCGGTACAGAATATTCTAACTGTAAGTTCATTAAAGACGCATACACTTCTCAAGCAGCAATACCAAATGCGGAGAAGGGACACGAAAACGTCAAAGCAGTCTATGAGACAGTCTCTAACGAGATACAAGAACTAAATCCCGATCAGATTGAAGAGTATATTAACAAGTACTCTATGGTCTTGAAGAAGCTCAACGAAAGCAAATCAACAAGGTCCGCACACCTTCTCTCTGTTGAGAGAAATAAGTCCGCCATCTCAAGCTTTGAAACACAAATCGAAGAACATAAAAATAAGATTGCTGAATACGAAGAGAACCGTGAAGCTATTGAAAATATAGAAAAACTTAGCAAAGAGTTAAAGTCTCTCAAGAAGACGAGCACCGGACACACAGACAAGCTGTCAGTATGCGAGAACAACATCCTAGAGCTTTATAAGAAGCACGGGGCATATGAACAAAAGATCACATCCATCACCGAGCAAGAAGAAGAGTACAAGAATTTAAATGCTGACTTCTCTGCTTATGATTTGTATATGCGCTGCATGCATAGCAACGGCATCGCTCTAGATATTGTCCGACGAAGCCTACCAGTCCTAAACCAGGAGATCGCCAAGGTGCTGGCCAATATCGTAGAGTTTGAAGTTATTATGGAGTGTGACGATAAGAATCTAAACATCCTTATCAAACATCCAAAGTATGACGCACGTCCATTAGAGATGGGTTCAGGAGCCGAGAAGACCATTGCTTCAATGTCTATAAGACTAGCACTGCTTAATGTAACAGCAATGCCAAAGGGCGATGTGTTTATCTTAGACGAACCGGGGACCGCCCTCGATGAGGATAACATGGAAGGATTCATCAGAATCTTAGACCTGGTCAAGTCATACTACAAAACCGTCCTTTTGATCTCCCACCTTGACTCGCTCAAGGATTGCGTTGATCAGCAAGTCTGTATTGACAAAAAGGATGGAATGGCTTATGTAAATCACTAATTTTTTATCGGAAGAGTATTTATGACACCTACACAGGAGGAATCAAAAATGGTTCAAAAAATGAAGGCTTTTGCCGATAAACACGTTGAGAGATTTATATCTAGAAAGTTTCTAGCTTGGATTACAGCCACAGGCTTAGCAGCCTACGGCACAGTAGAGTCTGAGCATTGGGTCTGGGTAACAGTAGCATATATCGGAACCCAAGCTGCCATTGACGCAGTAGCCGCAGTAAAGGGCGCATAATGATGTTCCTGAAAAAAGCTTGGGATTGGATTTGTAAAAACTGGTGGGCCGCAGTTGGTTTGCTTGGATTAGCAGTCGGCTTGTTCTTAGGTAAGGATAGGGCAAAGGAAGTCTTTGAAGCCAAGAGCGAGTTCGCCAAAAGAGGAACAAGAAATCCTTGAAGGCGCATCCCAAGAGCAGCGGGAGATTGCTGAAAGGTATACAGACTTAATCAAGCGAGTAGCCGAAGAAAATAAGGTTGAACAAGAAGAGATTAAGGAAGAGGTCAGAAAAGAACTTCTCGAAGAAGCGAAAGCAGCAAGAGAGAATCCAGAAGACTTCGCCCGCCGTATTGCCGAAAAGCACGGCTTAAACTTTGTGGAGTAATAATGAATTGGAAAATATTGTTTATTTGTTTAGCATCGTTAGCACTGACACCCTTGGTGACACACATGCACAAGAAGAGTCCCCAGACCCCGCTGAAGAGCAGCTTGACTTAAGGATTACATACCTACAGTCAAATGCCCGAGCACCTTTCTCTGGTCTTCTAATGACTACAGACTCTTACAACAAGATTCGCTTTGATCACACTCTAGAGCTAAGGCTAATGGAGAGTGACCACTCTTTGGCGCTCCGCACTCTTGAACTTGATCTTGAGATGACAAGAGCCCAGAATACTGTAGAGACAGAAGCTCTTAACGCACGCCTAGCAAACAGAGATCGTTATATCGAACGCCTCGAAGACGTTGCGCTTAATACCCGGCCAAGCTGGGTTCTACCTATTGCTATTTTAGGTAGCCTTCTTATTGGTGCCGGCGCAACCGTTGCAATAACATACGCAGTGAATGATGGGAGTTGATATGAGCAAGAAAGATCCAAATTACGCCGCTAAACTCGAACGAGAGATCGAAAAGAAATACGGCAAAGAAGCCGTAGAAAATCCAAAGGCAGGATGGGACGACAACAAGGAAGAAGAATTCCTTTCTGATTCTAAAGCCTTATATAAAAAAGAACTACAGAATCGTGCTAAAGAAGAGAAGACAGAGATAAATGGTATTTTAGTATCCAAAAGACTAATTAATACAAAGAAAGCAGACAGGAGTTGCCCAGTTTGTAAGAAGTATTCCTTTAATAGCAGCGATGACGTTTATATGAGTAAGTTTGATTGTTGCTTTGACTGTTATGTTCAGTATGTTGAGGATAGAGAAGAAAGATGGCTTAGTGGCTGGCGACCAAAAGAGGAAATAAAATGACTACAACACTTGAAATTATTAGAGCAATCTCGCAAGCAGCTTCCAACAAACACCATGGAGCAATTGACGAAGAGGGCAACCCCGTAGAAATCGGACTTAAAAGAGAATCAGAAGATATGCCAATGCTAGACGGATTCAGTGTTCGTTTAGCAGCAGATAAACTAATCTTAAGCTATCACTCTGAGACACGCCTTAAGGAAGTCCATAACAAAGATTTTGAGACAGATGTCCTACAAAGTGTAGAGAACGCTGTTTCTTACCTTAAGAAAGAGTTCAAGAAAATTACTGGAGATGCTTTAGCCTTATCAAAGGTCGGTGAGCCAAAGGTTCTAGTTCAGTCTATGAGCAGAATCAGATCTTGGGTCACCGCCGAATGTGTATACAAGGTCGGCAATTATGGCGCTGATGGACCTGTTGTACCAGGCTCCGAAAATCCCCATGATGAGAAAGATATTACAAGACGATTTCTCGATCTTGCAAAGAAGTAAAAAGGAGAAAGCAAATGACAGGAATAGGATCAATGGGTGGCGGTTTCACCGGCATCATGCAAGATAACGACGATGAGGTAAACGACGTACCAGTAGGCGCTATCCCACAAGATGGGTATATGGTTAATAGATCTGGCACTATCGTTGGAGAGAAGCAACTTTATACACCACTTGTTGCAGTCGCAAATGACTCTGGTACATTTACAGCAGACGCATCAACCGGAAATATTTTTACTGTTGCCATACCCGTTGGCACCGGACCATTCACTATTAATGTACCAACAAACCTAAAAGCCGGCGCAACTTATATGTGGGTTATAACACAGAACGCCGCAGGCAACGGTACCATAGGCTTCCCAGGAAACTTTAAGTTTCCAGCAGCCGGCGGACATACCTTGACTGCCTCTGCCGACGCTGTTGATATTCTTACCGCAATATGCACCGACGCTTCCGGCGGATCCGAACTGTTGCTCGTAGTTGGACAAGCAGACTTCCGATGAGCCCTCCTTTTCCCCTACCGATTGGATTCTTTTCTTCTGCCGCAGGCGGCGGAGGCGCTAGCATTGTAACATCGGATTTGGCGCTGCACCTTGATGCTGCCGAGGCTGCGTCCTATGGAGGGTCAGGAACAACATGGTCAGACTTGACATCAAACAACTATGATTTTACTTTTGCCTCTGCTCCAAGTTACACAGCATCACCAGGGTTTTTCAACTTTGCTTCAAATCAGGCTACAAATTCTGATACAATCAGTATTACTCGTGGAGCTATCGAAGTCTGGTTTCGATGGGATTCCGGCTCAAGTTCTTCAATACCCATTGTAACAGCCACAGGAGGCTGGTTTGCTATGGGAAACGCCACAAGTGCCCTGCCAAGTGAATCAATTGAGTTTAACACTGGCGTTGCTGCCGTTATGAATTATTCAAATGGTCATCTCTTTTTTTGAAGACAGTACATGGCATCAGTTTGTTGGTGTCATCGATGGCTCCGCCAATGTTATTTATGTTGATGGAGCAGCAGTTGCCACAACTTTCAGAAGCGGCGGCGCAACATCCACAGGGCTAACAACTGGCTCTTCACACAGGATAGGCACAAGCGCAGGGCTTTACAACTGGGATGGCGACATATCTATTGTAAGAATATATGATGTAGCCAGCTTCTCTGCTGCTGATGTTTTACAAAACTGGAACGCTCAAAAAGCCCGTCACGGCAGATAAAAGATTTTTATACTATTTAATAAAGTCCAAGAGGAATAACAATGAAGATTACAAAATCAAGACTTAAGACAATCATTCGAGAAGAGACAATCAAGTTTAAAGAGGGCAAGCAGTCCGAACTTGAGGCACTTCTTGAGTCCGCAGCAGAGACAGTAGGTTACGAGACATTATGTCGTCTTGTAGTTGAAGCCCTCGGTGTTGTAAAGGCAACAAGCATCCTTACAGAGGCAACACAAAGCTCCGAGGAATCTTGAGGAAAGGCTAAGAGTGCGCGAGATGGCCTCTCCTAAAACAAAGCAAGAGATATTAAAAGAGATAGTAAAGTCAGGTAAAGACCCGGCTTACTTCTTGAATAACTATGCTAAGATATCTCACCCGATTGAAGGAACGATTCCCTTTAAGACCTATGATTATCAGTCGGATCTTTTAGCTCGTTTTAATGACGAACGATTCAGCGTTATATTAAAAGCTCGCCAGCTTGGTATTTCTACTGTTGTTGCTGGTTATGTTACTTGGATGATGTTGTTCCATCGTGATAAGAACGTAATTGTAATGGCAACAAAGTTTAGCACCGCAGCTAACCTTGTAAAGAAAGTTAAGAGCCTAGTAAAAAGCGTGCCAAGATGGATGCAGATATCAACCATCTCGGTTGACAACAGAACTTCCTTCGAGCTATCTAATGGCTCTCAAATTAAAGCAACTTCAACTAGCGCCGACGCTGGTCGTTCAGAAGCATTGTCACTCCTCGTCCTCGATGAGGCTGCCCATATTCAGGGGCTTGATGAACTGTGGACAGGTCTTTATCCTACCCTATCAACTGGTGGTCGCTGTATTGCCCTTTCAACGCCTAACGGCGTAGGCAACTGGTTTCACCAAACATATGTTGACGCATCCGAAGGGAACAACGATTTCAGCCCAACAAGGCTCCCTTGGGACGCCCACCCAGATAGAGACATTGAGTGGTTTAAGAAAGAGACAAAGAACATGTCTCAAAGGCAGATCGCCCAGGAGCTAGAGTGTAACTTTAACATGTCCGGTGAGACAGTTGTCCACCCAGAGAGTCTAACTAAAATGGAAACTGTTGTTTGTGATCCAAAACACAAAGCAGGTTTTGATAGAAACTTTTATATATGGGAAGATTATACCCCCCGAAGCTTCTTATATGATGGTAGCCGATGTCGCCCGAGGCGATGGTCGAGACTTTTCAGCCTTTCATATTCTAAATATTGAAACGATGACACAAGTGGCAGAATACCAGGGTAAGGTTGAGCCAGATATGTACGCTGACTTTTTATACGACGCCGGCAAACAATACGGCGGATGTATGCTTGTGGTAGAAAACAATAACATTGGATACTCTGTTTTAAGTAAGTTACAAGACCGAGGCTATCCGAACCTATACTTCTCAGCCAAAGGAACTCACGAATATCTAGACCCAGTCAACGCACAGTATACATCTAAATCTGTTGCTGGCTTTACCACCTCGGCAAAAACTAGACCACTAATAGTATCAAAGTTAGAAGAATTCATCAGAAATCAACTACTTAATATTAATTCTACTAGATTACTCAATGAACTAAAAACTTTTGTATGGAATAATGGTAAACCAGAAGCTATGCAAGGATACAATGATGACCTTGTAATGTCGATGGCAATAGCTTGCTGGGTAAGAGACACCGCACTATCAAACACACACAGAGACGCAGAATACAGCAAGGCTATGTTAAACTCAATGAAATCATCGAAAAGAGAACTTAACACAAACATCAAAGGTATGGTAGGATATAATTCGAGTAGCCAAAAACACTCAAAACAGATCGAGCAGATGAAAGAGTTTTTTTGGCTTTATAAAGGATAAAACAATAAATGGCTGATCAAAATAAAAACCCAAAGAATGCACAGTCGCCCTTGTTCAAAAGGTTGACAAGACTATTCTCTGGACCTATTGTAAACTATAGGCAGCAGAATGTAAGGCGCAGCAAGAAGGGTTATATTGATAACTACGGTAGCCGCTTTGCTTCCGCCTCTGGACAGAAGTTCCAGAAAGCAACCTACAGCCCATTTGATAATCTAAACACTCAGTACATGTCTAACCAAGTCCGTGCCGAGCGTTATGCGGACTTTGAGCAGATGGAATACACTCCAGAGATTGCTTCTTCATTGGACATTTATGCTGATGAGATGACAACCTCAAACAAGATTCAGCCACTTCTAACAATTGATTGCTCCAACGAGGAGATTAAGTCTGCTCTGTCTATACTTTATCATCAAGTATTAAATGTAGATTTCAATCTATTTGGATGGTCCCGTACAATGTGTAAGTACGGAGACTTTTTTCTTTATCTAGACATTGATGAAGACTCTGGTATTAAGAGTGCTATTGGACTCCCCGCTCAAGAGATTGAGAGAATGGAGGGTGAAGATCCAACAAACCCAAACTACACACAGTATCAGTGGAACACTTCGGGTATAACATTTGAAAACTGGCAGGTTGCTCATTTTAGAGTTCTAGGTCACGACAAATACGCTCCCTACGGTTCTTCCGTTCTTGAACCAGTAAGAAGAATCTGGAGACAGTTAAACCTCGTAGAAGACGCTATGATGAGCTATAGAATCGTCAGAGCCCCAGAGCGCAGAGTTTTCTATATTGATGTCGGTAACATCGCACCAAACGACGTTGAGCAATACATGCAAAAGGTTATGACTCAAATGAAGCGTAACCAAGTAGTTGACTCTTCTACCGGCAGAGTAGACCTTCGTTATAACCCAATGAGCGTTGACGAGGATTACTTCCTCCCAGTTCGAGGAGAATCTACAACAAGAATTGAAACTCTCCCCGGTGGAAATAACGCAACGAGCATTGAGGATGTAAAATATCTTCGTGATAAGCTGTTCTCTGGACTTAAGGTTCCACAGTCATACCTTTCTCGTGGAGAAGGATCGGACGAAGATAAGACAACTCTCGCCCAGAAGGACATTCGCTTTGCTAGAACAATCCAGAGACTCCAGAGGTCGATCGTCGCAGAGTTAGAAAAGATTGGCATTATCCACCTTTATACTTTAGGTTTCCGTGGAGAAGACCTTGTAGGCTTTAACCTAAGCCTAAACAACCCATCACAGATTGCAGAGATGCAACAGCTTGAGCAACTTCGCACCAAGTTCGACGTCGCCGCAGGCGCAACCGAAGGGTACTTCTCACGACGCTGGGTTGCCAAGAACATCTTCTCAATCTCTGACGAAGAGTTCGTCCGCAATGAAAGAGAAATGTTCTACGATCGCAAACTTACCGCAACACTCAATAAGATTGAGGAAGACATCGGAGCCGGCGGAGATGCTGGCATGGGAGATCTCGGAGGCGATGACCTCGGTGGTGACCTCGGCGATGACCTTGGAGACGATCTCGGAGGCGAAGAGGAGACAATAGATCTAGTAGATGACGAAGATTCTGCAATCCTCTCAGCACCAGCCAAGAGAACCTTATACCACTCCCGGCGCTAAAGGAAAGAAGTATACAAAAGTAACTTCAGACAAGCGCCGCAATGGAGCAAGAAGAAGAAGCTATGCAGCAGCAGCCGGTCAACAGACCGCTAGTTCTTCTAAAAGAAACACCTTTAAAGGTTATCAAGATTTAAGTGCCTTAGCTAACGGCATTACAGAGTCCAGGGATACTAGTTATAACCAGGACAGTGAACAAAAGATAATGGAAGTCAATCAAGAATTAAAGATGTTGATATCCAACTTGGAGAAAAATAAAAATGGCAAAAAAGACAAAGTTTCGTCATAATAAGAAAAGAAACACCGCTTTTCTTTTCGAGACTCTTGTTAAAGAACTGACAAAGAGTGTTGTAGAAAAGAACGAAGAGAGAAAGCAACTAGCGGTAGATTTAATCAAGGAGCACTTCTCTTCCGGCACAACCCTGCACAAGGAACTTATGCTATATCGAGCCCTGACGGAAACTCGTGGCATTAAAGAGAATGTAGCAAGAAGCATGGTTGTTCAGGCTTGTGAAGACCACAAGACAATTTGTAAAGAGACTTTGTTCTTAGAGCAAACAGCTTTGATTAAAAAGATAAACAAGAATCTAGGAATTGATTGTTATTCCAATTTTGTTTCCAGTTATAAGAGTCTTGCCTCAATCTCACAAATGTTTAGCGCCCCTGCTGACATTAAAGATCGTGTCATCCTCCAAGAAGCAATCGTAAAAAATCTTTCTACCAAAAAGGTAGAAGAGACAAAGATGGCTCACATTGACGATATTACTTACAGCGTGTTCGTAAAGAAGTTCAATGAGAAATATAACGAGTCCTTATTACAAGAGCAGCGTGAAGTATTAACAAGATACATTCACTCTTTCTCCGATAACCAACTTTCACTCAAAATGTATTTGAATGAAGAGGTCGGACGTCTCAAGACTAAGGTTGAAGAAATGCAAGCCGACGACGACATCTCAGAAGATACTGATATGAAGCAGAGCTTAACAATGGTTTCTAACTTTTTTGCATGGGTTGAAAGACCACCCAGTTAACGAGGAGTCTCTAAGAAGAATCCTCAAAGTCCAAGCCCTTATTAGCGAGGCCGAGAGCAGAAATGACAATCAAGATTAAAATAGGAAACCCTGCTCCTGCCCCCGCACAAGAGGAGAAAGAGCCACAGGCATCTATGTCTATGGAGATCCGCAAGACTTTAACCGGCGAGATCCTCATAACAGACCACTTACACATTGATATTATTGTTTCCCCCGAGGAGCAGAAAGTGCTAGCCATATCTAAAGGACAGATGTCAGACACCGTGTACGACTGTCAAGATAGGCTCTTTGACTACCTTCTCAGAAAGGGTGTTATTGTAAAAGACAGTATCCAGGGTGGAAACATCTACGCTTCAATGGAAGCAAAGTTTCCAATCTCGGAAAGCGCAGACTCGGCAGAGGTTGTTGTATTCACAATTGGTAAGTTCCTAGCAGAGGAAAGACCATACTTTGCTTGGGATGCGTCATACACACAACAGGAACAGGACAGATTACTTAAGCCTGATCAGGAAGACTCTACCGAACTTGGTGAAGTTCCAGCCGCCGACTTTAAGGGAAGTATTCCAAAGAGCGGATATAGAAGAATGGCATTTAGTTATGTCTACGAAGGCGAAGAGAAAGAGTAGGCATTCTTGCTAGAGCTTTTATACTTCACACTTTGTTCTTATGGGCTTACGCAGGTGCTTTGCTATGCGAAGATATTTAATCGCATCCGCCCTAAGCACTACTTCTTTTCCTGCCCTATGTGTATGGGATTTTGGGTTGGGTGCTTTTTGTTTAGCATAAACAACTACACAGAACTATTTAGCTTTGAATATTGTATCGCTAATTTTTTCATACTGGGTTGGGTAAGTTCTGGAACTGCATACACCCTTAACATGTTGATAGGCGATACTGGTTTCAACGTCAATAGGAGTTAACGATGGTTACTACAGTTTTTATGATGAAGTGGGGCTTGCAGCCCGTTAGACGCTGTTGTAAGGGATCAATACCCGTGCGGGTAGCGCCCGCAATATGAGATGAGGATTTATAGATGAGTAAAGTAATACTTAGAGAATTTTATGAACTATGCGAAGGGGGCTTCTGTGAAGACCTTCTTACTGAACAAGAGAAAGCCGAGATAGCAAATGGTGCTTTATATCTTACGGGTGTAATGCAGCGTGCTGAGGCTCAAAATGGAAATGGTAGAGTTTACCCAAGAGAGATTCTTCGCAGAGAGGTAAAGAACTATTCTAAGCTAGTAAAGGAGCATCGTGCTCTAGGCGAGCTTGACCATCCAGAAGATTCAGTAATCAACCTTAGAAACGCATCTCATATGGTTACAGATATTTGGTGGGATGGTGATGATGTTATGGGCAAAGTAAAAGTCCTCAACACACCATCCGGTGAGATCTTAAAGTCCCTAGTGTCATCCGGCGTAAAGCTTGGGATTTCTTCTCGTGGATTAGGTTCCGTTAGTGAGTCCAAAGGCGGCACAGTAGTGGAAGAAGATTTCCAGTTGATCTGTTTTGACTTTGTATCTGAGCCCTCCACACAAGGAGCTTGGATGATGAAGGAAGCTAAGGACTACAGTATTCCAACAACAAGAGCAGACAAGCTCAACAGAATTTTAAATGACATTGTGTTTGATTTGAAAGGTGAGTGATGAAGAAGTCAGATTTAAAAAAGCTTATTAAGCCAATCGTAAAAGAATGCATCGCTGAGATGCTTTTAGAAGAGGGTATGTTATCCTCGCTAATTAGCGAAGTCCTTCAAGGAACAGGCGCAACTATCACTGAAGCAAAGCTCCCACGACAAAGGTCGTTGATGATCGCATGCAAACTCACGCCGATGAGACAAAACAGCAGATGAAGTCGCAGATCGAAGAAACGAGAAGGAAGCTTGCCGAGTCTATGGGCAAAGAAGCTTTCGGCGGCGTCAACGTGTTTGAAGGGCTTGAGCCAATGGCAGCAGGACCAGCCCCATCATCCGGCGGATCCGGCGGCGGCAGAGGACCAATGTCCGGCATCGCCCCTAATGATCCTGGTGTAGATATTTCAGCCTTAACTGGCATCATGGGTAATACCTGGAAAAAGCTCTCGGAGAGCAAAGAGAAATAAAAATGAAAACAAGAAGAAGGCCGCAGCCAAAACCATACCTACTAGAAGTAAAGGCAAGACCTGGCGAAGATGTGGGATCGCTACTAAGAAGATTTTCAAGACTTGTAAAGAAAAAGGGAATCCCCCAAGAACTAAGAGAGTCAAAGAAATTCAGAACCTACAGAAAGCCTTCTGAAGAAAAAAGACTTAAAAGAAAGAATGCACAACTTCGTCGAGACAAAGAGGCACGCAAAGCTGCCCGCAGCCGAAGACGTTGAAAAACAAGCATTATAAAAATAACAAACTATTTATATAAAGATTTAGGAGAACATTCAAAATGGCATCAGGAGTATCAGCATCAGGAAAAAGAAATTATACATCAGCGTTTAATAGCGCAGGCAACCACCTCGTAGCAGGTCGCCCATTTGCAAAGACATTTACAATTACAGATGGACGCAACTTCCACTGACGACTCCATCCTCACGTTCGTTTCGCCTGCTGCGGGAACTGCACTGTTCGACGACGCCACAGCGGTTAATGGTGTAGCTAAATATGGGCAGCTAATCAAGATCTCTTTTCCAAGCACAATGAGTTCAGTACAAGTAAGCGTCCAAGAAACTGGCGCAGCCGGTACACCTGCAAACATGCAAGCCAGAATACTTTTCGTACCCCCAGGACAAGAAGGTGCATCCGCCACAAAAGCAAATCCTATGACTCATGGAAACTATGTTCAGCTTGGTGACTCTCCAACAGCCCCAGAAGGCGCAGTTGGATTCTCAACAGCAATGAATCAAATCTATATTTTAATAAGCACCGAGTCTGGCGGATCCCCAACCGCCTCAATACCGAAAGTATCACCTTTTTAGTCACAGGACATATGCCACTTAACGAGGCAGACACGACACCTAACTTCGACCTCAGCACATTCACCTTCGGCGCAGCCACCGGACTCGGTTGATAGTCTCGTGTCTTGGGGTTTTACGGGAATCCAAAAGAAAGCTTTCTCATTAGAAGGCGATCAATTTATTCACCTAAAGGATTCTAAACTTGGCCACGGCGACCTCCCCACTTAGGAAATCACACGAGATGGGGTGACTTTCTCATACGAGGCTTCTTAAAGCTTTTCTATAAGAAAGACAATACTGGCCCAAACAATGTTTATTTTGAAGAAGATGTTACGGATGCTTCTGGAACTAGATTTGTTCATGTAGAAGAAACTGACGTAGGTGGAGGCTTATATTCTGGTAAGCTCTTCGTCGCCGACGCCACAAAAACAAAAGTAATAAAAAGACATTAATACCTGGATCGCCGCCATTGCCGCCGCTATGCTAGAAAGAGTATCGGAAACTATAGGCGATGGAACAAGCACCTCTTTTACGATTACGCACAATTTTGGAACAAGAGACGTGTCCGTAGAGGTCAGAGAAACATCCGGCAACTATTATTCAGTCGTGACCCCAGTAGCTTTTAACGAAGATACTGTAGTAGTCACTTTCGCCAACCCACCGACAACAAACGAGTATCGGGTTACGGTCATTGGATAATAAAAAAAAGTAACTTTCACTTCTGTATAAACCGATGTGTCAGTGCTATTTATAGCGTGTTGAGTGGTTTGAGTCTTATGTCTCACTCTACTCATTTTATTATGCTATAACGATAGCAGGAAAAAAAATAATATATGGCAAATTTATCCATTCACAACCTTCAAGCAAAAGGTAAGTTATTCTTAGGAATACTTGACTCACAGCTTGCAGACGGCGACGTTTCTAACGGAGCCATGTGGGTATACAGTAATAATGTATACATGATGGTCGCCGGCAAGATTCAACAGATTGGTTCTGTTTCTGCCGAGACATCATTATCCACCTCCATCAGTAGCGAGGCATCATCCCGAGCTTCTGGTGACGTGTCCCCTCTCCACCGCACTTTCATCCGGCGCTTCTTCTAGAGCATCCGGCGACGTATCTCTATCTGCACAGATTTCTTCTGAGGCTTCGAGCCTTCTTAGTATTGACAATGTGGAAACAAGTGACCGTCAGACAGCCGACACTTCTATTTCAACAGCCTTAAGTTCCGAGGTTTCCTCTAGAGCTTCTGGTGATGTGTCCTTGTCCACAGCCCTTAGCAGTGAATCATCTTCCAGAGTATCTGGTGATGCGTCTCTTTCTACTAAGGTGTCCGTTGACATCAACGCAGCAATTACTGGCCTCATTAATGGCGCACCAGCAACCCTGGACACCCTTGATGAACTAGCTGCTGCGTTAAATGACGACGCAGACTTCCACACCACCATTACATCTATGGTCACCTCAGTTGGTACAGCAGTAACATCTGAAGCGTCTTCTAGAACTTCTGGTGATACATCCTTATCCACAGCACTCAGTTCTGGCGTCTCTTCAAGAGCCTCCGGTGACGTTTCGCTTTCTACAGCACTCTCCTCTGGAGCATCTTCAAGACTCTCTGGCGACGCCTCCGTTTCTGTTGCAGCTTCGGCGGCACTTAGTTCTGAAGCATCCGCACTTCTTAGCATCGACAATGTAGAGTCTGGCGCTCGTGCAACTGCTGATTCATCTATTTCTACAGCACTATCTTCTGAAGTTTCTTCTCGTGCATCTGGCGATGTTTCCATCTCCACTGCTCTATCTTCTGAAGTTTCTTCTCGTGCCTCTGGTGATGTTTCGCTTTCCACAGCATTAAGTTCTGAAGCGTCTTCTAGACTTTCTGGAGATGCCTCTGTATCTGCTGCTGCTTCCGCCGCATTAAGTTCTGAATCTTCTGCGCTTCTCAGTATTGACAATGTAGAGTCTGGTGCTCGTGCAGCCGCTGACTCCTCTATTTCTACTGCTCTTAGTTCTGATGTTTCATCTCGTGCTTCGGGCGACACATCTTTATCTACAGCGTTAAGTTCCGCAGTTTCCAACAGATCCTCCGGTGACGTTTCTCTTTCTACAGCAGTTAGTTCTGAGGCTTCCTCTAGACTTTCTGGTGATGCATCGGTATCAGCCGCCGCTTCCGCAGCCCTTAGTTCAGAGTCTTCAGCACTCCTCAGCATTGACAACGTCGAGGCTGGTAATCGTGCAACTGCTGACACATCTATTTCTACAGCACTTTCTTCTGAGGTTTCTTCTCGTACATCCGGCGATGTATCTTTATCCACCGCCTTGAGTTCGTCTTCCTCTTCAAGAACATCTGCTGATAGCAGTCTTGTAACAAAGATCTCTGTAGACATTAACACTGCGGTCACAAATCTTATCGATGGCGCTCCCGAAGCCATGGACACTCTTGATGAACTCGCCGCCGCTCTTAATGATGATGCAAGCTTCCATACAACAATCACATCGATGGTTACCTCTGTTGGAACAGCAGTTACTTCTGAAAACTCTTCTAGAGCTTCAGGTGACGTATCATTATCAACAGCAATATCTTCCGAGTCTTCTTCTCGTGCATCTGGTGATGTTTCACTTTCAACAGTCTTGTCTTCTGCCGCTTCTTCTCGTGCTTCCGGTGACGTATCTCTATCCGCCGCCATCAGTTCTGAAGCTTCAGCACTTCTCAGCATTGATAATGTAGAGTCTGGTGCTCGTGCAACCGCAGATACTTCTCTCTCTACAGCACTTAGCTCCGAAGCATCTTCGATGGCTTCTGGCGATGTTTCACTTTCCACAGTATTAAGTTCTGCGATTTCATCTCGTTCTTCTGCTGTAACAAGTGTTATGAATCGCTTCGAGCAGGTTGAAGTAAATGCTGCTACAGCAGGCCAGTTCAGCGCAAGTGGTAAGAAGTCTCTTACAATCAGTCACACATTCGGTAACGATACAGCTATGCTTGCCATGGTTTATGTCGATGACGTAATGGTATTCGCACCAGTTACATATAACAATGGCTCTGTCACTGTTGATCTATCTGGTACTGCGAACGGTGCTGTTTGTTCTAGCGAGGTTAAGGTTAATCTTATTAAGGTCAACTCTGAAGCTTCCTATTCTGTAATTACAAGTGGCCTAGAGCTTCACCTTGATGCGGGTAACGCATCTTCTTACGGTGGTTCTGGAACAACTTGGACAGATCTATCTAGCAACAGTTACGACTTTACACTTGCTGGTTCTCCAACATACAATGCTGGCGACGGTTCATTTACCTTCGACGGTAACAGCAAGAGAGCTTCCAACTCTGATACAATCACCATTAATACTGGTGCTGTCGAGATGTGGATTAAGGTCGCTAACGATGGTTCAGCCAATGGCCGTGTAGCAATGCAAGGTACAAGCCGCTGGATCTCCACAGGTCACGTCCATAGTTCATATGCTGATGAGTCACTTGAGTTCCATCATAACTCTGGACCAACAATGGATTATCGTAATGGTCACAACGACTTCGCCGATGGCGTATGGAGACACATTGTTTCTGTCGTTGATGGCTCTGACAACAAGATCTATGTTGACGGTGTAGCCGTATCTACCACCTTCCGTGCCGGTAACGCAAGTTCCGCCACAATGTGGGACGGTAGCGGCAACTACATCGGTGGTTTCTCTAACGGCTCTTACACCTTCCACGGTGAAGTTGCTGTTGTCAGAATGTATTCTGGCTCCTTCACTTCCGCTAATGTCACAAACAACTATAATGTTGATAAGACAAGATTCGGACACTGATAAAAATATAATATCCATAAGTGCCTAGCAATATTGGATAACACATAAATGTAACTCAAAAAGAAATTTTGGTATGACAAAACAAACTATTAAGTTCTACTTATAGGTGCCGAGCGGGGTGGGAGACTACCCCGCTCATTTTATAATATGCTACAGCGATAGCAGGAGAAAATAAATAATGGCAAATCTATCTATTCACAATCTTCAGGCGAAGGGCGAACTGTTCCTTGGAACAATGGACTCTCAGTTGTCTGATGGCGACGTATCTAACGGTGCGTTGTGGGTATACAGCAACAATGTATACATGATGGTTGGTGGTAAAGTACAGCAGATCGGTTCCGTATCTGCCGAGACTTCCCTCTCTACATCAATTTCATCCGAGGCATCTTCCAGAGCTTCCGGTGACGTCTCACTTTCCACCGCTCTTAGCTCTGAGTCCTCTTCCAGAGCTTCTGGCGATGTGTCCCTCTCAGCACAGATCTCTTCCGAGGCTTCAAGTCTCCTCAGTATTGATAACGTAGAAGCTGGTGACCGTGCAACTGCCGACACCTCACTTTCTACAGCATTAAGCTCCGAGGCTTCCTCTAGAGCATCTGGTGATGTATCTCTATCCACAGCCCTTAGCAGCGAGGCATCTTCCAGAGTATCTGGCGACGCATCTCTCTCCACTAAGGTTTCTGTTGATGTTAACACAGCAATCACAGCACTTATTAACGGCGCACCAGCAGCCCTTGATACACTTGACGAGTTGGCAGCAGCACTCAACGATGATGCTAGCTTCCACACAACCATCACAAGCATGGTTACATCAGTTGGCACAGCCGTAACATCTGAAGCCTCCTCTAGAACATCCGGTGACGTGGTTCTTTCCACCGCACTTTCTTCTGAGACTTCTTCCAGAGCTTCCGGTGATGTTTCCCTCTCTACAGCACTCTCCTCCGAGGCATCTTCCCGCCTCTCCGGTGACGCATCTGTATCCGCAGCAGCTTCAGCAGCACTTAGCTCTGAAGCATCAGCACTCCTCAGCATTGATAATGTAGAGTCCGGTGCTCGTTCAGCCGCTGACTCATCTCTCGACACAGCACTTACTTCTGAGGCATCCTCCAGAACATCCGGTGACGTGTCCTTGTCCACAGCACTTAGCTCCGAGGCTTCCTCTAGAGCATCTGGTGATGTATCCCTCTCTACAGCAGTATCTTCTGAGGCATCTTCCCGCCTCTCCGGTGATGCTTCCGTATCCGCAGCAGCCTCCGCAGCATTAAGCTCCGAGTCCTCTGCACTTCTCAGCATTGACAACGTCGAGTCTGGCGCTCGCCAGACAGCCGACTCATCTCTCGACACCGCTCTTACCTCTGAGATATCTTCCAGAGCTTCTGGCGATGTATCTCTTTCCACTGCTCTTTCTTCTGAGGCTTCCTCTAGAGCATCTGGTGACGTATCCCTTTCTACAGCAGTTAGTTCCGAGGCTTCCTCTAGACTTTCTGGCGATGCTTCCGTATCCGCAGCAGCCTCCGCAGCATTAAGCTCTGAGTCTTCCGCACTCCTCAGCATTGATAACGTAGAGTCCGGTGCTCGTCAGACAGCAGACTCATCTCTCGCCACCGCTCTTACCTCTGAGACATCTTCCAGAGCTTCTGGCGATGTTTCCCTCTCTACTGCTCTTAGCAGCGAGTCCTCCTCCAGAGTTTCTGGTGATGCGTCTCTCTCCACAAAGATCTCTGTAGATGTTAACACAGCAATCACAAACCTTATTAATGGCGCTCCAGCCGCACTCGACACACTTGACGAGTTGGCCGCTGCCCTTAATGACGACGCTAGCTTCCACACAACCATCACAAGCATGGTTACATCTGTTGGCACCGCCGTCACATCCGAGGCTTCCTCTAGAGCTTCTGGTGATGTTGTTCTTTCCACTGCTCTCTCCTCTGAGACTTCCTCCCGTGCTTCTGGTGATGTTTCACTCTCCACAGCACTCTCCTCAGAGTCTTCTTCCAGAGCATCTGGTGACGTATCCCTCTCCGCAGCATTAAGCTCCGAGGCATCTGCGCTTCTCAGCATTGATAACGTAGAGTCTGGTGCTCGTGCAACCGCAGATACTTCTCTCTCCACAGCGTTGTCCTCCGAGGCATCCTCCAGAGCATCTGGTGATGTATCTCTCTCCACAGCAATTAGCTCCGAGATCGTCGATAGAGCCGCCGCCGTCACAAGCGTTATGGCACGATTCGAACAGGTTGAGGTCGCTGCCGGTTCTGCCGGTCAGTTCGACTCCAACGGTGAGGCTGAACTTACAATCAGCCACAGCTTCGGTAATGTCGCATCAATGATGGCTCAGGTCTATGTTGATGATGTTATGGTAATGGCACCAGTCGCCTTCGGCAACGGTTCCGTGACAGTAAGCTTGTCTGGCGTAGCAGCAGCAGCAGTCTGCTCCAGCGAAGTCAAGGTTAACCTTATTAAGGTTGGCTGATAAGTCTTCATAAAATAAAACTTAAGTTTTAAGTTTGGGTGGCAGGGCTTTCGGCTCTGCCGCCTTTTTTATTTCATATAAATAAGTATAAATTATCATTAAGAATGGGGTTTTTGATATTTGAAAGACTATTTATCATTTGAATATATTTCTCTTTATTAGAGATACTATTTTAAGTTAGGAGATGAATGAAATGTCGAGTTTGCTTGAACAGGCCATCGTGGACGCTAAAGAGTTGAAAGATGCCGCTATTAAGAACGCAGAGGTTGCTATTTTAGAGAAGTACTCTGAAGAAGTAAAGTCCGCCGTAAGTCAACTTTTAGAGGTTGAAGAAGACGAGATGGGTTTAGATTTAGAACCCACCACCGAAGAGGAAGAAATCCCCGGTGCCGAGATGATGAGTAAACTCCCAGATGCTCACGCAGATGGTGAAAACCTTTGCCCATGTCCTGACGAGGAAGAAGAGATCACAATCGACTTCGACCAACTTAGAGCAGAGATGGAGGCTGATGAAGCCGAAGGTGAAATGATGGAGCCCGCAGAGGTTTCAGCAGTTGACGCAAACTCTGACGAAGAAATCCCCCTCGCAGAAGATGTAGAAATCTCCGCAGAGGCATTAGAAGCAATTCTCTCTGAAGAAGATTGCGCTGCTTGTGGTGAATCCACATGCGAGTGTGAATCAGAGGTTAACGAAGAGGAGACTGTTGAAACAGCAGAAGCCACTTCTGAAGAAGAAACACAAGAACTCACCGAGGAGTTAGAAGTAGATGTTAAGCCAGTATCCGATGGATGGCTTGGCGCTTCTGATCAAGAGCGTGAGGATGCTGAAGTCGCATCACTAGCAGCACAGCGTGACGACGAAGCAGCAGAAGAATTATCAGCAGCAAAGGAGGCTCTAAAGGATCTCGAAGAGAAACTTAATAGAACCAAGAGTGCCGCTGCTAAGCTTACTCAAAAAATTGAGGAAAGCGAAAAAACTATTACTCTCATGGGCGAGCGTTTAGCTGAGGTTAATCTCACCAATGCTAAATTGCTTTACACAAACCGAGTCCTAGATAGCAACTCCCTGAATGAGCGACAGAAGTCTAATATTGTCGAGGCTATTTCCAAGGCACTATCGGTTGAGGAGGCGAAGACCATTTATGAAACTCTTCAAAGCACAGTGGTGGATGTCAGAAACACTAAGACACCACAATCACTAAGCGAAGCAGTTAATAAGCGTCCTTCACCGTTTTTACCTCGCCGAAATGCAGAGTCTAAAACACCAGCTAAGAGCGCACTTGTAAATCAAATGCAGAGACTAGCTGGAATTAAAAGAGATAAATAGGAAAAGACAATAACATAATACTTTAGGAGGTAATAACATGTCTATTTTAGGAAAATTAACAGAAGGCATTGTACGTCGTGACCTCTCTAAGGACGGTGAGGCTCTACTTAACAAGTGGGAACAGACCGGACTATTAGAGGGACTTGATGATTACAATCGTAACGCCGTAGCAGTTCTACTTGAGAACCAGGCAAAGGAGCTTCTTCGTGAGGCTACATCAATGGCAGGCGGCGACGTCGAAGGTTTTGCAGCAGTAGCATTCCCAATCGTCCGTCGTGTATTCGGATCTCTCATTGCTCAGGAGCTTGTCTCCGTTCAGCCAATGAGCCTTCCATCCGGCTTGATCTTCTTCTTGGACTTCACAGCCCAGGCACCAGAAGGTCTTGCAGCAAACATCCTTCGTGATGACCTCACAGATGCAAGTGCTGAATCCGTATACGGTGGTAACAGAGTAGCCAGCGCCATCGCTGGTGGTGTTGACCTCGCAACAGAAGAGGCCGGTCCAGCAGGCATGCGTAACCTTAAGACAGGAATGTCTTCTGCTCGTCGTGCTTTCGCATGGGCAGGTAACGGCTGTGTCGTTGGAGCTTCATCGAACGTCGTCGGTACCGTCGAGGCTCTCTCTGCGGTACGTCATGACCCTGACGTTATCGCAGCGGTTGAGGCAGGCGCATTCTGCACAACTGTAACAATCGATACAGCAGGCGCTGGCGCACCCGCAGTACTTAACGCTAACCACGGATTGTACTTGGCTGCTGACGATGCCGCAAGCCTTTTGGCTTCATACAGCCTTATGGTTGGTCCAAGTGTAACACACCTTGCACTTCACAACACAAACGGTCAGGCATTCGTTGCTGCCGGTGGTTCGACATACACAACTCTCGTAAAGAGATTGTCAACAAACTCCGGTGGTATTATTTCAATGGTCTTGCTTTCATCGCACGCCATTGCTACAGCAAACATGGATGCCGGTGCCGTTGAGTTCGCAGTTTCTGACGCACTTAGCGCCGGAGTTGCAGTAGGTTCTGTTCTCGGCACAACAGCTTGGGAAATGGAGTCTTCTTCAGCACTTCCAGAGATCAACATCAAGGTTGACTCTATTGCTGTAACCGCTCAGACCCGCAAGCTTAAGGCCACATGGACCCCAGAGCTAGCACAGGATCTTAACGCTTATCACAACCTCGATGCCGAGGTAGAGCTTACAGGTCTTCTCTCTGAGCAGATTGCTCTTGAGATTGACTCCGAGATCCTTGGTGACCTTCTTCGTGGCGCAACCGCCGGTACACTCTACTGGTCCCGCAACCCAGGTCACTTCGTAAACCGCCTCACAGGCGTAGTACTCACTGGTGCCGCACTACCTGATTTCACAGGTACTGTAAGCGAGTGGTACGAGACACTCATTGAGACAATCAATGACGTCTCTGCCGACATTCACCGCAAGACACTTCGTGGCGGCGCAAACTTCGTAGTTTGTGGCCCAGAAGCAGCAAACATTCTTGAGTTCACAGCAGGCTTCCGTGCAAGCGTTACAGCCGATGCAGACTCTGGAATGGTCGGTGCAATGAAGTCCGGTTCACTCAGCAAGAAGTTTGACGTATACGTCACACACGCCTTCCCACGCAACGTAATTCTCGTTGGCCGTAAGGGTAGCAGCTTCCTTGAGAGCGGCTTTGTTTACGCTCCATACGTCCCACTCCAGGTTACACCAACTATCTTTGATCCAGACACATTCGTCCCACGCAAGGCCGTAATGACTCGTTATGGCAAGAAGATGGTTCGCCCAGACATGTATGGCCTCGTTGTCATCCGTGACCCTGATAAAATTTAGCTTAGTCTAATGTGAGAATTCCCCGCCTGTTTCATACAGTGCGGGGTTTTCTTTTTCAAACTATTTATTTTAACCGGAGGACTAGATGAATGGCACTGCCTACACTAACACCACAGAGCACAACGAGTCAAGTAATTTTGCCCGAAACAGGAAGCGCAGGTTCAGTAGCCGCTAGCCTTCCATATTCCATATATTCTACTAATACATATTGGAAAAAGCACAACGACTCAGCCGTTGAAACAGATGACGGAACAAACGCCGTAAATGCTTTCTTAAGCGGCGCAGCCGATCAGGTCGGTTATACATATAGAAAACTCGGTGGAGATGTCTTAGACATTGAACTTACCGCAAACCAAGTTTATGCTGCTTATGAAGAAGCAGTTTTAGAATATTCTTATCTTATTAATATTCACCAATCAAAGAACGTATTATCAAATGTTCTTGGCGGAACAACAGCTTCATTTAATGAAGATGGTATGATCCGAGAGCCAAAAGTTGAAGCAGCGGCAATTGTCACTGCTAACGCCAATATGAACTCTGAGACGAATCTTTCTTTGAAATATCCAAAGTTCGACTTTGCATACGCAAGAAGAGTAACTGATGGTATCTCATCTGAAGCAACCGTTGGAGGTTCTCAGACAGTATATTCAGCGTCTTTCGCTGTCCAAACAGACCAGCAGGATTATGATCTTCAATCGCTAATCCTTGAAGCCGCCAATGACGTCGCTAACTCAGCTATCCTTCTATCAGAAGCTAGGCACAACAACAGATGCGTCCAAACTTCTTATTAAGAAGGTTTATTTTAAAACCCCAAGAGCCATGTGGAACTTCTATGGTTATCACGGTGGACTTAATGTTGCTGGAAACTTAAGCACATACGGACAGTATGCTGATGATTCAACATTCCAGGTTGTCCCAGTGTGGCAACACAAAGCACAGGCTGTAGCTTATGAGGATAGTGTAAACACAAGAACATCACAGTTCTCTTACGAGCTAAGAAACAACAGGCTTAGAATCTTTCCAGTTCCACAGTCCGATTATCCAGAAAAGATGTGGGTTGAGTTTGTAACACCAGGAGATACCTGGACAGAGGATAGCAACTCGAAGGCAGGCATCACAGGTATTAACAACCTAAACACAATGCCTTTACAAAACATCCCATTCCTCAACATCAACTCCATCGGTAAGCAATGGATAAGAAAGTTTGCTTTATCAATGAGCAAAGAGATGCTAGGATTGATAAGAAGCAAGTTTAGCTCAATACCAATTCCCGGTAACGAGATATCACTAAACGGAGATGCATTAATATCCCAGGCAAAAGAAGAGCAGCAGGCTCTTAGAGAGGAACTAAAGACAACACTTGATGAGTTGACATACAGCAAGCTAATGGAAGGCGACGTTGAGATGGTAAAGAACTCAAGTGAAGTTATGTCTGAAGTCCCACTAGAGATCTACGTTGGGTAAATGAATGTCAGACGATAACAAATGGGAACAACCCGCCGCTCCTCCCCCTCCCCTTTTTACAGGGAAGAAGGAAAGAGATTTAGTAAAGCAAGTCAACGATGAACTTATTGAAAGAGTCATCGGCCAGACAGTTTTATATTATCCAATTGACGTAGACAAGTCTGACTTCCACTCTTTATATGGAGAGGCAATAGAAAAGTCCTTCTTGCCACCAGTAAGAGTTCATGCATTGATTAACTATCAAGAGACTGATGTAAACAACGATGCTTTATGACAAGATGCATCAAATAGAAATCTTCTTTCACAGAAGAAGACTTACAGAAGATCAGAATCTTTTTGTTCGTGTCGGCGACTTTGTTCAATACGATAGAAAGTTGTATGAGATTGTAAAAACAAGCATGCCAAATATTTGTTTGGACAAGACGACCAAAAGTTTGAGATTGTAGCAACTTGCCGAAGAGCAAGAGAAGGAGTGTTCGATGCCA
>UEXL01001256.1_pt1 | contig 34957 bp, 48 predicted proteins | sample 1796671 | NCBI WGS metagenome assembly UEXL01 (sample SAMEA4772471, study PRJEB27181) | metagenome | reverse complement strand
TCAGCAATGGGTGACAGCATTGGTCTTATTACAGACGTAATTGCTGGTAATGCTATGGCTGGTGAGTCAAAGAAGACCGTCAAGACTGTGTAGATCGTAACACTCAGCACCTTGAGCTTATGAAAGCTAAAACTGACTGGGGTAGCGAAGACATGACTGCTACTGACGCAGCTATCTCAGCCGGTAACGTGTTATACATCTTAGTATGAATGTTGCGCCTAGCCTTACTACTACTGCCCCTGTTATCTTTCGCAGCCGACGAAGCTGTGATGGAAGATGTAGACAGTAATAACACGCAAGAAGGTAGCCTGAATACCAACACGGTTGGTAGTACGGTTAGCAGCAACAATCAGACGGAAGATCGGTCGGTTAGCAATACATATAACGGCGCAGGAAGCTCAGACATGCCGGTTGGATCTGCTATAGCGCCAACCTACATGAGCACCGGCATAGAGACCTGCCTACAGGGCCAAGGTAGTAGCCTGCAAACGGGTATCGTGGGCTTCACAAGGGGCAACTACGCGGCTGATGAAGACTGTAATCGGCGCAGAGACTCTAAGATGCTGAGTGATCTTGGCATGAAAGTCGCCGCGATTAGCCGTATGTGCGAAAGCCTAGATGTTTGGCGCAGCATGTTTCTTAGCGGCACCCCTTGCCCAATGCTAAACAACGGAAAGTTAATCGTTGGAAAACGCGCTTTTTTGTTAATGAAACGTCAACCTGAGACATATATTCCTGATTATGGTCGGGTTAAGATGTTGCGGAGGTGGGATCACGACAAGGATGAATGGGTCATGATTCCAAAGTACAACAAGCATCAGGCTTGGTATAACAATTTATTGGCCAATGGTGATACGGATGAGAGTCAAAACGCTGACAGCGGCGAGTCTGTTTCTGCTCGCTACCGAAGCTCACTCAAATGAGTTAGACGCTTTGATAAATTCCAGTGCCGCGCTCGTCAGTCAAATAGACCGTGGTATCAAACTTGCTGGCGCTGGTTATGCCTACGCAAATACCGGGGGCGCTTTAACAAGCGGTAGCCTTGCTGGGACTGCTCACATTAGCACTGCTCAGTTAAACGCGTACAACGCTGCGCTTGGTAACATGGGCGACTATCAAGCCTATGGAGATGTTCAAGCATTGTTAGAGTCTCAAGCATCTACAGAGTTTGAATTAATGAACACTGCCGTAGAAGAATTCACGGATGTTGTGGTTGAGATGATTGCGGTCGTAGAGGTCGCAGAGATTGCCGCTGAAGCAGAAACGCCGGATGATAAAGCGGAAGTTCAGGAATACGTTGTTGCCAACGAAACAGCATTAACGATTACACAGGATCAGGTTGATACCTATAATCAAAGCTTGGATGATATAGAAGAACATGGCAACAATGCTTCAGCATATCTAGGTGTTGCGGCCAATGAAGACGCAGTAGCTTTTTGCAACAAGGGCTGAGAATAATAATACTAATGCAAACGAAGGCACACTAACATTTTCCCAAGATCAACAGTGGGTAAAGCTGTCTCATACTGGAACCAACAACGCTACCGCAGTTTATATTAACGGCCAGCAAGGTTCGTTTGATATGGACTTTATCTGAGCGAATCAGATTGGTTGACCGCTGGAGCGCAGAGCGAGCTATACCTTACCGGGCCAACTAAACTTGGTTATAGGTGCTTCATGTTCGAAGAAGATTGTGACCCATGAGCCTAGAAGATACAGAGTTAACAATAGGCGGGGTCAGTTTTAAGGGCGTGTATATCGCCATCCTGCTATCCCTAGCCACTACTTTAGGAGGTGGGGTATGGACTGCCAGCAGCCTGTATAGCAGGCTAGAGGCGCTAGAAGCCCTCGACATCCCAGAGCTGGGGCCGATAGAAGAAAAGCTGTTGACCGCAGAGCAAGACCTAAAAGGCGAGATTGAGCTAATCCAGCAAGAACTACAGGTAAATGATGTCAGTCAGTTACAAGGCAAGCTTGCAGCTTTGGGTGTAAATTTACAGACTATCGCAGAACAACAAGGTAAGTTATTATTAATTGGCGATAAAGTAACTAAGCTAGAGAACGACATTCAAGCTATGCGGGGTGTTGTTGCTGCAGCGGAAGTTGCAACAAACTCTTAAAGACGGTCAGGGTGACCGTAATCGCATTGAGGATAAATTAAAAAAGATAGATACTGAAATCGATGATCTTTGGTCTGGCATGGACTATCTATCAAACCCGCTAAACTAGGAGGAGTTATGAGCGAACAACAGGAACAACAACCAATTATTCTAACCATCGACGATCAGGAGTATGACGTTAATGAGTTAGGCAACGATTCCAAGGTTCACTACGTCGAGGTGGTTAACTTGCGTAAGCAGCTTGGTGAGCTACAGAACCAGATTGCGGCTGCACAACAGCAAAGCATTAACTTACAGGTTGCTCTTGGCTTTCGTGAAAATGCGTTACGCGAATCAATCGAAGTGGTTGAGGAAGTAGAACCGGAAGCGGCTGAAGGATAATGGCTCAGACTCATGCAAGTAAGGCGTTACAACGGATTGAAACACATGAACGGGAGTGTGCCTTGCGATATGAGTCTATTAAGGAACGGTTAGACTCTGGGTCACAACGCTTTGACAAGTTAGAGCGCATGATCTGGGGTATCTACCCGGTCATGATTACCTCATTAATAGCCATTGTTGGCTTGGTGCTAACACAATGAAGTTTGACGCAATCAAAGGATTAATCGGCGCAGTTGCACCTACCATTGGTCAGGCGCTTGGTGGGCCTTTAGGGGGGTGCTGCGGCACAAACTATCGCCAGTGTGCTTGGTTGTAAGCCCGACGAAAAAAAGTATTGCCAATGCAGTACAAGCGGCTACCCCAGAGCAATTAGCTGAGATTAAAAAGGCTGAACTAGACTTTCAGGTTCAGATGAAGAAGTTAGACGTAGATGTATTCGCACTTGAAGCAGAAGATATTCAAAACGCTAGGTCAGCTTTTAAAGGTGATTGGACGCCTAAATTTATCGCGGTTGCTTGTGTTCTTTTCTTCGGAGGTTACATTGCTCTGGTCACGCTACAAGACCCCGCTGCGAATGATGACGGGATTGTTAATCTTGTGCTGGGGTATCTGGGCGGTATCGTCTCTTCTATTATCAGTTTCTACTACGGCGCATCACATAAGCATGACTAATGAATAGACTTGTACAAATGTTAAAGAGACACGAAGGCGTTAGAGATAAAGTCTATATGTGCTCTGCGGGTTACGAGACCATTGGTGTTGGTAGAAACATATCAGAATCTGGCCTTGGCCTTGCCGATGACGAAATAGACTACTTATTAAGTAATGACATTAGACGGTGCAAGAAGAGCTGATCGGTGAGTACGATTGGTTTAAAGATCTTGATAGCGTGCGCCAAGAAGCCTTAATAGATTTGTCATTTAATATTGGTCAAACAAGATTGAGAGGATTTGTTAAAGCACTTGGGTACATGGATATGGCGATTACGATAAGGCTGGGGACGAGTTCTACGATAGCCGTTGGGCTAGCAAGTGGGGATCGTGCATTAGAAGTTTGTCAGATGATTAGTTCTGGCAACTATCAGGAGAGGTAATATGTCGCAACGAGGTTATGATCCATCATTAGACGGTTCGCTTGAAAATTACTATACCAATGTAAATCCGATGGCGGGTCAAGCGTTTGGGATGCCTCAAGCTCCTCGGCCTCAACTAGGCGTTCCGTATGGCGGAAGAAACAATTACAGAAGTCAACTTCCTGTTAAAAGATCTCCTCATCAGAGGCAAATGCCAGCAATTGAACCTCAACAAAATTTTCAAAGAATAAGTGATTTGTTTGGGAGCTTAAGAGGACAACAAGGTCTTCCGCAATTTCCCAGACAACAAGGAGGTGTAGCTGATCCTATGCGGGACAGGTTTGGTCCTCGACTTCCCCCTCCAAATGTCCCAATTACAGACCTTAATGATCCTCGGTTGCCTTTTCCCAGATCCCCACAACAACAGGATTTTACAGTCTTTGATCCATACGGTGATGGCGGCGCTTTTGATCGTCGGTATCCGCAACCTCCGGGTAGATTTCCGCAACCTCCCAGTAGATTTCCACAGCCTTCTCCAATGCCGTTTCCTTCTCCCGGAAGAAAGGGTCAAAGGAACAGGCCTCAGCCCGGAGGTTACTATCCTCAGCCGCCTAGCTCTCCGAATTATCCGGGAGAAAGATTTCCTAGTCCCGGAAGAAAAGGGAACAGGTCTGGCTATCAACGGCCAAGCTATCAGCAACCGAGAACACCTTTCGGTTATGGACGGATGCAAAATAACTCATATGGATTTGGAAACTCTGGTATTCCTCAGAACATATATGGCTTTCAAAATCCTCATTACCAGCCTTACCGACCTCCTTCGTACTCCCCTACTCCTTACGATCCTAGTCAAAACCCAATTATGACTGGTGGGGCCGGCAATGATCCCACAGCAAAGGATTATTATGATGTCCCCCATGACTCTGCTCCTGACATGGCCCGTAATTTTGGCCCAGATCCCGAGCAGATAATAGATGGAGGAATGTATCGAACATCAGATTTCCAAGACAGCAATATGAATGGTATAGACGACAGAGATGAAGGAGGCTTGGGGGGCGGAACGACTACCAACCCCGGCGGAAAGGGCGGCCAGAGAACTGACCAATATACGGGTGGCGGATATGGGGGAGGCTTCGGCGGTGGCTTCGGAGGAGGCGGAGGAAAAGGCATGAACGGCGGAGGTCGAACTGCTTTCCCTCGCAACGATGTACTTTCATCTTATATGAATCGATGAGAATAAAAGATGGCACTAACCAAGATACAGTTTGCTCCGGGTGTCAACAAGGAGGGAACTGAGTATTCCGCAGACTCCGGTTGGTTTGATTCTGATAAAGTCAGGTTTAGGAAAGGCCGTCCAGAAAAAATAGGAGGCTGGCGCAAGTTTACTGAGGATTTTTTCTTGGGAGTTTGTCGGTCAATACATGACTGGGCCTCTTTGGAGTCAATCAAGTACATAGGGCTTGGTACAAACCTTAAGTTCTATGTTGCAGAAGGGAGTGGATTTAACGATATTACCCCCATTAGAGAGACTACTTCGGCTGGCGATGTAACTTTCGCAGCTGTAAATGGGTCTTCTACTCTAACTGTTACGGACACGGCGCATGGCGCAGTAGTTAACGACTTCGTAACTTATACAGACGCAGCAACATTAGGCGGCAACATAACGGCAGTAGTGCTTAATCAAGAATATCAAATAGCATCTGTTCCCACAACAAACACCTACACGATCACAGCAAAAGACACTGACGGCAATGCTGTAACAGCTAATGCAAGCGACTCCGGTAACGGGGGTTCGAGCACTGTCGGCGCTTATCAAATTAACACAGGGTTAAATACATTTGTTGATGGCACAGGTTGGGGTGCTGGCACATGGGGTTCTAGCACATGGGGAAGTTCCAGTGCGGTTTCTTCTGCGGGGCAGCTTCGCTTGTGGAATCAAGATAATTTTGGGGAAGATCTACTGCTAAATATTAGAGGTGGAGGAATCTTTTACTGGGACGAGTCCAGCGGGACTGGGGCAAGAGCTGTTAATATCACATCCCTCGGAGGAGCTTCCAACGTTCCAACAGTCGCTCTTCAGGTTATGGTTTCTGATACTGATCAGCATGTAATAGCTTTTGGAACGAACCCAATAGGATCTTCAAACATCGACCCTCTCTTTGTAAGGTTTTCGGATCAAGAGAATGTTGCCAACTGGACTCCAACGTCAACAAATTCGGCGGGTGGTGTAAGAATAAACTCAGGATCTCTTATTCTTGGGGCGGTCCAAACAAGACAAGAAATACTGATCTGGACTGACGTCAGCTTGCACTCAATGAGATTTATTGGCGCTCCGTTTATATTTGAGTTCACCAGACTTAGCTCTGATGTATCTATGATTTCTCCTAAGGCAGCTGTAAATGCCAGAGGATCTGTGTATTTCATGGACAGAAAGAATTTTTATGTATACAACGGATCGGTGCAACCTTTGCCATGTTCCGTGAAAGATTTTGTGTTCTCCAACCTAAATCAAGATCAAGCATACAAAGTTTTTGCTGCAGAAAATAACGATTATAATGAAGTTACATGGTTTTATCCTGTTGGTACTAACGATACAGAGGTAACAAACTACGTTACATATAACTACTCAGAAAACCTTTGGTCTGTTGGGACTCTTTCAAGAGGAGCTTGGGCAGGAGGAACGACTAGGCAGTATCCTTTAGCAGCAGCAACAGCCATTGATGGCGGCAATAACTATCTTTATGAGCAAGAGGTTGGTCATGACGCGGATGGTGAGGCCATGACGGCATACATAGAATCCGGAGATCTAGAGATAGCTGAAGGAGAATATTTAATGTTTATGAGCAGGATAATTCCTGATTTCACATTCAATGGTAATCAATCAGATGCTGAGGCCAACATCATTATAAAAGGCAGCGACTTTCCTTTGGAGACCGCAACAACCTTATCGACCTCTGTTGTAACTCCAAGCAGCACTCAATCTTTTGTTAGAAACAGATCTAGGCATTCTGTTGTTAGGGTCGAAAGTTCTGGATCGGGGTATGGGTGGAGGCTTGGGAGATCTTAGGTTTGACATGCAACCAGACGGGAGAAGGTAATGCCTTCAAGAAGATCAGTCCCACTTCCTGTTCCAACGACTGAGTACGCTCAAGAAAACGAAGCGTTAACAAGAAGGACAATTGAGTTCGCCTTTCAAACTTTAGAAAATGATGTTGAACTGGCGAAAACTCAGGGCGATAAAACCGGCTCATTAGCTATGAGAAGGTTTCAATTCTTACTAATGGGGGCATCTTGACAGACGTTATTTCAGTTCTAGGACAGGTAGCGCCTAGCGCAACTACAGTCACAACATTGTATACTGTTCCTAATCTTGTTCAGACAACGGTTAGCTCTTTAGTAATATGCAACAGGAATGGCTCTGCCGGAACGTTTAGGGTATCGGTGCATGTTGCAGGAGCATCTGCTGACAACAAGCAGTATTTATTTTACGATCAATCTTTAGCAGGTAATTCGACGCAAACGGTAGTTATAGGTATGTGTCTTAATCAAACGGACGTTGTGAAGGTGTATGCAAGCTCTGCTGACTTGTCCTTCAACTTGTTCGGAGTGGAGACTAGTTAATATGTATCAGAATCAACCGCCTTTACAAGGGATGGCCAACAACATGGCCACTTATGGTCGCTACGGTGACAGCATGCTTGTCCACATGAACCCTGCAGAAGTGCAAGGTATAGCTGCGCTGTCTCCGACTGGAAGCCTGACTACTAACCCAGTGACAGGTCAGCCTGAAGCATTCTTACCATTTTTGGCTCCGTTACTGGGGAGCATGTTTGGTAGCACTCTGCTTGGAGGTCTTGGATCTGCCCTTGGAACAGGTGCCTTAGGCACCGCATTAACTGGCGCGGCTGGCAACGCTGCTTTGTCTGGAGCTATTGGTTCCGGATTAGCTACAACTCTAGCTACTGGCGATGTCAAAAAAGGATTGTTATCTGGGATCACAGGATTCGGATTAGGACAAGCCTTAGGGGCTGCGGGTGATGCATTAAACCCTCAGATAGGTGAAACTGCAGCAGCCTTAGGAGATGCGTCAACGGCTGCTTCAGAGGCTGGAAAAAACCTAGCATTAACAGCAGCAGAAACTGCAGATCCAATAGCTAAAGCAATAGAGATGGGAGCAGCACCAACAACAAACCCTTTAACCGGAGAGCTAGTAACGCAAGGTTTACAATCTCCTATTCCGGGAGGGGTTACAGATTTGACCGGAGCTGCCATGAATCCAGTCCTAAATCAATCGCAAATGGCTTTAGCAGATCCAATGCAAAAACTGCTTAGTGCAGAAGGAGTTAGGAATGCAGCAAATGCAAACGTAGCAAACTTATCAAGCCAAATAGATTCTCTTAGAGGCGCTCAGACTGTAGGAGATAGACTCCTTGCGCCACTCAAACAGCCCGGAGCTTTTGGAAAAGCTTTAATGCAACCCGCTAACTTAGCGGCAATTGGAATAGGCGAAGGCAAAATAGCTGAAATTGACGCTAGAGAGTTAGCAGAGAGAGACAACAGAAGGTTTGAAGAAGAAAAGCAAGCAGAATACGACAGAGCTATTGGCAACATAGAGGGAGCTTTTGACCAGCTAGAACAAGATTACAGCGGCTATACAATACCAAGGATGGGTGCAGGCGGAGTCACTTCAATAAATCCTCAACATTACGCAGATAATATTAGAGGATTGCAAGAGTTAGCAGGAGCCCCTGTGCAAATGTTCCCCGGCGGAGAGATCCCTGTAGGCGGTCGAGGTGGCGGCGGTAATTACAACTTTGCACCTACAGGTAGAGCTGGGTCAGGAGCAAGGCAGGCAGGGATTAGAGGCACAGAGGTTATTAGTGCCGAAGAGCTTCAAGGAACTAGGCCCGGATTTCAAAGCGAAATAAATTATTTTAGAAAGCCAACAGCTGCAACGGATACTGGATCAGGAGCAGGATCAGACGCAGGAGCAGGGTCAGTAACTCAGTTCCCAAAATACAACGTTGACCTCTCTGGAGTAGATTTTTCTAACATAGACCTTTCAAACCTTGGGTTGGGTGGGTTTAATATTCAGATTACCTGTCAACTCCAGAAGGCGATGCAACCGTAGGCACTATTGATGATGTTCTGGATGTTGAAAGTGCTCCAGTAGTAGGGGGAAGAGGAAGCCCCGGCCCCGGTTCTGAGCCTATTGACCCTGTAAGCAATATTCCTGTTATGAATTATGAAGATATCGTAGCTGAGACAACAAGAAGTACAGGCCCAATAGGCGGCCCCGGAAGAAGCTTTGAGTCAGAACCTCAGGTTCCTTATGAGACGATTCCTTCAACGCCTCCAGTTCAAGCTGCCCCACCGCCAGCAACAACATCACCTATTGGAAGAGGCCCTGCGATAGGAGCGGGTGGAATAATGGATGTTGGCAGAACCTTTGAACCAGAAATTAGAGAAATGCCTATAGACATGCAGCTACCTCCAGCTTTAGAGGTTCCTCAATCTATTCAGCCGGCACCAACACCTATAATGCAAACTCTTCCTAATCAAAGAATTTCTGATCCGCCAAGGTCTGATCCAGCACAAGAAGCCTCTACCTTTTTAGATGAGTTGACACCTACTAATTTGTTAGACAAATACAACAATTCTCCTGCAGCACAAGACTTTAGTCTTAACGCAACTTACGATCCTGAAACAGGTTTGTATACTGAGGATTTAAGTTCGTTTGGTTTTACAGGAGATTCGGCAACAAAAACTTATACCCGTCAAGAGTTTATGGACAAGCTTGGTTATGGCCTTGAAGACAGTGCTTCAACGCCACCACCACCACCACCGTCTAAGAGAGGGCCGTTCCAGACTGTGGGCAGAAAAGATCCATCAAGCCCACCGCCGCCGCCTAAGAGAGGATCGTTCCAGACTGTTGGTCGTAAAGATCCTCCAACAACCCAAGATCCTGAACCTATAAGCCCTCCTAAGCGCAGAGGCAGTCCTAGGCGCGGAGGGAGAAACATGCGGGAAGGTGGAGAAGTAGAGCTTTCTGCTATGAATGAAACTTTGGAGTCAAACGGACAGTTACTTATTGAACGGGCAGTAGAAGCAATATCTGGGCAGCTTAGCGAAGAGCAAGCAAGCGCAGTCGTTGCAAGCTTTATTGATGAGTTTGGTCCAGAAGCTTTCCAGATGCTTAGAGAAAAAGTTTTAAATCAAATTGTTCCCGGTTCTCAAAAAGAAGGAGAAATCAGGGGCGCTGGAGGGGGAATGGATGACATGATTCCCGGCATGATAGGTAACAGCCAGCCTGTTGCTGTGAGTCCCGGAGAATACATTATCCCTGCTGATGTTGTTTCAGGGTTAGGTGACGGTAGCACAGATGCCGGAGTTGGCGAGTTAGATCAGATGCTTGATAGGGTTCGTCAAGAAAGAACTGGAACATTAAGACAGCCAGCACCTATGAGAGTAGGAGGAGTATTGCCAGCATGATAAAGCCTATAGAGTTTTCGGGTGTAAAAAATATTAGGGATCTATCTAGGGGAGCCCAAAGTAAAACCGAGAACGGAAAGAGGGGAGGCCACTCACACAATTGCGCTTGTTCCAACTACTTATTTGGCGACCTTATGGCCTGATGTAAGTGAGCAGTTAGGAAAAGCTATTGCCAGATCTAAGGGACGATGGAGCATGGAGATGTTATTTGCTTCCATTTTAAACGGGCATCAGCATCTTTGGGTTGCTTTTGATGAGAACAAGGAGATTAGCGGAGTAGGTACTACCGAGCTGGTTGATTATCCAAACAAAAGAATGCTGGCTATACAATTCTTGGGCGGTGACAGGTTTAATGAATGGGTCTGGGACATGCTTGATAGATTTCATGATTGGGCTAGAGATAATGATTGTAAAGGCATTGAGGCTACAGCAAGAATGGGTTTTTGGCAGTGGCTAAAGCAGGATGGGTTTGACAGATCCTACGTTGTTTATGAAAAGAGGTTTGAAGAATGAGCAAAGGTAGCAAGGCTCCAAGCGGGCCACAAGAAGTTGTTCAAACAACAAGCAACCTACCAGAATACGCTCGTCCGTATTTTGAAGAGATGCTTGGTCGATCCATGTACGAGACCACTCGTCCGTATGAGGCGTATCCCGGTCAACGAATAGCTGACTTTAGCCCTTACGAACAGATGGGCATGCGCGGCATGTACGATATGGCTGCAGCAGGTACTCCTCAACAGTTGAATCAAGCCTCAGATATTGCCTCTCAAATAGGCTATCAAGATTCAAACATGGGCATGGACATCGCTCAAGGATTTGATCCTCAACAAGTAACGTCTGACTATCAAGCTGGGACATTTGATCCCGGATATGCAGCAGGAAGACTTGGCCAAGGATATCAGGCAGATCAGAGAAATGTTGGATATACTCCCGGCACTTTTGATTCAGGCTATGACGCAGGTACTGCTAGCCAAGGATATACTCCGGGAAGCATTACTAGCAATCTTGGGGCTACAGACGTTACATCTGATTACAATGCTGGAAGTAGAGACTCCAATTATACTAGTGGCAGTCGAGATTCTGGTTATACAAAAACTGCCTTCGACCCCGGATATCAAGCCGATAGTTTTTTGGCTGGGACTCTTTCTGACACAGGAAGTTCTCAATATGCCGCAGGAGACTTTGATCCCGGATATGTTGCAAAAGAGCTTGGCCAAGACTACACGGCAAGAGAACTACAGAGCCAGTACGCAGGAGATTTAGACACCGGCCCTGCTTTTCGGGCTGGAACTATAGCTGACGCGGCAACTTTAGAAAAATATATAAACCCGTACCAGCAATTGGTTACGGACATTGAGAAAAGAGAAGCTCAAAAACAATCTGATATTGCAGGGTCTCAAATATCTCAACAAGCAGCATCCTCTGGAGGTCTTGGTGGCTACAGAGAAGCTATCATGCAGTCTGAAAGGGAAAAGAATCTTGGTCAGCAGATGGCAGACATTCAATCAAAAGGCGGGCAGGCAGCTTATCAGCAAGCATTGCAAGCGTTTGAGTCTGACAGGGCCGCAAGACTTCAAGAGTCTGAGTTTGGATTGACTGCAGGGCAAGCTCAGCAACAAGCCAAACAAGAAGCCGAAAGACTTCGCCAAAGCGCCTTTCAAACCTCGGAGCAATCTAGGCAAGAGCAACAGAACATGGCGATTCGTTCTTTTGAGGCTGGAGAAAGTGCTCGTCAAAGAGCTGCCGACTTAGGTCTTAACGCTCAGCAACAAGAGGAGGCTGCACGAAGGTCTCAAGAAGAGTTCAGGCAATCTTCGGCAGGTCAAAAGTTACAACAAGAAAGCCAGCAAGAAGATATAAATCTGCGATCATTCCAAGCTGGAGAGCAGGCCAAGCAAGAGGCAGCTAGGCTTGGCCTTTCTGCAAAAGAGCAAGAGGATGCGTCTAAGCGGGCAGTAGAGCAGTTTCAACAAAGCGCATTTGAGCAGAATGAAGCTATTAAACAGCAGGAAGAAAGGCTTAATCAGGAGGCGTTTAATGCTGGCGAGCAAGCCAAGCAAGAGGCCGCTCGACTTGGGCTTAATGCTGATCAACAAACTCAGGCAGCAAAAGAAGCTCAAGAACAATACAGGCAGTCTGCATTCCAGCAATCTGAACAGGCTCAACAACAGCTTCAAGAGTTTAAGAATCAAACATTTCAGATTCAAGAGCAGGCAAGACAAGAAGCTGCAAGACTTGGGCTTAGCGCACAAGAGCAAGAAGAGGCTGCTAAACGAGCTGGAGAAGAGTTTCAGCAAAACCAATTCAGCCAAAACGAACAGTTAAGGATTTCTCAACAACAAGAGGAAAGGGCTGTTTATCAGGCTAGAGAATCTGCAAGACAGGAAGCTTCTCGACTTGGTCTTAATGCTCAACAGCAAGAAGATGCTGCTAGGCAAGCTGAAAATCAAATGCGAATGGATGCTCAGCAGTTTAATGTTGGCTCTGGAGAGACAGCAGCTCGACTTGGGCTAGCTGGTTTTGGAGCAGATCAGGCAACAAGAAATCAACAACTTGAAGCAGCTAGAATGCTTGGCGGATTTGGTCAACAAGATCAGCAAATGGCTTATGATAGGTTAAGAAACTTGCAGGCAGCAGGTCAGATACAAAGAGATATGTCGCAGCGAAGTATGGACATGGGCTATCAGGACTTCCTAAGACAGCAAGCGTTCCCAAGAGAACAGTTAAGCATGTTCAGCAATATGCTAAGAGGCTTGCCTGTGACTCCGGGGTCAACACAGTCTATATATGGGGCAGCGCCAAGCCCATATGGAGAAGCTTTAGGCGCAGGAATTGGTGGCGTAGGGTTGTATAGAGCCTTGGCAGGGGGCGGTTAATGAATATATTTGAACAAGAAGATTTAATCAAAGGACTCCCTGATCAATCTTTAATGCAAGAGGCGCAGCGTCCTTCTGGTCAGCTGCCTCAGTATCTTGTGGTGTCTGAGATACAGCGAAGACAAGACATGAGGAAAAGATTTTCTCAGCAAGGCGGTGAGACTCCTCAAGGAACAGTTAAGGATCAAATTCTTGGCGGAGGTATTGCAGAGCTGGGTCAACAGCCTCCCGGACAGCCTCCTCAACAGGGGCCGGGAATGCCTCCTCCTCAGGGAGGAATGCCTCCTCAAGGGCCGATGCCGCAACAGATGGGGATGCCGCAACAACCTCCAATGGGGATGCCGCAACAACCTCCGATGCCTATGCCTCAGCAAATGGCTATGCCTCCTCAAGCTCCGATGGGCATGCCTCCTCAAGGGATGGCGGCTGGCGGGGTTGTTCGTATGTATGCTGGTCAACAGACACCAAATACTGCTGGAGATTTAGAGCTTGCAGCTGGTGAGTTAGAAAGGTTGGCGAACCCCATGACTATGGCGCAGATATCTGCCGCTAATGCTGCTGGGAAGCCTCACCCTCTGTATGGCGGCTCTGTTCTTAGTCAGCTCTTGAGTAGAGATCCACAACAAGAAGAATCTTCTGGTATGACTATGGCGGAGATATCTGCTGCTAACGCTGCTGGAAAACCGCACCCAATATACGGCGACTCAGCGATTTCTCAGCTCTTTGACAAGATTGGCGAAGGGGGGGAGTACAACAGAGAAGACTTGCTGGCTATAGCCGAAGAACAATCTGGAGAAAATGAAGCTCAACAAGAGTTTTTTGCCGGTCAAAAGGAGCTAGAAATTGATCGCTCTCCTTTGCCTTTAAAATCTGGTCTTCTTCTTGACACAGATGCTATTAAGCAGGCGAACAGAGAGGAGCGTCAGCGAAGAGAAGGTTTACTGCAAGTCAGTACTACTAATAATAACGCAGCAATAGTAACTGATGCTGGGAAAGCAGGTAGCGGCCGCAACGCAACGCAATTAGATCAAGACCTTGTTGAGGTGGGTGCAAGTGATACAGACGCTCAGGGTCAAGTTGATAAAGATTTAAGTAAAGGTAAAAGCGATTCTCCTATAAATTATGAATCTTTGATTGCACAACTTAGCACGAGGGATGATGTTGATAGCCCTGATTACAGCGGGGCTTTAGGAAATCTAGCTGAATCAGCAAAAATATCTGATGCGCTTAAATCAAATACATCTGGGTTTGCAGATTTAATTGGAGGGTTTACAAAACCTTCGATGGATTTCTCTTCACTCAAGCCAGATTATGCGGCGCTTATAAGTGAAGCAGAAAGAAGAGCAGGTAAGATAAAAGAAGATGCTAGAAAAGATGCTGGCGCTCAGGCTTTGATGCAGCTGGGTGCGGGCATTGCTGAAGGCAGTGTTTCTGCAGGTCTTAGAGGTGCCAGCAAAGTAACTGGCGACATCATGAGACAAGCTAGAGCAGAAGCTTCTGCTGAAAGCACATTAGCTCGTCGCATGGAGATGGCAGGCAAAGAAGCTCAGATGAATTTAGGCCTTAAGGGTCAGCAAGCAGCTATCGATAATTACGATAGGCAGGTTAGCTTGGCAGCTAGGGACTACGGAGATCAAAGAGCAAGAGAGTTCCAAGCTGCGGGAATGGATGCTGATGCCGCCGTAGCCAAAGCCGGCATTGAGATGAAAGCGGCTGATGCTTTGTATGCCAAAAATAAAGACCAAAGAGATTCGGCAATAGACGCAGTCGTTAAGCAAGCTACCATTTTGAGATATCAGGATTTAGAAAAACAAAGTGGTCGAGCTTTGAATAGACAAACAATTCAAATGGTTCAACAACCTATTAGAACAGCCATTGAGGATTGGAGGCTCACAAATTCAAATGCAACACCTGAGCAATTGGGAGCAGCAATCGAAGCTATTGCGGGAAGATTTTTGACTCTTGACGTTGCGACAGGGCAAGGGCTTCTTACAGGTTCAATGCCAAGTCAAGGTGGTTTAGGCGCAGTATCATTTGATAGTCTAGTAACTGGAACTCCTTAATCAATGGATGTAATTCTCCCAAATGGCCGTTTGATTACAGGCGTTCCTGACAACGTAACTCAAAAAGAACTAGCCGAGATAGCTATAAATGGGAACATAGCTAGCTTTGAGGACTTTGGAGATCTTTTTGTTGATCAAACTGATCAACCTGAAGGCGTTGACTATTACGCAGGCGTTCCTTTAGAGGTAGGCAAGGGTGTCGTTAGGGGCTTTGGATCTGGGTTGCTATCTGCCCGGCGCTGGCTTAGCAGAGCTTGCCGATGTAGGTACAGACCTAATAGGCCTTGACAACCTAATAGATAGCGGCAATGAGAATGAGCTTATTAGGCTAGCCAACGAAGGTAAGCAGGCTCTTAACGAAAGCCTTGGTGTTGGCGACACATACAAAGATAACTACCTAGTAAAGCTTGGCGAAGGCCTTGGATCTATTGGTTCGTTCTTTGTTCCGGGCGGAGCTTTTGGGTTGGGAGCTAAAGCTCTTGGCGGGGCAGCAAGAGCGCAAAGAATAGCTACTGCAGCCGGTGCTACCACAGCCGGTGTCGGTACTGGAGCGTCAGATCAGGCAGAAAGAATAGCAGCTGCCAGAGCTAGAGGCGAAGAGATCTCTGCTGGTCAAGAAGATTTAGCAATAGCTCTCGGAGGTTTAGTTGGTGCTTCAGAAGCTATCGCCCCCGCTTGAAATTCTTAAGAAAATTGCAAGATTTAAGGATGTAAGAAAGAACGAAGAAGCGTTTAACGCTATCACTAGCGCACTAAGAACGGGCGCACTGGAAGGAACTCAAGAAGTCATGGCGGGCTTGGCTCAAAATGCCATTCAAGACGGGGTTTATTCCGACAACGTTAACTATACAGAATCTTTGTGGGATGACTTTACTGTAGGTGCTGGCGCTGGCGCATTACTAGATGCCATGACCAACGGGGTTAATCGACGCAGATCTAAAATACTCATAGAGTCCGAAAGAGAAAGAAGAGAGCAAGCGTTCAGAGACGAAGAAGCAGCTGCAAGTCAAGATCTTTTCGACATGGCTGAGCGAGCAAAGCAGCTTGCGGAAACTGACAGTGCCGAATCTGCCACCCCTTTGATGAGCGGAATGGAGACGTTTGATCAGGTCGAGTTCGATCCTACGCAACCCTATACCGGCCAACAAGTAAACATGGTTGATAGAGCTGCTGAATACGCTAGTCAGATAGCAAGAAACGGTATACAAAAGGATGGGGCTTTCCCTGAGTCCGGTAAGTTTGATGTCATTGAAGAGAAGCTTCCCGGCGGATCTGCGTTTAAGGTGATTCACTCCGAGACAGGACAGGAGTTTGGCCAACCTAATCAAGACAGAGAATCTGCTATCCATTTGATGGCAAATCTTAATCAAGAGTTAATTAACAGAAGAGTCAACGGCTCTGTAATAGACTCGTTAGATGTTGCTCCTCAAGCGTACACTCCAGAGCAATCAGAAAGTTTGTATGTTATCGGTCAAAGATTAAACAGACCTAAGCGATTTACTGTTACCTCTGCAGTTCTTAACGAAGCGGCAGGCACTACGCAATCTCCAAAGTCTCCTTATCAGGAAGACAAAACAATAGATCAGCTCCATGTTCTTCAGTATGGAGTCCCGCCATACACACAGACAGAGGTGAAAAACTTTACCGAGACCTGTCGAATTTGACTGCAGCTCAAGAATTAAACCTTGAAAGAAGAAAGCAAGGCCTCCCCGAAGTCCAAGAGTTTACGCTAGAAGAAGTTAAACAAGCATTGGGCGACAAATATTCAAACGTTTTTGATGTATTGCTTGGCGTTAATGCACCAGATATGACTGAGACTACAGAGAACTTTGGATCTGTTGGGGCTCGGCTAGCCAAAAGCAGGCAAGAGTATCAGGATCAGAAGAGGACGCTTGAAGAAGTCTCTGCTGTCTTGAAGGAAAAGAATATAACTTCGGATGTTAATAGCCCCGAGGTTAAGTACTTGTTTGAGAAGATTGTAAACGAAACCGATGTGGGGAGCATGAGCCCTTCTCAAAGAATGCATCTTGTGCAAGAGGTAAGAAAGCTCACTGTTGTATCTGAGCCTGCATTGCTTCCTGACTTCAGGCCAAAGACTTACACAACAAATCAATATAATGCAGCTGTTCAGTACGTTACTGAAACAGGTGATGGCACCATTGAAAATATTGAAAGCAATCTTGGGGATATTGGGTCTACCAAGCGCATAAGAAAAGTTGCTTCTGATTTGCAAAAGGCAATGAAGAATGCCGGATTAATCAACGACAAAGATGAAGTCGCCACTAGACTAGGGTTGCCGTCTCCAAAACAATTTCAGCCAGAGATCAAGCCGTATTCAGAAACGGTTTCAGAAGACGCAGCAAACCTTGAGAAGTTACTTACTGAAGATCTCAGAGGTATGGGGTTAGATGATATCCGGGTAAGGGTTCTTGACGCCTTAAAGATTGGGCCTGTCACTAGAGAAGGGGAGATAATTCTTACTGGGAAACCGGAAGAAGAAACCGCGCCAAGTGTTGAGGGTTACTACAAGCCTAGAGCTAACACTGTATTTCTTGCGCTCGACAGGATCAAGCAAACAGCCAGAGATCAAACCCCTGAGTCAAGGCGAGAAGCTCTTACTGACATCTTAAATCACGAGATTGTTCATGGCGTTAGAAACTTAGATCTGTGGACAGACCAAGAATGGCGCTTGCTAGAAAATCTGGCGCGGAAAAAAATTGTTCCGGGAAGTGGCAACGTTACATTCTTTAATGATGTTCAGCAAAGGTACACAGACTTATCTGCTGTAGGTCAAATGGAAGAAGCTGTTGCAGAGATTGTCAGGTACGCAAGGAAAGATAAAAAGTTTGTTAGCGGCAAGCCCAAGACCTTAGTCGAAAGGATGTATAACTTCTTTGAGAAAACAGGCAACGCCTTAAACGGGACTGGATTTCAAAGCTTTTTGACGATGTCTTGTCTAGACTTGAGAAGGGAGAGATTGGATCAAGAGAAAGAGATCAGATAAGGACGCTTAAATCCACAGAAAAAAGATTAGGTGCCGTGCCCGATAGGGGCATAGGTCTGTCTCGTGACGTTAGGAATCTTGCTCCTCAAACTGGAGAGGAAGAAATAGCAGCGTCAAGACAAAGAGATAGAGCAGCAGAGCAAGGCTTTGACACAGACACCCCTTATTATCATGGCACTGTAACAGGAGATATTAAAAAATTTAGAAGCGACATTGGTGGCATGGGAGTTAGTACTGACGGTGTAATAGCTGGTCATTTTACTCCAAACGTAAATTTTGCAAATCGATTTTCAAGGAGTGATGAATATGGAGGCAAATTCCTAAAATCAGATGAAAGCCCAGCTGTCTACCCCGTCTACCTGAGGCCGGGAAAATCTTTTGACGCAGGAAAAATTTTTAGAGAACGAGATCCCGAAGACGAGCTTCAGGTTTTGCAAGATGAGGTAGACAATCTTCCAATCCTTATTACGAGAAATATGCAATCGACCGAATGCTTGCAATGTCTTATGATTCTGATGATATTTCTGCTAAAGAATCTATCATTGATGTTAGAAGGGATCAGCTTTCATCTATGGTAGAAGATATTTTTACAAACCCAAGCGAATTTGCTTTTGCAGAACTAGAACAGCTATCCCCATTTATTCGTAGCGCGGGATACGATTCCTACATTGACTATGAATACGGAATAGACAACGGAAGCTATAGCACCTCTATTGATGGTGACACTCTTGGTCCTTTTGGATCTACCGGAATTGCAGTTTTTAAACCCTCAGATATTAAGGGTGTCTACGCTCAGTATGATCCATCAGGAGTTCCTCAAGGTTACGAATACGAAGACGACATCTTGTTCTCAAAGAAGAAAGATCTTAAGAGAACTAAGACTGGTCAGTATGTTGGCGCACCCAAAGAACTTAACACCCCGCAGAAGTTAGGCGCTCTCAGAAGGTCTATAAAAGGCCTAGCGGAAGAGGGAGAAGGTGGCCGGTTCTGGTATGAGCAGAGCGGTAAAGCTTTGTTAAACATCACAGGCGGGGACAGGAAAGAGGCAGAAAAGCTTGCTCTAGCGATAGCAATTACATCTCCACAAACTCCTGTACCAAGCAACTTTAACTATGCCGTTCAAGCTTATTATCAGAATCGTGCAGGTCAGCCGATCAAAACGGGCATGTATCCCGGTTGGATGAGTAAGGCGTTAGAGAATGTATTTGCTGGCGGGGAATGGGAAGGTAGGAAGACAAACAACTTCTACAAAAACGTCATGCGAGAGATTGACGCGACCATTGAGCAGGGTGTGACCACAGACATATGGATGATGAGAGCCTTTGGATTCATGGGTGATTCTCCAACGGATGCTCAGTACACTTTTGTTGAGAACGAAGTTAAAAAATTGTCTAAAGAATTAGGGTGGGAACCTCAACAGGTTCAAGCCGCAGTATGGGTTGCCATGAAAGCGCGTACTGAAAACAAGATGGTCAAGGCTAAGACGGAAGAGATATCTCAGCGAAAGGGATACATGAAATATGAATTAGACCCGACGACAAAAAAGAAAGTTCGGGTTCTTATAGACCCAGAAAAGCATAGACAGACATGGCTTAACGAGGCCATGAAATATGACCCAACAGGGGCGGAGAAGGATCAAGCTAAGTTTGATTATAGTGATGCAGCTAGAAATAATCTTGCACAAGTAAGCTGGGAAAGTATTCCCGGAGCTACATCTGGACACCTTGGGGAAATATTTGACGCTCAATATCCAGAGCTACAAGATTATCATGTGCAAATATCGAAGGCATTCCTTAATGAAGACGGCAACGATATTGTTGCTCTTGAGCTTGGGGTTCTTTCTCCGGGAGATTTTGAAGCTCCGGGATATTTTGAGGACAGGGTTTCTCCGGGTACTCAAACGCAAGTAGTCTCTCCTAAAAGATACAAAGTTAATGCGCCTGCGTTTGAGATAGAACCTTCGTCAGAAGACTTAATAAAAGCTTACGCTGCGGTTCGTGGCGTGCTTATGAAACAGGATGGCGTTGGATATCATCGACCATTTTACGATAAGGGTTTAAGGAAAGGTGATCTTAACGGTATTGAGATAGATATTGGCAGGCCGTTTACTGAAGAAGAGACTGCAAATCTTGCTGAGATAATGAAAGAATATTCTGGTCACGGAGAGTACAACCCCATAGGGTCAGACTCAGGAGCTAGGCTAATAAACTTTGATTACTTAGAAGTCGATAACAATGACTTTAACAACATGGTTATCAAAGCATTAACCAACATGGAGTTTGCTAACGGAGAGTCAGCCACAGCGGGAAGGTTCGCCGCTCAAGCTGGATACTTAGGTAACGATTGGAAGGTAAATAAAAATGGCGAAAGTTATATCGAAAGTCTTGGAGAAATCTCACCCGATTTACAGCGAAGGGTTGAAGATATCATCCGTAGGTTACAGCCCAGAATTGATGCAGTCGATAAAGACTTCTCAGAAAGGTATGGCTGGACAGAAAACCAAGAGATCAATGAAAGATACAAGCCAAAAGAAAACGCAGTAAAGCCAGATGAGAGTATGCAGCAGGATGAGGTTGTTGAATCTCGTCGTCGTACAGCATCTGAAGTTGCCGCTGCCTTCGGAGAAAGAAGCCCTCCGGGAACTATTATGCACTCTGTGGATAACTCTCCAGAGGTGCAAGAAGCACTTATTGATCAAGAAATACTTGGCGAACCTTTTAGTTTGCAGACAAAAGGCTACTCATTTGGCGACAAGTTTATTTATCAGGTTGCCGACAAGTTTATTGGCCTTAAGGACGTTGAAGCAAACATAAACAGATACAGGCAGAAGCTAGGACTGAGCCCGTTAAAGGCGACAGAGTCTGCTTACATTGGAGAGGAGTCTATCTCCGGCATCCTTGGCAACAAGATGCGAGAGTTTGAAGAGAGAAGAAAGAAACCTTTGGCAGGAAAGATTGCCGACTCTGGCTACAGCTTGGATGAGGTCGATGAGTTTCTTATCCTGCGTCACGCCATAGAGCGCAACGAAAGAGTTGCATCTCGTGATGCCGAAAGAGATGTCGAGGTTAATCCGGGGTCTGGAAAACTTAAGACTGGGCAAACTCTTACCAACAGTTTCGTTAAGCGCAAGATGAAAGAGCGTTATGACATGGACTGGAATGATGCTACAGGCACTTGGTCTGGAGGTAACGGAAGAGCTAAGCGTCTTCTCGATGTTGCTGCAGACGTTGACATCATTGTAAACGAAACAATAGACGAGACGATTGCCGGCGGTCTTTTAGATTCAGACTCTGCGGAAGCTATTAGAAATTCTTATAAGTACTATGCCCCGTTAAGAGGTAAAGACATTGAGGATGACTACGCAGAGACAGCAGTCATAGGTAGCAGTATAAGCACCAAGGGTAAAGAGTTTCTCCGGGCAATGGGCAGGGAGTCAGCTGCTCAATCACCTCTAGGACATGTTCTTATTAAATGCTGAGCGGTCAATGGCTAGAGCAACTAAGAACAAGCAGTTCGGTGAGCGCCTAGTTAACTTGATAAAGAGCAGTCCGGATGCGGATTTTGGAGAGTCATATCTCCTGAAGACCAAGATACATGCGAGCTTTTGAGAAGAAGTTTACCTATGTTGGTAACGACAAAGACTTGCAAGGCCAGACGTTCTCAGAGATACCGCCGGACGCTAACAGAAAGGATTACATACAGAAGATAGTGCTAAAGAGAGACAACCTTAGTCCCGGTTTTGACAAAGATTTAATTGGCGTGAAGCTAGATGGTCAGCAAGTTTACGTTGAGCTTACAGATAAAAGATTAAGGGATGCCATTCTTGGCATGGACAGCGGCACAGCAGACAATCTTATTCAGAAGTTTGGTGTTGTTAATAGATTCCTATCCATGATGAACACATCGCTTAACCCCGAGTTTGTTATTGGCAACTTCTCTCGTGATGTGCAGACAGCTATCTTTAATATCCTTGGCGAACAGGATATGTCTCAAGGTAAAGCGAAAGATCAGAAGCTTGTAGCTAAGGTTATAAAAGATGTCATTCCTTCGATGGGCGTTTTTTATAAAGCAGCAAGAAACTTCTCAGTTAAAGACGGAACATTTGTAGGAAACTTATCCGGCATAGATCCTGTGGATCAGGCAGATGTCAGAGAGTACATGGAGTCTGGGGCAAAAGCTGACTGGTTCCACTCAAGACCCCCCGAAGATCAAACCAAGACTATTCAATCTATGATTGATATGGCAAACGGAACCTTCAAAGGAAACTTCCAGCGAAGGTATCAGTCTGTCATGAAGTTTGTTGAAGACGGTAATGCCTCTGTTGAAAACGCTGTGCGACTAGCCACGTTCAAGGCATCGCGTGATGAGCTGCTTAATGCTGGGGTGCCAAGGCCCGAAGCTTTGGCTCAAGCTGCGTCACTCGCTAAGAATTTGACAATCAACTTTAACCGAAAGGGTAACGCCGCCGGAGACTTGGTTAACTCTCTCTATTTGTTCTTCAATGCTAGTGTTCAGGGCACAGCTAACTTCGCAAGAGGATTGTTCGGGCCTAATATGAATCCGCTTAGCTCTGAAGCTAGTCGCGTTAAGCAGGGGGCAGTTACATCTTTGATCATGTTCGGCGCTTTGTCTGCCTTAAGAGCAGAAGAAGAGAGCGAAGAGAACCCAGAGACGGGAAGGTCTTACTACTCCGAGATACCAGACTACGTTAAAGAAAGAAACATAGTGATCATGGCTGAGCCTTCAGAAGCTCTCAAGAAAGGTGCAAGCAACATTTATTTAGACAGGGATGGTAAGGAGTATGCTAATAAGACCCAGTATTACTACACCATCCCGCTGCCATACGGATACAACGTGTTTCATTCTCTTGGGCAGAATGTTTTCGAGATGAGTAACGGTCACATATCACCACTTAAGGCAACGTCCAATGTGACCAGTGCATTCTTAGGATCGTTCTCCCCGATAGGATTCTCCTCTCCTGCGCCGACAATAGCTCAGCCCTTTATAGAGATAGCAAGGAACAAAAACTTCTTCGGCTCTCCTATATATAGGGAGAACTTCCCGACAGGAACTCAGTTACCAGAGTCTTCTATGTCAATGTCTACAACGCGAACACCGTTCAAGTGGATGGCTAAGCTCTCCAACTCTTTGATAGGTGGTAATGAGCAACAGTCTGGGGCACTGGATGTTTCGCCAGATGTGCTAGAGCATCTAGCTGAGTTTGCATTGGGCGGTGCCGGAAAATTTGGCATGCGTAATCTTGATGCGTTTGAAAAATGGCAGAAGGGAGAAGACCTTAAGGCAAGAGAGATACCGTTCCTTCGTAGAATCAAAGGCGAGCCCGACGAAAGAGTTAGCATGGGAGATTTCTACGAAAGAAAGATTAAACTTGAGCAGCTAGAAGCTAGGCTGGATGTGTTGCGAGGCGCTGACCGTATTAACTTTAGAAAGAATAACGCGCAAAAATTAAGAACGCTTAGGGATTTAGAAAGAGCAGAAGATCAGCTAAGAAAATTAAGAGAGCAACGCAAAAGAATTAAAGCTATTGCTTCAAGGTCGCCACAGGATGCTTTGAAGATGGGTAAAGCGGAAGAAGAAATCTACGATAGAATGAACTCAGTCTATAATAGGTTTAACAAATCCTATGACAAGAAAGTTGGGCGCACTAATTAAGCGGCCTCTTCTTTGCATTCTCTCTGTCTTCTTTTTTCTGCATCATCTTCTTTATTTCTTCCAGAGTAAGTTCTTCTTTCGGGTAGCTTAGGTTCTTCCAGCCCTCGTCTTTGGGGTAGCTCATTCAATAAGCAACTCAAAGCAAAAGATCATTGCTTGAATTCTATCTTTGGAAAATCCCGCGCACAAATTACCATCTCTGTCGTTCACTGTCGCAACGAACAACCCGTTTTTATTTCTCTTAACTACCATTAGATTGACTCCAGTAATGTGTAAGCTGCCATTGCTAATAGCAAAAAGAACACTGCAAACATGGGCCAGAACGAACGACTAGTCATCAACTCTATGAACTCTAGTATCTTATTCAGCATAATTTTTCCTGATTACTTTTTGTGAGTAGAGGCTGCGCCAGACTTACCTTTGTCGGCTAGCTCTTGCCTCCACTTTATTGTCTTTCCGTAGCGCAAAGCAGTGGCACCTTGTTCTACTGCCTGAATCTCGCCTCCGTTCTTTATGAACTGATCAACCTGATCCAGCATCTCTTGCCTTGCCTCTTCTTTCTCAGCGTAAGTTTTAAGCTTAGGCTGTATAGTTTTTTTCTTGTTTCCGTGTTAGCTTTGTCATGCGTTTATAGTTATTAAACCCTCAATAATTAACTCACCCCAAGTTCTTTCAAGCCCTCTTAGCTGGCAGCGCAGCAACTCTTCTTTGCTCAGGTTTGTTTTCATTCTGCCGTCTATTACGTCATGACAAGTTGAGCAGGAGTAAACGGCTATGTAATCTGGTGACTTAATACTCATGCCTTTCGCCATGCTTGGTAAGTGCGCCAGCACTGTAGTCTCTGTGTTGTTGTTACAGTACGGGTGAATCTGTAAAGCGCACATCTTTCCTCGTGCAGACTTCCGAATCTTAGATGTCTTCACTTCTTTCCTTTTCTATCAGGTCAATGATGCGATTAAACCCATCGTTGATACCGCTTAGTTCTGTATAGATCAAGTCAAGAAGATTTATTAATTGCTCTTCTGAACTTACATTCATGACTACGTCATCACTGACAGAATTATCTTTGCTCATAGTACTCCGGTGTTAACTCTGGTAATTTAGTAGCAGACTTGTCCTTACTAGTTTGCTCTCGCGTTCTAAAAAAAAACCTGCGTACTCAGGGTATGTGTTCATAAATCTTCTAGAGTAGAACGCCCTGTAGTTGTTATTTAGTTTGAAGCTGTCGGTTCCATCTCCGCCAGCATCAATCTCCCATCGTATCCTTTCAAATACAGCATTGACTGAGTAATGAGTATACCCTCTAGATATCATCTCGAAAGTAAATCCGCAAAACAAGTTCCAGACTTCGGGGTGATCCTCATGAAAAGCAATCACTTGTCCGCGCATCTCTTCTTGTCTTGTCTCTGTCATCCGAATGCCGCTCCGATAACCATTCCAACAAACAAGGCCAACAGCATTGCCCATCCTGTCCACTTAGGTTCTTCCATCTTCTTCTCCTTTAGGTTCTGGCACCGCAAATCCTAATTCTGCAGCGGTAATAATGAGCGTGTCGATAAGCTCAGAGTACTTTGCCTTGCTTGCTTGGCTTGAACGCTTCAATGGTCTGCGCTTGAAGCCGAACTTGGTGTTCACATCTTCTGAACCGTAAGCTCGACACAACAATTCCTCGTGCATTTCATCGTGCGTCATGCCGCAAAACTTTCCAAACTCATTGACCCACTTGTGATAGTAGTTTTCCTGCTGTCTGGTGCGCTGCCTTTTAATCTTATCAACCGTCAGCTTAACGCCCAGATCAGCATTCTTTACTAAATGAGTAACCTCATCCATCTTTGAGCCATCGATCTTTGACAGCAACCGCATCAGTTCCATGACGTTATCATGACTCAATGGATGAATGTGGTAATGAATCATAGCCAGTCTTCGTCCGTGCTAACTGTCTTTGCAAAAGACTTCTCGCTTGGATCTTTGCGAGGGCCAGAGTAGACCTCGTGCCTACAATAGACATAAGGCTTGCCATCATTCTTGCTCTTGCCTTTCCAACCAGAAACATCTACCTGAAGTACTGGCTGCTTGCCTTGCTCTCTTGCTCGCTCATGTATCTCGATCAACGCCCGCAATTGTTCTTGGTTGATCATGAGCTTGCCAACAAAATCTGGGTGATTGTCCGCGTTCTTCCTGTCGTTGCTGTTCATGTAGAACACATCGCCTTTTGCTACGTTTTCTTTGTCCATTGTGTTTCTCCTATGATTGTACTTTTGATCTGATTGATTTGAACTCGTTGACATACGCTTCGTAAACGTCAGGATGCGACAGTTTAATTTCATCGAGCGTCTTGTTTGCCGTGTGCAAAGACTTAAGTCCTTCAATTGTGTCGGTTTGTCTGGCAAATCCAAGAGCCACTTCAGTAAATTTCTTTGCATCTCCGTCAGTCATTGCGCCTGTCATCGTTTTTTCTACCGCTTCTTCTAACGTACTTGACTCGACAACTTGATCCGCGCTGTCGAAAACATCCTCCTTCTTCTTTGGTTTAGATTTGGTTTCACGCGGCAGGTCTTCGCCCGCATAGATATAATGACCCAGCCCGAAAAAAGCCATGCACTTTACTAGGCATCGCATCTTGGCATCGCCTACATCTCTTGCGCTAGGGTTTGCTAACGCCGCGTTCTTGAATCCGGTCATGACGGGAAGCCACATACTACGCTGCAGCTCACCAATATTGATTGTGCAATGGACAGAAACAGTACCGTCCCCGTGAACTTCGTTATCTTGGAACTCGTAGGTCGCATCAGGGTACTGCTCCATGAGTTGTGCCCATGCCCATGTCCAGCTTAAATAGGACAGATCATTTTTTTTCTTGGTGTATGCTGAGCAGTCGATAGCACTCAGGGTTTCCCAAACTTGTTTGTAGCTTGCCATTTTGTATCTCCTAGGTTAGCGGTTTTTTGGTGAAGCCGCGTAAGTCACTGCGCCATTGCTTGGCATTAATTTTGTATCGCTCTTCGATAGTTTTTTCTAGAATCTCAAGTATCTCAACAGGCTCTAGCCTGAGAAACATGCTGACAGGCAACGATAAACAAGCGCCCTGAGCCCATGTGAAATCTATTTGATCTCCAATAACTGATGCCTTCAGCATGGGTATCTTTGTGATCTGCCAAAGTCCAATCATCTTCCTGTAAAAATCTGCGTCTTCTATCATTTGATTCTTTTCACCGCGACAAATGAGTCCCTGTGTTGTGGGCCTTTGGCCTTGAGTTTCGCTGGGTCAGTTACGCCATTAATAACGACAGGAATCTTTACCCATCGACTGATAAACTTTTTATCCTTTAACTTGCCCGCTGCGTTGAAAATTGTGGCCGATCTGACCCTCTAATCAGCATCATCTCGTTAACCCTTAGCGCGTTAAGTCCTATAGAAAGCTTTGAAGCGAACTCTACGCCATCGATATGTGTCTGAGGTTGGTAAAGCATTCTTTCATATTCCTCTTCTAACTTGCCCGCTGCCCACTTGCTCATTTGTCTTCCTCGTAAATTAGGATGTTCGTTTGATAATCAGATAACCGCTGCTCTTACTGGGGAGAGGGAGTTCAACATCATCGAGGAAGAATATTTGATCGACCACGGATGGTGTCCCAACAGATTTACTGATCATTTTTTTGCGCGGGTGCTTCCTCTTCCAGTGATAAAAATTTACTTGATCATCTTTTTAATAAGCATTACCTCATTAACCTTCATCGAATCTAAAGCCCTGAATAATTGTGTCGTATCGTTCAGAAGTTCTTCAACGTTCAAATGCTCAATCGATTTGGCGGGTTGATAAAGCTGTTTGTCCATTTCTTCTCGAGCCAGTTCTAATTCTGCCTCTAAATCTTCTTGCTGATTCTTATTTATCATTCTTCTATGCTCTCTTTGAATTGTGAACACCACTGACTCACGCGGCACCAGTTCTGAGCGCAGCGAGTGCTTTCGCCTAGCCTTGTGTCAACGTAATGTCCGGTGCCTAGGGACTTGGCATGATCAGATGCTTCATCTTCTTGCTGATGAATCTTGATTGCTCTTACTCTGCCTTTCTTATGCACAGCGTAGACGGTTGGCTTCTCCCATCGCTCATGTGCATCGCACAAAGGAAGCTCCCCACCTGTGGTGTATTCAAAGTCAGCGGACTGATGCAGCTCAACACGCTCTTCAACGTAGGCATCCTGATCAGACTCCGACCACAGCGGAATGGTAATCATTTGAATGGGAGAGTCGGGATAGTTACCGCCCTGTTCAGCCTTGCGTCTGACCCAGTCGCGCAGAATCGCAATGATTCTTAGCTGCTTGACGGGCAATTGCTTAGCCTGTCTAACCAACCAAGCGTACAGGTTTAACTGCTTGTGCCATTCCTGCTTGTCATTCATCACTGACCAGACACTGGTTACTTTATAGTCACTGACAATGATGCCCTCAGGGGGTCGTGTGTTGCAGGTCAATTGCGCCACTGATCTTCCAGCCGTTAACCTCAGCAAACAATCTCTCTTCGCTGATGCAGTCATCGCCCTGAACAGCAGCCTCAAACATTTGATGAACGCTGGTGCCGAACCGCGACCACAAAAAGTCAACCGCATCCTGCTCGATCTCGTCATCATGCTGACGCTGTAACTGAGAGACACGCGGTGAGTCTATCAACTGAGTCGCAGACAATAGACTGTCGCCTCTGGTGTAGTCACTAAAAGTCAGGGCGTTAAAGACAACCTCTGGCAGCTTGTGCTTATTAGTTATTTTCATTCGGTAACCTAAAGACTCTCACGCCCATTTGATTATTCTCGTGCCGCTTACGCACCGTAAACTGTTTATCTGGCGCAGCTATTTGTATCCGATGCACTCTTTGTCGTAGCGCACTGACCTTACGTTGGGTATGATCTTCATCATCAGTCGCAATGAAAAAGGATTCCTCCGGTGCCAGACTCATGATGGCCTCTAACACATTCGGGTTCAGCATCTCCTTCACTCGCACTTCGGGCAACGGCACCCGCTCTATCTTGATATCTTTTTCTTTGTTCGTCATAAATTACTTCTCCTCGTTCTTCTTTGTCAATCAACCATTGACTTATCTTTCCCATTTGCTATTGTCCTGTATTCAGTCACAACGGACGATAAACATTAAGGCAAATAGCACATGATATCAAGTATTTTTTTCATAATAAATGGAGAACCTGCCAGCAAAGCAAACAGCCGCAGGTTAGTGACGATCAAGGGAAGGCCAGCGTTTATCAAAAGCAAGAAGGCGTTGGCTTATGTGAAACTATTTGATGAGCAGTGCCCACAGATGGGTGACTCAATGCTCGAAGGTGACCTGCAAGCTGAGATAAAAATTTATTACGCGACTCGTAGACCTGACCTAGACGAGAGCGTGATACTCGACTGCATGCAGGATAAAATTTACAAGAATGACAGGCAAGTTAAGAGGAAGGTGATTGAATGGGGATTAGACAGAGAGAATCCACGAGCGGAAGTTTTGATGACAACGATAGAGTCATTGGTCAACGAGTCTTAAAGAGAGCAGTGCTGGATTTGTTTGACAAAGAGGAGGCTGTACGGATGGATGCGATAGAATTTTTTGCCAGTAACAATCATAATAATCTGGCGCAGAATCTTGGTGTTGATCCAATAAAAATAAAAGAGCAAGTCATGACAGCAATCAGTCATGAAGGAATAAGAAGAGAGAAGTTAGTCAGGAATATTGTAAGAGACTTAGTAGGTAACTAAGTAGTCTACTTTATTTTTTTTAGTTAGTAGGTTTCTTAATTTTAAGGAGTCTACTTAGTGTGCCCCCTTAACGGGGAATTTTAAAATTAACAGGCGAGGTAAGTTTATGCAAGAGGTTTTGGATACGTTTCTAAATACCATCACTCAAGAGGGCCGATATGTTTGCCCAGTATGTACCCCAAACAGAAAGAAAGTTAATCAGAGAGAGCGCACTTTAAGCGTGTCGTTTAAGAGCGATGGGCTTGTGTTTCTCTGCCATCATTGCCAGATATCAGGCAAGAGATCGGAGGACAAGCCAACCTATGTTGAGCGGCCAAAGAAAGTCACGGCGATATCAGTGCCAAAAGAATCTGACTCAGGCATTGTCAGTCAGTATCTAAAGGGTCGCGGCATAGATCATGACAAAATAAAAGACAGGTTTGCCTTGGTAACAGGCAAGCGATACTTCAATGCCAAGGGTGAGCTAAACGCTGGGGAGTTTCCGGCGATTGGATTTGTGTACGGAGATAAGGAGGCGGTGAAGTGGAGACCGCTGAATGATAAGCGGTTCACACAGGATGGTGCGGCGAGAACATTCTGGGGCATAGAGCATGCAAAGAAAGTAGAAGCAAAGACCATTGTTATTTGCGAGGGTGAGGTAGACTGCTTGTCAGTGGCCTCTTCTATTATTGATGATCAAATAGCTATACTTAGTGTGCCAAACGGTGCGCCTCAGCGTGTAGCTAATCGCAAAATAGACGCGAAAGAAGACAATAAGTTCAGCTATGTCTGGGAAGCAAAGGCGGTGATGAAGTCTGCTGAGAAAATTATACTAGCAACAGATAGCGACGAGGCAGGTGAAGCGTTGCGCGAGGAGCTAGCTAGAAGAATAGGCAGAGCCAAGTGTTATCAGGTGCAGTATCCCGATGGCACCAAGGATATGAACGACGTTTTGCAACAGCACGGTGCAGAGAAGATCGTCGATATTGTTAACGCTGCAGAGCCACTCCCGCTTGAAGGCGTATACACAGTCGATGATTACAAAAGTGAGGTGACCCACTTGTATACGAACGGAGTGATCGGAGGTCTTTCGACGGGCATGCCTGTAGTTGATGAGCTATTCACGGTAGTTCAGGGGCAGCTGTCCGTTATAACAGGGGTGCCGGGATCTGGTAAGTCGGAGTTTATTGACCAGCTAATGGTTAACTTAGCTAAGAACTATGACTGGAAGTTTGCCGTTGCTTCGTTTGAAAATCCACCACCACTTCACATCGCCAAGCTTGCAGAAAAAATTGTTGGCAAGCCATTCTTCGACGGGCCCAACGGTAGGATGAGCAAGGAAGAAGCAGACAACGCGCTGACATACATCCATAATCATTGGTTGTTTCTCGAGCAAAGATCAGGCGAGCTTGTCACGATTGATTCAGTGTTGGATCGGGCGCAACAGGCGGTGATGAGAATGGGGGTGAGAGGGTTAGTCATTGACCCATACAATTACATTGCTCAGCAAAGTAGTAGCGACAACGAGCATCAAAGTATCAACGATCTGCTAACACGATTGGTCGCCTTTGCCAGAGCAAACGATGTCCACATCTGGTTCATTGCTCACCCCAGCAAGATGCCAACAGATGCCTCAGGATCAACAGCTGTGCCCAAAGGGATGAACATATCGGGCAGCGCCAGCTTCTTCGCTAAAGCTGACCTTGGTATCACCGTGCATCAGAACAAAGATCGAGACGTTGAGATTCATTGTTGGAAGGTGCGGTTCAAATGGATAGGCAAGGTTGGCAAGGTGCAACTTGAATACGATGTGCCGACAGGGAGGTATTCAGAGAAGGTGTTCAAACCTATTCCAATTCCTCAATCATTGCAGCCGCACAAGAGCTGGCATGAAAACGATGACGATTGGCTCTGATCTAAAGGTCAATGACAAGGGTAGCCCGCTTCTTCGTAAGCATCACGCCGTTGATGTGGAGGATGGGGGCAGCGGCGTTGGTCGAGCCGTGGTCAAAGACCAGTTATTTATTGATCACTTATTAATTAAGGACATGATTGATGTCCACCAGCACATGGAAGCTGAGCGGGTAATCAACCTCGCAGTGTCTGCTCAAGTGTACCTCAAGAGTCCTTCAATGGATTCGATTAGTCATGGCGGTGGTCAACCGGACATGCTGAGCAGCGGGCTAATCCGTTACGCTGGTTACATCAAATGGGTTGTCAAAAAGTTTGGGCATGAAGGTGAGCGGGTTATCGTTAATCATGTTGTTGACGATGTGCATACCACCGACTTCGCACTCATCAGCTTGATAGCTAAGATACTCAAGCGCAATTAATCTGGGGTCTTTTTTACCCCTTACCTCTTTTAAAACCCTGAAAGCCGCATAAGTACTGGGTAGGTACGGTAGGTACGGTAGGTACGGTAGGTACGGTAGGTACGGTAGGTACGGTATTAACAATAGTGACAAACCTCTCCCGATAACGTCAAGACCGACCCCATACATACAGTGGGCTGTAGAAGAATTTTACACCCAAACCTATAGCAGTATTCTCCGCCACCACTGGTACACATAACACCGCAATAGGTCGGGAAGCAGTAACACGTTTAACGACCTAGTTTAACCTGTCTTAAAGGGATTGTTTCAGAGGGGTAGGTTTGATGAGCTTAGCTATTGGTTGACCAATAAAAAAGCCCCGCTCCGTTAAGAGCAGGGCTAGGCTAGGTAGGTGAGAGTGTGTGAAGTTCTCGTGATCAATATCTCACAACGTCCAATAAGATGCAAGATGCGACAGTACCTGACAGATAATGTTTAAGCTGGCATCTGATCAGGCTTAACCGTGCGCCGCACCACGGTCTAGGAGCGCCAGCTATTTAAGTGTAACCTCTCAGCTTGGATTTGTATTCTCCCATTTGTTAAGCAGGACAGCTAAGAATTGCTTAACAGTTAACTTATAGCCTAGTCGATTGGACTCTTCGTCTCTGTATCGACTAAACCTCTCTAGTAACTCGCCATTGATAGATATATTCTTAACATCGTTTTGCAACCTATACTTGGCGGCTATTTCACTCTTCGTTAATCCGCTGCTTGGTCTGCCTCTTGTACTCACTACGCTCCCCTCTTAAGCAAGACAGCTGAAAGCTTCCGCATATTATCGCAATTGCGTTTGAGAGAGCGCACATACTCTTCGCCTTCCTCCTCATCATTAAAGGAAGGCGTACCGGATGTGACAAAGTTACAATTGTCAACTCCGCCCCTCAAGCTGTATTCAAGATCATCTAAATACGACTCCAAAAACCATGTTGCCTTCTGAAAATCAGATGCAAGATGCGATACTTCCTGATCGGAATCGGCGGTATCTATTAGTGCTTCAATAACTTCAATTATCTTCATTGCTATTGCCTCAGTTTAAAAAGTTTAGGGGCCGCAGCCCCTGCTAAGTTATATGTAAACTATCTCTCCGAACTCTTCGCAGCCGGAAAACTCTGGATCAGTGTGATTGGTGATCCAGAACACAGGGTAGTCAGGCATCTCAAAGTCTCTGCCAAACCATGCGTCAGGGCCAACGTCAGCCTCACCATCAGTGAAGTAGAGTAATGCCTGCGGTTCGATGTCGTTTCTCGCGCACCAGTTGAAAGGCGGGTTGAATGCAGTGCCGCCGCCACCGTGAATGCTAAGCTTGACCTCTTCGCCTGCATCAAAGTGGATAGGCTCGCCGTTCAAAGTGTGGTCGCAATAGATCACGATCACGCCGGTGGGGTCAATCGCATCGACGATGTCATCGACATGATGACCAATGATCGATAACTCATGATCATCCAATGAACAAGACGTATCGACAACGATGACCAGTTCACCCGTAGGTCGGGTCACATCAGTTGGCATGCGGATGCCCTTGTGATGCAGCCGTCTGTTTGGTCTCGCGAAAGTCTGATCCACCACGATAGTGTCAACCAATGCATCGCATAGAATTTCATTCCACGGTTGAATGTCACCTTTGGTTGTTTCTATCATTGCTCTAGCGTGACCGCCGGATGTGTTGCCAGCCTTGCGCTCGACAAGTTCAGCCTCATTTAGCGTGGCAGATATGGCTCGCTGTTCAGCAGCCTTGCCAGCCTCATCAAGTGCATCGCCAGCTTCATCGACAGCGTCGAGTATCTCACCCCAGCTGCAGCCTGATGCCTTTTCCGGAGTCTTGGCAGGGGCATTGCCAGTAGACTGACCTTGAGAGTCACCATCCTTATCATCGCCCTGCTCGCCATCATTTTGTTGCTGTTGCTTTTTACGCTGCTCTTTTTCAAGCGCCACATATATTTTCTCCGCAGCCCAGCCTGAGTATTTAGCGTCGAATAGTCCACCTTCAGGTAGCTTAAACCCCGCCTTAATCAGCGTGTCGTTTATCGCGTAGTCGCATGCCACATTCCATAGCTCGTGGTTACGACCACCCTTCCTCAAGTGATGGCCGTGTCCAACGTGGCTGCACTCGTGAGCAATTACGCCAGTGATCTGAGCGACAGGCAGCGTATCAACCCACGCGGGGTTGTAGTAGATACTCTTACCATCAGTAGCCATCGTATCGAAGTCTTCTGAAGCAACCATCTTGAGCCTATACAGCAGACAGGCATAGAAGGGATGATCAGTTACCATCCGGCTCTTAGCTTTATTTATTTTTACAGTCATGATCGTGTCCTTAATCAAATAATCCGTTAAGTTTAGAAGCAATGTCACGCGCAGTTTTTGCGGCGCTCTTGCGTTCAGCGGGGTCATCGCGCAATTTTGCGGATCGAGGTCGCGCATGCTAGATAGCAAATCGTTTGCCACTTCAGTCAACGCGGGGTCATTGGTCAAGTTGATATGCGGTAGTGTCTCCGCGAGTTCCTCGATTGCAGTGACTGTTGTGTCGCTAAACTTCGACGCTCGCTGCTGTCCCTGAGCCTTGATGCCGTGACGATCCATGCCATCGATGAATGTGTTAAGCACGTTAGTGACACGCTTGTGAATAGCCTTCATGCCTGCTTCCACGCGCTCGTTTGCATCAGCTTCGACATCAGCCTCGATCTGTCTGATCCGCTCTGCTGGGAGCCTCAGTTGAGCAGGCACATCATCGCCAGACGTAATCGGGAACAAGCTGTACTTGATGCTGTACTTATCAACGATGTCCTCCACGTTAGGGTAGTCACTGGACTTGAATGCATCGCCCAGTTTAAGTTGATCATCGCGGACGATGTTCAGCCATTCGTTGCGTAACTCGATCTTAAGCTCTTCGAGCCTGTCATTTTTAGCCTTCAAGTCATCTTCAAATTTTTTCAGGTTATCGACCACGATAAGGTGTTTGCCCGTGTCCCAAGGGACGCACCATCGACGGACAACCTGATTGCCAATCTGACCAATGAGCTTTGTTGAGTTCCTTGATCACTGGCCCTTTGGCGAGTGGCTTCATGACCCTCAGTGATCGAGCCTCAGCATTCTTGTCGCTGACGATCTCGACACTGAGGTTTCGATCTTCGATGGTGTTGCTCCACTTGGTGCATTCAACCTTCACGATGAGTGCGTT
>UEXL01001259.1_pt1 | contig 35026 bp, 53 predicted proteins | sample 1796671 | NCBI WGS metagenome assembly UEXL01 (sample SAMEA4772471, study PRJEB27181) | metagenome | reverse complement strand
GAAATCATCCGTACTTCTCGAAAGACTATTGAAGAAGAGTTTGGCGAGACGGTAGCCTCTGTTAATGCTCAAGTTGATTGGTTTGATTGGGACACAGACACAGAGAAAGACTTATATCTTGCTCACTACTACGAAGTTATCGACAAAAACCTGACCGAGTATCATTTTGGTGAGTACGTGGTGACTACTGGCGATGGCATCAAAGACAACTACGGTAACAGAGTTTCGCGTGATGAACTAAGAGATTTGCGAGAGTTTAACGAACACGAAACCAAGCGTAGGAAAGTTAAGTACGTTGAATATGGGTTAATGAGTGGTGACAAGTGGCTAATAAGAGGTCAAAAAACACCATTTAAGCGTATTCCTATTATTCCACAGTACGGTTACTATCAGGTAATTAACGGCATTGAATACTATTGTGGTGAAGTGAGAAAGCGCCGCGACCCTCAAATGTTCCTCAATACCTATCATTCTTCGTTAATGGAGATAATGTCTGCGCCTCAAGTTGAGAAGCCAGAATACACGCCTGAGCAGATAGCAAAACACGCAAACGAGAGAAGCAAGGCAGACATAGATAATGCTGCTTTTATTATGTCAGACCCTATCCTTAACCCTGATGGCTCTATTGCTCATGTCGGCCCTATAGGTAGGCAGACACCACCACAAATAGGTAGTGGTTTAGCGGCAGCAGGTCAGCAGCTAGAATCTACCTTGTTTGATATGGGCGGGACAGGTCAAAGCACAGTGCCAAGTAATGCGGCGGCTGATGCGATAGCGCAAGTTAATGAGAGGCAAGACGATACATTCCAGCCATTAATGCAGAATAGTATGTTTGCTATTAAAACGGCTTGTGATGCGTGGATAACAGCAGCTCAAAAGATTTACTTTACTAATCAAAGAAGTCTACGTGTTGTTGCTCAGGACGGCTCTTACTCACAAGTACAGACGCTAGAGTATGGTCAAGACAATAAAGGTAATTACGGACCTTATAAGAACTCAGCTAGAGGTCGATTCACTTCACAAGTTAAAGCGGGCGAGTCTCACAAGTCAAAGAAAGAGGCTGAACTAGACACTACGCTTAAGATGCTGCAATTTGCAGATACAAACACGCCACAAGGTCAGGTGCTACTTAACCAGGCTATCATCTCAACAACTGGCGAAGGTGGGCAAAGAGCGCGTGAAATGGCTAAGTACCAGATTATTGATTCTATGTTAGCAATGGGGTTAGATCCAAAGCCTGATTCAGACGAAGAAAAGGAATACGTAGAGCAAAAGGTTCAAATGATGCAGCAGCAATCACAGAACCAACAACCTGACGCTATGATGGTTGCAGCTATGGCAGAACAAACAAAAGCCGAGGCTGATATGCTAGCGCAGCAAAACAAGCAAGTAGAGTTACAGATTCAAATGGGTAAGCTACAGGTTGACGCACAAGGCAAGCAAGAAAAGCTACAGTCTGAGACGCAATTAAACCTTGCCAAGATTGACCAAGAGCAACAGAAGATTAATAATGATGCTAGAGATAAGTTTATTAAAAACGCAATAGCAATAGCTGAACTGGAATACGAAAGCCAGCAAGAGCAAAACGCTAATATAAAATCAAACATGCAACTAGGTGATTATTAATGCTAAACCCAAAACCTGACACAATACTAAACTATCGAGTGTTCACAATGCAGCAGTATCAACTTGTAGACGATATTGCCGACCGTGAGATATTCATGGTTTACGTTAAGGATTTTATGTCACCAGATGAATATGAAATGAAATGCTTTGATGGTGATAAGGAGCATGTTATTAAGTCGGACCAAGAGCAGCTAGACCTAAATAACTTAGCTGTTGTGGATTTTGTTCAGATAGCAGCGGAAGAACTAAAGAACAAGATGGCGTTATAAATAAAAGCAAAACCCCTTAATTGGGGTTTTTTATTGACTAAAATTTAGCAAATCCCACCAAGCAAACTAATCAAAATAACCAAGTTAGCATTTCTAACCACTATTTAGTATAATTGACTCACCTACTGACAGAGGGTTAATTCTGTCATTATCGTTCACCATTTAACGAGGATTAACAAATGGATTCTGGTAACAATACATTGGAGATACAAGAGGGCGCTGTTCAACCTGATAAAGTCGTGGTAACTGAGTCAGAGGCAACCGAAGCTAAACCACAAGCGGAGGCAAGCGAACAAGAGGAATTTTATATCGAAGAAGAAGCCGACCAACAACAGGCTAATACCAGTATGACTAAAGAACAAAGTTATGCTGCTTTTCGTAAAGAAAAGGAAAAACGACAACGTAAAAACGACCAGCTTGAAGCTGAGAAAGCAGAGCGCGAAAAGATACAGCGTGAACTTGATGAGTTGAAAGCGACAGTTGGTAGTATTAAGAAAGGCTCGCCGCCTACTCTTGAGCAATTCGAATATGATGAAAACAAATATGAGAATGCAGTTAAGGAGTATTACAGTGCGCCACAAGCTAAACCTAAAGCTAAAGCACAAGAGGAAACTCAAGCGCCTAGCAATGATGAAGCGGACTTTTATTTATACCAACGCGAGCAAGACTTAGCCGAGAAAATGCCACAGTACAGTGAGGCTAAACAAGGCTTTATCAACAAGCTTAAATCTCAGTATAACGAGCCTAACGCAGATAACGCACTGGCTTTCCTGTCTGAGATAGCACGACATAAGAAGGTTGATATTGCTAAGGCTATAGCGGCAATGAATCAAGTCCCTAGTTTAATTGGTGACTTATATTCAGCTAATAATAATGCCATTGTAATCGGTGATATTTTAGAAAAAGCAGCTAAAAAGGTGAAAGTTAGATCGCACAAGTCGATTGATACGAAACCAGAACCCGAAATTAATAACTCAGGGCCGATTGATAATGCGACAGGCACTATTGCCAAGCTACGCGCTGAATGGGTAAAAGACTCATCCAACACCGCGAAGTATGACGCATACATGAACGCCAAAAAAACAAAAGGTGAATTAAAATGGCTAATGAATTAGCACATGACCTGATGTGTACATTGTGGGAAGAAACCGCACTTACAACAGGCATGAAAATGGCACTATCTCGTGACTTAGACACGTACGAAATGGGTGGCGAGTCAAACTCAGACCGAGCAACTGACGCAACTAACAACCAGAATGATGCAGGCGGCTCAGACCGTGAGTACATTCCACAAGACCTACGATTTGAAGTTCAAGAAGGTATCGAGTCTACAGACTCAGACTTTCAAGACATAGTAGAACGAATGATTCCAGTAAACCGTGGCCGCGCTAAACGTGTATTGGCTACTATTGACGCTAAGGGTCTACGTGATCCACAGCGCCGCACTAAAGTAGCTCAAGGCTTTGCACGTGATATTGCCAACGCTGTTGATTCTGATTGTTATAAGAAGATGATCAACGAAGCGACAATGATCGTACAAAATACGGGTGACTTTGATTTTAACCAAGCTATCGATGCTGAAGTACTTATGCTTAACTATGGCTTAGGTGCTTACGATAAGAAACTTTTCATGTCTAACAAAGACTATGCAAAAGTGGCTAAAGACTTAGGTCAAAATCAATACTACGGTGATGCTGGCGTTCCTAATGACGCATTGACTAAGGCTAAGATTCCAGATTTAGCAACGTTTAGCTCTATGCGCTCTGATTACCTTGTTAAGCTTCCTGCTAGTTCTGCTTCAGGTGTAACAGTTAACGGCGCTCAAGAGCATACAGTATCAACTTACGATGCTAATGACTTCTATCTTGATAACCGTTCAATGACGTTAAACTTAACAGGCGCTACTACGGCTAACATGCCAGTGGGCACTAAGTTTACTGTTGCCGGTGTTAACTTTGTTCATCCTGAAACCCGTGAAGATACAGGCGAGCTACTAACGTTTACTGTTATCACGGCAGCTAACGGCTCTCCAGTTGTTCAACCTGCTTTGGTTGCTACTGGCCCTTACCGTAATGCTAGTGCGCAGGCTGCAAACTCAGCAGCGGTAACAGTGTTAAACATTGCAGATTCAAACCCTACTTTGTTTTACACGCCTGAGTCTACTGTTCTAATCCCTGGTCGCTTACCTATCCCTAGTGATGGTGCTGGCGTTACTCCAGTTGATGCAACAACAGAGCAGGGCTTACCAATGCGAATGACTTACTGGTATGACCCACACAAAGAAACGTTTAACATGAAAGCGTTAATCTTCTTTGATGTTCAGGTTGTTTACCCTAACCAATTAGGTGCCATTTTAAGTAACCAAACTTAAGTGGTATAATTGATTGGTAAGTTAATACAAGGTCGGCTTATGTCGGCCTTTTTTTATATAAGGTTTATTATGATCACAATATACAAGAAAGGCGGAGACTGGAAAACTAGCGATGGTCGAGAGTACACAGCCAAGGCAATTAATACCGAACACAAAGAGTTATACACGTCTAAGGGTTGGGTTGTGTCGCTAGATGAAATAAAGAAAACCAGAAAAGCAAAGGCCAAGAAAGATGATAACGAAGAATGATATTGTATTAACAGCATACGAAGAACTATCAATCAGCGGCATAACGTCAAGCCCTAGCCCTGAAGATATAAGAATGGCAGTAAAACGCCTTGATATGATGGTGTTAGCTTGGCAAAACTCAGGCTTATGTTTGAGCTATGTTAGATCTGAAGGCTTTAACAATATAGACCCAAACCAAGACAGTGGACTCAATGACGTTAACGCTCATGCTGTATCTTTAAACCTAGCAAAACATTAGCACCCGCCTTTGGCAAACCACTAAACCCAGACACTAGAGCAGAAGCCAGAAAAGCTTATCTAGGCTTGTTTAGCTCAGACCTAACATACCGCGAGGCTGACCCTTACCAACCTACAGGAAGTGGACACTCGTTCGGCTATGGTTACAGTAATAGATTCTCATACCAAGCGAAACAAACCAACGCCCCTGATGACTGTGAAACTAAAGACATTAAAATCGGCGAGATTGATTACTACCCAGTGGATTTCTCTTCATACCTAAACGAAGTAAGCGGCGATACAATAGCCTCATTTACTGTTGAGGATGGTCAAGGCGCTAAGGTCTTACAAAGCGCACAAGAGGACAGCAATATAATCTTAGAGGTTAAAGGTATAATTAAGGGCTTGGCTCCTGTAAAGGTTACGGTTAATTGCTCGCCTAGCGGAAGAGTTAACCCAGAAACAATCAATTTTAACGTAGTAGAAAGTTAGCAAGGGGAAAGAATATGGCACAGTTACCGCCAGTTATATTGCCTAGGGACACATGGGTTGATATATACGCAGAGACAGGCATTGCAGTAGGCACTAAGCTTATTATTCATAACAACAGTAGCAGCGATGCAATACTGGCAGACATAGCAACAAAGCCAGATAAGGGCTACGGGTTCGACAATATACAGCCTTATGAGTATCTAGTGAGCGCAGACACGCCAAGCGGTGTTTGGGCTAAGTCAGATAGAAAGGTTACTTTGCAGGTAAGGGAGGCTTAGTTATGAGCGGATTCAAGCCGTATAGCCCTTTTGGCTCTGGCGGAGTTACACCAGAAGAACAGGCTACACTAGATCACTTTGTATTCAACCCAGCAACAAACAAGCTAGAAGCTGATAGAGCTATTGAAACAACGTTAAACTCTTTCTTTCTTGGTGACATCCATAAAATATCATCAGGGGGTGAGAATATATTTTCACGAACCTAGATAGTGATGTTGATTATTACCCTATGTGGGGCGGGGTTAAAGATCAGTCTATAGCAGAAAACCAAGACGCTAGCGGGATAATCACACCTAGCGCAAGGGTTTACTCCAACGACTTGCTAGATATAGAGATATACGGCCCCGCTGCCAGTTCAGGTTCAGTGCCTTACTCTAGAGCTTCGGCTGTTGTTGCTAACCAGTCAGTGCATGGTCAGCAGGTCATTGTCGAAGAGGCGATTTCATCTACTGATTATTTGTTCTTTGAAGTTTATGCAGGCACAGACGATACCGGCAGAATGGCTTATGAGCAAAAGCTAACAGGTCAAACACTTTCGGCAGGTGATACGCTGACTTGGTGGTTTAACCATCCTATAGAGGGTCGGGAAGGCACACCTATATTTACATCAATGAAGAAAGCTAGCTCAGAAGATGGCGCAAGATCTGTTTTAAATGTCAGAGAGTCAGCAGTAGTACCTAACACTCATTACGTTAATGTTTACTATAGATTGTTTGAAGATAAAGACCTTGAATACATATCACCATTTCTTTATCAAACGGGTATGGACTTTTCAATTGATGATACTGGCACAACTGTAATACTAAATGACGCTACCACAGGCGCGGCATTGATCAATTACCCTGTCAACACAATCAAGGCTTTTGCTGAGGACGTAGGCATTAGGGTTGTTCTGGATAATGGCAATAAGATCTACATCAACCAGTTAAATATTGCACAAACCTATATTGACGGCGTTTTAGTTACTCAGACACTAGCAACAGCGGTGAACGAGCTTAACGCCTTATTTCAGAATACAGGAACGTCAACAGGCAATGTACCTGTAATAACTAGCTCGCTTGCAATATCTCTTGTTGAGGGTCAAACACTTAACTATGAGTTAACAGACGATTACGGCACAGAATACGAGTGGGACACTTCCGCAGTGTCGGGTATAGTTGTTACAAGCGATAATAGACGCAAAATAATTGGCGGCTCTGGCTTATCTGCCGGCACTTACAACATCCCTGTAAAAGCTATTAACTACAACGGTGAGGACAGCGAGACAATAGTATTAACTGTTAGCACTCCGCCGTTTTCAAACACTAAGAGCGTACAATTCAACAACCAAGACTATCTAGGCGCTAATGCTAGTTTGCTGGATAGCACACTCGGAAGAACTGGAAACGGTAGTGGCTCAAGCGATGCTTGGACTATTGGCTTTTGGTTAAAGCCTACTAACTCGACCACTGGCAGGGTTTTATTCTATTACGGCTCAAACGACACGACAAACGGCGGCTATATTGAGTTAAGATTGACAAGCACTAACAAGGTTCGGTTGCAGTACGGAAGCAATAACAACCACATTAAAATATTAGCACCAACGGCTGTTTCTATTGATACATGGCAGTACGTAACAGTAACATATGACGGCGGCACTACAGGGGCTTCAAGCGGAGATATAAACGACTATTATTCAAGATTTAGTATTTATATTGACGGAGTTAGCCAAACGACCAATAACAGTAATTCAAATTACGGATGGAGCGGCGCTATAAGCGGGCAAAACCTAAGAGTTGGAAAGCTTGTAAGTGGCAATACGTTAAATGGCGAAAAGATTGACGAGTTAGCAATATGGAATAGCGATCAAAGCGCTAACATAGCAACAATCTACAATAGCGGCACACCGTTTGACTTGTCAACGTTAGGCACTGAGCCTAAGCACTGGTGGCGTATGGGTGATGGTGACACTTACCCTAACTTACAAGATAGCGGGACGGAGGCGAACTGTACTTTTGTAATGTATAACATGACGAGTGCAGACATTGTTAATGATGTTCCTTAGTCAATAATAAAACGAAGCCGCCAATCTAACGAGAGGCGGTTTTTATTTACACGTAATCATTGTATAATGTTAAATCATTGTTCCATACAATGACATTTAATGCATATTATTGCATCTAAACAAGTTAGTCAAATTTATTTAACTTAACATTTAATAGTGGTACAATGCATTTGTTGTTTGGTCTCGAACCCAGATAATAGATAAGGTTTAGTAGGTATTTCTGGGGTTATTAAGTTAGCCCGTTCGAGCAGATATACCCACTAAGCCTTTTTTGTTGCCCTGATTCCTACCTATTCAACCGAATTTTATCGGTTATCGTAAAAAACCTAAATCAAGCTAACGATTACAATTAGCAAATAAGAAAAACTTTATATAGATTGACGTTTAGATACGCGGATAAACAACGGTAAGTCATGGTTATTGGTTTGGTCAGCCAGCAGGGATGCAAATTGATATGTTGATACTGATTTATATAATTTAAAGGTTAAAGATACTTAGTAGGATAGTAACCCATCCATGACAAACGTATCTAATGACCTTTATTCTCTAAATTTAAGAAAAGTGCATATTATCGCTAGTGTGTTAAAATAGCCTTACATACACGCAGGGCTATTTTATGCAAATTCCACTAATCAAAGGCGATAGACAATCCAAGCTAGATTATCGCGAAAACTTACCCGTCAACTTTACGTCTGTGATTAGTCAAGTAAAAGGCTCAGAGGGTTACTTGTTGTCACATGACGGGTTAACCGAGTACGCTCAAACTGGCGGAGAAGCTAGAGGTGGCGTGTTCAATGATAGATTCAATAAACATTTTAGGGTCTCTGGTAGCTCATTCGAGTGCGTAAATACAGACGGTACAGTTGATACGCTTGGTGTTATCCCAGGAAGCTCTCCATGCTCATTTGCTAGGTCTTTTAACAGCCAGTCGATACTATCAGATGGTAAGTGGTACTTATGGGACGGAGCGACATTCAATCAGGTGCTAGATCCTGAGCTTGGTGTTCCTATCGATCATGATTGGTTTTTAGGTATGTATGTCTTTACTGATGGCGAAAGCGTCTTTCATTCAGACATTGCTAATGAGAGATCTATCAGCCCGTTAAAGTACACATCAAGTGAATATGCTCCTGACCCTATAATCGGAGTGTCAAGAAGTGGGCACCAACAAATAGCAGCGTTTAATAGATACTCTACTGAATACTTTTACTTTAATGCAGCCGCATCAGTAGGCACTAGTGTATTGCAAGTTATACAGAACAAAACAGTAAGAGCGGGCATTATCGGCACGAACTGTAAAACCTTACTTGATGACCTGTTCTTTATACTTGGTGGGAGAATAAATGAATCCCCTAGTTTTCACGTTATAAACGGAACGTCTATTGAGTCTTTCTCAACAAGAGAAATCGATAAGATAATTTCAGGCTACAGTGAAAGCGAATTAAAGGATGTTGTCCTAGAAACGCGCGTTGTTGATAGAGACAAGTTCATTATTGCTCATTTACCTTGTGAAACACTTTTATACAACCACACTGTATCTGTTTCTTTAGGCCCTAAATATGCGTGGACTATAATTAAAACAGGCGTGGATATTGATGAACCTTGGCGTGGTAAGTTTGGCGTATTCGATCCACGGGTGGCTAAATGGATTTACGGCGATACAAAAGAAAACAAATTGGCTTATCTTGATAGTGAAATAGCCAGCCAGTACGAGCAAGACGTAGAGGCAATACTTTATACGCCTATAGTGCCTGTCAAGCAATCCTCGATAGATAACTTTGAAATAGAAGCAATACCAGGCTATTCATCAACAGACGTAACATGTAGCTTTAGCATGAGTTATGACGGGGTTACTTACGGGCAAGAATATTTCAACGCCATATCAACGCCAGATAGGTACAACTCTCGATACATTGCTAGACGCTTAGGCTTCATAGATAACTATTTTAATTTTAAGTTTAGAATTGTATCCAAAGACAAAGTGGCATTCGGCGGGCTAAAGGTTAACGAGCTATGATCCAAACAAGACAATTCATTATTGAGTATCACGAAGCAACGAATACTTACCACTTTAAATCTGACCAAGCAACAGAGGATTTTATGGCACTAAAGGCTGACGTATTCGCCGTGATAGACTTATTAAACGCTGAGAGTAGCACGTTTACGCCTCAGTTTGGCTCAGGCAGCCCAGAGGGTGCAGTCACATCAAACTACAATAGAACGTATTTCGACACTAGCGGCACAAATGCGGTACAATATATAAACGAAACGGTGGGCGAGTCTACCGGATGGCAACAAGTAGGATAGTTATGCAGCCTTTGAAATACGACTACCACGTCAGAAAAGAAGTCGAAAGCATAAATAGCAACAGACAGGTAATACAATCAGCGGCTAACGCTATGATTGATAAAATAGCTTGTGGAGAGCTAGAAGAGCAAGAGTGTCCGGTAACTCACAGATTTACAGACGGTATCTATTTGCGCGAAATATTCATGCCTAAAGGCACCAGAATAATAGGAAGATACATTCTACACAGCACTTTAATGTTATTCTAACAGGTAGTTGCACAGTTATTACGGCTGAGGGTGTAGAAGAGATGAAAGCGCCGCATACCTTTATATCAAAGGCGGGCGTACAAAAGGTTGTTGTCGTGCATGAGGATTGTCAGTGGCAGACTCTACACGTTACAGATAAGACAGATTTAGAAGAAATAGAGAAAGAAGTTATTTGCAAAGATTATGACAGCCTAAGCGATGATGGCTTGTTAGATTCTATTAAGGGGATTGGTTTATGAGTTGGGGTATTGTTGCTTCTGTTGGTGGTAGTTTGGTTCCAGGCTTGATTGGTAGTCGAGGCGCAAGTAAGGCCTCAGACGCTCAAGTCGAAGCCACTAGGCTGGGGATTGAATCACAAGAGAAAATGTTTGAGCGAGGCCTAGCGCTACAGGCTCCATACAGAAATATGGGGTACGATGCTTTGGGTGGGCTTCAAGGATTTATAGATCCGCAATCAAGAGCTGACATGTTGCAGTCTTACTATCAGGGGCCAGAGTATCAGCAACTAGCCGCACAGCAAGAAGAGCAGCAGATGAGAAACGCGGCGGCAACTGGTGGTATTCGAGGTGGTAATAATCAGGCGGCGCTTGCAAGTATAGCTCCTCAGCTTGGTCAGCAGTACCTTAACACTAGATTTAATGAATTATCAGGTTTAGCCAATTACGGTATGGGCGCAGCTTCTCAAGGCTCTAGTCAAGCAAACATGTTAGGCGGCAATATTTCAAACCTGCAACAGCAGGCTGGGCAGGCTAGAGCGAGTAACTACTTGGCTCAAGCTAATATCTGGGGGAATATGGCTAAAGATGGCTTTTCTCTAATGGGCGGGATTTAAGGAACGCAAATGGCTATTTTGGATTACTCAAGAACATTGAATGCAGCGGGGCAGCAAACCCCGTTACAAGGAATGATCGAAACAAGAAAAGGGCTTCAAGGCTTAAAAGCTGGTGACATGGCTATGAAGCAACAGCAGCAACAACAAGAGGCTCAACAAGCAGAAATGCAGAGAATTCAAGCAGCGAGAGTTCAAGGTGCTGAGTTGCTAAAGAGCGGGACTCCAGAGCAGATAGCGGATTTCGGAATCATGAATCCTAATGTAATGAAAGATCTAATCGCTGCTTCTGGCTTTGCTGATAAGCAGGCTGTTAACTCAAGGCTTAATTATGCGAAGAACGTTTTATCTGGGAGTGTATCACCTAGAGATGCTATTAATGCGCGTATTCAGGAAATAGAATTTAGGGGTGGTAACGCTGACCAGTTAAGAGTGACAGCCCAAGGAAATGAAGAGGATATTATTGAGGCTGCTAGAAAAGACTTTTGTGTTATTGATTCCCAAGCCTGTAAGTCATATATGAGCGCTACTGGTGTTAGTGACACTGAAAAGCCAGCTGGTCAAATGGAGTTTGAGGCGCTTATTGCTGACTTTACGCCAGAGCAAAAGAAAGACGCAAGAATGATTAAAGCAGGCCTCAAGGGCAGAGCTATGAGTAATGCGTTGATTACCGCCATCGGTGAGGGTGATGTAAATAAAATAGCTGATGCAAAAGCGCAGATAAAGGGCGCTGAGAAATTTGCTGAACTAACTGGTGCATCAAGAGCTAAGGCTATAGATTCTGGCTTTGAAAGCATAAGAAAGATAGATGATGGTATTAGCAATATAGATGCAGCGATAGAGGCTGTTAATAATGGCGCAAGCACTGGATTTATCGCCAATAAGTTCCCTTCAATCAAGGCGGCATCGGTTGCGCTTGATAATATACAAGGGAAAATGGCTTTAGATGTAATTAATTCTGCTACCTTTGGTGCCTTGTCTGAGGGTGAGTTGCAGCTCGCTAAAGACATAGCTTTACCTAAAGGACTTAAAGGTCCAGAGCTAATAAAGCACCTTCAAGATAAGAAGGCGGCGCAACAGAAGTTGAGATCTTATTTTAATGAGCAGATTGATCATATAGACCAAGGCGGCACGGTTGCAAGCTTTCTTAGAGCGAAAGAGAGGGAAGCGACAGCAACTCCTGAAACAGATCAAGCCGGACAGCCCAAGGAGCTAACAAGAGAGGGTTACGACTTACTACCTAATGGGTCGAAGTATGTAGTTGGCGGCGTAACTTATATTAAGGGTCAATAATGAATAGTCCTTTTGGAGATACTCCAGTAGACAAAAGCCCTTTTGGTGACACTCCTGTTACAGGTGGCACAACCCAAGAAGGTGACGCTCTAGACTCAGTTGTCGAGCCTATCAAAGCCATTGGCGCAAATGTAATTGGAACTATAGGTGCTGGTCTTGGCGGAATATACGAGTTAATAAAAACTGGTGACGTTAACGCTGCAGCAAATGCAGTCACATCGATGCAAAATCAAATATCAGAAGAGTACGCACCTAAAACAAAAGCAGGTCAAGAGGGGCTTCAAAATGTCACAGATGTATTACAATCGGCGGAAGAAAATATCATACGTCCTGCTGTTGGCGGGACTGCTGGGCTTGTTGATGTTGCTTTAAATCCATTAAGCAATATCTCTCAAGGCTTTGAGCCTGCAAAGCAAACAGTCGAGCAGGTTAAAGAAAAAGGACTTGGCAAAGCTGCAGGAGAGCAGGCGCTAGCAGAAACAGGATCACCTTTATTTGCGGCAATGATAGAAACGGCCGCAGAGGTTGCGCCCGATATTGTTGGTGGTGCGCTTGCGTTTTCTAGGGCATCAAAAATTCCAAAGCCTGTATTTAACAAAAAAAAATCTATGGTTCAAGCTGAAGTGGCTGAAAGAATAAAGTCAGGAACTGCAGACAAAGACCTTGTTAATAAGATGATAGATGGCTCTGGTCAATTAGTGAAAGACAAGGCAGCAAAGGAAACTATAAAGCAGGGGTTTGATGAAGGTGTTGTAGCTGCAATTAAGGCGGCAAACAAGCAAGATAAATCAAGAATGCTTAAGATGGTTAACGAACTAGAAAAAGGTAAGAATAACGCCCTTTACGCTGCAAAAAATAGACCTGCTGATGTTGCTGGTGATTCACTATTAAAGCAAGTTAAATTCATTAAAAAAGCTAATAATGATGCAGGTAAGCAATTAAATAGAGTTGCATCGGGATTGAAAGGAAAGCCTGTAAACGTATCAGATCCTGTTAATTCTTTTTTGTCTGACCTAGAGAGCATGGGTGTTACATTTAATGAAAATATGATACCTAATTTTGAAGGCTCTAGTATTGAGACTATAGCGCCAGCAAGAAAGTTAGTTAAGGACTTATCTTTGAGACTAAGAAGAAATCCTGATATGGACGCTTTCCAAGCTCATGAGTTTAAAAAGTTCATCGATGAAAATGTTACATTTGGGAAGCAAGCTAAAGGGCTAGGCGGAAAAACTGAGGTAATAGCTAAAAAACTAAGAGCCGGAGTTAATGAAAGTATAGGCTCTCAATACGATAATTACGCACAAGCAAATAAACAGTTTGCAGACACGATCACCGCTATAGATAACCTGCAAGACGCATCAGGTAGTAAAGTTAATTTATTCGGCCCTCAATCTGATAAAGCTTTAGGGACCACGCTAAGAAGATTGATGAACAACACGCAAGCAAGAGTAAATTTAATGGACTCTATAGGCGAAATAAAAGACGTATCTTCAAAGTATGGTGGCGTGTTCGATGATGACGTTTTTACTCAGATGCTTTTTGCTGATGAACTTGATTCAATGTTTAATACTTCAGGGAGAACAACGTTAGCAGGCGAGTACAGAAAAGGAACTAAGGCTGCGGCTGATGCTGTAGAGGGTGGAGTTTTTAGGACTGCGGTCAACTTGGCGGCTGAAGGGGTTGAAAAAGCTAGAGGTATAAACGAAAAAAACGCTATCAAATCCATTAAAGAATTACTTAAAGAGCGCAAACAATGACAATTATAGATAACAGCCTAACGGCACAAGAAAGCATATTAAGGATTCATAATCCTATCTTTTATGTTCCAGACCCAGAAAAGGCGGGGCCGCTTGATGGCTTTCAAGCTTACTTCGGTATAGTTGGTCGAGATCCTATTCTTGAAGAAAACAGAAAGATAGTATACGCACTACAAGAAGATAATTCAGCCGTCCCTATGTCGCAGCCTGTAATCGGTAGCGCGGGCGGCGTAACAGAGTATAACGGCTCTTATGTTGGCTTGGCTATAAGCGGCACTTACTCGCTAGCTATACTAAACAAGCTAGGCGAACAGGTTTATTACATACCAAGAGTAGAAGCCAACAACTTGCAGGGTTATAGCGCTGTTATTGCTGAGGAGTCGCAAACAGTGGCGGGCGGGTTAAGTCTTACATTCTCAGAGATTGAAACGACAACGGCATCATTCTATATGTCAGCCGGTGTTAGTACGTCAGAATTCAAAGGCAGCTATCTCAAGAAGGGCGTTGACTACACCACGCCAGATACATCAACTGTGACACTAACATCATCAGCGCCAGTTGGTACGGTTTTGTTAGGTCGAGCAATGGACCCAACAGGGCAAATAGTACCTGTAACAGATGGCTCAAGTGCTTTATTCGTGTTTGAAGATATTGCTTCGGCGGTAGCGTCTAACCTACAAGATGGTGACACGATAACAATTAACGGCGGATTGATTGAAGGAGACAAGCTTGGCGGTAACAAATACCTAACGGTGCTAGGTCAGCCAGATACAGAAGATGGCGAGAATATTATCAATTTAGCTAACGGTAATCAGATAAAGGTTATTGAGAATTCATTCAAGCTAGCTAGATACTCAGAAGTAACCACTGATGCGGTGTCCGTTGCTGGCGCTTTAAACTTAGACTTGAATCAAGGCAATGTATTTACAACAACGCTAACTGAGAACGTCAGCGCTATTAATTTCTTGAATGCAAACCCAGACGCAACACTAACAACAACGGTAACACTTAAGATAACACAGGACGCTACAACGCCTTACACGGTATCTTTTGGTGGCGCTAGTTGGAATGCGGGCGTGGTTCCTACTATGTCAACAGCATTAGACGCTAGAGATAGATTCGCGTTTGTTACTGAGAATGGTACAGATTGGGATGGTTCAGTTATCGGGCAGGGCTTCGCATGAGTATAGGTGCTGGGAAGTTGCTTTCGACAGGTATAGATATTACGGGCAGTTACAACATAGACCTAAACCCTGGCGCTGTTATTGTCTTAAGCCCTAACGGAAGCACAACAAGCCCTATTGTTTACTCTACTGTAAATAATGGTGTTGGCCCTTTCGATTATGAATGGACCATAACAGGCAGTAGCATAAGCGTTAATAGCAGCACGTCAGCAAACACGTCTTTTAGCTCTGGTGGCTTTAACCAAAGCAACAACGAAACGGCAACGCTTAAAGTAACAGACACAGGCAACGGCAACTTAGAAACAACCAAAGATATTAATGTAACATTTGATTTTGAGCGCGGAGTTTAAGAAATGAGAACGTATAATAATTCGATAGTCATAAAGTTTGACACAACAGCTACGGGCAACGCTGGGGCAGGTAAGCCAGTAACAGTATACGAAGCGGGAACAGTAACAAAGGCCGAGCTATTCAATGCAGCCGAACAAACCATAACCAACCCTATCAACGCTGATAACGAGGGGAATTACTCTTTTAAAGTTGCTAACGGTATTTATGACATTGTTATTGACCAAGGCTTGCCGACACAAGTAAAAATAGAAAACGAGTTAATCACAGACGCAGCGGGCGGCGGTAGCGGCTCAAGCGCAATAGAAACAATTGAATTAACTAGCGGCCAAGTCTTAGTACAATTTGCCGTGAACACAGAAGGCGCAAGTTTTTATATTAACGGCACTGGCGCAGATAACGGAAGAATACTAGAGAGCGTCAATTACTCTTACAATCAATCATTAAATCAAGTTACGTTAACTAATAGCTACCCTAGCGGCACTTATATAAGCGCAATAAGAGACACCGGCTACATTAACGAAGATTATGTTCGATACTTTGATGAACTATCAGATGCAGTAACAAGCACTAAGCTAGCTATTGGCGATCAAATATCACTTAAAGAACGCACTGCGGGTAATGGTGGCGGTGGTATGTGGAGTGTAGTTCTAGCTTCTACTGTAACGCCTAACACTTTTAATATAGTTGCTTGTACTGGTGTTCCATCTCTCGCTTTAGTTTTACGAATTAACGGAAATGCTTTTGTTGATCAGTTTGGTGCTATCGGTGATTTCGATCACACTCAGCAAACGGGAACTGATGACACCGCTGCTTTATTTGCCGCCAAGCAATACGCGAAAGATAATTTGGTAGGCGTAGAATTAACTCAAGGTAAAGCATATAAATTCACAGCTTCTTACATTATGACGGGTAGTGAATACCTTTACGGTAACAATTCTCAACTGTGGAAAGATTTTGCTGGTAAAGGTATTCAATTACAGGGTGGCCCGTTTTACAATTATATTTATGATTTAATTGTCTACACTACTGACGCACAAAAAGCCGCACAATATGAGCCAGCAAGTTCAGATCACGGTATAGCTATTGAGTCAAACAGAAGTGAATTTCACAATGTTCAATCTATCGGCCATAAAGGATGGGGTATTTACTTAAATATTGATTCTGGCAATGGTAATAAGCCATTGTGGGATAATGTTAAGGCGTTACAAAACGGCCAAGGTGGTATTGGCGTGTTTGGTACACAAGATGATAATTCAGTTGGTCGTGCTCAAGTTGAATGTCAATTAAATTATGGTCCGGGCTTTCATACTGCTTTAGATTGCACATTGCGACAATGGGTTATGTGGATTTACAGCGAAAACAATTGGGTTAATTATGCTGGCGCTACTGTTTATGGTACCGCAATAAATAAAGCGGTTTCTTGTGTGTTCTGGATTTACGCAGAAGAACAAGGGGCGAATGCTTCAGAAATACTTATCGGTGATAATTGTACTTTTTGTGAAATAACTTCAGCAAGAACAAACTTAGATCAAGATACTTCTGACGGTTCAAATATCTGGCATCGTGGTAATCGTGTTGGCGGTCCAGCTTCAGAGCTAGGCGCTACAAATAGACGTATATTAAGTGAAGTTGATTTTGCCGCAGGAGCAAGAAGAACATCAAGCACTGAGTATGTTGAACGTCAATTTGCAAGTAATGAAGGTATATTTGGGCGCTTGCGCGGGCAAGGTGATGGAATACCGGGCCAGTATGGTTTACGAATGGTTTCTGATGACGAAAGCGCAGAAGTCGGCGTTGCGAATGGGATAATAATCCAAAACTTAGATCCGGCATTCCCTAGATATTTAAGATTAGCGAAAGAAGCCAACGCAAATAACCATCTTTCTGTTGGTGCCGAATATGATCGCCTGTTTTGGTCGCAATTAAAGTCAGCTTCAGAAGCTTTTAATATTGTTGATCTTACTGGTAGCCATGCTTGCGGAAAAGTTACAGTAATATCTTCTTCAAGCACTGACTTGGGGGCTATTGAGGAAATTGAATTTGAATACTTAGACGGCGTTTTAACGCAAGCAACAACTAAGCAACTTGGCGCTTTTGCTAATAGACTTGTTGTTATTAGTGATGTTGCTGGCGTGTTGACGTTAACGCTTACTGAAAACCTTGGCGCGACTGTAAGATTTTCAGGCTCGGTATCTCTGAAGGCGTTAAAATACTAAGTTTAAAAGCCCGGAACATGCCGGGCTTTAATTTTTTACTTGCTTGCTAACTTTCTATACCTTGCGGTTTCGGCTTTTATATCAGGTCAGCAGCATCTTATTACAGATAGAGTGTAAACAACAGCACGCCATCTATTCGCAACACAACTTAGAGCCTCCCATCGGAAGGAGGCTAAGGAAACTTAATGAAAACGTTCGACAACGTAGCAAAACTTAAACTAGCTACATTAACAACAGGTCAGTTTGTAGAAACTGGCGGCTATTACACTAAAGGCGGCGGTGGTGCTGCTAAGTACTTAATCGTTGCACCACAAGCGGCTGATGGTTATGGTGATCATGTGCTTGCTAATGGCAATGTTGCTGTGTTGCAAGAGAAAGACAAATCAACACTGGCAGATTTCGGCGTGGTGATGAATGGCACAGTTGAAAGCTCAGAAGCTTTAAGGGCGGCATTAGCTTTTAATGTAAAGCCAACAGAAGGAACTGTATGGATAGACCCTGTAACCCCGCTAGTTATTGACTCAAACAAAAACACAGCTTTCTTGGGTTTATCAAAAGGCACTTTAAAGTTTCAGACTTCTTTAGATGATGGAAGCCGATTATTTGAGTATAACGGACAATTCCAGACAGCAGAAAACTTTTCAGTCGGAGGTCTTAACGGGGATATTAAGAATTTCACTGGAATGGTGCTAGGCAACCAAACAGATGCAACAAGCTTTGTGCGCTCTCAGTTTGACGCTAAAGCAACGTTCTGCTCTGGTACGGCTATTGAGATGCGTGGCTTCTTGAATGAAGTTAACTTACTGACCAAGAATTGTAATCGAGGATTTAAAGGCCGAGAGCTTAATGCTAATACTATGATTTTACGCTCAGAAGATGACGAGCGCGGCTTTGACATAGAAGAAATATATGGCACTAACATAGAGCAGTTAACTCTTGAGCGAGTTACAGACCAAGTAAGCGCCAACCCTTCTAGAATAGATAAATTTAACGGGTTGAATATAAATGCCATCTATACAGAGGGCGGCGGCGCTCATGGAAGTTGGACCACAACCCCTCTAGAGTTTGGTCAATCGGTTAAAGGTAGGTCTGTAAACATCAACGCAGGAAACATTACAGGCGGGACGCTAGATAACTCACCTATGTTAAGTTTTGTTTCTGCCGAGGCGGTTACGGCTAATATGGATGTATTCACGGGTTCAAACCCTGCTGTCGTTAATTTTAGCTCTAACTGTGATTATGTTGACTCTAAAGTTGTTGGCGTTTACTCGGTGCCAGATGCAACGAGAAATAAGCAATTCACACAAGATAACTCGTTGTCAGTTCAAATACATTCGAATTATTCTGGTGATACCTACCTTGATCATGGATTAACTACCTTTCCAACAAAAACAGACAGTAACGTAGTAACAACAGAGGACGCTTTAATATTCAGGAGTGGCGACAAAGGTATTCGCGTAACCGCTAATACTGGCAATCATTTAGCTGTTAGCAGCCTACAAAGGCAGGTTAATCACTTTGAGAAGTGTGCTAATTTGGCAGGAAAAACAATTAGAGCTTATGCTTGGGTATGGGTTCCTGATTTACCTCTATTTGCAGACAGAACCATTCAGCCAGCTTTTGCCATATCTGCACAAGGCTCGTCTTCTTCTTTTCCTACCGCTCAACGGGCTATGGTCGCTGGTCAGTGGAACTTGGTAGAATCAGAAGATTTGGCTGTGCCTGCAGGCTGGGGCGGTGTTGGCACTGATAATATAAGCTTTGATTTCTATGTAGGTTACAACACAAGTAACTTTCCTGATTCTAGTTACTTTATAACAGTTGACTCTGTTTTTGTCACAGAAGTTAACGCAGATATAAGAGATATTATGCAAGGAAGGATTCGTGAGAGCGCTAAATACTCAGGCATTAGCACTGATGGCAATAGGCTTGAAATACAATCTCAAGTTTATCAATCGTTAACTTCTAGTTACATTAATATAAATCAAGGCGAGGTATATATTTACCGCAACTTACCAGCAGCAAACGGCAAAATAGGATACGCCTGCACAACTGGCGGAGACTTAGGCGGCTCGGCAGTATTTAAAGCGTTTGGCGCGATTGACGCATAAACAAAAGCGCGTCTAGTTATCTATTCGCGCTTACTATAAAACCTAGCTCTTTTATTAAAGATAGCCTTAACCCTTTGAAGGTATTCAATAGAAAACTTTCGGGGGTTATTGTTATTCTCAAGCCTAATAACATTATCCTCACCTATACGCTTAATTAGCCTTATGCGGTAATCTACGGCATTCCCAGAGTTGAACCTATTACATTTGACGCATTGCTTATGAATGTTCAAAAGATTAAAGCGCAAGTGGCTTGCTGACCCTCTGGAGCGGTAATGACCCGCATCCCAACCCCCAGCACCTTTATAACCACCAAACACCGACACACTTTTAGTGCCACAACTAACGCAAGGCTTATCTCTATCTCTTAACCTAATGTATTTATTAACAGCCGCCTGAGCTTCTTTAATGTAATCACTAGCGCTTTTTAATTCTTTCTTTCGTTTAGCGTCTTTTTTCTTTTGCTCTTTACGGGCTATTTCAGCACCCTTGTGTTTATTCCTTGATGCGTATTGAACAGCGGATTCAAAACTACAAAAAGCAGTGTTATTTAAAACTATATAATCTCTGACTCTTTCGCCGCAGTTTTTACACTTTCTTTTTGAGTTTGCCATCTTTCTTCCTGCAATAATTAATTACATAAAATACCCAGCCGATAAAAGACAATACAATGCAAACCACATAACCATCATCAACAGCGAATAAAACAAATGATATTAGCATCAAAAACAGCACTAAATTTCTTAGCTTCTTATTCTTCTTTGTCATTCTTCGATTGATTCGTCTGTCGTGGCATTCTAAGCACGTTTTCTTGCCTCTTCTTCCTTTGTTAAAGCTAACGCCTGCCTCGATTGTTTTGGGGCAAGCATAGCATTTGTGGACGGTTCTTGATGTTGTCATTAAATATTCCCTTTTTGTCTAGCTGAATTAACAGAGCGCCACATTTCAATAATAGCCTGCTTGGTTAATCTTTGGTTTCTAACTAGCTCAAACTCTAATTGAGCGTCTCTCATTGCTTTTAAGTGCGCTTGATAAGGCTCGCTAGCTAAAGCTTGTTGTGTTTTCTCTGCGGCACTTCCTTGTAGCTTACCATACTCAATAGCGGCGATGCTTTTCCTTTGCTCGCTAAGTGCATCATAAAGCGTTTTTGCTCTCGCGTATTCTTCATCAGTAGCAACCAGGAAGTCTAGCGCTGCTGCTGCATCGTTATATTCAATCATTTGGCCACGCCTCCAACTTGTCGAACATATTAAACATTTCAATCGGTTCTAGCTCTCGGCCAGAGGCTCTAGCAATCCAGCCACCAAACTCTATACGAACATTTTTTGACTTTAAGTCAGCAAAGAAAGCGCTGTGCTGCTCATTTAAAAAGCCCACTAACTCAGATTGTAAGTAAGGCTGCTTGCACATTACAGGCTCAACCTTTAACTCTTTCTCGCCTTTGGTGTTGGTAGTTCCAGCGCAAAGGTAAATCTGCCACTTATAACGGTGACAAGTAATAGCGTCACTCATTGTTTTTGTTATATGCGCCCGCTCACCTTTAAGGTTGGTTAAAATAATATCTTGCTTTGGTGTGTTGTCATTAACAAAGTAACAAACAGCAAGCCCTTTCAATATTCTTTCGTTATTTCTTCGGGCAGCTTCCACTCGATTATACTTTTTAACTCTTTTCTTAGTCATCAAGAAGCCCGTTTTGTTTTTGAGTTTTAAAGTTGTAGTAACTAGCGCGATCAATACCAAGCTCTTTTTGTGCGGCTGTTGGTCCATGCTTCTCAGCGATTTCTATAAACTTCAATTTTAATTCTTTACTTATTTTCTTGCCTTTCCGTTCGCCTCTTGATGTTTTCCCCTTGCCGACAATTCCAGGGCAAACCTCTAGTGGTGATAGTTTCATGTTCTTTAGTTGTTGTAAATTCATTGCCTTTCCTTTTTAGTTGGCTTTCCTTCTTTTTACGTCATGCTTTTAGCTTTTGATTAAGTATCAAGTGCTTACTGTACTGGTCCAATGTGTGAAAGAAGGGATCGTTCTTGTGTGCTTAGTGTTAGCAGGATAAATCCACAAACTTCATCAAATCTAATACTGTTTTCTTTTTAAGTTTTCCATGCCTAGCGTGGTTGCAACAATCATCATATATTCTCTGTAATAACTCTTGCTGTTTCTCATTTCGCTCTATAGATAACTGCAAAAGCTCAATTGTACCCATTCCGCTAACGTTAAACTGATCTAACAACTCTTTGTAAGCTTCATCGTCGTTCATCGTATTATCGCCGCTAACAACGGCTTCAACGGGATTGCTAACAGCTTGGTCTTTTTGTGTATCTTGCGTCATACTCTATTTCCTTTGTGTCTAATATTTTGGTGTTTATCATACGCAACCCATTAAGCTAATGGTTAGTTTGCCTTCTTAACACTCGTTAACTTTAATTATTGGCGCGCTGTAAAAGTGATATAACTTACCATCCCTAATATCTCTAACTACATCAGCGCCGTGTATAAATCCTACGTATTCGCCACAAACATTATTGCTAGCTACCTCTACCAACTCTCCTTTAGGGAAGCTATCACACCCAGAAAGCGAAACTAACAACACGCTCAAAAGGACAATTAACAGTTTGCTGTTTTTCATAATGTCTTACTCCCTAATTAAATTTGTATTTTAGCTCTATATAGCTCTGCGCATATCATCAGCAGCAGTGGCAGCACCAGCGGAGCCGTAATAGCTGCCAATGTATTTCTCGCAGCCTAGTCTTATGCGCTTCTGTGTTGTCACTGTATTATCAAACACAGCGTCTATTGCCATGTTTCCGCCCCTAACTATTGTAAACAATGCAATCTTACTGCCTTTGGTTGCTGTTGTGATTCTATCTTTAATTACTGCTGTTGTTGAAACGCTCATTTGTTATCCTTGTTTGTTTTAGTAGCTGAATAATGATTTATATTTAGTGTTTTGTATAATACTGAGTTTTTATATAAGCCGTGATTTTTATAACAATAAACTATAAAGGCTGAGTAACATTTGAGGCGTTACTCTCTTGTTGATCATTCGCTGACTAGAACAAAATCCATTTCAGAACCCGTTCCGCACTCTTCGCCTCCGCAACTACTTTCGTTTGTTTCTGGGTTGTAAACTCTAACGCCGCCAGCTTTGAACGTGGCTATAAGCGATTCAGTTGAGTTATACCCTCTATACATAACCCTTGGTCTATCAGAATAAACAGCCTCGCCTGTCGCTACTTTTATTTTGTTATTTCCTATATGCCCAAACTCTTTTTCTAGCATGTTAGTAAATTCAAATTGTGTTATATCTTCACGCATTAATTTAAACAACTTCGGTGTGGATTTTTTAAAGCACGTTTTACAGTTTCCTTGGTGTTCCTCTAATTGTAAGTCAAACTCCTGCTCTGACCACCAATCAAGCACATCAAGCTTCGTTACGGGAAATAAAGTTACCATTGGATGTATCACCTTCTGCCAGCATTCTTTCTTCTCTGGTAGTTTTATTTCGTCAAACATTTCCGGCGTTTTATTTATATCTCTCTTAAATCGTTTAGGTTCGTCAGACCTAATACCTATTGCAGTTTTGTAATCGCCCTTATTCCATCCTATAGATTTAACGTAATCATGAATAGGCGCAAGCTTAAGCTCTCTTGTGCAGTGCTTATAATTCTGGTTTGGTATCCCGTATTTTTTGCACATTTCTATAAATGGCTCGCCTTTCCTTGATGCCGTTTCAAATGTTACTATTTTATGTGTCGTGCCTTTTCCTTTTTCATTAAACACAGCCTCAACCCACACTGTTTTGAATCCAAAATAATTATCGCAATCTCTCACAAATTCTAATGTTGCTTCGTTCTCAAACCCAGTGTTAGCAAAAACCCTGACCTGCTCATACTTGTGCGAGTATGAATCCATTAATGTTTTCGCCATGAATTCGGAACTTCTGCCGCCCGAGGTTTCAACTAATAACTTTTCCATATCTTCTCTCCTATTGGTTATTGTCTAAAGTATCCCATAGCGGCGCGCTTATGCGCTGTAGCATCTTCGCTTCTACCTAGCTTTTCTGCCATTTCTTCATCGGTCATTGTTAAATAGTTATCTCTAATAAAAGCCCTCTCAGAGTCTTTCCAGTTATTTTGCTTCTTTGGTGGCTTCATTCCTATGTAGCTCATTTTTTATCCTTATTGCTTTCGTGTTTTGCTGTGGCTAACTTCTTCTTAATGTTGCCAATAGATTCTTTTACTCTAAGTTGCGCCGCCTCTTTTTGTTCAGGGCTTTTTCTCTTTTCAACTACGTCACTTGTCTCTAGCCTGTCATGGCTTGTTACTTCAGGCTCAACATATTTAGAGTTAATCAATTCGAAGTACTGGTCCTTAAAATTCTTATCAGCTTTCTTCTGCTCATACTGATTTGATGCGTTATCAATTAACCACCAATCAACTTTTTTACATAACTCGATGATAAAAGGCCTTGTTGATACTGGTGGAGGATTAAATATTTTCATATTTCTTCTGTGCGTCAAACACTCTTTAAGCGCTTTTTGCTCACTAGGGTAGCCAAGGTCTTCAGGTGTTGGATTACACCATGAAATGAATCTCCCGCAGCTTGGTAGGAAGTCAGACTCACTTGCTCTTGCTTTCTTAAAGCCTAATTTGATTTGCTCAAGGCTGTTAATGTTGCTTTCATTAAAGGCTTTAGTCCATTCCATTTTAGCTAGCGATAAATTTTTTTCAGTAGGCAGCGCATGTTTCCAAGCAGGAAATATTACTGATAACTGATCGAACACTTTATCAATAATGTTTTTAGCAAAGTCATCAATGACAACTTCCTTTTTACTCATCGCTTGCTGTGTAGGGTTAAAGTTAGCCGCAATCTCTTTTAAGTCTTTCATAATCAAAGCCCCTGATCTTGTAAATGCCAATTACTATTAGCTGACGCCTCTAGTATATTTTTTTTGCCTGCTTCTGTTTTGTTTCTAGTTATCCATCCACTAGCAGCAGACTGCCATTTTTCATTTTTGTTTTGCCTACCATCCAGTTTTTAGAATCATAGAACAGCCAAAACTTCTCAGCTTCTTTTGCTGTTGAACCTTTTAACTCAAAGTAAGCGACTGTTTCAATATCTGACGGCGGTGTAAACCGACCCGTTACTTTCTTAACATTCTTAACATTCTTAACATTCTTAACCTTCTTGTTAGTTGCTATTTGTTTGTCATTCGTTTGCGATTCGTTTGCTATCGGCTTGTCAACTTGCTTGTCATCACCTTGATATGTGTCGTAATTAATCATAGTAAAAACAGTGTGTTGACTATGTGATTTGCTTGCTATTTCGTTTGTCGAAATTAGCTTTTTTATTGCTGTTCTAATCTTAGAAACCGAAAGGTTAGTTTCGCTAGAAAGCTTGTCTAATGACGTTAATCTAGATCCTCTTTTATCTCTATTCCTCTCCAGTTATTGTCTTTATGGTTGGCCGTGATCATTAAATGAATAAACAGCCTTGATGTGTTTATATCGTCATACCATTCCCAATCTAATAATTGACGATGAAGCTTTATCCAGCCTGTAGACATTAGCTAGGCCTCATCAACTGAATCAGCAAGATCTTTCAATACACTTCCTATGACGTGTAAGTCAGACTTATCTATGGATACAACTTCAACGTCATTCATCTGTAAAGCATCATCGCCGCAAGTTGCATATGCTACGGTTATGTTACCGCCAGCGTTTTCAAATATATTTATATAGTTTTGTTTGAACATGTTATAGTTACCTCTGTCAATTCAATTAGTGCGCTTACTTGGTGGTGGCGCATTTTTTATGCCTGCAACACTACAATAGACCTAGCAATTTTAGGTGTTCTTTTTATATAGCCTTTCTTTTCTATCCAGCCAAGATGTTCGTAAGCTGCATTAATCGAGTTAAATTTAAAATGCTCCTTTATCTCTTTTGATGTTGGCGAGTAACTATTATCCTCGATAAAGCCTTTAATAAAATCTAATATCTTTTGCTGCGCGTCTGTTAATGGTTTCATTTAATTTCCTTTGTTTGATTAACTGTATTTAATTTAACTTAAACACTTTACAGTGTCAATTATTTATTCTAAGATTAATCACAGTTAATTAAATAGGAGTTATAACAAATGAAAAAAATCAGATATTCCAGAAATTAATCCTAATAAGTATGGGGCTGAAGATTTTGCCAGCCAAAGTGAATGGATAAGTGTAGAGGATAGATTGCCTGTACCCCTTAGTGATATTGAGTTTTATGGCGGTATGGAGATACTTGTTGTTGTAGATGGTAAGACTGAAACTTGCGACTTTTCATACGGCCCACTGCCTAAGCCCTGGGTTAAGTTTGGAAGCTTCCATAATGCTTATGTAACCCACTGGATGCCACTACCTAAACCACCAACACAATAGAGGTTAATAGAATGCACTACGACAACGAAAGAAGAAGCAGAGCTGGAAAACGTTGATATGTCACACTACACAAAACATCGCTGGTTTGATGAAATCTATGTTTATCTAAGGGATGTAATGAGCATGAATGACCAGCAGATAAAAGAAGAGTTCGACAAAAGGTTTAGTGATTTACTCCCATAAAAGCTATATCATCAAAGCATAAAAAAAAAGCCCCTTAATAGGGGCTAGTCGTTTAAATCATATTCTAGTAGATCATCCTCATCAGTTCGCCGCATAAGTTTAGCGATAGATAACTCATCCCTTTTGTCTCTGTTTTCTTTAGCTGCTTCTCCGTGCGAACTTGGTTTATTTGAGTTAGTAAAAGTTAGCTCATCAGTGTCATTCTTTTTGTCACTCACGCGCTTTCTGTGTTCTGCTAATTCTTGCGGCCTGTAATCGTTAATACTCATTTCGCCTTTCCCGCCCATTGTTCAGCCATCGCTTTGGCAATGCCTGGGAATGTTTTACTTCTAATTTTTGCTCTCTCTTCTTTTGGCAGCCTCCATGCGTCTGCGTACCATGCAGGCATTGTTTTTCCGCTTGCGAATTCCGTTCTTTCTGGGGGCTTGACTTCGTTAGTGCTTACTAATTTATCTAACCCCTTTAACCATAAACACGTTTTCTTTTCAAAGGCATCGCCAAACTGGTACGGGTTTACTATCTGATCAGGTTTTCGCCATTCACTACTCATAACGCCCACAGGGTTTTCTATGGCTATTTTGTCGCATTTTGCGTTAGCTATCGCCATAAAGAATTTTATCGCATCTTTTCTGTCTTCGTGGCGCTTAATTGCTTTTTCTCCGTAACGCTCAATATTAAACCATCTGTTCCCCGTTACCGTTAAGTAAGTGCATGGAGGAAAAGCCAGTACCATATCCCACTCTTGATCCAGTAATCCCATCAAGTCCTTTTGCAGGTGCCACTCAGGATGGCCACCGCTGCATTGCACTAGGTCACAACTATAAGCTTCATGACCTAACTTTCTTAATTCTTTTGTTACTGCTTGGCTTTCTTCACACGCCACTAATACTTTCATTTTAACCCCGTTATAAACAAAATAAATTTAGCAAGAATAAACGCCGCTAACGATATAACGACAGCAGCTAGAATAACACCAATAAAAAATATGAACGCCTCTTGTATGTCTATCATTCTTCCCCCAACTTAATAAATTGCCAAACCTTATATCCTAGCGCCTTTGATAACTCCTCAAGCTTGCTAACTGATAAAGCGCCATTCTTTGTTACCTGTGTTATATAAGACGGCGTTACGCTCATTTGTGCAGCCAGGTCTTTTTTCTTCATATCTCTAGTTGCTAGCGCAACGTTAAACGACTTTTCTAAGTTCATGTTTATTCCTGTTTAATAAAGTTAACCTGAATATACTATTACAGCGCAATGAAATCAAATATTAAATTAATTACATTAAGCGCTTGACTAAACTTTTGCGTTCAAATAAGATTACTACATCAACAACGAACAAGGCAAACAAATGAGCTGTTACGTATCAAACCAAGCCGCTGAATACTGTAATGAGAAAGAGGTTTATTGCTCTAAATGTGGAGCTAATATGTATTTAAAAAAGTGAACGCGGCCATGATTTATTGGTTTGTAGCGAGTGCAGCCATAAGGTCTGGGCTGATGGCGATGAGTACGAAGATTAATTGGAGGGTAAAATGTCAAAACTTGAAGAGATACAAAACAAAGCTGTGTTGGCGATGTTTGATACTCAGATAAACACAATAGAAGATTTACTGTCAGGTATTGCAGATTGTGAATACCAAACAAGAGCGCAAGTAGTAGCTCATATTTACAAAGAGCTTGAAAGAACCAAGGCTATCAAAGATAAGTTTAATGGGGGTAGACATGAATAGCGAAACAGTAACAATTACATTCAAAGGTGTTAAACATTATTTTAGCGGCAACGAACTAATATCAGCAGAGCAAGAAGCTATTATTTTTTTACAGAAGCAAGATAAAGACAATAGGGAGTTTTAATGAATAAGGAATTTATAAAAAAAGTCGCTAAGATACAAAGCGAGTTAAAAGCGCCTAAAGGTCAGTTTAATAAGTTTGGGAAATACAACTATCGAAGTTGCGAAGACATTATGGAAGGCGTAAAGCCTTTGCTTGACGGTCTAGTGTTAACTGTTAATGATGAGTTGCAGCAAGCGTCAGATAGAATCTATATTAAAGCAACTGCAACCTTGACGGATGGCGAAAGCTCTATAAGTAACTCGGCCTTAGCTAGGGAGTCTTTAACTAAAAAAGGGTATGGACGATAGCCAGATAACAGGTACGGCTAGTTCTTACGCTCGTAAATACGCTTTAAATGGCTTGTTTTGTATTGATGACACTAAGGATGCTGACTCTATGGATAATAGAGCTAGCCAACCCAATGGACCAACAGAGAACGACAGGGCTTGGATTGATGCTGTAAAAGCAAACCCAGAAGCAATAAACCAGATAGACGATCCAGTTTATAAAATGCGAATCGAGCTATTTATCAAGGAGGGCAAGTGATGAATTTGCGACAATTAACACACGATCAAGAGGCTATACTTTCTCAAGTTGAAGATGGTGATTTTACGCTAGAGCAGGTGAGCGACCATTTAGATATGCTTGATAGTGAACGTAAGCAAAAGATTGAAAACTATTTGCACGTTATTAATCGAATTGAAAGCGAAGTAGTCGCACTGACTGCAGAGATAAAGCGACTAGATACTATTAGAGATGGTCGTTGTAATGCTTTGTCAAATATTAAAGATTGGCTACTGATGAGTATGAAAGACGGCGAAAAGCATGATTTTGATTTATTTAAAGTCAGCCGAGTAAAAGGCCGCCAAGGTGTAACTGTTATTGATGACAAAAAGCTACCTATGCAATTTATGACTCATAAGCCAGAGTCATGGCAGCCAGATAAGCGAGCTATTCTAGCTAAAATGAAAGAAGGCGAAGAGATAGCAGGCGCAGAATTAACAATAACCAAACCATCATTAAGAATTAAATAACTAAATAAAGGAAAGAAAATGGCAACAACAATCACAGGTAAATTAAACAAGGCCGCGAACATGTTTCAGGCAGGAGAATCAACAGGTTTTGGCATTCGATTAGGCGTTAAGTACCGCGACCCTAAAACAAAACAAGATGAATGGACGAACTATAGCGCTGTTATATTCGCTAAAGCTCCAGGGCAAGTGCAATTTTATCAGAGCGCATTGGTTGAAGATTCAATAGTAGAAGTAACTTGCGATCAATTAAAGATTGATTCTTTTGATGGCAAAAACGGGCCAGTATTATCTATTGATATGCTTAACGCTCGACTGGGTTATGTTTATTCGCAACAACAAGTAAATGCCCCACAAATGAATAATGGTGGCTTTCAGCAAGCGACGCAACATCAAGGCTACCAGAGTCAGCCTAATCCAACTTATCAGCAAGCCGCACCGCAACAACAGCAGCAGCAGCCTAGGTTTATTTCTCAGGACCAGCAACAGCCAGCAAATAATAACTTTGACAACGACATAGCGTTTTAAATAAACACCGCACAAGGAAGTGCAAACCCTACTGAGTTGTTGTTATGTTGCGAACTAGATAGGAGAATTACGATGGAATTATTAAAAAATATATACACTGTTACTTTGTATAAAAACGGAAAATTTTGCTGGACAGTAGAAAAAAGAAAGAAAAACAGTGAGGATTATGAAAGCGATATTAAATGGATGTTAGGCATTGTAATTGTTACGTTAGCCGTGATTGGTTTGGCCATATAACCATTGCAATAAAGCGCAAGCGTAGCGCAGTCGTTTTTGATTGCGTTGTTATATGGCGTACTAATTAACTGGAGAATAAAAAATGAATGAAGATATGGAAGTGGCAGTAGATAAAAATATAGGTGCTGTAGATTCTGAACGCCTGTTGATGAATGCAGAGCGGCAGATAGAGAAGTTGACGCGCCGACTAGAAGAAAAGGAATACGAAATACAAGAGCATGTTAGGCGCTGGCAATTTTACGAACAAATAGTAAAAAACCTAACGACATTTAAATAGTCATATAACCTTTTAAATAACGGGCGTTACACGTCCCTGTTTATTTTGTTGTTATATTTGCCGTTAACACAGGAGTAGAAATGAATGAAAATAGGAAAAGGTCACTGGCCTGACAGTTTGAATGATGAAGGGTTTTGCACTGAAAAGGACGAAAAACCATGGGAAGACTGGAAAGTTGTTTTGCATGGCAGTGAAGCTGGTGATTACATAGAAGATCCAAAAGAAATAAGCAAGGTACTAAAAAGCTTAGGTTATGCCCTGATAAAAGTTAGCGGTAATAAAGTTTAGGCAATATAACCTCGTTTTAAGAGGCTAAAACGAAACAAACACTAAGCTAAATTAAGAGCGCATAACGAGCCAAAAGAGACAAACTGTTTTAGTCCTTTTGAAAATCTTGTTATGTGACGTATTGGAGGAATGATGAAATATAAGTTAACTATCGGAAAAGGGGGTTTCTGGTAAAGTTTTGCCGGATGATGTTATAGAGGATTTTGAAAGACCAAAGTTCGGGAGATATTGGTGGTTTTGGTTGCCAAGGTTAAAATGGAATAAAGGTAGATTTTCAAGAGGTGAGATTGTAGACACGGGGGTAATGTGGCTTTGCTTCTGGCTTGATTTTACATTTTGGCCTAATCATTGTGCGCCTGACAAGGATTCAAAACCTAAAGGCACATAACCTTTTAAATAAGATGCAAATACAAGTTTTATAGGCGCAGCCGACTGTATTTGTCATTTTGATTTTGTTGTTATGTTACCGTTACTGAAATTAAGGAAATAAAGATGAGCGTTAAAAGCACTGAGGATGTACAAATCATTTTAGATAGACTAATAAATGAAGTTGAGTTAAATGTAAATAAACCTAATACCAAGATTAAAAGGCAATACCATAAAACACTTAGCGCACTTGCGAATGCTGCTTTTGAATTTGATATTCTTAACGATATAAAGCAAGACTTGGCTTAGTAACATAACCTAAAGCACAGAGGAAAATAACGTTTAGGAGCGCAGCGAACTGTTATTTTTCCTTTGGTGTAAGTTGTTATACAGATTTACGATTTAACTGAAATTAAAGGGGTAATACATGACAAAGCTTGGAGATTACGACAGATGGTTTAAGCCTTGCGAAAAGTGTGGTTACGACACAGCAAAAGCCGCAGAAAGCTCGAAACCTAGATGCTGGAAATGTGGCAACAAAATACACCGAGACTATAGTGAAAGAGCATTAAAGGCGAACGCTAAAGTATGGTGAGTAAATCTTTATAACCCGTAGCTAATGTGCCGCGTAAGACGGGAACCGACTGTAGCGGTCACGATTAAGCGTGTTGTTATATTTGCCGATTACACTAAAGGAGCCAAGAATGCTTAAATATTTAATAGAGTTTTGGAATAAAATAACTGATAAAGAAAATGACCCTGTTCGCAGTTGTGATGTACATAAAACAATAGGGTGCTCACATGTTGACGGATATTTATGTGATATGAAAACATGCACTATTTTAAAAGATCATAAAAAGGAAAGTGACGATGCAAGAATTTAAACACGAAACGATACCAGCTGAACAGTATTTTACGCAAGCAAATACAGTTGAAAAAACTACAAGATAAAATGAACGAGCTACAAACTAAAATGGAAGGTGACGGATTCACTGAAACCAAAAGGGTTAAGTTAGGACGTAATGATCCTTGCCCCTGTGGTAGTGGTGAAAAGTTTAAAAAGTGCCATTTGGACAAGGCAATATAACACTAAGCACACAAGAAAGATTCCTTCTTTCACACATTGGACCAGAACTACAAGGCGTTGATATTATGACTAACATTAAAAAACTAATGCAGAAAGGGGGAATTATTGATTTCAAACACCCGACAAACCAGGGGGCGCTATTATTATTTATTCTGCTAGTGGTGGCGATAAGTGTGTTAGTCAGTTTAAAACTTACATATTAAACTTAAATAAATTGAGGGTTAATAAGATGAAATTAAAGCTAGTAACATTCACTGCGAATAATTGCACAGTCGGTAAGTTATGGCATGGTGACAATCTACTCTGCTATACAATGGAAAAGAAATGGGATGATAACAAACCTAATGTTAGCTGTATCCCTGCGGGTACTTATGAGCTAAAGCCTACCTTATCACCTAAGTTTGGCAGCACTTACTGTTTAGAGAATGAACGTTTAGGTGTGTCACTAAGCGGAAACACGAAAAGAACTCACATTCTAATGCATAAGGCTAACAAGGCTAGTGAGCTACAAGGCTGTATTGCTCCTGTAAGCGGTTTTGGCGTTCTTGGTGGTGAATGGGCGGGATTAGCAAGCGGCAAGGCTTACGACATGCTTATGAGTACGCTAGCAGGCGATAAACACACGATTGAAATAGTGAGGCTGTAATTATGTTTGATAAAGTAATAGGGTTCTTTTCAGGTGGCGCGATGACTTCAATTGAGAACATAGCATCAGAATGGATTGAGACAAAAAAAGAAACCGCCGAAGCTGAAACGCTAATGCTAAAGACGCTTGATCCAAACGGAATGATGAGGCGAGAGCTATCAAGAAAAGTATCTCAATTATACGGGGTTTATTTAATAACATCGCTTGCGCTTCTGGGGATAGAGTTCTTCTGTGTAATCTTTGGTGTTGATATAGACCTTAAGCAATTAGCAGTAACAACCAACAAAGTAACTGATTTGTTCTTACCTATATCTGCACTTTTTGGCGCAATAGTGACCGCCTCATTTGGTGTTAATTATGCGAATACAAAACAAGGTAACTAAGGTATAATAAGGACTCATTCAAATGATTATTGAGGTGTTACAATGGGCGGAACAGCTAAACGAAAAAAGACAACTGGTGGAACTAAGCGTAAGTAATATAGTCATTGCTTTGTACGTTATTTCTTACATTTTAAATAAAAAGGGCTGCTTAATTGTGGCCTTTCTTTCTTGTGAGTTGTGGGGTTACGGTGTTTTCTCAGATTGGGCTAGCAATGAAATGTTTTACGGTGGTTATGCTTTAATCTATTGTTTGTTATACTTTTACATAAAGATAAATGTAACTCAAAGTGTAACAAAACTATCAGGCATTATTCTGATGATTTTACTTTCAATAGGGATGTTTTTAGATGCTCTGGTATATCCAAACGATAAGACAAGTTTTTGGTCTAATTACGAGGTCAACGTTTTATTGCTTCATATTTATATCGTTATTACATTTATCGACTGGAAATTACTTCGAATATATATGGGCCAAAGTGTTAATGCTTTCTGTCGTATCATGGGTATTAGTGACGCTTTTAGATTTTGTTGGTATAATATTAAAAACCAAGTCAAGCAATAAAGCATCATGGCAGAAGAAAGATTAAAAACCCTGGAAATATCACTTGTAAACCTTAATGATAAGTTTAGTGAATTTCTCGCTATCGAGTCAGCAAGAAAAGAGCGAGACAAGCAGCAGCTAGAAATAAATAAGACGCTTTTAGATCACATTAAAAACTACCAAAAAGAAGATAAGCCGGTCGTAGAAAGGGCAAGGAAGTGGCAAGGCTGGATGGATGATTTTATAGGTAAAAAAGTCATTCCTTTTACTATTGGCTTGTTGTTCTTGGCTTGTGTGTCTGCTGCAGGTTATAGCATTGTCGGCAAGTAAATAATTAAACGAAAACAAATAGGTTAACTATGCCAACTCGAATATTAATTAAAAATATAGCTAACACATGGTTAACTGGTGATGTTATTGACGTATGCGATGACTCTCATATGTTTGGTAGATTAGAAAGCAAGGAAAGATTCATCGATAGCGGCGAAAGCCCTGATGATTGGCCTAGACAATTTGTAATAGTAAATGTCACAGATGCAACCCCCTCAGATTATTTTTATTTGACAGAAAATAATGAACAAGGTCGAAGATACTACATACAACCCCAAGGCGAAGATTCCCCATTTTACGATCAGCTGCTAGAGAATGCAGAGGTAACTGTGACAAAAAAAATACTGGATGCACTAATCATGGATAGGGGTGCGTAATGCCTCAAAATGCAATAATTAGGGCAGACGGAACAGGGGACTACACATCTCCTATTGCATGGGAGGCAGGGGAGCAAAGCTCTAATTATGGATCTATAGCGGTTGGCCGACTAGATGGCTTTTTTGATTTAGGCACATCAAGATTAGATTTCAATGGTACGTGGCCTAACGGCGCAAGGTTAGAGTGTTTTAGTTCATCTACAGGTTTTGATGGCACAGAAAGAAACTTGTGCGGAGTTACGTCTACAGATTCTCTTATGACAGTTCGCGGAAGGTCTACACTTGTTCAGCTTGCTGGGCTAGAGATTTACAATACAGGGACGGGTAAGCCTTATCAAAGCACAACCGGCACGCCTAACTTTAACCATGAAGGCTGCTTATTTCATAACCCTGCTGTTAATCTTTGTATACCAATAAACGCTGCATCAACAAGTCAATTAACAAATTGTGTTACTGTTGCTAAAGAGCATTCATCACAAGTATTTAATCATACTGGGTGTAATCATTTCTCTAATACTACCAGTTCAGTAGGTTCTAACGGCGGATCTATAACTAATACAGTTGTTGTTAATGCGCTATCAGGCCAATGTATAAGATCTGGCGTAACTCAGTCAAACAACGCAACAACAGATAGCTCAGGTGATACACTTGCAAACATTGTCA
>UEXL01001287.1_pt1 | contig 35217 bp, 40 predicted proteins | sample 1796671 | NCBI WGS metagenome assembly UEXL01 (sample SAMEA4772471, study PRJEB27181) | metagenome | reverse complement strand
AAAGATTGATGGCACTTTCTTTCCAGCAAAGTACATGTTTGTCGTAGATTATACTGATACGGATGTTGCAGATGATCCTGCACAGCACAAGCAGGCTCATATGTTGCAGCTTTTAAACGCGGGCGAATGGACGGGCAATATTGTAGCTTTGCCCAACAATCGCGTTAGAGTAACGCATCCTGCGTGGTTTGAAACAGGAGAGGGCGCTCCAGACTTCAAGCCCTCTCAGCATGTACATTATTCTAAATCTGATTTAGACTACACCTTAGACGTTAATCGAATATTCGATAATCTATACAACGAGGAATGACATGACAGTTTCTAGCAGCGTAGATTTTGAGTTAGATGTAGCTGAGTACATTGAAGAAGCTTTTGAACGTTGTGGTTAGAGGTTCGAACGGGTTATGACCTTAAAACAGCCAAGCGGTCTTTAAATTTAATGTTGGCAGAGTGGGCTAACCGCGGTTTAAACCAATGGACTATTAATCAAAGAACCGCACTGACAAGGGGACGGGAGAGTACGCTTTATTGCCTGATGTTATTATTCTATCTGCGGTAATCCGCAGGGATGATGTTGATTACTCTTTACTTAGAATGAGCAGAGAAGAGTATCAAACTATACCCGAAAAATCTTCTCAGGGCGACCTAATCAATTTTTCTTAGACAGGCAGGTTACGCCTAGCTTAAAGCTGTGGCCTACACTGAAAACGCTACGGATGTTGTATTACAACGCTCTTACTCGTATGGATGATGCGGACACTTACATTAACACTGTAGACATGCCGTTTCGGTTTTACCCGTGTTTAGCTGCGGGATTGGCGTATTACATTTCTATAAAGCGGGCCCGCAACGCGTTCAATTGTTAAAGGCGGTGTATGAAGAAGAATTTGAACGAGCTATGACAGAAGACAGGGACAGAGCTTCGTTTAACGTAGTTCCTCAATACCAGTATTTTAGGACAGGCTGATGGGTAGGTTTGCCAGCGGTAAAAATGCTCTTGCGATATCAGACCGTTCCGGTTTTCGATACAGGTATAAAGATATGCGACGGGAGTGGAATGGCTTGTTGGTTGGTAAGGACGAGTTTGAGCCCAAACAACCGCAACTAGGTCCGTTTAGAACAGTTTCTGATCCACAAGCCTTAAAGACGCTAGGCCGGAGCAAAACCTTGCAGAGATAGATGCTATTGAGTATGGCTTTAATCCTGTAGGTTATCGCGGTGATGCTTTGGGTTTAACGGGCAATAGACTAAAGGCTGAAGGGTCTGTAGGAGAGGTCACGGTGACAACATGAGCTACATATACAACTCTGAAGCAGACTATAAAAGATTATACAGAAAACGACGAAACTACGTTTGTTAATAATCTTCCCGTATTTATTCGTAATACAGAAGAGCGTATTTTAAAAAACGTGCAGTTAAGCTTGTTTCAACGCAACGCCAGCGGAACAATGACCTCTTCTAATAAATTCTTAACGTGTCCATCTGATTTTTTAGCGCCGCTTTCCTTGGCTTATACTGACTCTAGCAGCAATCAAGTTTTCTTGGATTTTAAGGACGCGGATTTTTGCAATCGTTTAATCCCAATCCTGCCACTACGGGTTCACCACGTTACTATGGGCAGTTTGATGTTGATAACTTTATAATATCGCCTACACCGGATAGCGGATACGCCGTTGAATTACATTATTTATACAGACCAGCAAGCCTGACTATTAGTACGTTTACGTTAACAATGACCAGCGTAAGTGGCACATTTACTACTTCGGACACTATTACTGGATCGTCCAGCGCACAGTCTACAACGGTTAATGCGGTGCCATCCTCTACAACGTTGACAGTAAAAATACCTGCGGGGGACTTTACGGTAGGAGAAACCTTAACGGGTAGCTCTAGCGGAGCAACGGGAACGCTGTCTTCTATCGGAACCGACACAACTGAATCATGGCTTAGTGAAAACGCAGAAGTGGCTTTGCTATATGGCAGCTTAATGGAAGCCTACGTGTTTATGAAGGGCGAACAAGACTTGCAGGTTTTGTATGAAAAGCGTTTTGGTGAAGCGATCATGGGCCTTAAAATGCTTGGTGAGGCTAAAGAAGTTACTGATGAGTACCGTACAGGTCAGATCGTAAGGGCTAAACAATGAACAACATGTCTTTCCGGAGAATTTAAGGTTGAGGTCCAAACAACCAATAATCGTGGTGCTACTCCTGAAGAGGTGGCGCACCGTTGCGTAGGTAAAATCGTTGCTTTCTCTGAAGACGCGCACCCTACTTTGCGGGACCAAGCGATTGCATACCGAGATAGCATAGAGAAGCTACTGGTCATCTATATGAAACAGGCTATCCAAAGTGACAGAACTACGGTATATAATGCAATTAAAGAAGCGGGTCATCCCACGTTAGCTGAATATATAAGGAAGATGTAAATGGCATTCTCAGGAAACTTTTTGTGTACCTCGTTTAAAAAAGAACTGATGACGGCTACACATAACTTTACTGCGGCAAGCAATGTTTTTAAACTGGCGCTCTATACTAACAGTGCTACTTTAAATGCTGCGACTACGGCATACACGGCAACAAACGAAATCGCCCAAGATGACAGTACAAACTACCCAGCAAAAGGCCAGTTTTTAACAAGCGTAACGCCAACAACTAGCGGAACAACGGCGCTTACAGACTTTGCTGACGAGGTGTTTTCTAACGTAACAATCTCGTCTGTTCGTGGTGCGTTAATTTACAACGAGGCTGCAACGAGTGATCCATCAGTATGTGTGTTGGATTTTGGCGCGGATAAGGGCGCAAGCGCAGGGGACTTTACTATTGTTTTTCCTACCGCTGACGCAAGTAACGCAATTATACGGATAGCATGACATGGCAATATCGTTAGGAAACCGTGCAAAAATGTCCACCAGTACCACGGGTACTGGAACGATTAGCTTGGGCAGTGCGATTTCTGGCTACCAATCCTTTGCAAATGCTGGAATCACCAACGGTCAGACGGTGCGTTATGCCATAGAAGATGGGACTGCTTTTGAAATAGGCAGCGGTACTTATACATCTAGTGGCACTACGCTTACGCGCTCTGTCACGGAAAGCTCTAACTCTGACAGTGCTATTACGCTTAGTGGCAACGCGGAAGTGTTTGTTACAGCTACCGTTGCGGATTTGTATATTAACGATGGTGCGTCAACTTTGACAACCACGGGCGTTATTACAGGCGGCACGGTAGAGGCAACCAGCGATACGGCTGCGGGTGACAATGCCGCTATGGGCTTTACCAGCGCAGAGGGTTTAATTCTGACGGGCCAAGGCAGCACTAATGACATAACCATTAAGAACGATGCAGACACTGCGGTGATTTCTATACCGACAGGCGGCACGAACGTTGATTTTGCTGGCAGTATTGATGTTGCAAATGTCGGCATTTCAACGGGTGTTATTGACCTAAAGAACGGTGGATCACAGTCTGTTGTTAGGTTTTATTGCGAGTCCAGCAACGCGCATTATGCTCAGATACAAGCTCCTGCTCACAGTGCTTTTAGTGGCAATACTACGCTTACGTTACCCGCGACTACAGATACAATCGCGGGGATTGCTGCAACGCAGACGCTTACTAATAAAACATTAACCACACCTACGATTACAACACCTGTTGTGAACGCGGGGTTGCAGTTAAAAAACGGAACGACTTCGGCTGGGTTTCTTGAGTTTTTTTGAGCCTTCAAATGTAGGATCAAACAAAGTAACATTGATTGGCCCCGCTTCTACAGCGGACGTTACGTTGACGTTACCAGCAACTGCGGGAACTATAGCACGGGTTGCCGACATAGATGACACCGCTACAGCTTTGGCAATCGCTCTTGGATAGGATAACACATGGCTAATACATTTAAGGTAATAACAAGAGATGTTGCCCCAGCCAGTTCAGGAACACCTGAGACACTATATACAGTGCAATCAGGCAGTACCGTTGTTGTTCTTGGGTTGACGTTAGCCAACGTTCACACCGCGCAGGTTACGGCCAGCGTTACGTTGGTTAGTACCACAACACAAACCAGCCAAACGCAGAACACTACAGCGCATATTGTAAAAGACGCTCCAATACCCATTGGGTCTACGCTCAGTGTTCTTGACGGTAAGATTAACCTGAACGTTGGGGATATTATTAAAATCGACTGTTCCGTTGCGGACAAGGTTTCTATTACGATGAGCTATATGGAGATTACCTAATGGCTGGTTACATTGGCAAGAAGGCAGCGTTAACGGTTGGAATTGCTGCGACTGTTGACGAGTTAAATTACAATGACACGGGGTCCGCTGTTGGCACTGTTGTGGCAAGTAAAACCGTGACGGCAGATGCCAATAAGGATGTTGCTAGTTTCCGTAATATAACTTTGACAGGAGAGTTGGACGCGGGTTCTTTAGATATATCAGGCAACGCGGATATTGATGGAACGCTGGAAACAGATGCTCTTTCACTTAACGGCACGGCTGTTACTACCACTGCGGCTGAAATAAACTTAATCGATGGCGGCACTGCGCGAGGTACAACTGCAATAGCAGATGGTGATGGTGTATTGATCAACGATGCTGGCACCATGCGGATGACTAACGTTCAAACTGTCAAAACGTACATGACTGCTGGTGTTGGTGGTGGCGGCACAGAATTTATTGCGTCGAGTGGCGCTATATCTAATGCAGTAACTGTAAGTTTTACGCAATTTGATGCAAGTAAGTATGACCATTATATGTTCTGGATGCAGCACATTTTAGGAGCTACAAATAATGCTGACCTGTTTGCTCATGCAAGCACGGATGGTGGCTCGAACTATGACAAAACGGACGGCAATTATCATTTTAATAACTCAGACTACCCCGGATTCAGAGTTACAGGTGATATAAGCACAGCAACAAATGCTGCGGGTGCTACAGGTATATTTTACCTTCATGCCCATCATTCAACAAAATATACAATGAGCCAATCTAAAGTAGTCGCAATGTTGAGTGATACTTATATTGGGGCATTCACAGAAAGTGGGACTGTACATTTAGTAAATCAAGATACAGATGCAATTCAATTTGCAATGAATACTGGCAATATAGCTTCAGGCGAAATCGTAATGTACGGGATTAAGAACTCATAGGAGAAACAGATGCCACGCTATCACAACATAAATGGACAATCTGTGCAGTTCACAGTTGATGAAGAGACTGCCCGTGATGCAGAAGAGGCGGCATGGGCTGCGGGTGCTGACACCCGCGCTGCAACGTCTGCGCGTGAAGAGCGCGATAAACTGTTGTTAGAAACCGATTGGATGGGTAATAGTGATGTTACTATGTCTAGTGCGTGGACAACGTATCGACAGTCACTGCGCGATGTTCCCAGCCAATCTGGGTTTCCAAATTCGATTACGTGGCCTACCAAGCCTAGCTAGAGGATAAGTTATGACTAGAGCCAGAGATTTAGCAAACATAATTGGTAGCGGTGCTACATCTTCGGGCGTAATTACTGCGGCTACGTTAGAGGCAACGGGAGATACCGCAGCGGGTGATAATGCGGCTATTGGATTTACTTCCGCTGAAGGTTTAATCTTAACGGGGCAAGGCACTACGGGTGACGTTACCATTAAGAATGACGCAGATGCGTTGGTCGCTCATGTGCCAACAGGTACTACTGGAGTAACTTTTGCTGGTACTCCCACGTTTCCTGACGGCAGTATAAACATTGCCGATTTAGATATTGACGGTGGTACAGACATAGGCGCTGCTCTTGTAGATGCTGACTTAATGGTTGTAGACGATGGCGCGGGTGGAACTAATCGTAAAGCTACCATGAGTAGGTTAGCTACTTATATGGGAACTAAAGTTGGTGGTGGGCTAGAGTTTATATCCTCTACTACCGTTTCGAATGCAGCGACATTTGCTTTTACGGGTTTTGATGCAAGTAAGTATTCCTATTATAAATTGTTTTGGTCAAATACTGTACCCGCAACAGATAATACAAGTTTTTCAATGGTTACCAGTTCAGATGGTGGTTCAAACTACGATACAAGTAGTACTGATTACACCAGAGCACAGTTTTACATGCAACAAAGCTATGGGCAATTTACTGGCAAATTATCGACGGGAACATCAGCTATAGGTATTTTTAGTCTTACAGGAACGGCTAGTGGAGAAGAAGGCGGCGGTTTTGCTGAAGTCACTATTTTTACGCCGAATTTAGCTCAATATACGCAATTTCATGTTAATTCTTTTACTATTACAGGAGCCTCAGAGCCGACCCTAAGTGTGAATGCTTATCAACGATCAAGTGCCGCTGACGTTGACGCTGTTAGATTTCGTTTAGTTCAGGGAATATAGCATCAGGAACATTTACCGCATACGGTATGGTTAATTCATAAGGAAACAACATGTCTGGATACATTGGTATACTACCCGTTCCGCAGGCAACTGAGACACGAAACTCGTTTACTGCTACATCAAGCCAGACTTCGTTTACTACAGACGGGTACACCCCCAACTTTGTTTCTGTTTATCTAAACGGGGTTTTGCTGTCCGCCGCTGACTTCACCGCGACCAACGGCACGGATGTTGTGTTGGCTTCTGGCGCTGCGGCTGATGATGTTGTTGAGGTTATTGCTTTCAGTACGTTTACTGTTTCCGCACGGACATTTACGGGTGACGTTACCGCAAGTGGCGGAACCTTTTTGCCCACGGGCGATACTTCTGCGGGAGATGCCGCTGCAATCGGTTATGCCGCTGCTGATGGTTTAGTGCTTACGGGGCAGGGATCACCGAAGATATTACGTTAAAGAATGACGCAGATGCTACTGTTTTAGCGGTTCCTACTGGAACAACTAACGTAGATATTGTTGGAGTGGCTACAGCAACTACCTTTGAGCCTGACGGGGATACCGCAGCGGGAGACAATGCAGCAATAGGTTATACGAGTACCGAAGGTATTATTATTACAGGCCAAGGTAGTACTAACGATGTAACCATCAAAAATGATGCTGATGCTGACGTGATTGAAATACCTACAGGCACTACCTCTGTAACAATGACAGGTTCACTGAAGCCTCTGACATACCAAGAGACATACGTGGCTAAAAGCGCGGCGTCCACTGTGACTTGCGACCTAGCTACGGGGACTTCTTTTAGTGTGACGTTGGATCAAAACACCACGTTTGCGTTTACCAATCCCCCCTAGTTCTGGCACGGCGTTTAGCTTTACGTTGTTTATAACTCAACACAGTACCGCTGTTACGCTAACTTGGCCCGGAACCGTGGATTGGGCTGGCGGCTCTGCACCAGACGCGGCTGCGGCAAACGAAGTTCAGGCATACGGTTTCTTTACCAGAGATGGTGGCAGTACTTATTACGGCTTCCTTGGGGGTTCGGCCCTTGGCTAAGTCATTTTTTAATACAGGACTGTTAGGTGCTGCTGGTTCTTCTGGTCCATCAGACGATCAGTTCAACCGTGTTAGCTTTCTGTCTCACTTTGACGGTGCAAACAACGGTGTAAACAATGCGTTTGATGATGGCAGTTCTTCTAACCACACAATCACAGCTAATGGCAATGTAACCCAAGGCTCGTTTGGGCCATTTGCTCGGCCTGACGGTGAGTGGGGTGTGGATTTTGATGGTGATGGTGATAGCCTAACATTTACAAACGATGCAACAATGTCGTTAGATGGTGACTACACATTTGAACTTTTTTTTAATGCTAGAACTATTGTAATAGATAGTCAGCATCCCAACACTTTTTTGATTGGAAGCACACAATTATATATCCATTCATCTGACAGATATATAAGTTGGTATGCAAATGGTGGTAATATAGTTCATAGTGCTAATGATTCTATCTTAACAAATGTCTGGAACCACGTTGCAGTAGTTCGGTCAGGTTCTGACACTAATAACACTAGCATTTATTTAAATGGGACAAGAGTGCAACAAGCAACAAATACTGCAACATTAGGTGCATCCTCTGGTACAGCAAGAATAGGCAGTTATACTGCTAGTGGCGGTAATTTTGATGGTTACATTAGCAACCTTAGACTACTTAAAGGCACGGCTTTGTATAGTGGCTCAAGTATTACTGTCCCAACTTCTGCATTAACGGCCATTACAAATACCAAACTTTTAACCTGCCAAAGCAACCGGTTCATTGATAACTCTTCCACAGGTTTTTCGTTAACACCTGTGGGCAATGTAGCAGTCTCAGCATTTGGCGCAATCCTGACCAGTGCAGTGTATAGTGCAGGGAGAAACGGGGCATCAGTATATATGGATGGTGCAAGTGATTACCTTAGCCTTTCTGCAAGTAATGACTTTGATGTAGCTGATGGCGATATTACAATAGAGTGCTGGGTTTATAGAAGTGCGGCAGATACAACCAAGCAGTGCGTTTGGGAGTTTTACACCGACGATAATAATTTGTTGCGACTGTTTTATGAGGGAAACAAAAAGTATTCTCTTTTGCAAAGAGTCAGTGGTACAGATAATTTTAATGTTTCAATTTCTGGGACTGCCTCGTTAAACGAGTGGTCACATTTGGCTGTAACTAGGTCATCATCTGGAACCTATAAGCTCTACATTAATGGGGTAGAAAACATAAGCCAAGCCGAGGGAGTAACAATAAACACTTCGGGCATAGCTTTCTATGTAGGCGTAGATTTTTACGCCACCGACCGATTTTGGAACGGTTATATTTGTGATTTTAGAATTGTTAAAGGCAGTTTAGTTTATAGCAGTAATAACTTTACCCCACCAACAGCCCCCTTACAGCCATCACCAACACCAAGCTGTTGCTAAACATGGCAGATGGACAGGCGATTGACAGTGCTGCACAGAATAATCTGACGTTGATGGAAACACAGACACTAGCACAGGCCAAGCTAAGTTTGGTAATACGTCTTTGTTTTATGATGGCTCTGGTGATGGTGCATATTATGCAAATGGGCAGCTTTAGGTACGGGCGATTGGACGATTGAAACATTTTTATGGGTCAATGATTTTAATGCTAATTTGGGTGTGTTTCAATATGGTGGGGCTGATGGTGCTTTAGGTAGTCTGGTTTTAACTAACCAAAAAATTAGAGTTGTAAGTTCAAATGTAGCCGTCCGTTTAGACACCTCTGGTACAATCAATGCTCAGACATGGTATCATGTTGCATATGTATCTTACAACGGAACTATAAAAGTTTACATCAACGGCACAGCAGACAGCACAACTTTTGATGCTTCCAGCACTACATGGACTTTTACAGATACTAATGTTTATGTTGGCGCAAGGTACTATAGCAGTGCAGTACAAGCTCCCTTTGATGGGTATCTTGATGAATTTCGTGTGTCTCATTTTGCCCGTTACACCAGCAATTTCACAGCACCAACCAAAGCCTTCGCAGATAAAGGACAATAGACATGAAGATAGCAAGATTAAGTGGCAGCACTATAGGCGAGATAGCAGACCACAAGTCTCTGTTTCCCAACACTTCATTCCCTAAAGCTGGCCCTGATGCTGATTGGTTGGCGGCTAACTCATGTGCCGAGGTGGTTGTGTTTCTAGCTTATGACTCAGCCACACAGAAGAACGAGGCAGTCACACCATACTTATCAGACGGTAAAGTATATACACGGCGTGTCACAGACATGACCTCTGAGGAACGTGCGGCGGTGGTTACGGCTGCTAATGCTGCAATAGCAGAGCGCAACAGAGCAGAGCGTGACAAGCGGTTGGCAAGTTGTGATTGGGTTGTGACAAAAGCACTAGAAGCTGGTGGGTCTGTACCTAGTGCATGGTCAACATACCGCACTGCTCTGCGTGATATTACTACGCACTCTAACTGGCCCAACCTAAACTATCCTAACATAGACGGTAGTGGGGGCGATTGGCCTGTGGAGCCTAGCTGATGCTTGGTTTTTCCCCACTAGCTGACAACTCCATTGCTGGTTTTGGCAATATTCCCGCTGACGTTGCGGTTACAGGGGTTGCTGGTACAGGGGCGGTAGGCACGGTTGCCGTCAAAGGCGTTGTTTCTGTCACGGGGGTTGCTGGCACCAGCGCCATTGGAACTGTAACTACAACAGAAGTTCACAACATATCTGTCACGGGTGTTGCGGCTACGGGCGAGGTAGGTGTGTTAAATGTTTGGGGTGAAATCACACCCTCGCAAAATTCAAATTTCTCTGCTATAACTCCCTCACAAACACCGTCTTGGACGAATATCGCGGCATAGGATAATGACATGGCTAGTACATATGTAAACGATCTAAGGTTAGAAGAGATTGGTACTGGCGAAGCGTCTGGTACGTGGGGACTAAAACCAACGCTAACTTAGAACTTATTGGTGAGGCGTTTTCTTACGGCTCTGAAGCCATAGCAATGCGTCTACACACACTATTACAATGGCTGACGGCACTCGGATCAAGCCCGTTCATTCTATCTTAAATGTACTGGCGGCGGTCAAGCCTGTACGGTCACACTTGCACCCAACACCGTGTCTAAGGTTTGGATGATTGAAAACGCTACCAGCGCAACGCTAACTTTTTCTCAAGGATCAGGGGCCAACGTTGCAGTAGCCGCTGGCGAAGTGAAAATGATTGCAACGGATGGTCAGGGTTCTGCCGCCGTGGTTTATGATCTGTTAACAGATGCTAACCTAGCAGGGACCACGGCTATTGCTGCGTTAAAATTAGCAGGAACAACGGTTACGTCTACGGGCTCAGAGTTAAACCTCGTGGACGGTTCTTCTGCGGGTACGATTGTTAACAGCAAAGCGGTAATTTATAGCAGTGGCGGACAGGTTAACGGCACTACTTTGGCTATTGCGGGTACAGAAATTACTGCAACTGCGGCGGAGTTAAACTACAATGACACGGGCGCTGCGGTTGGCACGGTTGTAGCTAGTAAAACGGTTACGGCGGATGCTAACAAGGATGTGGCAAGCCTGCGTAACCTGACGCTTACAGGTGAGTTAGACGCGGCAACGCTAGATATATCGGGGCGGGTGACGTTGCAGGGGCGTTGACCAACAACTCCGCAGCGGTAAAGGTCGCGGGTGTAGAAACTATTTACGTTCCAGCGGGTGCAATGGCTCCCAACACTACGAACGGTTGTGCGGGTTTAGCTCAAGTAGAACTGTCAAATGGCCCAGAACTTAGAGTGTTAGACTTTGATGCAAGCTCTGATGAAAACGCGCAGTTTACCGTGTGCTTTCCCAAATCTTGGAACGAAGGAACCATTACGTTTCAAGCGTTTTGGACAGTCACGGGAACAGATACAGGCACCGTAGCTTGGGGTTTGTCAGGCGTTTCTATAGCTGACGATGTTTCTATTAACACGGCGTTTGGAACTAACGTGGTTGCTACGGCAAAAGCATTTAGCGGAACGTCTAACGACATGACTGTTTCTGCGGTAAGTGGTGCGGTTACTGTAGCAAGTGCTGCGGTAGATACACAGACATACTTTCAGATTATGAGGGATGTATCGGCAGACGATCAGTCAGGGGATGCTAGGCTTTTAGGGATAAAACTGTTTTATACGACAGACGCAAAGAATGATGCCTAATGACTTCTTTTGGATATGACATACTAGGGTTTGGCGTGGGTGGAAGCGGCACAGTTACGCTGACTTCTACGGCGTTAATAAACAGCCTTAGTAATAGAAGTAACGTTACGACTTCTAGTTTTATATTGACCAACGGCACGTTAATTATACCTGCCGACTTCTGGCTATGGGCTAGTAGTACAGGGACAGCGGCGTTAATAGTAGACACGCAAAACGCAACAATAGAAAACTCTGGCTATATTGTAGGTAGGGGCGGCGGCGGCGGTGGTGGAGACGCTATTAGCATAACCGCTTCAGGCGTTACGATTATTAACAACTCTGGTGCGTATATCGCTGGCGGCGGTGGTGCTGGGGCGCAAGGTAGAAACGGAAGTGCGGGTAGCGGCGCGGGTGGCGGCGGACAATCTGGTACACCCACGTTAGGGGCTGCGGGTGCTGCTGGCTCTGGAACAAGCTCCGGTAGCGGCGGCGGTGCTGGAGGCGGCGGCGGTGCTACAACTTTTTCTGGTACAGGTAACGGTGGTCAGGGTGGCTATATACTTCCCGGATCGGGTGGTGCAGGTGGTAGTTCTAGTTATGGATCGGGTGGTGCAGGTGGTTCCGCTGGAAACGTAGGTGGAAACGGAACCCGTGGTGGTAATGACGCTGGTGGACCTCTTAACTCTAATGGTGGCGGCGGCGGTTGGGGCGCGGCGGGGGGCGGCAACGGCATAGCTTCTTCTGGCAGCGCAGGCGGCAAGGGCATTGAATCCAACAGCAATAGTTTTACACTGACGAACAACGGTACTATTTACGGGTCACAATCGTGAGGGTGTTATGCCATTAACAAAGCTACAGTTTAAGCCCGGAATTAACCGAGAAACCACTTCGTATAGCAACGAAGGCGGTTGGTTTGATGGTGATAAAATACGCTTTCGCATGGGCTTTCCTGAAAAGATAGGCGGTTGGGTCAAAAACTCAGACAATGCTTTTCTTGGAACGTGCCGTGCGCTGCACCCGTGGGTTGCCTTGTCTGGTGAGAAATATATTGGTGTAGGCACAGGGCTTAAATACTACATTAGTGAAGGCGGCGCATACAAAGACATTACGCCACTACGGGTGGCGTCTTCTGCCGTCACGTTTGCAGGCGGTGCTGACACGTTAGATGGGGCCATTAGTGCTACAGCGCAGTCTATTGTTATGGATAGCGCCAGCGGATTTCCTACAGGCGGCGGACGTATTCTTATTGGCTCAGAACAGATCACATACGGCGGAATTACCAGCGCCACCCTTACAGGCTGTGAACGCGGCGTTAACGGAACAACGGCGGCGTCACATAACGATGGTGTAGCGGTAACGTGCTGTACTCTGTCTGTTACAGATTCTGATGGTCACGGTTCTTTAGAGAACGACTTTGTAACTTTCTCAGGGGCGGCAACCCTTGGCGGTGTAATTACTGCAAACGTTTTAAACCAAGAGTATCAAGTAACGCATGTTGTAAGTGCTACCGTCTTTCAAATAGAAGCTAGGGCTGTAGCAACCATCTCTGAAATAACTACAACGTCTGGATTAAACCCAACGTTTGTTTTTGCTAACACAAGCGACAGCGGTAATGGCGGCGGTTCTTCTGTAGGTGCCTACCAAATTAACACGGGGCTAGATACTTCTGTTCAAGGTACTGGTTGGGGCGCAGGCACTTGGGGTCGCGGTACGTGGGACTCGGCCTCGGACCTTACGGCTGGCGGCAACACATTAAGAATTTGGAGCCACGATAACTTTGGCGAAGACCTGTTAATGAACGTTCGTGACGAAGGTATATTCTACTGGGACAAAACAAATGGTCTGACAGCAAGGGCGGTATCTCTTGCCAGTTTAGGTGCAGCTATAGATAATATTCCGACTATTGCAAAGCAGGTATTAGTTTCAGACAAAGACAGGCATATCATAGCGTTTGGTTGTGACCCTGAAACAGACATTGGCACACAAGACCCCTTGCTTATTCGTTTTGGCAGTCAAGAAAGCCTGACAGATTGGTCAGCCAAGGCCACTAATACAGCGGGTGATTTGCGTATTGGTTCTGGTTCTGAGATTGTAACCGCTGTTGAAACCAGACAACAGGTTCTAGTGTTTACAGACGTATCGCTACACGCCATGCAGTTTCTTGGACCGCCATTTACATTTGGTATTAACACCGTTTCAGAAAACATTACTACGGCGGGTCCTTTGTGCGCTATTGCGGTTAATGACAACGTATTTTGGATGGGCCGCGAAGAGTTTTATGTTTATGCAGGTGCCGTAAACAAACTGCCTTGCACCGTTAAGGACTACGTTTTTTCGGACTTTAACCAAAATCAAATTGAAAAAATTACCGCAGCAAATAACAGTTCGTTTTCAGAAATATGGTGGTTTTATCCGTCTGCAAGTAGTGAAGAAAATGACAGGTATGTTATTTTTAATTACGAACAACAAATTTGGTATTACGGTAATTTGGGCCGCACAGCATGGATGGATCGTGGGGTAGATGAGTTGCCCATAGCCGCGGGTTCAGATCACTATTTGTATGACCACGAAAGCGGTTTAGATGACGGTAGCACCGCACCAGCTAGCGCCCTAGCTGCAAACATAGAAAGCAGTCAGATAGATTTAGGTGACGGGGATCAGTTTGCTTTCCTGTCCAGAATTATACCAGACATTACGTTCCGCGACTCCACTGCCAACACGCCTACCGCTACGTTTACTTTGGGAGTTAGAAACTTTCCGGGTGGTAAATACTTGGAGACGGACGCTGACGTAGTAGATAAGATAGCCTCAACGCCTGTTGAGCAGTTTACTAAAGAAGTTCGAACGCGGTTACGCGGACGGTCGTTTAACCTAAAGGTTGAAAGCACTGCGACAGAAACCACTTGGCGCTTGGGCACTCCCAGAGTCGAAGTTAGACCTGACGGCAGACGCTAATGTCTAGGAATCTAGTTCGCCCGTTCTTTCCGATTCCGCCGCAGGAGTACGATCAGACATACTTTGATGAGGTAATTCGGTCCTTTGCGGTGTACTTGGATCAAATGCAGAACCCCGGAGAAGGTAGGCATACGGCGTTAGTTTTGACCAATTTACAGACGGACGATCAGGGCTTAGAAGTAGGTAGCTTGTATCAAGGGGCTAACTCTGATGGCTTAATGGGCTATGTTAAGATAACCTTAGCGGACATAAGTAGTTTGCGCGGCAACTCGGTTACAGGTTCAGTGGGTGCGGTTACGGTGACAACATGATAAATACATGGAAAAGTTTTAGACGGTCTGATACAGTCCAGATCAAAGGGGCGATGTGATGCAAGAACAGATGTATTTTCCCGAAGGTGGTGTTGGGTCTTTCTTAACCTCTAACATGGATGAAATGCCTGACAACGTACTTGCGTTTGGTCAGCCTCGCGGCATTAACTCTATGGGCGACGTAGCAAACCGCATGGCTCGAATGGGCCGTAACGGTGACACGGAACTGGCTCACGTTAATCGTGACGAGATTATTATAGACCGGAACATGGCCCGCGATCCGCGGATCAGGAACGCTGTGGCGGAGGTTTTTAGTGACAATGACATGGACATGGCGCGTTACACGGTTGGCAACGCGGCTAACTCTGTAAACCCGTACACTGGTAACAGAGAGTTCTTTCTGAAGAAGATCATTAGCGGCGTTAAGAAGATCGTTAAGATGGCTGCGCCTATTGTTATTCCGTTGGCTATGAACGCCATATTTCCCGGTATGGGTGCGTTAGCTTCGGGATTTATTGGTTCAGGCATTAGTTCTCTTGCGCAGGGTAACAGCTTTAAGGACAGTATGAAGGCTGGACTTATGGGCGGCATTATGGGTGGTTTCTCACAGGGTATTGGTAATTTAGTGCGCGGCGAAAAGATGTTTACTGGAATGTTGCCTGACGCTTCTAAGGGCGGCTTTTTTAAGCCGCGCAACCCGTTTAAACCGGAACCCCGTGATGCAATCATATCATCGCAACAATCAACAAGTACCCCTCCAGTAAATAAGCCTGCTATAGAAAGCCCCATTCCTGTAGAAGGCGGCACAGAAATTGGCGCTAATATTGACGGCTTTAACGCTAATATACTTGATGATCCCAATAAATTTAGCACTAAGTTAAAAACCTTTTTTTACGATTATGGAAGTCCCCGTACAGAAGGTCTTACTTTACAACAGGCTAAAGCTCAAATTGAACGAGAGTTTGGAGACTCTTTAACCGCTGCAGAAGTTGCACGGGAAGCTACGCGGATGGTGGGTCAAGGAGCTAAAGAGGCGGTCAAAGGCAGTTACAAACTGTTTCCAACAATTGGGGCCGGATTAGGTGTTGCAGCGTTAGCTGGTGGCTTTGATCAAATACCCGCGGAAGAGATTGAAGACCCCTACGATCAGGAGTCGCCGTCTCAAGGAACTCTTGGCAGCAAACCCTGAGAAGTATCGCACAGGTGTAGTGGGTGCCCCGTCTTACCGCTCCTTGTATGACGTAATGGTGCCCACGGTCCGTCCGCCGATTTACCAGCAATTCGTTGAGCCCATACAAACCGCGGCCCGCGGCGGCGAAATGCAGAACTTCCCACGCAAGACAGGTTACATAGCAGGCCCCGGAACCGAGACTTCCGACAGCATTCCAGCCATGCTTTCTGACGGTGAGTTTGTAATGAACGCCAAGGCCGTCCGCGGAGCGGGTGGCGGTAGCAGGGAGCGCGGCGTTAGAAAGATGTACGATATGATGAGAGCCTTTGAAGGGGGTGCAGTAGCATGAGTACTCAAACCCAATATGTAGTCAGCCGCCAAGACCCCGCGATTGAGGCTTACCGTCTGGGATTACTGGGCGACGTTCAGGAGTTCATCAAAGGTCAGATTGAACGCGGCGATGCACCGCCTGACTATCAGGTTGCAGGGCTAAGTCCCGGTGAACAGGCTTCTATTGCCGCGGCACAAACAGGCGTGGGCGCGTACCAGCCGTTCCTGACGCAGGGTTCGTCAACCGTGGATCAGGCCACGGGTTTAGTTGGAGATCAGGCCACCGGATATATGGGTGACGCCTCGACGGCGTTGCAAAGCGGTATTGGTGCTTTGGCTGGTACTGGGGCTATGTATGACCCCAACAGTTACCAAGACTTTATGAACCCTTACGAAGATCAGGTAATTGACAACACTCTGGCGGACATTCGTCGTCAGGGTGACATAGCGCAACGGGGCGTTGCGGCTCAAGCGGTAGGTTCTGGAGCGTTTGGTGGTTCTCGCGGTCAGATTGCACAGTCTGAGCTAGACCGAAACGTTATGAAGCAACAGGCAGACACTGCGGCGCAAATGCGGGCGGCAGGTTTTCAGAACGCGCAGCAAGCTGCAATGAATGCGTTTGAGTCGGGTATGGGTAGACAGCAACAGTTGGGCCAGCTTACCGGACAGATAGGCGCGGGCCTCGGTTCCTTGGGCGCACAAACGGGTGCGTTGGGTCAACAGCTAGGCGGGCTTGGTATACAGCAAGCGGGCTTGGGTGAGATGGGCACAAACCTGAATACTCAAGATATACAGAACCTAATGACGACGGGCGCTACGGAGCGCGGCGTTAATCAAGCGGGCTTGGATGCTCTGCGTCTGACTAACTTGCAGCGTTATACACAGCCTTATCAACAGTATGGCTTCTTGTCAGATATTTACTCTGGCACACCAACAGGGTCTTCAACGCTTACGGCGGCTTCGGCTCCGCAAGTTTCACCCTTCCAAACTGCAATGGGTTTGGGTATAAGTGGATTAGCCGCCGCATCAGGCGCACAACGGGCGGGGTTATTTTAAATGATGAATCGTAGCGTAATGAAGCGTCAGATGTTTAACCGCGGCGGAGCGGCCTCGTTTCCTGATCTGAGCGGTGACGGAAAAGTCACTAGAAAAGATATTTTGATGGGCCGAGGCGTACAAGGCTTGGCAATGGGCGGACCACCTATGATGGACCCCAACATGATGCCGCCCGCCGGACCACCGATGGCTCCTCCACCAATGGGACCAGAGCAAGCTCTAGCTGGCGCAGAAGCGCAGGGCCAAGAGATGGGCATGATGGCAGCGGAAGGCGTTATGCAGCAAATTGACGGCGCTCAAGACTACCAAAGCTTGATCGACGGAATACGCGGCAACCAACAGCCCCTTGAAGCGCGGTACGCGGAACTTGGTGGTATTGTTGGTGAGCAAGATGCCATGCAGACGCCCGAGTCGGTTTTGGCACTAACGCAGCCAGCCATTATGATGACGGAAGAGGGAGCGGTTAACAGCGGCATTGGTGAGCTAATGCAGGGCATAGCCGGAGATACTTCGATGGCAGGTCAGATGGGGGAGGGCGTCGGTGGTTTAATGATGGCCCAAGCGCCGGAGCCCGCGATGGAAGCTCCCATGATGGAGGCGGGCAACACTCCCCCCGTAAATTTTAGGCAGGGTGGGCCCGTAGAGGTCCGAGGATACGCGGGTGGCGGAGAGTCGGCCATTGACATAGCAGGTAGAGACTTATCCAAGTACAAAGATTTTTTGACCGGAGGCTTTGACGAAACAGCGCGGGCCGCGGAGCTACAAAAACAACGTGAGATGGCTCAATCACAAATGTTGTTTGACATTTCACAGGCTGCTTTGCAGTTTGCGGGTAATACACAAGGCGGCTCTATTGCAGAGCGTCTGGCAAATTCGGCTGCGGCAGCACAACTTCCACAACGGATCGGGGAACGCGCTGCGGGTATGCTTTCAGCCGAGCAAGCTCAGACCGCAGAGAAGCGTCAGTTAGACATGGCGGCTAGACAGGCTGCGTTGCAGAACGCACAACAAGTAGTCCTGCAAAGACTTAAAAACGCTGATGTTGGGACCGTAAAGAAAGAGTTTAAAACTCTTTATGAGTTATCCCCTGATGGCAAAAGTATTATAAGCCAAGTAGAATTTAACGTAGCAGACGAAATTGAGCGTAGGGACTACAACGCGCTTACCCAAGGTTTAGACAGAGCCGGACAGCCGCTTCCTGAAGGAACCAATAGGTTTGTCGGAGGCGACGTGGCAGAACAAATGCTTGAACGTTTAACCAATGAACAGAAAGCAGCCTTAGAGGAAACAGCCGCCGAGCGTACAGGGGTTATTTTGAGTTCCCCAGCTACAGTTAACGGGATAAGTTACTCAACAGATCAAGTTGGTTATTTTACTAACACCCAATTGGGTTCTAAGGCGCTTGCGGGTAAGTATAACAAACTTACGGATGCTAAAGACGCAAAAACAGCAACCTTTACGGGCCCAACAGGAGAGCAAAAAACCATTTATCTCGGCAACAGTCCCGAGAAAAAGATTCAAGCACTTTTGGATTTGGGTTTTGTAGCCGCCGATGCGGCACCGTCTTTACAGGCTCAAACCGCAGCCCAAAAATCAGTTATAGCGTTCAAGGCGGGCTTTGACCGCAGGGCTGCGTTTGCGTTGGCAGAAAAAGAAAGAATTGCAACAAATTGCACTTGACGCGGGTGGCGTTGAAACTCAACAACTCATTAACGCTAGAAGAGAAGTTGCAGAACTTAGACTTGAAGCTGACGCCGAACTTGCAAAATATTTGCAAGAAGATAAGCAAGTATTTACCTCACTGCGTGACGGAACTTTGCAAGAAAACGCTGTTGCTCTTGCGGAAACAAAAAACGATTTGCAAGCCGAAATTGTTAGGTTGCAAGGCGACATTACCGCAGACAACAGGGCTAAAAGCAATGAACAAATTGCTAAACTACAACGGAAAACTACTGAACTTGAACTGGGCATTAAGTTAAACAACGCTTTAAAAGTTGCTGGTGCCAAGAACCTCCATGAAATAGACATGTTAGGGCGCGGGTTAGAAAAAGATAAAGCTCTTGCAGACTACGATTACATTTTAGACAAACAAATGGAGACGTTTAAAAACGACAACAACCAAGATGGAATGCGTTTGACGGCGCAACTTCGTGACGAAAGCACCCGTGTAGCTAAAGCCATTGATCTTTCCAACTCTTTAGAGATGGCGGGAGTTAGACAGCTTAACGAAATTGAACAAATGACGTTTGGTGATGAGCAACAAAGAGCCTTCCTAGCTTACCGCATGGTGGAAGAAAACTCTTATGCCATTAAGACCGAAAATCGGGCGGAAGAAATTGTAAAACGTGCGGAAAAACGTGCGGAACAATATCAAATCGGCACAGAAAAACGCAAAGTTTTAGATCAGATAGCCGCGGAAGGTCGCATTGAAGTTCGTTTGGTTGACGCAGAAAACCGAGCTAATGACCGAACTTTAGATGCAGAACAACGCCAACTGTCCAGAACTCTTGCCGCAGAAATTCGTGAGGAATTAAAAACAAAACGTGCCGAACGTCGCGGTGTTGCTATGAACATTGAAGAAGAGAAACGTTTGTTGCACACCACTATCAACGCCGAAGGACGCGCTGCGGACATAGAGCAATTAACTTGGGAGCGAGATAGGGCCGCTCAACTTGCGGACATTGACTATAGGGTTATGGAAACCATTCGGGCAGAAGAGCGGGCCGAACGTCGCACACTAAATCAGGAACAGCGGGACGAGATTTACTGGAGACAACGCTATGAGATTGAGCGTGACGATGCTCTGGAAGACGCCAAGGCTGCATTGGGACAAGAAATTGCAGCGGCTGAAAGAGCAAGGATTGAAGAACGCTTTATTGACCAGCGAGAGTTAGGGCAAGAAATTCAACGCGAGTTACGCGCCTTAGAAAACCGTGACAACATGGAGGTCAGGGTCTTAAACGGTGAGATCGTAATGTTCGATAAAACCAAGCCCAATCAACCTGCGCAAGTAATGTTTGGAGAAAAAACACCTCCAAAGAAAAATTTGAAGATTGCAATGCTGCCAAACAAAGATGGCGTTTTGGTTAAAAGCGTTGTTGATATGAACGGTCCTCGCGGCGATCAAGTTATGAAACAGATTACGGCTTATAACCGCGGAAGCTTTACGGGTCCTCCCGCGTCACTAACCAACCTCGGAACTGAGTCTAGCAAAGTACAGGGATTCTTTGATCGTAAAACTGGACGCGTCCTAACTAGCTACGATGGCAAAACCTTTATTAACGACGATGGACGCCCAGAAAACATTCCAAGTGGCGTTATTCCTGTGAGCGACCAAAACGCTTATACGGTTGCAAAAGCGGAAAGGTTAAGTGCGGATGCACAAGCGCAACTCGCAGCTATTGATGAGCGTTTAATTCAGGGCATGACCGGACCGGACGGAAAGCCTTTAAAAGCTAGCGACGTGCGTCTTGTTCGTAACGCCTTTGTTTCTGCCAGAAATGGTACTGGTTTGTGGTCTGGCGCGGCATCCTTAATTAACAACGTTGTTGGTGGATTGATAGCTGACGAAGAGTTTTCAGAGTTCTTCAAGGACTTTGAGGAGGGAAGACAGTTTGTTAAGGCTTTAAGTGTTCTTGGTCGTTCTGCGTTAGCCGTTAATCCACGGTTTGCAGTTGCAGAATTAAACATGTTGCAAGAACTTTTCCCATCCAACGGCTTTGCAAACTTGTTAGCCAACCCCACTACGGAAGCTAACAAGCTTCTTACAATAAAAGACTTGGTGGACAGGCAGGAAGTGCGTATTTTGGAAGCCTTTGCAGAGGGCGGTCTTGAAAAAGGTATGATATCAGAGTTAAAGGGCAAGCTGTTTGAGATTAAACGCCTGCAATCAATGTTGGGACCAATAGAATATGATGCGGCGCGGGCCACAGGTAATCTTGGTCCTGATAACGATGCTTTAAATGATGTTTCTAGCGCGGTAGATGCCGCCGTCCAAGCGCAAATTGCGGCACAACAAGCTAATAACGACGACTAAGGGGGCTATTAAATGGCTGAAGAAAACACTGCTACTGCGGATGACATTGCTCCAACAGTGCCGTTTGCCCTTTATGACCCTGAACAGTATGACTCAGAATTAGCCCGTTACAGCACGGATCGGTTAGGACGAACGGTTGACCCAACCGCGGGCTTTGCCGAGTCTTTGTCCAATAAACTTAGTCAAGATTACCCCGACAACCCGTCCTTTATAAACTATTCGGGTTTAAAGGACGGAACTGCGGGCTTTTTTGAAATGAAAAAAGCGGATGGCACTCCGTTATTTCCAACGCTTGCCGCACAAACACCCGCTCAAAGAGCCATGACAGACTCTACAATTATCACAACCTTTATTCGGGATATGCAGGGGCAACCGATTAAATCAGGAACCCGTATGGATGGGTTTAAGCGTAAAGTCGTGGGAGGTCTGGCGGCGTTGCCCGTGGGATATGCTGCGGTGTCGGGTACAAACGCTTTGCTGCAAGCCAATCCTTTGACCGCTATTCCGGTGACGCCTTTACAATGGACAGCACGGGTCTTGGGACCTTTAGCTTCAGGGGCTACAGCGGCATATGCTGCTATGGAGGGTGGCAATTATTTAACCGAAAAGTTATAGGACCGGAACCACTCTATACCCCTGAAAGTAAGGGTCGTGTTATGTTTGGGGAAATTCTTGGAGAAAACCTCGGCCTTGCGGCGTTGCCTTTTGCCCTTACAAGAACGGCCAATTTAGGCGCGTTAAACCTAGCTAAACAGTTTGAGTCAGTTACAGGTATAGGTCGAACAGGGATGATCCCTATTACCCGAAAGGGGCAGATAGAGTATATGCCCCTTGATAAAGTTGAAAAGCTTTTAGGGTTTAAGATGACTCGCGGCACCGAGAACTTTATAAACAGAATTGCTAAAGAGGCTGCGGATCGTCCATATAGCGTGGCGGCTGCGGAATCAACGGCGTTACTTGGCGGAGCGCAACTAGCTCAAACGGCAGAAGAACGTTATCCGGGTCAAGTTTTTCCCAGAATGGCTGGAGAAATAACAGGTAGCGTCACGGGCGGTATTATAGGTGACTTTCTTGCGAAGAAGATGGTTACTGGAATTAAAACTGGGTTTAGCGCAATTAAAACACTACGAGAACAAGGTATTACAGGCACGTATACGTCATACCAACTTTCTAAAAAAGAAGGAAACAATGCCGAAATTGCCAACTTTATGATAGATTTTATTGAGCGTTACGGTGAAGACGTTGATACGGTTATCGCTAATTTAAATGACACGCGCTTAACCCAAATTTTGGCGGATTACGAAGCCGCTAACGGAGTTACCGTAGACCTCACTTCTGGCGTCAGGTCGCGTAGTCCCGTAATACTTGCTTTAGAAAAAGCTCTTGAAACCACCACTACGGGGATTGGCAAGCAACGAGGCAACGCGAACCGCGGAGCTATTGAAGCCATGCGGACAGGCATTCTTGCTATGTACGGGACAGGCGATCCTGAAATGGTTAAGCTAGCCGCTACGCAAATGAGAGACGTTTTTGAAGGCGACCTTCAAATTACGTTAGACGCGAAGTTAGCTAAAGTTCGCGAAGCGTTTAAACAACTTCGCGGTGGATCACCCGATGACACGTCGCAAATTGCTATGAGCGAGTTAGGCTTAAAGTATAAAGACATTATTGTAAACTCTGCCCGTCAAGACAGAGCCGTTCAACGGCGGTTATGGCTACAGGTCCCCGAGGATTTAATGTTGCCGGATACATTTACCAACGCTCAAGGGGTAGAAACAAACGTTCCAAACTTCATTTCTTTTTGGGATAGTATGAAAAATGTCGATGGGTTTGAAGCCGACGAAGACGAAATGAAGTTTTTGTCTAGTTTGGTAAACTACACCAATCGAAAAAAGATGGAGCTGGGTCTTGATTCGAGCGTTGTTGGACCGCAAACGGCGTCCTCAATACCACAGGTTCAAAAAAACTTAAATATAGCTAACCGCGAATTAATAGGTCGTCAATTTGGGGTAAATAACGCTCCAATTTCTTTTGACACACTACCAACAACGATGCTTGTTGAGAGAATGCGGTCTGAGGGAGCTACCCAAATAGAAATAATAACCGCCTTGCGTCAAGAAGCTGCAAGGGAAGCAAGTTTGGTTGGTCGCACGGGTGGTAAGGAAAGCTCTCATGCCGCTCTTCGTAAGGCGTTTAACGCGCAAGCGGACTTCCTTGCCTCGCAAGGTCGGCAATTAGACCCTGAAGCCGCCGCGGTAGATGCCCCTGATTTATCGGCGTTAACGTCAGCACGGGATCGTGCATATGACGCGTTTTTAGAAAAAGATAGCGGCACCCGTAAGCAACCAAACCGCGTAGAAGATTTAAAACAAGAGGTAGAGCGTCTGCAACGCGTTCCCGCGGAAGATATGCAGGAACATCTTGCTAATAGGTTTAGTCGTCAGGGCGATTTTTTTTCAAGCGCAGGCCCAAGTGATTATGAAAAGTCGGTAGAAGCATATATCCGTGCGGAAGCTGATTTAATTGTGGCTAGAAAAACAGAAACTCCTACAACACCCGAAGTTAGTGAAGCGCAAGCTATTGAAGGCGTAACTATAAAGGGCTTGGCGCAAATGCGCTCGAAAGCGTTGGCGTTAGCTCGTCAGGCGGATGGACCCGGAGGTATAGGTAACCGAGCATACGGTTTAGCGATGGGTTTTGTGAAAGCCGTTGAGCGAGACATGGCGTCGTTGCCCGAAGGTGAAAATATTGCGTTTGACGTAGCGCGTAGTTATTCAAGAGCGTTTAATGATGTTTACACCCGCGGCTTCGCTGGCGACATTATTCAGTCCAGCCGTAAAGGCGGGGATCAAATGGTCCCAGAACAAATCGGTAGAAAACTGTTTTCTCAAAACATGGGTACGGTGCGCGTAGCACAAGTAGATTTAATAGGTCAGTCCCAATTAAACGCTTCTCTTGGTCAGCTATTTACGGGTCAAGGAGCGCGAGGCAAGCAGTTAGCAGAAGAAGCGCGGACCGCGGCACTTGATGTTGAAACAAAAATAATGGACTTCAACAAACTTCGGGGTTGGCTTGTTGCAAACAAGGCCGAGTTAGAGGGTTTACCGGGGCTTAAATTTACCGAAACGGGCCCTCCTGAAGCTCGACGGCTGGTGGCTACCGAGGGCTCTACTCTTTACGACAACATAAACGATACGATTACCCGAAGCGTGAGTTTGCAAGGAACCGCAGAAAACATATTGCGGCAAATTAAGACTGAAACAACAGACCCGAATTTTCCTGAAAAAATGAATGTGAGTTCTTTGCGCACATGGATGAACCGTAGTGAAAACAAACAACTTTTACAGGCTTTCCCCGATTTAAAGGCTGATTTGGACGCGTATATTGGTGGTAACGATAGTGTAATGGCGGCGTTTAACCGCGCTTTTATTGATAAACCGGCAAAAATTCAAGCACAGAAAGAAGTGTTTTCTTTTTACAGCTTAATTGCGGACAAATCTGAAAATCCTGCTACGGTTATTATGAACGCGACTAACTCAGATTACCCCACTACGGCCTTAAAAAATCTTTGGTTACCCGTAAAAAACGCAAGCGATAACTGGGTAAGTGATTTAACACAACAGACCTTTACTAAAGCGGAAGCCAAAGCCGGATTTAGGACTTCACTTTTGGATTCTATTTTCTTGGCGGCGGGTTCAGACAAAGGCGGCATAAACGCTTCTTCCGCCTACCGTCAACTCTTTGCTCCAATGGAAAAGTCTCAAAATAAAGTAAGACTATCCGAGTGGTTAGTGAAAAATGACGTTTTTTCTGAAACAGAAATGGATGATATAGAAGACTTGTTTGGTAAAATGGTTGAATTTGAAGGAACCATATTCTCAGGCAGCGGGGGAGACATAGATGCTCTAATGGGCAAACTTGGTCCTAGCGCCGATTTAATTCTAAGTGTCTTAGGTTCCGCCGCGGGTTCACGCCTACAGAACCTAATTCCCGGTGAAGGGGGTACAGGTACTCTAATTGCTTCGGCCCGTGGCGCATCTGCCTTTAGAGATGCCTACAAAGAAGTATTTAAAAACGTGCCCAATATTTTAAAGACGGACATGCTGAAGGAAATTATTAAAGACCCTGAAGCACTGTCTTTGCTTCTTCAAACCGGAAAAACGGAACGTGAAAAAAGTCGCATTGGAAGCAGGTTAGCGGAGTGGGTGGTTGACAACTTCTTTGGCGCACCTCTTAGACGCACTATTCCGGGGTCAATCACGCCGGACGAAGACCCCGAAGAGTTGCCGTATGAGTTTTCTCCGACACCTCTCAAAAAGTCAGCCGTTCAACAGCCTACTGTCGAAAAGAAAGCATCCTTACAACTACCGAGTAGGGGAGTCCTCCCAGCCCCTGCTCCGGTGCCCAGCGGAGTCCAGACGGCTTCTGTTGACTCCGCTGGTAGCGGATCACAAAGACCGCAGTCTGGCGGCATAAGTAGCATTGACATTAACAAAGCGCGTCAGCTTTTCCCTAACGACATAACCTTCGCGGCCCGTGGCGGCGAGATGCGATCAGGCATAGGAGGATTATTCCGATGAACAGAATGCAACAGGGCATAGCGTCCATACCCCGACAGACCATGATCCGCGATCAGCCGCACATGCTGGCCTACATTACGCCCGCGGAAGCCATGCTTTTGAAACAGAACGGCGGATCGGGGCTCCCGAGCCACGGCGGCGTCCCTGAGTTTGGGCTGTGGTCATAACTTTGGTGGCGGCAATTCTTTTGAGCAAAGTATGCAAAACACCTTTGGGGGTGATGACGGCGGAAGTTTTGTAGATGGAGAATGGCAGGGGGACGAAAGAACTACTACTGGAAGCGACCCTAGAACTTTCGAGGCGGCGGCTCCTACTAGAACCACTAAATACGACGGTTATGACTACGATGGAAACAAGGTAGACGCTGGAACGGTTACCAACATTCAAGGCCCAACAAGTTTTTTTAACAGCTTACAAAACAGACCCATTGAAGGCTGGGCCGCGTATCACGGCGGCATAGGCAGTGCAGCTAACTCTAGCGACAACGACGGTGCCATGAGCCAAGGTCGCTACGCAGCGCAACCCATGTACCAAGCGCCAGCGCCCGTGAACGTCGCGCCGCCGACCTTGGACCCTATTAGTTCTGGTCAGCCTATGGTGCCGATGAACACGGATGAACAGACCACGACAAGCGTAACAAACCCTTCTGACGTTATAGCGCGTCCTCCTGCTATGCCTATTGGACAGCGGCCCGCGAACAAAGCCTATACCTTCCAAGAACTGTTGGGCATGTACCAGAACCCTTACGCGTAGGAGAGTGTAAATGAGCTATCCACCTTTTAACCCGCAAGGTATTGGAACCCTGAACGAAACAGCGAGAAACATGTTTCGCTCATCGCAACCGTTAAACATGCCCTACGGACCCGAACAGCAACTGGCGTATCAGCAACCGCAGTTTGGTATGGGCGGGATGCAGCAAGGTAACGGCATAAATCTATATGGTCAGTATTTAGAACGGACTTACGGCGATCCCGAGTTTGACCAAAAGCGAGACACTTTCTTGCAAGAAGTTCAACAAAAAGAACAACAGACTTTTGGCGGTATGGGCGGTTATGGTATAGCGTCCATGCCATCATTTTTAACACGAGGTGAGGCCGTTCCGTCTAGCCCTATGGTCGCGGGGTTTCCCGACACGTCGGACGGGACCCGAGGGCATTGGCGCTTATCAACAGTTCGCGGACGGCGGACCTGTTTATATGAACAATGGTGGTGAAGGCGGTGTAGAAAGAATAAAAGACGGCGTTTTACAGACAGTGTTTGATGTTGAATCAAACGGTGACTTTAATCGGTGGCATGATAACGCCCAAAACATACCGGAAACGCCCTTAACTCAAATGACTGTATCAGAAATAATGGGTTATCAAGGGGCGAAAACGGTCCCGCCGCAGGCGCGGGTCAAATAAAATTACAATACGTTTCAATATTTACTAAATACCGGAACGTTAAAGCCGGACGAGGTTTTTTCTCCGCAGGTTCAACGAAAAGCTCATTCTAGGTTACTAGATCGACGCGGATTTAACGAATGGGTTCAAGGGGAGCTTTCAAACGATGGCTTTATTCAAAGATTAGCTAGAGAGTATGCTGCCGTGCCTTTAGCGCAAGACGAACAAGTTGGAGATACCCTTCGCGAAAGCGGTAAATCCCGTTATGGTGGTAGTAATGCTCACCGTATTTCTTTAGACAACATGCGGAACGTTCTTACGTCTTTAAAATCTCCTTCTATGGCAAGCGAAGCGGCCCTTGATGAAGCAATGTACGCGGCGGATTATTTAGAACCACAAACAATGCCCTTGTTTGCCGAGCCCGAGGAAGCCGGACCTGATTTAATTGACGCGCAGACTTTTGATTCTGGCGTGGGTTCCATGATGCCCCCCCACAACAGGGGAAGAGTTGCGGCAGGGTTTCCGGCCCCGCTTCGGTTCTCCCGCCCAAGAAGACGATTATATGTCTATGGTCCCTCAAAAAATAAGTATGCGGGATAAATACTCTACCGAAAACATTGCGGCAGATTTGGTGGGCGGCAAAGAAGCACTAGAAGAGGGTATTGGGGGGCTGACGGAATCATTACGTCCCAATCTTCGACCCTCAGAAATAGAGTTTGGTGAGGATAAGGGCGGTGTTTTTCGTTCTTTAATGCCCCCACGCAGGAAACAAAAAGAGTATCCAAGAAACGACCCTGATGCTCTTTTTAGAGGGCTTGGAAAAATACGTGGGCGAACCCTAAGAAAAGGGTTTACGCCTTATGTGCAGGATGTACGGGGAGAGCTAACTTAACCACCCTTTGACTTCTTCACCCAGTACTTTGCCCGCGAGACTTACCTTGGACCGCAAAGCGTCCAGAACTTTCTCGTCTATGGTATCGGGGGAAACGAGGTCAATGTACGTCACCGCTTTAGTCTGACCAATCCGGTGCGCCCTGTCCTCACTCTGTAAGCGTATCTCCAGATCGTAGCTGTTGCTGTAGTAGATCACAGTGTTAGCCGCCGTCAGAGTAATGCCGTAGCCGCCCGTCTTGGGCTGACCCACAAAGAACCGCAGCGGGCTGTCGGGGTCTTGGAACTCCTCAACAATCTCCTGTCTGCGGTCCTGCGGCGTCTCACCGTAATAAGTTGCGACCGAATCGGGCCCGAAACGGTCGCGCAGGGCATGTGCTATCCGTTGGAGGTCGTTAGTGTACGTCGCCCAAATGATAGCCTTCCCCGAAAGCTCGTCTGTTATATCCATTAATTCTGGCAGACGGTTGTTCTTTAGTTCCTGTAAATCCCCCACGTCAGGCTGAAACGATCCGCAGCATATCTGTTGGAGCCGCATGATCTGTGTCAGAACACTGGTTGTCGTGGCAATGTTGTCATCATTAAGATGCGCCAAAGCCAATGACTTCATCTGATCGTACACCCTGCTTTGCTCCGTGGTCAACGGAACGCGGCGCTTTATGTACAGTTTCTCAGGTAAATCCAAACAATCCTCTTTTAACGTGCGGGTGCTGAACCCCAACAGACGCTCGTTTAGTTCGTCCAACCTACGGTATCCCGTTATCTCCTGAAAGCTGCGCGAACCCATGACGCGCTTCTGCGTAATCGCGTAGCGGCTCTGGAACGCGTAGAAGCTGGCAAAGCCCAAAGAACTCGGATCAAGGAACCTGCACTGGCTATATAAATCCAACGGTGACTTTGTAATCGGAGAGCCCGTCAGTATGCGCCTGTACTTAATGTACGGGTTTAACGCCATCAGGTTCTTGGTGCGCTGGGCGTTGCGGTTCTTTATCGTGGTGCTTTCATCAACAACAGCCATGTTCTCGGGATTGGCTACCAGAAAACGTCCCGCTGCCCGCGTACCTCGGGGCGATGAGAACGCTTCGACGTTCATTACAAAAAGTTTTAGTCCGTCAAACGGTTCGTCAATAAACGTATCCAGAACGACGCGATAGCGTTTGGAGGTGGTGGGCGTCCACCGCATGACTTTGCGCTTTATATTGTCTGGCAAGTGGGAGGGTATTTCGCCCTGCACCCAGTTGTCATAGACGCCCTTGGGCGCTACAATTAGTGCCGCGTTCAGGTAACCTTCTATATATAGTACGCCTATATTATCTATGGCGACTTTAGATTTACCTGTGCCCATTTCCATGAAGTACGCGTGGTACGTTTTGTACCAAGACTCTTCTAGTGCGTCACGCTGATGGTTGAAGGGCTGCGTCTTAAAATCGTAATCTATCTGTTCCAACATTTGTTCTCCTACGGGGTTGACTGCCATATATCTTATATGTATATAGGTGTTTGTCAAGGCCGTAAAAAGGGTCTTTTTAAACAGGAGTACTAGATGAACGATATTTTAGGCATGATGGAAGAGGACTTTGAGAAAACTCTCTCTTCTGTCGAAACGCTGGACAACGCAGGTTTAGACACTGTGGCTGGTCTAGCTAGAAAGATCAAGTATCAACAAGATAAAGTTGAACGGCTTGATCGGGAACTTAAAGACGAAAAGCAAGCACTACTAAAGCTGACAGACGAGGACCTACCCTCGACTATGGCTGACTTAGGGCTGTCTAAGTTCTCTTTGGATGACGGCAGTACAGTAGAAGTCAAGCCGACCTACGGTGCCAGCATCCTCGTCAAAGACCGTCCGGCAGCATACGAATGGCTGCGCGAAAACGGGTTTGATGACATTATCAAGAACGTTATCTCCTGCCAGTTTGGCAGAGGTGAGGATGACCAAGCCAGTGCGTTCCACGCGTTCGCATCTCAGCAAGGTTATCCGGCAGACCAGAACGAAAGTATTCATGCGAGTACACTAAAAGCGTTTGTTAAAGAGCGCATCGAAACGGGAGAAGACTTCCCGCACACACTATTCGGAGCCTACGTTGGGCAACGAGCCATTATTAGGGGAGCAAAATAATGGGTGCAGTTAAGAAGACAGAGAAAACAGAAATGGTTGAGTTTGACCAAAGTATGTTTGAAGCGGACGCCGGAGTTGGCGTATCGGATATGGGCCAAGACGATCTGGCGCTGCCGTTCCTCAAGTTGATTAGCGGGCTCGACAGCCTGTTAGATGACCCTGACTTTGAGGGCAAGAAGGGTGATATCTACAATACCGTCTCCCAGACCGTCCACAAGGGCGCAGACGGCGTTAAGGTGATACCGTGCGTCTATCAGCGCAGGTTTATCCAGTGGGCACCCAGAGGCGCTGGTTCAGGCGCTCCTATCGCGGTGTTCGAACCGACAGACAAACTGCCCCCGTTTGAACGTGACCGTGAAACCAATAAAGACATGGTTGTAGGCGGTGATGGATCGTACATCGAAGAAACGCACCAACACTTCGTAATCGTTCTTAACGAAGACGGCTCTGCGGAAACGGCGCTCATTGCAATGAAAAGCACGGGCCTCAAGAAAAGCCGTAAGTGGAACTCTATGATGAGTTCAATCACCATGAACGGCAAGAACGGTCCCTTCACACCGCCGCGGTTTAGCTCTGTATATTTGCTAAAGTCCGTCAGTGAAGAAAACAGTAAGGGCAAATGGCATAATTGGGACATGTCCCGCATTGGCCCCGTAGAAGACAAGGGCATCTACAACAGAGCCCGTGAGTTCCGTGCAAGCATCGCTTCAGGGGACGTGGTTGTGAAACACCAAAGTGAAGAGGCGTCAAAGCCTGACTTCAACCCAGACGAAGTACCGTTCTAGTTTCACAAGGGCCGTAGCTGATGCTGCGGCCCGCTTTCCCAAAGGAAGACCCCATGTCAGTAGATAAGTTTTCCGCCATCTTTGATGGTTTGAAACAGGCTTACGGCACGTACAAAGTTGAAAAAACTCAGTCCAACGGTAAAAATACTGGCAAGGCTAGTATCATTAAGGAACCGCGGACCTCGAAACTCTGGAAAGGTCACCTGTCCGGCAAAGGCACCGCTGTAGGCATCATCCCGATTAACGAGGATAATTGCTGCAAGTGGGGCTGCATTGACGTTGACCAGTACCCGCTAGACCACAAAGTACTTATAGAAAAAATACGGGCTATGAAGCTGCCCTTGGTTGTCTGTCGATCAAAGTCCGGCGGCGCACACTGCTTTTTGTTCTGTAAGGAATGGATCGAAGCAAAGGAAATGCAGAAGGTCCTGACACACCTGTCCGCGGCCCTCGGATATGGCGGTAGTGAGATATTTCCAAAACAAGTAAAACTGCACTTGGATCGCGGAGACGTAGGTAACTTTCTAAACCTGCCTTACTACGACGCAGAGGACGGCCTGAGATACGGCATTCTGGATGACGGCACGTCAGCAACGCTTGAAGAGTTCTTCGGCTTGTACGAGGCGCATGTGCAAACGCCGGAGGAGATAGTCAAACTTCAAATGACTGACGCGCAGGTTAAAGGACCGCTTGCCGACGGACCGCCTTGCCTACAGCACCTCACCAAGGTTTTGATCAGCGAAGGCGGAAGAAACAACGGTCTGTACAACATAGGCATTTATCTACGCAAAGCGTTTCCCGATAGCTGGGAGACAGAGATACTGACATACAACACCCAGTTTTAGACCCGCCCTTGCCGCTGCCAGAAGTAAACGTTGTTGCAAAGCAAGTTGGCAAAAAGGATTACTCGTACAAATGTTCTGACGCGCCCATCAACGCACACTGCAACAAAGAACTGTGCCAGACCATGAAGTTTGGTATCGGTGCCGCGGCTCAAAATGCCGCTGTTGGTAACCTGCGTAAGTACAACTCAACACCGCCCGTGTGGTTTATGGACGTAAACAGTGAACCTGTCGAACTGGATACTGACGGCCTGATGAACCAAACCTTATTTCAAAAAGCCTGTATGGAGCAAATTAACTTCATGCCGCGAAGCGTTGCAAAGGCACAGTGGGAAGCGCGGATCAGCGCGATGATGCGTGAAATGACCGAAAACCAAAGCGCCATAATAGAAGTGTCCGTTGACGCCTCAGTGGGTGGTCAGTTCTACGACTTCCTAGAAGAGTTCTGTAGCCACATGCAACAGGCCAAAGACAGGAAGAGATACTGCTTCGCCGTCCGTGGACCGATGAGGAAGAGGGTTACACATATTTCAGGCTCAAGGACTTCGAAGGGTTTTTAAAGAAGAACAAGTTCTTTGAATATAAGTCCCACAAGATAGCCCAGCGTCTGCGCGAGGTGACCGGAGAAAGCTGCTTTAAAATAAAAGGTCGCGCGGTACGTCTATGGAAGGTGCCAGCATTTGAAAACGGTGATATAGAATTAAGTACACCACAGTTTCAAGCGCAGGAGAGTCCGTTTTGACTGACAACGTATTAAAAGAAATGCGGAACAAAGAAATTGTCCGTCTGATTGACGAACAGAAAGTGACCAAGACCGCTGTTGCTAAATGGTTTGGGATAACCAAGCAGCGGGTACATCAGATATACACTCGGGAGACAAACAATGTATCGGATATTCGGACCTCCGGGGACGGGGAAGACAACAACACTACTCAATAAGGTTGATGACGCCCTGCAAAGCGGAGTAGAGCCGACCAAGATTGCTTTCTTAGCCTTCACCAGAAAAGCCGCAGAAGAAGCTAAAGAACGCGCCGCTGCACGGTTTAAGCTGGACCCCAAAAAGGACCTGTACTTCTTTCGCACTATCCACAGCCTAGCGTTGTCACTGTCAGACATAAGCCCCGAACAAGTAATGCAGCCGTCGGACTACCGCGAACTGTCGGAAAGTATGGGCGTACATCTCGTAACCACCAAAAGCGTTAATTTTGATGACGATCTGCCAGACATGATGAAAGCGTCTGATCCAATCTTGGGTTGATAAATCTGGCGCGTCTTAGAAAAGTGCCTCTGCGTAAACAATACGACATGAGCAACACACATCTTACATGGAACGAGATAAATTACGTCGATAGCTGCCTTGGGCGATACAAACAGGTGCGGCACAAATTTGACTTCACAGACATGCTGGAGAATTTTGTAATAGAAGGCTCCAACTTCTGTCCAAACTTCGAACTCTGTTTTGTGGACGAGGCGCAAGACCTCTCTCCAATGCAGTGGGATATTGCCCACCTGTTAGATGAACGATCCAAACGAATGTATGTCGCGGGTGACGATGACCAAGCTATCTACCGTTGGGCCGGAGCCGACGTGGACGCATTCATAAACCTCGACGGCGGATCAGATACACTAAGCCAATCCTATCGCATCCCCTACAGCGTACACAAAGTGGCAGAAGGCATAGTCAAACGCATTCAACGGCGCGTCGTAAAGAACTACGAACCAAGACAAGAAATGGGCGAAGTCGGATACTACCGAGATATTATGGACATTGACCTGTCAGAAGGCTCTTGGCTCATAATGGCGCAAGCCGGATATATGCTAGAACCCGTGGCGCAATACCTAAAGTCCTTCGGTTACCTGTTCGAATATCGCGGCTCACGGTCCATCTCCGCTAAGATTAGTGACGCGGTAAACGGGTGGGAGCAACTGCGTAAAGGCCAAAGCGTTACAGGGCAAACAGCGCGAAACATCTATGAATACATGTCCGCGTCCGGTGCCCGTCAAAGAATAAAAAAGGGCTTTAAGCGCATCAAAGGTTTGGAAGACGCCGAGATGGTTAACATGCAAGACCTAAATGTTAACCACGGGCTACTCGCAACAAAAGATATGCTTTGGCATGAAGCTATGGACCGTCTGCCAGAAAAAGACAGGGCATATATAATCGCTCTGCTTCGACGCGGAGAACGCTTTAACGGGACGCCCCGTATCATAGTATCCACGATCCACGGCACCAAAGGCGGAGAAGCCGACAACGTTGTAGTGTTCTCGGACATTAGCGCAGCGGCTCAACAAGATATGACCGAAAGACCCGACGATATGCACCGCGTGTTCTACGTTGCCGTCACGCGGACCCGAGAGCGTTTGTTTATTATCGAAGGCGAAAACTTAAACAGGAGTTATGACATATGAGCCGAGAACAGTTTATCCAAACAGAAATAGAACGAGCCTTTGAGGCTGCAGATGATGATTGGAAAAAGCAATACTTTGAGAATGCCGTTAAGTTCTTACAGAAGAATAGGTATTTAGAGGGGGGGTCACTTGTGCGCTTTTTGCAGAGAACAAGGTATGCCTGACCCGCATCACCATAACGTATGGTGTTCTATGGTTCGTGTTTTAAACCAATATGGTTGGATCACAAAGATAGGGAAAATAAAGCCTACCTGTAAACACACGCATATCCACGAAGTTACTGAATGGGAAAGCAACTTGTTCCGATGAACTGTTGGCACTGTGGGACAGAATTAATCTGGGGCGGCGATCACGATTGTGAGGATAATGAAGAGTTCATTATGGTCACTAATCTTAGCTGCCCCAACTGTCAGTCGTTTTTTCTGGTTTATTTGCCTGAAACAGAAAATGGGGGAGTTTCCCCCGATGGAAAGGTTTACGAATGAGCGAAGATTTCAACATTAAAATATCGGTTAGAAACGGCAGGTTGTTAAAAGCAATTAGGGCTCGTTACGCTTCAGTGGCTGATTTAGCCCGTAAATGACACCTTCATCAAACCAGAGTAAACAGTTTGGTTACCATGACGGTAAAGCCCTTTAACAAAACGGTTGGACCGATTTAGCCTTGGACGTTGCGGCAATGGTGGGCAAGGAGCCCGAGGATTTATGGCCTGACCACCTTCGAGTTAAAATTAGCCAGATCAACATCTGAAACAGAAGTTGGTTTAGATAGTGTTAAAAAAATAATTCAAGACGGAACTTC